>WNFX01001719.1_pt1 | contig 22359 bp, 18 predicted proteins | sample 5400111 | NCBI WGS metagenome assembly WNFX01 (sample SAMN13153363, study PRJNA577476) | soil metagenome | isolation source: 40 cm soil or saprolite under grassland replicate 1 | place: USA:California | collected 2016-06-15 | reverse complement strand
ACTCTTTTTCATCACCTGTTTCATGGCTGGCATCTCGTGCGAGCGCCCGATTGCGCCGCGCCTTCTGCAACACAGACAACCAGCGCGGGTCCTGTAACGGCAAGCTTGCCGGGGAGCCGAGCTGCGGAATCGTCGCATCGATCCAGCTCAGCTCAGCCTCCAGCTTTACCTGGATATAGTTCAGCACCAGCTCGGTATACTCATCAACGAACGACTTTCCGTTCGTCTTCCACGCATCAATATAACGCAGCAGATCGGCAGACTCGGCGCGCCGCACCTGCAAGTGCGTGATCAGAGTTCCTCGATCTTGCCCCGCCGCACCCCAGTAAAGCATCTTAAGCAGCAGATCGTCGCGCATAGGAATGGGATAAGCCGTCGACTGTTCCAGCCAGGCCGACAGCTCTTGCCAGCCACTTGCCGTCAGCTCGTACACCTTCTTGCGACGGCCACTCTCGCTGGCCTGTACAGTAACGATCAGACCATCCTGCTCCAACTGTTTCAGGCGCGGATAGATGCTGCCGAAGCTCAGGGCCGACAGCATGCCAGCTCCCCCCTGCTCGAACTCCAGCTTCATATCGTAACCGGAGCACGGGCTGAGGCTAATCAGGCCGAGCACAATATGATCAACAGACATACACTACTCTTCTAGACGTAATATGGTTCAAAGCCCTTAATACGCTCTGTACCACAAATACAGTATAGCACAGAAAGCAAGGGTGTCCAGTATTGCGAGTTCAGGTAGAACTTTCCACGTATCACGGCGATATGTTACAAGGGATGAGGGAGTGATGTCAAGGTCACCAACTCCAATGCACATCTACGCAATCTCAACCTGATCGACACGTTATCTTAACCGAGGGTATGCTATACTACTGTGTAGTATGATGTCTCGTTTAGTAGCGCATGGGCCGGGCCAGAGGAGGAGCCACGGTTGACGAGGTGGAGGCCGTTCGGATTGTCAGCGGGGAGCCTCCAGGGTTGATCACGATCCTGAGAAGGGAACGCGCAAATCTGATCGGTAACGATCAGCACAAGGCGTTTCCAGTGATGCGGTAGCAATGTGTCTTTTGTTGCTATCTCTAAAAAAGAAAGGGTACCCGACCAACATGTGCGGTATCATCGGCTACGTCGGCCCACAGGGCACCGACGTTACTTCCATATTGCTTGAAGGACTTAGTAAACTCGAATATCGCGGCTACGACTCCGCCGGGATCGCCGTCCTCACATCCACCGGCCACCTTGAACTCCACCGTCGCGCCGGCAAGATCGCCAACCTGGCAGCCACTGTCGAGGATGATGCGCATCCACATCCGGGTCCGCTCGGCATCGGACACACACGTTGGGCCACGCACGGTCGCCCCAGCGACACCAACGCCCACCCACATCCCGACTGCACCGGGGTCCTGACTGTCGTGCACAACGGCATCATCGAGAACTATGCTGAACTGCGCCAGGAGCTGATCACGGAGGGTCACACGTTTCAATCGGAGACGGATACCGAGGTGCTCGCGCACCTGATCGAACACACCTACTTCGGCGAGGCGCAACATAACCTCACGGAGGCAGTGCGGCTCGCACTCCTGCGCGTCACGGGTTCTTACGCCATCGCCGTCGCCAGTCGCGAGCATCCCGACCAGATCATCGGTGCGCGCTGCAACGGTCCCTTGATCATCGGACTTGGCGAGCACGAGCAGTTCCTGGCGTCCGACATCCCGGCTATCCTCAAGCACACGCGCCGTATCATCATTATGGATGAAGGCGAGATCGCGACGCTAAAGCCCGATAGCGTCTCTCTCATCACGCTTGATGGGACGCCCATCCAGCGCGATCCGTTGACGATCGACTGGGACGCCGAAGCGGCGGAGAAGAATGGCTACCCACACTTCGTGCTCAAGGAGATCTTCGAGCAGCCGGAGGCTATGCGCCGCTCGCTGCTGGGTCGCGTCCATAACGGTCACTTCTACCTGCCCGAACTCGACGATATGCGGCAGAGCGGTCTGCTCGACCAGATACAGCGCATCGTCATCGTCGCCTGTGGCACTTCGTATCACGCCAGCCTGATCGCCAAATACGTGATCGAGCAGTGGGCGCGTATCCCGGTCGAAGCGGTCACCGCCGCCGAGTTCCGCTATAGCGATCCCATCGTGGGACCCGAGACGCTGTGCATAGCCGTCACACAATCGGGCGAGACGGCGGATACGCTGGTGGGCATCCGGCAGGCACGCGAGCGAGGCGCGCCAGTCATAGCCATTACGAACGTCGTCTCAAGCGCCATCACGCGCCTCTCCGACGCGGTCCTCTACCTGCAGGCAGGGCCGGAGATCGGCGTCGTCGCCACCAAGACATTCGTTACCTCGGTCACGGTCCTGTACATGCTGGGCCTGTACCTCGGTCGCCTGAGTGGTCGCATCAAAGACGAGCCACTGCAAGAGCTGCTCGCAGCGCTGGAACTCCTCCCCGACCAGGTGCAGTCCATCCTCGACAACGCATTGAAATCCGACGATGTAATCGAGCCGCTGGCGAAGGAGCTTTCAAGGGTCAGCAGTATCATGTTCATCGGGCGCGGCGTCGGCTTCCCCACGGCCCTGGAGGGGGCGCTCAAGCTCAAGGAGATCTCGTACATCCATGCTGAGGGCTTCCCTGCGGGCGAGCTCAAACATGGTTCTATCGCCCTGCTCGATCCGGACACTCCGCTGGTCGGCATCGCCACCGCTTCGCACGTCTACGAGAAGGTTGTGAGCAACATTCAGGAGGTACGTGCGCGTGATGCCCGCATCCTGGTCGTCGCCACCGAGGGAGATGAGAAGATCCGCCAGCACGCGGACGACATCTTCTACGTTCCCGCGACGCTGGAGGCGTTCAGCCCCCTGCTGGCGATCGTCCCCCTACAGTTGTTCGCGTACCACGCCGCCGTTGCAAGGGGCTGTAACGTGGATCAGCCGAGAAATCTTGCGAAGTCGGTGACGGTGGAGTGAGGAGGATATACGCCTGAGATGGGCTTCCTTTCCCATCTCAGGCGGTTTCGTTGATGCTCGACAGGAGGGATGATACAAACAGAAGAAATCCCTTGCTGATTGCTACCTTCATCCCATGTCCAGGGTTAGTAGCCAGGTGGTCGTTGGAATGCACCGGTCACGTCCGATATGGCCTTTGCCATCGCCAGCAGATGCGATTCATCCCAGCGTTTCCCTACTATCTGTACTCCAATGGGTAAGCCGTCACGATCCAGTTTATACGGGAGCACGACTGCCGGGTGGCCGGTGTAATTGAAGAGTGTACCATGGCCACTGACCGCCCAATAGATGACTTCCTGATCGTCAACGCGCAGTGGAGACCCTGGTTCGCAATGTGGAAATGCCGTGACCATAGAGGGCGGGCACAGCAGGACATCCCACTTCTCGAAGAACTGCTCCCAGGCGAGAATGGACTGGTCGCGCCGGTCAAGCGCTTCCAGGTACTGGGCAAGGGTGGCTGGTTGTTCCTGCTCCTCCGGCTGGAATGCTCCAGTTATCATGCCAATTAATGCACCGGCACGTGGAAGTTCCTGGTTGAAATCCACCTGTGGCAGCGCCGCTTCTTCCACAACTGCACACAATGGTCTGAGCTGCTTCGCCAACTCTTCTATGGCGCCACGAATTTCCGCTGCGACCGGAAGGCCTGGAAAGGTGGGAGCAAAGGCGACCCGCAGGTGCTTGAGTTCGAGTTGTGGCATCTTGTCAACCGGCACGGGCTGGACTTCGGTATCGCGTCCATCCGGTCCTGCGATGATGGAGTAAAGCAGTGCCAGGTCCTCGATAGTGCGTGCCATTGGCCCAATACAGGACATGATGCGGACGGATCTGGGCGTCAGGAGACCAGGGATAAGCCCGCTGAGCGGGACGCGCTGTTCGGTTGGCTTCAGACCAAACACGCCACAAAAATGCGCCGGGATGCGGATTGAAGCGGACAGATCGGTGCCAATGTCAAACGGGGTCATCCCGGCAGCAAGCGCCGCGGACGCCCCGCCACTGGAGCCGCCCGGCGTGCGCTCGACGTTCCAGGGGTTGTTGGTACGGCCAAAGATGGGATTGTCGGTTTGTGCAGGATCGGCCAGCATCACATGCACGTTCGTCTTGCCCATGAGAATACCGCCCGCCGCCTTGAGGCGTGCGGTCACGGTGCTATCAACCTTCGGCACATAGTTGGACAGAGGCGGGAACCCGGTGGTGGTGCGCATGTCCGCCGTCGCGTGGGCATCCTTCAGCGTGAAGGGCACGCCATGCAGCGGTCCCCATATCTCACCGCGGGCGAGAGCTGCATCCGCTTCTCGCGCGCGTTCGTAGGCCCGCCCGGCATCAAGCGTAATGACGGCGTTCAAAGTGGGATTGCGTGCATCAATCTGGGCCAAATGTGCTTGCAGCACTTCTATGGCTGACACGTGGCCTGCCCGGATGGCGGCTGCTAACTGCGTTGTGCTGGAGAAAACAATGTCCATTGGGATTGCTCCTTTGGTTTCTACTCACCAATCACCTGGTCTCGGGTATGGGCGCGTCGAGAAACGATGTAATCATCGACAGCAGCCAATCGGTGCGTTCGACAAGCGTCACATGCGTCATGCCCGGGAGCATCGCGAGCTGGATATCCGGGGGCCGACGATATCGCCGGGGATATTGCCGCCTAGTAGTCGAAACGCCTCTACAGCGCGCTCAGAGGAGACGATGGAGGCGTCTCAGTCGTCGATCGCCTGGTAGGCCAGGGTCCAGAAATCGAGGCAGACATCCGGTGGTCTGGGAGAAGTCCAGGCGCTCTGGGTCATCAGGATGATGACCATCTCCTCCCTGGGGTCGGAGTACCAGGAGGTGCCCATGCCACCGTCCCAACCATAACGGCCAAGCACCGCCGCGATGTCATCGCGCCTGGTGACCACGGAGACACCGAATCCCCAGTCGTGGCTGTCAAAGAAGCCAGGGACCAGGCCGGACACCGCCTTCTGCTCGGGCGTCAACTGGTCGGTCGTCATGAGCTCGACCGCAAGCCTCGACAGGATGCGCAGGCTTTGGTGCTTGCCCTGCGAAAGCATCATCTGACCAAAGGCCAGATAGTCGTCAATGGTCGAAACCAGTCCCCCCGCTCCCGACGGGAACGCCGGCGGGCGGCTCCATTGGCCGCCCCTGGCCTCGTCATAAACGACGAGTTTCCCGCTTGCGGGGTCGGTCCAGTAGCTGGTTGCCAGCCGGTCGAGCGAGGCCGCCGCCACGCTGAACCCGGTGTCCTTCATGCCCAACGGCTCGAAGAGGCGTTCGCGCAAGAACGTCTCAAACGGCTGACCTGAGGCGCGCGCAATCAGCACGCCAAGCACGTCGGACCCCGTGTTGTACATCCACTGCTCGCCCGGCTGGTGCATAAGCGGAAGACTCCCCAGGCGACGCATCCACTCATCCGGCGCAGGCATCATGGACGGGTTCGGCGGCCCCATGCCAATCTGCAGCTCGTTGGCGGCCTTCAGGATCGGATAGGCATCCGGCGGGGCCATCATCTGTCCGAAGCCCATACGGAAGGTGAGCAGGTCACGCACCGTGATCGGTCGCTTCGCGGGCACGGTGTCGTCAAGCGGCCCGTCGAGTCGCTTCAACACCTTGCGGTCCGCCAGTTCGGGGAGCCACCGATCCACCGGATCGTCCAGCCGCAGCTTGCATTCCTCGACCAGGATCATCGTCGCCGCGGCGGTGATCGGCTTGGTCATCGAGGAGATGCGAAAGATGGTGTCGCGCCGCATCGGGGCGCTCTCGCCTATCGTCCTCGCGCCAATCGCATCGACATGCACCTCGCCCCGCCGGCTGACCAGCGTGACGAGACCGGGCACGTCGCCGCGCTCGACATAGCCGGCCATGACATCGTGCATGCGCGCGAGCCGCGTCCTGGACAATCCTCCAGTACTCATTGCCTGTTCCCTCCGTTCTCTCTCATCTATATGGTGTTGCTTGTCATTGGTAGCGCATGACCACTTCGCCTATTTAACCGCTATTTATTCCTGCTGTTCAAGCACAGACAGGATATTGCCGGCGGGGTCTTTAAACCACGCGATCTTCGGACCCCCGCCGTGGAAAATCCCCTTTTCGTCTGTCACCAGGTCGCCTTCATTGTAAGACTCGAAATGCACGCCACGCCTGGCCAGCTCGTCTACAGCTTGCTCAATGTTGTCGACCGGAAAATTCAGGATAGTGAAGGTGGCTGGAGTATGGTTCTCCTTCGGATACATCAAGATGTTCGTCCCGCCAGCGAGATGCAGTTGTAACAGGCCGTACGATTCGGACACGTTTAGCCCGAGCGTTTGGCCATAGAACTCCTTCGCTTTTTGTAGGTCGTTTACTGAAAAACCGGAAAATGCTTTTGTGTCTTTGAACATGAGCTCACTCTCTTCTTTCTCGATGACTCTTCTGAGCATCCATCCGTGAAACATCTGCCACAACTCGTTGGGCGTCTCATTTTGGAGAGACAGGTCTGTCGAGGGCTAGATCTCCCTCAAAAGAAAGTGTAGCACACCGATGGCACATTTTTTTCTTCAATCTTGCTCTTTTTGAACAGCCGTTCGCTTCTGTCCTTCCTTCTCCAAGAGAACGTTCTTCACCAGTCTATTCTTTTCAGTTGGTCGAAGGTGGCAAACCAACACGAGCTGTTCCCGCTCCTGGTTGGTGACAGCGGGTGACGGATGCACGCAATCCATCTCTACACTGGCCACTTAGGATATCTGTTCAGAAGAGAGCGGGCCATCCTTCTCAAATGGGCCATTACCTCATGTGTTACTCAAAAGCCCTGATCTGTCCTCTTGAACAGTGCGTTTATTCCAGTGTATCGAGTATACTTGATCTGAATGCGGATATAGCAAGCGGAAGGAGCACAGGTGATCTATGCAGACGGTTCCTCCTGGTACAGGCAATCGCTTCGAGTTAGACGAGCGATATTTTATACGTGTTGCTACAGTTTCTGAGTTAGAGGCACGTCCCTTTAAAGTTGTCACTCTTGAAAATCGGCACATCCTGCTTTTGCGAGCTGACGGCCAGATACGGGCATTGGATAGTCGTTGTCCGCATATGGGCTATCCTCTCTCACAAGGAACTGTCAAAGATGGTATCCTGCGTTGCCACTGGCATCACTGGCGCTTTGATCTGGCTTCTGGTGGTTGCTTTACCGAAGGTGGTGATGATGTAGCGGTCTTTCCGCTTATCCTGCGTGATGAGACCATCTGGGTCAGCCCGGTCCCGCTTGACGGCTACGTGCGCCAACGAACCGAAAAAGCTCTCGTTGATCTGCGCCAGGGCATGGAGGAGCGCAATACCTTCTTGATCGCTAAGGCTGTTGCTGGTCTAAGAGCTAATGATGTGCCAGATCGAGACATTCTCAGTGCTGGCGCAATGCATGGGCTGCGCTTCCGGCAGGGAGGCTTTGCGATGGGTCTCACCATCCTGACTTGTATGGGACTGCTCACTCCATATTTATTAGAGGATGACAAAGCCCTGGCTGACGTGCACGCGCTGATCAATTGCGCCCGTGACGCATTTACCGGACCTCCACGCCGCATGTTGCGTCCGTTGCCGACACCACAATTCAGCAGTAAAACTCAACTGATCCAGTGGTTTCGTCTCTTTATCGAGGATCGCGAAGCCGCTGGTGCTGAACGTATTCTGCGCTCCGCGATTGCCGCCGACTACCCAAAAGAAGATATCATTGAGATGCTTGTTTCAGCTGCTACCGATCATTATTTTCTGAGTACGGGCCACGTCATTGATTTTGTGAATAAAGCGTTCGCTTTGTTTGCGGTGATGACCGCTGGTAATGCATTGCCGCCTGGTGAAACGGATGTGCGTGAAGTCCTGGCAACAACGCTTTCCTCTGTTGTGCGCCCGATGGCGATGGGTTTTCGGCACGAAGAAGATGCTGACTGGCAAGAGACAATCGCGCCGCAAGAAGCGCTCTTCAGCACCTTGCCTACGCTGCTTGCTCAACCACGCGATCCACATTGGGTGCTTCATGGGCGTCCAGAAGCGTTGCGCGATGTGTTATTAGCTGGGAAGCCTGACGAAATCTCACAGGCATTGCGCCATGCGCTGGAGCAAGGGGCTTCAGTGGATGCACTCAGTAGTGTCCTGGCGCGAGCGGGCATCTACCGGGTTGCGCGTTTCCATGTGCAAAACGAAGAGGATTGGGATGACGTGCTCCATGTAATCAGCTATGCCAACGCAATTGATGAGTTAACCAGATGCGCTGCTGGACATTCGCTGGCCTGCGATATTGCGTTGATGAAAGCTGTTACACATGGTGCCATGTTTGTTTACCTGACTCATTTCCTCAACATCCCACGTGCCCAGCTTCCTTCCGAACGCGGTAAAGCCGCGCTTCCAGTGATGCTACATAATAAAGCCGCGCTTTTAGAACGCCTCTTGTATTGCGCGGAGTTCCAGCAAGTTGAAGAGGCTGCTGCGATTGTCTATTATTACCAGGAGCAAGGCTACCCACTGGCGGAACTGCAAGCTACGCTGGGCAAGGCGTTGCTGCGCGAAGATGCCAGCTTCCATACGTTTCAGATGCTTGATGCTGGTATGCATCAGCAGAACCTGTTAGGTTCTGATTGTCTTGATGCTCGCCTAGCGCTGGTTGCGGCCACACGCTATATGGTGGCACAGCGTTTACGACGGAATGTGCTCTTCTCAACCCAGAACGCGTTGAAACTACAGCGTGGTGAAGCATTAGATGAAGAGACGTAGGCTGTGAGGGCTAATAAGCTAATAACGATTTCGCGAACGGATGTCCCAAGTAGCCAGCACAACATTCCTACTCGACATTCGTTCGTGCTTTCCTCAATCCCCAAATAGCCTTTAACTCCGCGATAAGCATTCAACTCTCCTCCTGGACGCGTGTGGAGATGGTGAAACGCGCGCGAGCAGTGCGCTCTGGCTCGTCACGAATGCGCGCCTGTTCTTCTGGTAAATACCACTATAATTAAGGCATAGAGATCTCTATTGACATACCGGGGCCAAGGTTATCTGATTGAACCGTATTTGCTTTTGCTACTCTATTTAGAGTATTACTTATTTTTGAACACCTAATGCATAACCTCATGTATGCATCAGTACTTGCCCTTCGTTGTATTGAGCGGTATTCCAATCCAATACATCAGCGAGTGCTCCGCGAAACGCTTCTAACGCTTTTTCCCGTGCTATCTCGTCTGGCATGGCAGTGCTTCGCCAGATAAGCGAAATCTCAACCTGCCCAGGAAGCGTTTCACTCCTTACAATGAAGCGAGCAACTGTTCCAGGAAACTGATGTTCGTCTCTCTGTCTTATTTCCTCTAGCTTTTTCATCAATTCGGCTTGGCGATCAGATCGTATCTGCACCACAATAGAAGTTGAAAGCAGCACGTTATTTTCAGGAGAGATACGTCATCGTAGAACACTTTTCCGTGGACGCCCTGCAATATTGGGCTTAAAGTTCTTTACCTCTTCCAAGGGTATGAGGATAACATGTGCAGCTCTTACAGATGAGAGCCGCCCATCCTCAACATATTCATATACTCTACCAGGCGAAAGACCAAGTATCTCCGCTGCTTCCTTGATGGATACGTAGCCTGGAACACTCGCCTGACCGTCATTTACGTGCATGCTTACAGTCTATTCATTATCGGCATTTATCGACTAAATAGATATGATTCACTTGAATAGCAGGCCCCTGACGACCTTCCCGACGGCGTTTTTCGGTAGCTCAGTACGGAACTCGATCTGGTGCGGCACCTTGTAGTCCTCCAGGCGCTCACGGGCATAGGCCAGTAACTCATCGGCAGTAACTCGTTGACCGCGTTTGACGACAACAAAGGCTCTTATGAACGGAGATACAGGCATACCGGGGGTGCCTGTGACGTTCTCATCATCCTTTTCTGCTGACGGCAGCACGCTCACCACTGCCACCTCAAGGACCTTGGGGTGTTCGTACAAGACCTCCTCCACCTCGCGAGGATAGATTTTGTGTGTGCCAGAGAGGGTCAGATGCTGTTTGCGATCAATGAAGGTAAAGAAACCATCTTCATCCATCTGCACCACATCGTTTGCCCTCAACCAGCCATCGCACAGCGCCTGGGCCGTCTCCTCTGGCATCTGCCAGTAGCCCTGCATGACCTGTGGCCCACGAATCAACAGTTCTCCCACCCCTCCTGGTGGGAGAGGTTCACCCGTCTCCAAATCGACAATCCGTGCATTCGTGCCGGGTAAGGGAAGACCAATACTGCCAACGCCCCGTTCGCTTTTGTAGGGGTTGGCGTGCGTCAAGGGGGAGGCTTCCGTCAGGCCATACGCCTCGATCAGATGTCCGCGTGTCAGCTTCTCAAACGCCTCTTGCACCTCAACGGACAATGGAGCTGAGCTGCTGATACAGATGCGAATGGCCGAGACGTCGTAGCTGCGCACGTTGGGATAGTTTGCCATCTCAAGGAGGAGGCCCGGATAGCCGATGAGCATGCCGGGCTGATAGCGCTTTATCGCTGCGAGGACCACATCTGTATGCGTTGTCGGTACCAATAGCAGTGAGCCACCCAGGGCAATCGCCGCGTTCATTCCGGTGGTAATGCCGTAGATATGCGAGAGAGGGAACATCGAGAGGATTACCTCGTGTCCCCGCGCGGCATCGGTCATCCAATGGCACAACTGAACCGCATTGACCACGAGATTTCCATGCGAGAGCATGACTCCTTTGGGAAGACCGGTCATTCCTGCCGTGTACTGGATAAGTGCCAGATCATTCGAGTTTGTTCCATTATCGAGTGGCGTTATTGGCTGGCGGCGTAACATGTTCCGAAACGAGGATACACGAAATGATGGCCGCCTGGAAGGAGGATCAGAAGCTTCTCTGGCATCCTCGTTTCTTGCTAAGAAAGGGCTATATAGTGCTTCAACCAGGGGATTCTCCTTGATGAGATGTATCAGCATAGCGCGCTGGCGCCTGGGAAGGTACTCACGAACATTGCTATAGATCACATGCATGATACTCGTGTCGGCACACACCCGTTTGGCCACATCTCGCAGGGACTCCTGCGTGAGCAAGACGCGAGCTCCGCTATCTTGAAGCTGGCGATGAAGCTCCTGTTCGTGCAAAAGAGGATTGCCCAAAACAACGACTGCTCCAGCCTTGAGCGCCCCATAAAAGGCGATCACACACTGTGGTATATTGGGCAGGACAATCGCAACACGATCACCCGTCTTGATACCCAGGCCTCGCAGGCCATGAGCAAAGCGTGTACTCAAGCTGTCAAGCTCACGGTACCGTATCTGACGATCAAAGAAGAAGATGGCGGGACGCTGCGGAAAAGCGGCGGCACTGGTGCTGAGCATCTCATGGAGGAGCTGTTTTGGCTGTGGGATCTGGGCTGGTACATTGCTATCATAATGGTTGAGCCAGGGCATGTCGCTGTGCTGTGCAGCAAACGAAATCTTGCGGGCGATACGCTGGAAGATGCTTTGCTGTTTCTTTCCGCCACCTTTGCCAGTCTTAGCATCCAGTTGTTGTTTTTCAATAAAGTGGTTGATGGCTCGATTGACAGCATCGGGCCGCTCGAGTTGCACGAGATGCGCTGAGACCGGAATATCGACCAGTTGTGCGCCAGGATTACAGCGTAATACATCTTCATACAGTTTGCGTCGGAAGACCCGGTCGCGATACCCCAGCACGACGAGTGTAGGGACAGCGAACGGTTGCATACGCCAGATGGACATAATACCATCATTGATCCCCTTGAGTGTCCGCTGTGGAGCAAAGAGCGCAATGCCCAGTCTTTTTGCTGCGAAGCTAAAGAGAGGATCGGGAATGTGCAACAGTCTCCCCAGAAGCGGCATCAAGGTGAAGTGTGTGCTTACACCGATCAACACCAGGCTGCGTACCTTCTCAGGGTGACGAATCACGTATTCAGTGGCAATGGCCCCTCCAAAAGAGTGAGCGACGAGATGGACAGGCTCCTGGACTTGCAATGCCTCCAGAACCACCTCCAGATCATAGATAAAACTCTCGATAGTGTACGCGAGTCCGGGAGGATCTTCGCTTAATCCATGTCCACGCAGGTTGGGAGCAATGAGGTGCATACTCTGTCCAAAGAAGCGCAACTGGTGAAGCCATTGCGAAACATTGCCACCAAAGCCATGCACGAAGACGAGAGTCTGTGTGGCCCCCTCAGGATGGATATCGATCACGCTGATGCGCCGGAGATTCTGGGTACCGTGTCTAGCAGGCACATAGACGTTGCGGCGGTAGAGCTCGATATCGAGTGCCATAAGGGTACCTCCTTTAGGGGAACGTGCCCGTTATTTTTTTATGCTGCCGCTTGCAGTAGTCAAGCCAAAGAGACGGAGAACATTTTTAGCAGCTAGAAAAATATTACCATGTAGCAATAGGAAATAGCTATAGCCTGATCGGGACTCTACTATTCGAGAACATGCTGGCAATGCTGCGTTTTCTGTTCGTCCTGTGATAAAATTCCATTTACGATTTATTTTACACAAACCTTGACAGAGTGTAAAGTAATGTGTAAAATATTTGTAGAGCAAAAAAGAAAGAAAGTGGAGGGGTAATCGATGAGTCTTCCTCAGTATGAGTGGGTTCATTTTAAGAAATCACCTCTTAGACTGGTCATCGGACAGATACGTTTTACGATTATGTCTCGTTTCGAGCAGAAGGGATTCATCGCTGATTTTCAAGAGGCTATTCGCGCCGACTATCCTAAAGCATCTCGTGAGGCGGTAGTGACATACCAGCTCTCACCTACAGGTGTAAGCTCTGGTGCGAGCGATACTGCATGGCGCTTCTCCTCAAAAGACTTACGTTGGGCCGTGATCATTAATGAAGCAGCACTTACACTTGAGACAAGAAGTTACCAGTCAATGCATGATTTCATTGACCGTTTTCAGCATCTTTTAGAAATTGCCCAGGAGACATTAGAAATTACAGATCGCTTGCGACTGGGGTTGCGTTATATCAATGAGGTACGCTATCCCGCTGCTGAGACGTTGGGCGACTGGCAAGAACTGCTAAATCCAAAACTGGTTGGGTTTGATGCAGCAGACTTCCTTTCGGGCCAAATTAATCACACACTGCAAGAAATACAGGTTCGTCGTGCTGATGGTATATTTGCAATCAGGCATGGCCTTCTAAATGGAACGGCAGTTCCCCCACTTCCTAAAGAAGAGCCCATAGGGGGTAGGTTTTATCTCATTGATTTAGACTACTACGACACTGATGAATATGATCTTGACATCCCGGATACGCTAAAAAAGATGCATAATCATAACGAAGTGATGTCTCGTTTTTTCCGTTGGACACTAAGTGAGAAACTCTATACCTATATGGAGCCGGACGATGCTAGACATAGCTGAGATGACTGATCCCACTGGCAATACATATATGCCAGGAAACAGCGTAACCGATTTATTCACTGATAGAGTTATAAAGTCAGGCAATTATCAGCTCATTAGCAATGAAACAGGAAAAAATAGCAGGCTAACTCTACATAGACAGTCTGACTATAATATACAGGATATTCTTCCTTATCGATTACTCGCGGGAACAACGGGTGCAGATATATACGAATGTCGGGAATTACTCATTATCATAGGAACTAAAATTGCATCACACAATAGCATTACAAATGCAACCTTCTTCATCAATGAAGCTGTACAGATACGAAAGAAGCCCGTTGAACCGATTCTTAATCATTCATCACAAACAGTAAGTCATTCTCGCAAGAAGCATGAAATCACAGATTTAGCAAACAACTTGCGTGAATTCTCTGGCCTTGATATAGAGTCTCTTGCCCAGATATTTAAAGTATCTCGCGTAACTTATCATCGTTGGTTAAAGGGTTTTCCTGTCAGTAAAAAGCATCGCGATTATATACTTGAGATACTGCCACTGATTGAAGAAGCGGCGCAGCGTTTAGGCTCGCCTGAAGCTGTCAGTACCTGGCTGCTCACTCCAATATCTTCAGGGGGCAAGAAACCAATAGAATACCTGACCGAAAAACACTATGATCTCTTCCGCGGTTTCCTACTACATCAGCGCACTGGTAAAGAGCAATTCCGTCCTTTAAAGCCTTCCAGGCGCGTCTTTAAGACACGTCAACGTGAAGATATCGAAGATGTGCGAGAACAACTAAGACCACACACCTGGTTTGATGAGGAGAATGACCTCAATAATAGCAATGACTAGCCAGGAAGCGTGCTGTTAGATGATGGAATGGGGTAATATAGGGAGTGTATAATGAGTAAGTCAGATATAGTGCATATTGGCATTGAATTAATCCAACAAGGTTGGATGCAAGGGAGTTTCCTTCATAATACATCAGCTCCAAAGGTGTACACTGTACAGGCACTTCTTGAACGAGAAGAGGTGGAGCATATCAAATCCGGCATGTCTCTTCCATCCAATCAATGGACAATGAAAGAGGTTGTACTTGATGAAAATGATCTGCTTGTGATCGTATCACAAGCCTGTGATATCCAAAAAGCGCCAGATAAAGAACCATATGTGGAGGCGGTACGTGCCTATTGGACAAGCGATCGAAACACGATTCATCAGGCAAAAAGAAATTCTGTTTATTACTTTCCCATAAAGGAGCGTACCACCTCCAATAATGGCAAAGAGGCTCTGATCGTTGACCTACGCCCTCGCTTATTGATTGAAAAAGAAGCGTTACTAAGATGCCATCCTATTTCCTATTTCGATAGCGAAAACACTGTCACGCCACGCCGTTTTCGGCAGTGGTTAGGGCGACGATACCTTCGTCAGGCCCTTGCAAATGAGTTAGTAACTTCTATACAGCAGCCTGTTGTCAATGCCATTCGTCGGTTATCAGCAAAAGATCCTCTTCACAACATATTTGATAATCTGCGAGAGATTCGTTTCCTTTTACTAAACGAAACAGTTCCTTACCAGATAGAAATGCTGTTTTTATTTGATGGAGATAGCGAGAATCCACCATTAACTGATGAAGAGGCTGCCAGATTGGCAAACTGGATGGATATAGTTTTAAAAAGCGAAGGCAATATTTCATCATATACCTGGCATATGTATAGCACACAGGAAATCAGTGTGTATGATTATGAGCACGCCTATGAACTAGCTCTACACGAGTTCTCTTTACCTTGATGAATAACAACAGGCTGCTTCAAGATCCTGGTTGCTCATACGAACAGGTTGACAGTACCTCTTATACTACAGTCATGAGGGAACCGGACAAAACACACGATACACACAAACAGCCTCGCCACTTAACCAGACGCGGGCAAATCATCCTGACTGTTTTGCTCGTCGTCATTTTACTCGTGGCCGGCGGCCTCTATAGCCAGCGCCACCAGCTTTACCAACTCGCCAGGTCCTTGACCGTCCCGCCGCCTCAAGCTGTGCATATCACACCGTTGACGCTTCCCCCCGGCACTGCGACGCCTGGTCAGGTGACCAGCGCTGATTGGACCACATACCATGATAACAATGCCCGTACCGGGTTTGTAACAGGCATGCCTGATCCTACCCACCTCACAAACCTCTGGAAGCAACCACTCGACGGAGCAGTCTATGCTGAGCCGCTCGTGGTCAATGGACAGGTGATTGTGGCGACGGAAAACGATACCCTTTATGCACTTGACGCACATACCGGGCAAATACAATGGCACACCAACGTAGGAACCCCTGTGCCGCTTGCAAATTTGCCTTGTGGCGATATCGATCCCCTCGGCATCACTGGCACGCCGGTCTACGATCCACAGACGGGCCTGGTCTTCGCCGTGGCTGAGATACGGGGACCCGCCCATATTCTGGTCGGCCTTGACGTGAAAACGGGACAAGTCAAAGTCCGTCGCGTCGTGGATCCTGCCGGCACAAACCCACAGACCGAGCAGCAACGTGCGGCCCTTGCCCTATATGGAGGCCGGGTTTATGTCGCCTTTGGCGGTCTATACGGCGACTGTGGCGACTACCACGGCATGGTCATTGCCTCGCGCACTGACGGAACGGGGGCGCTACTCACATACCAGGTTCCGACTCCACGCGAAGGAGGCATCTGGGCCCCTTCGGGACCAGTCATTGACGCGCAGGGAAATCTCTATGTAACCGTCGGGAACGGCGCGGTCACGCAGGGGAGCTGGGATCACACCGATTCGGTCCTACGCCTGTCGCCAACCTTGCAACTTAAGGATGCCTTTGCGCCACAGAGCTGGCAGAGCGATAATGCGTCAGATTTAGATCTGAGTTCACTGGGACCAGTACTTCTGCCCGACGGCCTGCTCTTTGCTCACGGCAAGTCGAACCAGGGCTACTTACTGCATGCAGGTCATCTGGGAGGAATAGGCGGACAGATCCAGACAATCTCCGTTTGTTCTGCTGGTGCCTACGGCGGAGCCGCCTTGAGCGGCCAGACAGCCTTCATTCCGTGTGCCAATGGACTGCGTGAGATCAAGCTCACAGTAGGAAGGCAGCTTACCACCGGATGGCAGGCTCCCCAGCAAGTGACCGGCTCGCCAGTCGTAGGAGGGAACACAGTCTATAGCCTTGATCCCAGTGGTGGTATGCTGTATGCCCTCGACGCCGCAACGAGTTCGGTGCGTGCCACCATCTCCGTCGGCACAACATCGCGCTTCGCAACGCCGACGCTCTCGCAGGGCAGCATCTTCGTCGGAACTATGACAGGCATCGTCGCGCTGGGAATGAAATGAGCAGGATTGCGCCGCTCTCATTCGCATGAACGATAGCCTTCAGCTCTTCAAATGTTTTCATCCCCTGCTCCTTGTTTCGGCAAGAATCCCCTCAATTTCCTCGATAGAGAGGCTCTCTATATTCACACGATCCCCCTCTCTGGTAAAAAGGACAATCTGCTTCTGCCCCGTCGCGCCTACCTCATCGTGTAAGAGGCGATACAGGATCTGTGCCACCCGCTGCGCAGCCTTCTCCGCTCGCTCTCCACGTTTCTTGATCCCGATAGCAACCAGCACTGGGGCCGTCGCATCCTTTGGCTCAAGCAGATCCACATCCACGTCATGTTCATGCTTCAACTGCTGCTCCAGGGTTTTGAGATGCTCTTTTGTCTCTGAAAAGAACTCAAGCGTAATCGTCGTGTCCATGCTTTTTTCCTGCTCTTTCTTCTCCGTGCAACGACGGCTTCCATCGGTGCACGCTGTTTTGGTGTATCTTACCTGAAGGGTGATGGGGATGCAAGAACGTTTCCATCGTGGTTCCATGAATGATCAAGGGCCGCAATCATTGGGGCTGGTGGGGAGGAAGAGGGATGGGGTAGCGTAGGACGTGATGGATCCTTGTGGCCGTCCTGGGTGCCAGCTCCCGATTGTTCGTGGAACTCCGCTCAGGGAATGAGCCATTACACCAGCGCAGATCGCCGATGGGCGGATTGGATCGCCTGCAACCCTCTCCCCTATGCAGAGCTCGTCATTTTGCCCGAAAGAAAGATTAAGTAAAGAACCAATACTTTACTCTACGCATATTTGCTAGATGTCGTCCCTCGATAAATAGCGACCACCGAAGCAGATCGGTGATCGCCATTTATCGTACTGGATACGCGTAATGCATCCTACAGTCGTTATGCAATGTGCAGAACGATGCGCCCACGCCCGTGGCCACCCTGACTGAGTTTCTGGGCCTTTCCAGCCTCATCGAGCGAGAAGACGGCTCCGACAAAAGCCTTTATCTGGCCCTCCTCGATGAGCCGGGCAAATGTACTCAGGAGCTCGCTCGTGACCTGGGCTGAGAAGCGCGCGGTACGCACGCCCAGCTCACGCGCCTTCGCTTCATCGGCCTGACCGGCGGTAGAGATCAGCGTACCACCGCGCTTGAGTGTGTGCCACGCACTGGCAAGCGCGGCACCGCCAACCGTGTCGAATACCAGATCTACATCACGAACCTCGTCTTCAACGCGTGTCTTTGTATAGTCGATAGCCGTTTCCGCGCCCAACGAACGCACGAAATCCATATTGCCTGTGGAGGCTGTACTGATCACATGCGCGCCCTTCCAGCGGGCAAACTGGACCGCAAAGAGGCCGACACCACCGGCACCACCCAGAATCAGCACACGCTGGCCTGGCTGCAGGTTGCCATGATCGAAGAGGCCCTGCCAGGCGGTCGTCGCACCAACGGGAATAGTGGTCGCCTCGTCGAAGCTCAGACTTTCGGGCTTCAGCGCCAGAGCACCCGCCGGAACTATGCCATATTCCGCGTAGGAGCCCTTAGAGGTCCGACCAAATACCGCCTGACCTGGTTGGAAGGCGGTAACACCGGCCCCGACTTTTGCGACAACTCCGGCAAGCTCGGCACCTGGTATATATGGGAATGTCAATGGCAGAAAGTCCTTCAACAGGCCTGAACGGACCTTCCAATCGACCGGGTTCACTCCTGCCGCATGTATCCGCACAAGAACTTCGCCTGCCTGAGGCTCCGGCAATGGAACCTGCTCAAGTTTGAGTTGATCCGTATCTCCATAGTTATGAACCTGTATCGCCTTGATGGTTTGCGTTGACATATGAGTACGCGTCCTCTTTCTATTTGAGTGACAGTAGGTAACTAACATTCTATTCCTACCAACACCATCAATTTATTAGATATTCCAGATGGCTCCTCTCCCTCCAGCCTTGCCATATGCATTCAGTCCAGAACTTTTTCAACAAAGATAAAAGCTCTCAATAAACGAGGGCCGATTCTGTCCTTCTTCCATGGTACTCTATGAATGTAGATAACGTTAAGCGAACCTCAAACGAGGTTCGCGATGAGAGGAGGAACAGCAACCAATTCCCTCTCATCAGAACAAAGAGTTCAAAGGAGCAATTATGACAAGCCTGGACCTTGCGCACCTGCGACTATACAATCAACACATCTCCCGGCAAACATGCGAAAAGCCTGGCGACGTAGTACAGTGGCTCGGCGCAGTCCAGGCCCAGGATTATGCAGCAGCCAAATGGGCGCTTGGCCTGCGCTTGCAGAATGCTACCGATGATGATATCGAGCAGGCATTCATCAGTGGAGCTATTCTCCGCACCCATGTGATGCGACCAACCTGGCATTTTGTCACGCCTGCTGATATTCGCTGGTTGCTTGCACTCACTGCACCGCGCGTCAATGCAGCGACTGCCTACTGGTATCGTAAGCTTGAATTGGATGACACCCTATTTGCACGTTGCAACGCCGCGTTGGCAAAAGCGCTACAGGGCGGTAAGCAGCTTACCCGTCCAGAGCTCGTCTCAGTGCTCCAACAAGCCGGCATTGCTACGGACGCTGAACTACGCTTCTCCCATATAATAATACATGCCGAATTGGATGGGATTGTCTGTAGCGGCGCGCGACGCGGCAAGCAATTCACCTACGCCCTGCTTGACGAGCGGGCACCCCAGGCCAGAACGTTCGATCGCGACGAAGCGCTGGCCGAGCTTGCCAGGCGGTACTTTACAGGCCACGGTCCCGCGACCCTGCAAGATTTTGTGTGGTGGTCGGGACTGACGGTAGCCGACGTAAGAGCCGGACTCGAAATGGTCAGATCCCAACTTATGCATGAGGAAATAGACGGCCAGGCGTACTGGTTCTCGCCCTCCACGCCGCCCGAGAAAGATCCATCTCCGACCGCGTACCTGTTACCGAACTACGACGAGTATATCGTTGGCTACACCGACCGCAGCGCCATTTTTGACGACGCGCATACGGAACACCTGGACGCTCGGGGCAACGTCCTCTTCAACCACACGATAGTTATAGATGGTCGGATCGTCGGCACCTGGAAGCGTACACTGAAAAAGGACACCGTCATCATCACGCCGAGCTTCTTTGTGCCCCTGAGTGAAGCCGAGACCGGTGCCTTTGTTGCAGCGGCTGAGCGTTATAGTAAGTTTGTGGGTAGGGACGTGCATGTCACCTTCCAGGTGGAATAGTTTTCACATTTAAGGGGAAGAGTTCGCGGCTTGAGTATAATGTTAAAAAGGATGTTTGCACATTCTTATGCAAACATATTGACCTTTTTTTAATCTGGTATTATGAACAGCGTCTTCTTAGCTGGAACATATTAAAAAGTCCTACGGAGATTGCAAAATTTAGGGACTTAGATTATACTTGCAACAGCATCACAATGTTACGCCAATATCTAGCAAGCGATAGCCATATATCAAACATTTAATCGCTATCGAAATAGTTTTCTCTGGCACATTGTGATATACATTGGCATATTACAAGACCTTTTTTCCTTCTCCCCAAATTGAACGGATACGCAAGGGAGAAGGTGTGTTTTTTTATTTTTTGGCTTATCTTTTATCGTCTATTGAAGCGTGTAGTGACAGGGGTTGTGTAAACAACTTCTTCAGTTGCTATTATAGTCAATCGTCAGGATTATTCGTAATGATTGCTGCTGCTGTATCATCAAATAGCTTGCCTGCAACTGACGGGCAAAATCCGAGGAAAAGCAATCCCGAAGTTCACACATACGAAATAAGAAAGACAAGATCATCTGAGTCAGCGATGATCTTTTTTGCTTATTGTCTTGATACTAAGCAGCGTATCGTCATTAAGGTCCTCCGTGATTATAAGGATACAAGATATAATTTAACCGATCCTCAAAAGCGCCTGGAATGTCAAATTGAAGCGTTGCAATGGAATCAGAAATTTACGCCTGATATCTACCTCGGACTGGGGCGTATTGTAAAGCCAGGGCTAAGTTCCCTTATGCAAAACGCAAAAGAAAACTCGCCGCACCATACACGCCGTATAATCATTGAAGACATAACAGATGATATTCAACAACTTTCCACCATTACAAATCCGGGGCAGGAATATGCTCTTATCATGGAGCGCCTGCCGAAAGAACGACGCCTTGACTATTTGCTGAGACAGAGAAATACAGGTGCCATTTATGAGATTTTAGGAACACTCGTAACGCGTATAGTAGAGATGCATGAATTTGCTCCTTATCCTGATGTCACCCCTTTTGAAAATAATGAGCGACGCTGGGGAAGTTATGAGCAATTAAAGGACAAGCTATTACATAACACCGGGCTTTTTGATAATCTGGAACGCCTCGACAATCGATCATTTCATAAAGATTACTCCTGGCTGATGAATGACTTGAATAAATTTATTGAAGATCCTGTGTGGCACCAATATTTTAATCAACGTCTGGAGCAGGGTCGTATAAAACGTTGTCACGGTGATCTGAAAGCTAGAAATATCTGGATAGAATCAGTAGAGAACAGCAGCGATCCGGCTCATCATGTGAGAATACTTGATGCTATTGATTTTAATCCCTCTTATTGTAATATAGATGTGCTAAGTGATATTGCTATGCTCATTGTTGATGTTGAGGCAGTTGATACGCACTTGCATGAGCGTGATGATCTGGGCAATCGTGGATCAGAGCTCGCGCTGTTCATAAGAGATACTTATTACGCTTATGCAAAGGAAAACAAGGAAGATGCGACAACACAATTAGTGCTTACATACTATCTTCTGGAAAAGGCCCTTGTCCGTGCTGCAATAAGTTTGTTTTATGACCGTAATGAGCATCCTCAATTAGGACCATATTTTCTAAGGATTGCGGTTAAGTATATGGCGCAATTAAAAGATTTATTGCAGATCGCTTCATCTTCTTCTATTAAGGACCTCGCGACAATAGCATAAGCCCCCAACAGATACTCGACGGAACTTCGTGCCAGAAAAACTGCGGCCGTTTTCGAACCAAGCCAAAAGACAGCATGAATGAATTTGAAAATATGTTCAAGGCTCTTCGAAGATTTTTTTAGTGCTGATATAGCGCAATACTGACAAAATACGTCTCATTAAGTGTATATTTGTACCATCATGATACCTTGTATTCCTGCTACTTCTTCGTTAAACTACTACTATGCTAATTTTCTTGTTCACGCGACTCTCTATTCCTATAACGAAAAGGAGTTATCAAGTCCTTTTTCTATAAAAGAACACGGAGGGCCTTTGTCGAGTTTCAATCCAGGCGAGTCATTATCTTCTTTTGGAAGAGGCTACTCTATCGAGCATCAAATATTTTTACCAACGGATAGCATATATTTTATTGTTAATAAGCAAAATAAGCAACAACCATTATTATGCATAAAAATTTGGGAACAGATCATATGGGAATATCTGAGCTATTTGATCGTGCAACCCCGAGATGAGATCTGGCCTCTTAACTATCAACTGACACATGTTTTAGGTAACCTCGAGGGCATTTCATACCTCAGAATCCTCCCAGAGATGAGCTAAGACGCGTTTGGGAGAACGGATGAGGTCAGGACGGTGAGCCTGCCATGCCGCCAAACCGACGATGATGGAGGCCGTAGAGGTTAAGGCGACTTGCCG
>WNFX01005953.1_pt1 | contig 22360 bp, 18 predicted proteins | sample 5400111 | NCBI WGS metagenome assembly WNFX01 (sample SAMN13153363, study PRJNA577476) | soil metagenome | isolation source: 40 cm soil or saprolite under grassland replicate 1 | place: USA:California | collected 2016-06-15 | reverse complement strand
TTGAAGGCTAAAGCTCGCGTTTCCGGCCGTTATGCAATAAATTCCGGGAGCCATAGTAGCATTGCTAGCAGTACCTTGAGGCGGGAAGGCACCGCTGTAGTTACCAGGGTTGAGTGCCGTTGCAGTGTGTACACCATTTGTTGTACCGCAGGGGATATTGGCTTTCTGGTAAATCGCTGATGGATTCGTTATAAACATGGAAGAATTGTTTGTGCTGCTCGCGCATCCTCCAGTGCTGATGAGCGAACTGGTACGAACTGTTGTGCCGCCCACGATGTTATAACATGGAACAGTCAGGGTAGTATTGTTCGAACTCGAGTTAAGTGCTTGGTTGGTTGTGCTATAACTCCCGGTACCATTGCACCGTGAATTGACGAAAATTCCACTGCCTGTTACGGTCGTTGTTGAACCTCCGCCGTAATCAAATGCCGGGCAGGAGTCCGTATCGAGTGCTACCAGCGCGTTCCCTCCAAAGGTAGATGTTCTGTAACCTGGGACAGCATGTGCTACAGCATCTACGTGATTAATCACTTCAGATCTTCCGATCACCCGCGCGAAGGTAGTTTTCACATGTGAAGTGATCTTGACCTGAATGTATTCTGTCTTATCAGCACCTGTTGGCAAACCGGTACATGTTGCATTTGAATCACTGCATAAATAAACTTCAACGATTGTTGTCCCATTGTTAGTATAGCCATTACTTGTCGCGCGGGCTTCAGAAGTACTAACAACAGTGGTCCAAGCGTTTCCGCGGATCCTTGCCAGCGCGCCGGCCAGCGCAGATGTATCCGCTGCATTTTGCGCGTGACGGCGATCTGAAAAGACCGCGCTTCCATCAATCGCTAGGGCAGCAAAGGCGACCAAGGCAACGGCTGCAAAGGCAATAAGAACGAGTGCTTGTCCGCGTTGGGTTGAGGGTAGCGATTTCTGCATGGTTTGCTCCTATTTATGGACATATGGGTGTCAGGATTGTATCTGTGACCTCTGCACTCAGTGGAATTTGGGTACGACCAATCAGTTGAGGCATGAAGGGCATGAAGATTCGATGAGTATAGGAAACAGTAACTTTTAAGCCGTGCCCTTCACAAAACATATTAAGACCATCGTCGCTAGCAATTACCACAGTTACGAGAGAAGTATCGCTTAGATTAATAGGTGAGCTAGAAGAAGCGCGCACACGCGCGTCTATCTTAACTTGATTTACCGGTTCTCCACTGTCGAATTTTCCGTTGGCATTCGAGTCGACATAGGGAGCAGTCGAACCATACAGCGCGCCTTCCTGGGCAGCATCTCTCAACTGCACAAATTGGAAGAATATAATTCCGAATTCGACGGCTCCAGAAAGCAGATACAAGAGAACCACCAGGCTAATGGCGAGTTCAACCAGACTTTGTCCGCTCTCGGACGTGGGTAATAAAAATTTCTTTTTCATAGGTATTTCCTCCTATTCTATATTTAAGGCGTGGGTGTTCGGGTTGGAGTTGGGGTCCGCGATGGCGTCGGAGTTCGCGTTGCTGTGGGCGTTATTGTTGGCGTTGGGGTTCGCGTTGCGGTCGCCGTTGCCGTTGGCGTTCTGGTTGCTGTTAACGTGGGGGTCGGTGTCCTAGTTGGAGCTCCTTGTATCGATACCGTTGCCGTTGCAATATTTGAGGTGACCATTTGCGTTCCATCGGAAGCCCTGGCAGTTGCTGAAGTATCAACATAAATCGCGTTCATATCGTTTTGCGTGGTTATATAGGACCCAACACAAGTGGTACTGGCGCCCACCGCCAATGGACTGGTCGCGGTGGAGCAATCTACAGAAACTTTATTATCTGTAACAGAATAAGGTCCATTCAGGGGTAGGCTCCCCGAGTTGGTGAGGGTGTAGGTGTACACAATGAATTGCCCTGCGCCTGTAAATGTGGTTGGGTTGGGCGTGATTTGTAATTTGAGCCGTGAACCCACGTAAGTAGTCACCGTAATAGGTGATGCACTGGCAGTCACGGTTTGCGTCTTAAATGTAGCAGAAGCGGTTGCTTGATTGGTGAACGAGCCAGCATCCAGGTCAGCTTGAGAAATTAAGTATGTCTTCGTGCAGGTTTGCGTTGCACCCGGGGCAATCGTTGCAGGACATGTAATACCTGTAACCTTCGTATCTGTAATTAGCGGCGATGAAAGGGTTACATTTCCCAGATTTGTTAATGTGTAGGTATAGGTGATTGGTTGATTGAGTGTCATAGAAGCAGCAGGAGCTACAGGAGCTGTAGGAGTCGCACTTGCCTGTAAGGAAAATGAAGGGCTGGTGACAACGGAAACACTCACGGAAGCGCTATTAGATGTTTCACTCTTATTACCATTTTGGGCGGTTGCCGAAACAGTATTTCCGAGCGCTGTTCCAGCGTCTAAGTCTGCTTGGGTAATGGTGTAGGATCCCGTGCAGGTAAAACTTGTGTTAGGAGCAAGTGCACTCGTGTTGCTAGCACAATTATTGGTACCACGACCGCCGCTGATAGCGTAAGGTGAAGATAAAGTGCTGTTCGAATTGTTCTGGAGGGTATAAGTATAGGTAATGACCTGACCAACCTGACTTACACTTGACGGTAAAGCAGAGACTGTCAGATAAAGCGCTGGCGTATATACGGTTGCCGTGGCTTGGTTGGAGGTAACAGTCTGTGAGCCAAACATAGCCGTCGCGGTAGCCTGATTGACAAGAGATTTGTTATTGATATCGGTTTGTTTAATTGAATAAGTTGCTGTACAGGTAGTGGACGCACCCACATCCAGATTGCTAGTCGATGAGCAAGTCACACTCACTTTGTTATCTGAGACCGTATAAGGCGCTGAAAGGGTCACATTCCCGGTGTTGGTTAATGTATACGTGTACGTAATGACCGTGCCAACAACCGACGTGGCGCCTGGGAATGCACTTTTGGCTAATGTGAGAACCGGCGTTTGTGCCGTTTGTTCTGGGGAAACCGTAGTACTGGCAGTATTTGTGGTAATGGTTCCATTACTTGCGGTTGCACTGTTTGTAATGGTCCGTCCTGTATCAAGATCATTCTGCGTAATCAGATAGGTATATTGACAAGTCACGGGTACGCTTGGAGTGATTGGCCCGGCCGAACAATTAATCGAGCCATACAAACTATCAGTGATTGTAATGGGTCCAGGTATATCTGCTGTGGTGGTGTTTGTTAATGTGTAAGTGTAGATAATTTGTTGAAAGACTGAGTTATACGTAGCTGGGCTTGCAGAAACGGAAAGAAGCAGTGTCCCGCCGCCTCCCCCGCCTCCTCCAGATCCAGGAGGAGGTGTGACTGCAATAGAGACACCAATCAAAATGGTGCGTGCGCTCGTCGCTCTGATAGGATTACCGTTGGCTACTGTGCGCGCAATGAACGGCACTATTTTGGGAACGATGGGATTGAAATCGCCAGCAATCGATACAATCAGGCGCTGGGTGTTGCCGCTAGGTGTAAAACTATTATCTGAAGTCGGAGATGGCCCCCCAGGAGGAACTGTGCAATAAGTGATTGGCGATAGATCACCAGGTCCAGTGTCATGCTGGATAATGATATCCTCATCATCAAAAGCATTTAGAAAATCTATCTTTTGTGCAGCGAGACGGATCCCAGCGCAATCCTGATAACGCGGGACGCCGGGTGTGCTGCCCTCACCTGTTGCAGAACCATAACGCACTGCCTGTCGGCTGGCGGTCACAATGGTGGAGTACATGAAGAGCAGGCGGCCAGCTTCCAATAAGCCGTAAAGCAAGAGGAGCAAAAGAGGCAATACGATGGCAAATTCCACCATCGCTTGAGCCATGTTCTTATTTGAAGAAATCTTATTTAATTTCATAGTAAAAATTCCTGATTTCTAATAATCCTAATTCTTAGTTTAATATCCCTGATGCTTTGTCCAATGAGACATTCGTACTACGAAGTGCCGCATAAACCCCTAAACTACAAATTTGATAATTAGCTGTAATGTCTTCTGAAATGTTTAGTGATTGATGCACCAGGCGGTAAGAACTAATCTACACTTTTGTAATCACGGATGAAAGAGTAAAAGAGACGCTCCAATAATAAAACAGGGCCCATAAGGAATAAAAGTCATCAGTGCTTCGTTGGAATAACGACGTCTCACAAAAAGCACAATAATAAAAAGGAAGCTTACCAGCCCGCCGAGAATAACTCCCCATGCCAATGCAAATCCAATGAAGTCCCAGCCGAGCATAAGTCCGAGCACGCCAGCCAGATAGACATCGCCACCGCCCAATGCCTCTTCTCCATCATCAGTTCCCAATTTGCGAGCTCGGTAACGCGATACCAAAGCCCCAAGTTGATAAAGGAGGAACATCGCGCCAAAACCAACCAAGCCACCGAGAAGCGATTTTCCGACCCCAATGAGAATTCCATTTGAATTGATTCGGCTATGAATATATGTTCCAACAATCAAGCCCAGCACCGCACCAGCTATGCTGGTGGGAAACAAAATCAGACGGTGCTCCAAATCAATCACAGTGATAATTCCAAAATAAATCAATACGAGCATGCCGAGAGGAATCCCAAGTGCCTTTGACGGGAACAACCAGAGGTACGCAAAAGATATCACGGTCAATATTTGCACTAGCCACGTTCGCAGACTGCGCTTCTTTCCACATTTTCGACAGGCTCGCAGAGTCAAATAATCTGCCCACGAAAAAGGAGTTTGGCACTCAAGACAGTTGGGTTTACTGAAACGGCGTGTAAAAGGAAGTACATCCGAGGCGTAATTAATGAAGAGTCCAGCCACCCAACCGAGCACGATTGGGATAAGAAGAGTTGGTTCCATCACCTACATTATAGTCTAAAGCTAAGGACAAGAATCACCTGTAACCTTATGTAAGTCAGCTGTAATGTCCGAAGGTGCCGAAGTGCTTGTGCTGAGGGAGGGTATCGAAGCGTCTGTGGTTGAGCTTGCCGAAGCGCGTAAACTGCCTTACAATCGCGCCGATATTCCCCTGGAGATGAACATGGAAAAATTCGTGATTGAAGGTGGGGTTCCATTGAACGGAGAAGTGACCCCCGCTGGAAACAAAAATGCTGCATTGCCTTTGTTGGCTGCTTCGCTGCTCACTAATGAGCCGATCATCCTACACAACCTCCCGCAGATTCAGGATACTCTGGTGATGCGAAAAGTGATCGAAAGCCTTGGCGTGCAGATCGAAGATTTGGACGCCACTTCGTGGCGCGTCCTCGCGCGGGATGTTCGGCCTGCAGATTTGACCCCAGACCTTTGCCGCCGCATACGCGCCTCCATTCTCATTGCGGGCCCATTAGCCGCGCGCATCGGTGAATTTAAGTTGCCTCCCCCCGGAGGTGATGTGATCGGCCGCCGGCGGCTCGACACTCATATCCTCGCTTTACGTGCTTTAGGCGTCGAAGTGAAATATGAGCGTGGCTTTACTTTCCAGGCGGATGGTTTACGTGGGGCGGATTTCCTCATGGATGAAGCCAGCGTGACTGCCACAGAAAACGCCATTATGGCTGCGGTCACTGCGAAAGGAGATACAGTCATCCGCAATGCTGCCTCTGAACCGCATGTACAAGAATTGTGTTACTTCTTAAATGGACTCGGCGCGCAGATCGAAGAAATTGGTTCTAATACGCTTCACATCCACGGTGTATCTGCATTGCATGGTGGAGAATTTACGATTGGCCCCGATTATCTGGAGGTGGTCAGTTTTGTCGGCGCGGCGGCAGTGACTCATGGGAGCGTGCGCGTGAAAAAAGCGGGTGTGAATAACCTTCACATGATTGCGCATGTCTTCGAGCGGATGGGGGTTACGTGGGAGGTTGATGGAGATGATTTGATTGTTCCTCCAGATCAGGAGATGAAAATTAGTCCTGATATGGATGGCGCGATCCCGGAAATTAAGACCAACGTCTGGCCCGCATTCCCAACAGATTTGATCAGTATCGCAATTACCGTGGCTACACAAGCCAGTGGTTCTGTGATGTTCCATGATTGGATGTTTTCAGGCCGTATGTATTTTACAGACAAGCTTGTCGGTATGGGCGCAAAGATCATCTTGTGCGATCCATACCGCTGTTTGGTTCAAGGACCTAATCGATTGTACAGTGAGAACCTTGAGAGTCCGGATATTAGAGCAGGCATGTCCATGTTATTGGCTGCTCTTGCCGCAAAGGGACAATCCACGATCCGTAATATTAGCCAGATCGAACGCGGCTATCAAGATGTAGACAAAAAATTGCACGCGCTAGGGGCAAAGATTGAGAGAGTGAAGGAATAGTTCACTTAAGATGGAGTCCAACGACTTTGCGCAGCATCCCTGTGGGACCAGTCGTTGATTATCAAAGTCAAGAGACTTTGACTCCTTCATCCCTTAATTACTGCCACAGGTTTTAACCGCGCTACCTTCTTTGCAATTCCCGCTTTGCTCACTGTTTCAACAACCACATCCACATCCTTGTAAGCGGATGGCGCTTCTTCAGCCAATCCGGGTAATGACCCTGCGCGGACTTTGATGCCGCGCTCTTCCAACTCTTGTCTCAATGTATCTCCCCGCACTTCCTTCTTGGCTTTTGATCTCGACATGACTCGTCCCGCTCCGTGACAAGATGATCCGAATGAACGTGTCATGCTGTCTTCAGTGCCAACCAATACCCACGAAGCCGTACCCATGGAACCAGGAATGATCACAGGTTGACCAATCTTCTTGTATTCTGGTGGTAGGCTGGGCGACCCGGGTCCGAAGGCACGCGTCGCGCCTTTGCGATGAACGCACACCTTCACTTGTTTCCCATCAATTTCATGTGTTTCGATCTTGCCCATGTTGTGAGCAATATCATAGACTTGGTGTAAATGCCAGTTTCGAGTCTTTTGTGCGAATGTTTCTTCAAACGCGCGCCGCGCCGAATGAGCCAGCAATTGACGATTCGCAAATGCAAAATTTGCTGCAGCGCGCATCGCGCTCATATAAGCTATCCCTTCAGGAGAATCCATTGGCGCGCAGACGAGTTCGCGGTCGGGCAGATCAATGCCATATTTACGCACCGCGCTCTGAAATTCTTGAACATAGTCCGTGCAGACTTGATGCCCCAGTCCACGTGATCCACAATGGATTTGCACAGTTAAACAACCTTGATAGAGTCCCATTGCATTTGCGGCTTCTTCATTGAAGATCTGATCAACAACATCTACTTCGATAAAGTGATTGCCCGCGCCTAAGGAACCAACCTGCTCACGGCCGCGCGTCTTCGCGCGTTCAGACACTTGACTAGAATCGGCTCCTTCGAGCGAGCCCATTTCCTCGGTCCGCGCAAGATCTGCTTCGGTTGCATATCCGTTCTTCAATGCCCAGCGCGATCCATCGCGTAAGACATGATCTAATTCTTTTACATTGACTTTGATCGTGCCTTCTTTTCCAACACCACTCGGACAATATTTATTAAGCAGAGTCGCGAGGGTATCCATCTCACCGCGTGTAGATTCAAAGTCAATGCTTGAAGCCAGTAGACGTACTCCGCAGTTGATATCGTAGCCAATCGCACCAGGTGAAATGACTCCGCGCGGGTATTCAGTCGCAGCGACGCCACCAATCGGGAAGCCGTACCCCTGATGCATATCAGGCATGACGATCACATGCCCAACCAACCCAGGCAAGGTTGCCGCGTTGACAGCTTGATCCAGCGATTTATCATCCATGATCTGTTCGAGCAATTCGCGCGTGGCAAACAGTCTCACAGGCACACGCATATCATGGCGAATGGTTGTTGGAATTTCCCACTCGGTCTCACTAATTTGAACTAAATTCTCGATGTTCATTTTTACTCCTGTCTTCCCTCCCCTCTCCTTTAAGAAGAGAGAAGGGAAGACGCGCCGCAGGCGCAGAGGGGATAGGTGAGGTTATACATCGAAGACAATCGTAGTTTCAAAACCCTGTTTCGTTTTCTCGATTTTCAAGTTGTGATAGGTTACGGCTTTGATTGCTTTATCGGCAGATACAATTTGTGCGCCTTCCATTTTGACTTCTAACTTTTGACCTTCAACTCCTAGCTCAAATACTTCGAACGCTAAATTCTCCTGCTCTTGATAATAAATTAATTCCGATAGGAAAGCGACCAGCAGACTCTCAGCGTCCGGTCCTTCTGATTCAAACATCCGCGTCATACGTGGACCTTTGCCTGTCACCGTTCCAGCAAGCGTGTTCATTGCCCGAGCCGATTCTGCGAACAACGACGGCAAATCCTGCGCCCAAACACGAGCGGACCAATCAGCAGTATGTGAAATTTCTTCAAAACCCATAATTCTATTTTACTCCTGCGTGGCTTCTCAAAGTTCCAACGAGCCTTTTACCGCTGGTCTCATAAATTGCTAAACTTTTGGTGGAAATTGCGGGTAAAAAGTATTTCTGCTTTACTAACCCATGTTAGATATGCGCGCGGCATTCTATAAACAAATCGAGGATGCCACGCCATATTAGATAGAGCAGCAGGGTCATAACTTTTCACGATTGTTAGCATCCAATGAGTGAACACGGTAAAATAAAGGTAAAACAAGTCGTCTTGAATATGGAAAGAAATCTTAAGCGAGGAAATCACTAAGTTATGTCATCGAATGGAAATGCAAAGCACGTAAAAGTATTAGTATTAGGGTCGGGTCCCACAGGTTATTCTGCTGCGTTGTATGCTGCCCGTGCTGAACTCCAGCCCGTTGTTTTGACGGGGATGCAGCTAGGCGGTCAAGCCGCGCTGACGTATACCATTGAAAACTATCCCGGTTTTCCTGAGGGGGTTGGTGGGGCGCAATTGGGTGAGTTGTTCCAAAAGCAGGCTGAACACTTCGGTGCCGTGACTGAATTTGAATCAGCCTATTCTGTAGATCTGGCACAACGTCCCTTCAAGGTAATAGGAGAGAGCGGTGAATATTTGGCTGATACACTCATCGTTGGTACTGGCGCCAGCCCGAATCATCTTCAGATTCCCGGGGAAGTGGAGTTAACGGGACGCGGCGTATCGTATTGCGCGACCTGTGATGGCTGGTTCTTCAAAGATAAGAAAGTAGTAGTTGTCGGTGGCGGGGATAGCGCCTTGGAAGAAGGTTTATTCATCACGCGCTACGCCTCCTCTGTGACCATCATTCACCGTCGTGAGGAATTTCGTGCCAGCCCAATCTTGCAGCATCGCGCCAAGGAACATCCTAAGGTCAATTTTATTTTGAACACGGTTGTCACTGATGTAATTGGTACAGATAAACTCGAGGCAGTGAAGCTAAAGAATGTAGTAACAGGTGAAGAAACGATCTATGAAACGGATGGTTTGTTCATCTTTATTGGTCATACGCCCAATACAGAGATGTTCAAGGGTCAATTGGAAATGAGTGATCTTGGTTACATCAAAGTCAATGACCGCATGGAAACAAATGTTCCCGGTGTCTTTGCTGCGGGGGAGGCAGCAGATCCGCACTTCCGGCAGGTCGTCACTTCAGCAGGGATGGGCGCCGCGGCGGCCATCCAGGCGACGCGTTTCCTTGAAGCAATGGAATCAGTTGAGGTTTAGAGAGAACGTACAGTGGCGCCAGCGGCGCCACTGTTTTTATCCAAAATCTGGTCATACAAAAACATGACAAAATATACTTTCTTATCATATTGGTTTCGGATAAAATTTCGCTAAAAGCGTACATAGTACCGCGCGCCTTTGTGTAACTAAACCGGAAGATTGAACTTTGCTTATAAATCTTCTGAAAAGTTTAGTAACTTATGAGACCGGCGGTAAATCTTTGGAGGAATGATGAACAAAATCTCGATCGTTGGTGCAGGCATGACTGGCGCGACCACTGCACATTGGCTCGCTGAGCGTGAACTAGCTGATCTTGTTCTAGTTGATATCGTAGAGGGGATGCCACAAGGCAAGGGGTTGGATATGTTGGAGGCGATGCCGATCATTGGGAAGGACGTGGAGATTGTCGGCGCAAATGATTATGCCGCAACCAAAGGTTCTGATATTATCATCATCACAGCCGGCCTGGCTCGCAAGCCAGGCATGAGCCGTGATGATTTGTTATCGAAGAACGCCGAGATCGTGGGCCTTGCCGCCACGGAAACGTTGAAGTATTCGCCCGATGCGATTTACATCGTACTGACCAATCCCCTCGATACAATGGCTTATCTTACAATGAAGAAAACGGGGCTGCCGCGTGAACGCGTAGTGGGTCAGGCTGGGATTTTGGATTCCGCGCGTATGCGCGCGTTCGTTGCGATGGAAACTGGCGTGAGCGTGGAAAATATCAGCTGCTATGTATTGGGTGGGCACGGCGATGAGATGGTTCCACTCACGCGCCACTCGAATATCGCTGGAATCCCATTGAATGAATATCTCCCGGCCAACAAGTTGGATGCGATTATTGCCCGTACCCGTAAAGGCGGAGGCGAGATTGTCAATTTGCTCAAGACAGGCTCCGCATATTACGCGCCTTCTGTCGCTTGTGCGCAAATGGCGGAAGCTATCCTCAAAAATAAGCATTTAATCGTTCCCTGTGCCGCATACGTAGACGGTGAATACGGTTTGAAGGATATGTTCTTCGGTGTGCCTGTCATGCTTGGACGCATGGGAGTGGAAAAGATCATCGAGTACAAACTTGATGACAATGAGAAGGCGATGTTTGATAAGTCCGCTGCGGCGGTGAAGGATACGCACGAAGCTTTGAAGAAGTTGGTGACGTTCTGATCGTTGAGGTACGGCATTGCCGTGTCCATACATTCTTTGGAGGTCAATCATGATCCTGCACGAAAAGATTTCTGCACAATTGCCTGAATGGCGTGAAAGAATCAAAGCTCTTGCCAAAGAGCATGGGGAAGTCAAAGTGGATGATGTAACTGTCGGTCAAATTGTTGGCGGCATGCGCGATATTAAGTCCTTGCTCACTGATATCTCATTTGTTGACCCAGCGCATGGCATCTTGTTTCGAGGCATGACCATTCCTGAACTGCTCAAGAAATTGCCGAAAGCCCGCGGTGGCAAGATGCCGTTGGTAGGTGGTCTGTATTATTTGCTGATGGTCGGCGAAGTGCCAACCAAAGAGCAGGCAATGGAAGTGGAAGACGATTGGGCAAAGCGTGCCAGTGTTCCAGATTATGTTTTCAAAATGATCAAGTCCATGCCGAAAGAGACTCACCCAATGATTCTCTTCTCACAGGCGGTGTTAGCATTGCAAAACGGTTCAGTCTTTGCACAGCGATATCACAGCATGAAGAAGGATGTCTATTGGGAAGCTGCCCTTGAAGATAGCCTCGACTTGACCGCGAAGCTCCCGGTGATTGCGGCATATATTTACCGCATGAAATATTTTGGTGAGACCAAAAAACCCAAATACAATCTCAAGCAGGATTATGGCATGAACTTCGCGCGTATGATGAAAGTTTCGGACAAAAAGGGATATGCGGATCTTGCTCGTTTGTATTTCATCCTGCACAGCGATCATGAATCTGGCAACGTATCCGCTCATACCATGCACCTTGTTGGGTCTGCGCTTTCCGATCCGTATTACTCATTTTCTGCGGCTTTGAACGGACTGGCGGGTCCCTTGCATGGACTTGCAAATCAGGAGTGTCTTGGCTGGTTAATTGAGCTCAATAGTGGGCATGTCATCCCTGGTTATGGACACGCTGTTCTGCGTGTGCCTGATCCACGCTATATGGCGCAATTGGAATTTGCGAAGAAACGCTTCCCAGATGATGAGCTTGTCCGCCTCGCGGAGCTGGTTTTCGATGTGGTGCCTCAAGTCCTGAAGGAGCAAGGCAAAGCTAAGGATCCCGCGCCGAACGTGGACGCGATCAGTGGTACATTGCAATATTACTATGGCGTGCGCGAGTTTGATTTCTATACGGTGTTGTTTGGCGTTGGTCGCGCACTGGGTGTCACTGCCAATTACGTGTGGGCACGCGCGCTGGGTCAACCTATTGAACGCCCGAAATCAATGACGACAAAGATGCTTGAAGACGCGGTCGCGATCACAAAAGAAGTACAACCAGTATAAGTGATAAAAACAAATCTCCCCAAGCGGAAATGCTTGGGGAGATTTGTATTACTTCTGCTACAGAGTGCCGCCTAATTATGTAAACTCCAAGTGTATCCCGAAGATTGTTCTTCGGGGTACATTCTTAAAATACTTTCTGCCCAGTTTTTTTAATGCAATCCAATCTTATCAATCAGAAACGCAAAGTCGAAAGCAACTTCCTTGAGAAAGTCATAACGCCCGGATGCACCCGCATGGCCTGCTTCAAAATTTGTTTTCAACAAGACGGTTTTATCGTTCGTTTTTAGTTCGCGCACTTTCGCCGTGAATTTGGCAGGTTCCCAGTAGGCAACCCGCGGGTCATTTAATCCTGTGGTAATAAGGATATGTGGATATTCCGTCTCGTGGATGTTGTCATAGGGTGAGTAGGACAGGATGTAATCAAAATACTCCTTGTTATCAGGGTCGCCCCATTGATCGTATTCAAGCGTGGTTAATGGGATTGATGCATCACTCATGGTGTTGATCACATCCACAAATGGAACTTTAGCCACAACCGCGCCAAAAAGATCAGGACGTAGGGTCAAACACGCGCCGACCAATAATCCGCCTGCCGAACGACCTAGGATGGCAAGTTTTTCCTTGCGTGTGAATTTCTCAGCGATGAGGTGTTTGGCACAGGCGATGAAGTCTGTGAATGTGTTTCTCTTGTTGAGCATTTTGCCATTTTCGTACCAAGCGCGTCCCATTTCTGATCCGCCGCGAATATGCCCAATGGCAAAGACAAAACCCCGGTCTAGCAGGCTGATCAAGTTTGAGTCGAAGCCAGGATCAATGCTATAACCATAGGAGCCATATCCATAAAGCAGAGCAGGATTGTTCCCATTCTTCTCCAGTCCTTTTTTATAGACCAGCGACATTGGCACCAGTGTCCCATCAGGTGCGGTCGCGTAAGCGCGTTCAGACACATATTGACTAGCATCATATCCGCTTGGAATTTCGTCTTGTTTTACGACAGTCCACGTCTTCTCTTTTACATTGAAGTCAACCACAGAATTTGGAGTCACCAGCGATGTATAGATAAATCGCAAAACATTTGTTTTATATTCAGGATTTCGCATGGGCATGAAGTTGTAAACAGGTTCAGGGAAGAGAACGTTCCGTACATTGGTCAGACCATCTGTTCCAGTAATACGGATTTGGGGGAAGCCACCGTTCCGCTCATAAAGGACGAAGAAATCATCGAACGCATCCATGCCGGTGAGAAGAGTTTCTGCACGGTGAGGAATAACCTCTTTCCAATTTTCTTTTGTGGTCGCCTGGAGCGGTGTCCGCATAAGTTTAAAGTTTTGCGCGTTCTCATTTGTAATGACGAAGAAGTGATCACCCGCGTGCTCCACCTGATATTCGATTCCTTTAATACGTGGCTGGAAGGATTTGAACGTATATGTCGAACCATCATTGGGGAAATACATCCATTCATCCGTTGTGGTGGAATGCAGGTGAGCCATGATGTAGGCTTTGCTTCGGCTCTGTCCAAGCCAAAGGAAGTAGGTTTCATCCCTTTCTTCCAAGAGCAATTTATCCTGTGCAGGGTCTGTGCCAAGGATATGGTGGTAAATGCGGAAGGGCCTGAGGGCGGCGTCGCGCGTAACATAAAAGAAGCTCATGCCATCGCATGCCCATTCCACGCCCGTATGACTATAGACATCACCGTATGTATTGGCGATTATGTCAGGCAATAATGTCTCTGCGGTTAAATCCTTGATATAGATGGTGCACACTTCGGTGCCATCTGCATCCACGGAATATGCCAGTTTATTGGCGTCAGGGCTGATAGAAAAGGAACCAAGGCGGCAAAAATTATTCTCACCTGCCAAGGTGTTCTGGTCGATCAGGAGTTCTTCAGGTGCATCCAGTGTTCCTTTTTTGCGGCAATAAAATGGATATTGTTTCCCGGTTTCATAGCGCGTATAGTAGATGTATTCGCCATCCTTCTCAGGAGCGGATGAATCGTCTTCTTTTATGCGTCCCTTCATTTCCTGAAAGAGTTGTTCCTGCAACAGTTTAGTGTGCTGCATAATCTCTTCGAGATAGTCCTGTTCCGCGTGAAGATACTTTAGTACTTCAGGGTCTTCGCGATAACGCATCCAGAAATAATTATCTACGCGGGTTTGACCATGCTGTGTAATCTCTTGTGGTCGTTTTGGGGCGATTGGGAAGGTCATCATGTTTTATCCTCCTTCGAGACATCTTTAGCGCGTAAATACACAAAAATTAACGCCGCACAGCCCGTGTTGTGAACAGTGCGGCTTCTCATCTAACTGTTTTCTGCATGTACCTTATTGGCTTTTCCAAAGGTCTCCAGTTTTACGATCCGCGCCTTGTCTCGTATTCTCCAGGGGACGATCTGTTTGGCGTGCTCTCGGTTATCCGTCTCGATGATCGCCCAGCCACAATGTGCGCCGTCATGACAGCCCCATTCAAAATGATGCAGATAGCCCGCGGCATGAATCTCTTTGATAATCGCGTCACAGTCACCTGCTTCATGAGGTGATTCGACAAGATAGCGATCCATAGAATATCTCCTCACTTCGTGAAATGATAAGTGTTGTCAAAATTATATACCCTGCGTGTCTTGAAACTCAAGAGGAGACTGCAGGTTGCACAAACGATCGATCAGGAAGGCATAATCAATAGCGACTTCTTTTAAATGGTTATAGCGTCCAGATGCACCTGCATGACCCGCCTCATAGATTGTGCGGAGCAAAAGTAGGTTATTGTCTGTCTTCATCTCACGAAGCTTTGCCGCGAATTTGGCTGGCTCCCAATACGCAACGCGCGGATCGTTCAGTCCAGCCGTGATAAGTATATTTGGATAGGCCGTAGGGCGCACATTATCGTATGGTGAATAAGATAACATATATTCAAAATGCTCGCGCACCTGAGGGTTACCCCATTCATCCCATTCAAGACTTGTGAGGGGAATGGTGGGATCGCTCATGGTTGTCACAACATCTACAAATGCCACTTTATTGATAACCGCCTGGAAAAGGTCAGGGCGCATCGTTAAGCATGCGCTCACAAGCAATCCGCCTGCCGAACCTCCTAAAATGGCCAGTCTCTTATTTGACGTAAAGCCCTCTTTGATGAGGTGTTCGGCACAGGCAATAAAGTCAGTGAATGAGTTTTTCTTGTTCAGCATCTTGCCGTTTTCATACCAGGCGCGTCCCAGGTCTGAGCCGCCGCGAATGTGTCCAATAGCGAATACGAATCCACGGTCCAGAAGGCTGAGGCGATCGGAGTTGAAATCCGCGTCGATCACCGATCCGTAAGAGCCATATCCATAAAGAAGGGTCGGGTTGTTTCCATCCTGCTTCAAATCTTTTTTATAAACAATGGTCAAGGGAATTTGCTTGCTGTCGGGTGCAGTCGCATGAATCCGTTCAGTAATATATTGTGATCTGTCGTATCCATTTGGAATATCCTGCTTGATTAATTCCCATTGACCTGTGTCCATGTGATAGTCAATCACTGAGTTAGGTGTAATCGGCGACGAATATGTGAATCGCAAAATATCAGTATCGAATTCGGGATTAGTTTCGAACTCAACACTATAGGCCGGTTCAGGGAATTCGATGTAGCGAACATTGCTCATGGTGCCGAATGTGCTGATACGGATTTGTCGTAGTCCATTCCTGCGTTCATACAAGACCAGATAATTCTTGAAAGTGTCTACATAATCGATTAGCACATCTTCACGGTGGGGGATGACTTCTTCCCAGTTTTCAGGCTCCAGCGCGTTTACACTTGCTTTCATTAATTTGAAATTTTCTGCCTGATAATTGGTTACGATAAAAAAATACCCCTCGTGGTGCGCGGCAAGATATTCGACACCGTCTTTGCGCGGGGAAAGTATCTTCAACTCACCATCAGGTTGATCTGCAGAGAGAAACCGCATTTCGGTCGCTCGTGTGCTGTGATGGTTTGTCAAAATATATTGATCGTCGCGTGTTTTAATAATAAAAAGAAAGTAGGATTCGTCCTCTTCGTGAAAGACCAGTGTGTCTTGTGCCGGATCTATGCCAAGCCGGTGATGGAACAACTTGAACGGTCGTTCTGCCTCGTCCATCGTGAGATAGTACAGAGTCTGGCTGTCATTTGCCCATTCCACGCCGGTATGGAAATACACACTGCTATATGTATTTGCAATTGCTTCGGGATAAAGAGTGTTCGTTGTCAAATCCTTGACATAAACGGTATAAACTTCGCCGCCCTCAACATCCACAGAATAGGCGAGCTTGCTCCCATCCGGGCTGACTGTGAGTGCTCCCACGCTGCAAAAGGATTTTCCTTCTGCTAAGACATTTTGATCGAGCAAAATCTCTTCCGGATTATCAAGCGAACCCTTTTTGCGACAATAAATGGGATATTGCTTTCCTTCTTCGGTGCGCGAATAATAGAAGTACTCGCCTCTTTTCTCAGGGATAGTTGAATCTGTTTCCTTGATTCTTCCTTTCATCTCGGCGTAGAGTGTCTCTTGCAGAGATTTTGTATGACCCATAATCTCTTCAAGATAATCATTTTCTGCGTGTAGATACTTTAGTACTTCTGGATCTGAGCGGTCCCGCATCCAGTAATAGTTATCGATGCGGGTGTACCCATGTTGGGTAATTTCGTAGGGTCGTTTCGGGGCGGTAGGATAAGTTAACATAGTATGCTCTCTCTAAAGGGACATATTTTGTAGGTGGATACAATGTTTTTGGGGATGTCTCCAGCTAAACTGGGGACGGATGCTGATTATAAACGCGTTTTGGATTCCCCCTAATTTTTGATATGCAGTTATTCTGACTTTCTAATCTTTGCCAAACTGCGTGTAGTGAGCACCCGTCATTGCGAGCGCAGCGAAGCAATGACATCTTGTGTCTGATATATCTTCGCAATGACTTCTTCCAATGGTGGATCGGAAATTGTGATATCTACTACGCTCCCCGCGTCGGTGAGATGAGCAAGTACTTTTTCGACGGGCGTTGTGCGCGTGTCAAAGCGTAACTTCACTCCATATTGACCTACCTTGATCATCTCGGTTCCATCTACTTTAAATGTCTTTGACACTTCCTCAGCGTAGCGCACTTCAACAAGTTTCGAGGTCAGGAATTTTCTTTTTAAATTCGATACTTTATCTTCATAGACGATTTGTCCATGATTGACAATAATGACACGCTTGCACAAAGCCTCAAGATCGCCTGCGTCGTGGGATGTCAGCAGCACGCCGACATTTTCAAGGCGCGCCATTTCACGGATCGCGTCACGGATGTGTTGTTTGGCGACCACATCCAAGCCAATGGATGGCTCATCCAGCAGGATCAACTTGGGGCGGTGGAGGAGCGAGGCCGCAACTTCACATCTCATGCGTTGACCGAGCGAGAGTTTGCGTACAGGCGTCTCCAATAAATCCTGAATCTCAAATGCTTCCGAAATTTGCTGAATCCGCATCTGCGTGTCGCGGTCATCCATTTCGTAAATTTTTCCGAAAAGCGTGAATGTATCTATGGCGGGGAGATGATACCAAAGCTGCGGACGTTGCCCGAAGACTGTGCCAATGTTATAAGCGAGTTCGCGGCGCTGTTTCCAGGGAACATAACCCAGCACTTTCGCCTCGCCGCCGGTGGGATGCAGGATGCCTGTAAGCATTTTGATGGTAGTGGATTTCCCCGCGCCGTTGGGACCTATAAAGCCGAGCAGTTCACCCGCTTCCATCTGGAAGGTGAGTTTGCGTACAGCTTCGACAGAGCTATATTCCGGCTTGAACAACGCGCGCATAGAGCCGCTCATCCCTGCGGCTTTGCGTTTGGTCTGGAACGTTTTTTGGAGGTTCGTGACTTCGATGGCAGACATAGTTATTATTTAAACACGAAGGACACTAAGAGCACTAAGGAGTATAAAAGTTTTTTGTTTGGGCATGGAGATATTGTAGCCGAATCGTCTTATGTAGGTCAGGCTTGTAGCCTGACAGTTTTGATGCTGAACACTATTTTTGATTTTTCTTCCATCAGAATTCGTGATATATATTCATTGCTCGCCGCCGAAGTCCCACGGGGATGCTACGCAAACGGCGGCTTGAGCAATCTAAGTTTGCAATGAAAGGATATTCTTATGCGTTTACAAGGAAAGAAAGTTGCCACCCTGGTTGCCAAAGGTGTGGAAGATTTGGAATATTACGTACCAATGATGCGCCTCCAAGAAGAAGGTGCAGAAGTGCTCACGGCTGCGCTCGACCTCAAGCCTATTCATGGAAAGAACGGATTGGAGATTACGCCTGATACGAAGATCGAATCGCTGAACGCAGATGATCTCTTCGCTCTCATTGTGCCGGGTGGTTGGGCGCCTGATAAGTTACGCCGTCATTCGGTTGTGAAAGAGCTTGTCTGCAACATGGATGAAAAAGGGAAAATCATCGGCATCATCTGTCATGGCGGGTTGATTGCCATCTCCGCAAGGATTATGAAGGGCCGCCGCGCAACGGGTTCACTTGGCATCCAGGACGACATTATCAATGCAGGCGGAATATGGGTGGATGAGCCTGCCTTTCGCGAGGGAAACCTGGTGTGGGGACGCGTGGTAGCCGACATTCCTGATTTCTGCCGCGAGCTGGTTCAGGCACTCGTGGAGAAAACTGATTGAACATGAGACACTGCCCTGCATTTAGCAGGGCAGTGTGTTTTTCACTAAGTTCAAACTATGCTCCCAGTGCCGTCCCCGGCGCTGGTATTAACTTGTCATTGCCGTCGGGGTCCCACGGGGATGCTGCGCAACACTCCCTGGCACCGCCCGCCAGGGCAGGTGACGGCGGTTAGAGCTAGCGCCAAGGAGAATGCCCGCGTGAGAAAAAAGCCATCCATAGCAACGTTACGCTCGAAAAGACCCAGAACAAATAGCTAAGCGGGATGTCTCCACTCTGACGGAGGAGTACGCCGCCGAATAGAAATGCGGCGAAAATGATGCTACCCGTCATCCGATTCACCGCGCTTTCCAAGTGATAGATTTGACGATTCACTTGTGGCACATTGACGTTCAACTCGCCGCGCTCAAGCCGCGTCAAAACCCGACCCGTTTGCGTAGGTATGGAAATCAACTGTTTGATTAATTCCCCAATTTCATCCAGCCAAACTTCCCAATTGGATACGCCTTCTTCCATCACCATCTTTTGCGCATAGGGTGCGAGTTCACTCCATAAGTTGAAGTTGGGATCGAGACCCGTGCACATACCTGAAAGGATGGCAACGGTCCGCCCCAGCAATAAAAGATTATGCGGCAACTGGAATGGCATCTCATACATCAGTTCCCGAAATTGCATCCCGAATTGATGCATCTCTCTAGGATTCACTTTACGCAACTCACTCATAGACATTCCCCAAAAGCGATCGAATATTTGCGTCTCAGCCTGTTCAAGCAATTTCAAATCTGCGCTGGGAAGAAGCACACCAAGCGTTTGATAGGACTCAACTACTTTTGCAGGATTACGTGTCCCAACGCCAATCATCATGTCGCGTAAGCCATCTCGCAAGCCTTCCGGAACAGTGCCAACCATTCCAAAATCTACAAACGTCAATTGCCAGTTTGCTTTCGTTTCTTCAGTGACAGGTCTGGGCGTCACAAACAAATTACCCGGATGTGGATCCGCATGAAAGAAACCATCTTCGAAGATTTGTTTAAGATAAGTATTGAATAAGACTTTTGCAACCTCAGCGCGGTCAATGCCTGCCGTGGTGATCGCATCATAATCCGTAATCTTGATGGCATAGACGTTTTCAAGCGTGAGCACGCGCTGAGTGGTTTGGCTCCAGACGACGCGCGGCACATGGATTCGTTTGCGTCCCGCAAAATTCTTGCTGAATATCTCAGCATTCTTCCCCTCAGACAAATAATCAATTTCTTGGTGAACCGTGGTTTCCAATTCCGAGATCAAGGCGCGTACATCCACGCGCTTGCGGATTGGTTCGTAACGCATCAACCATCCAGCGACACGGTGCAGCGCAGAAAAATCAACGTTAATTAATTGATCGATAAACGGCCGCTGGATCTTGACCACAACATCTTGAAAGTCTTCTGCTTCAGCCGCGTCGACGCGGAGTCGAGCGCGGTGAACCTGTCCCAACGAAGCAGCTGCCAAAGGTTGAGGTTCGAAGTGCTCAAATCTTTCTTTGAGAGGCGCGCCCAGTTCGGCTTCTGCCAGTTTACGAATCGCTCCGAAATCTTCAGCAGGGACTTCATCCTGCAAGCCTGAAAGCTCCTCAGTAATTTCGACAGGCAGAACGTCCAGGCGTGAAGAGAGAAATTGACCAACCTTGATCATCACGCCACCCATACGAATCGCCATCGTGCGAAACCGAGCCGCGATCTGTGTATAACGCCGAGAACGCGTCTGTCTTGCCAAACCGCGCAGACCCATACGCGGCAAAATAATCTCCCAGAAAATAAGGCTCGCGGTTGCCCGAGCAAAGAATCCCATAATATAGCGATAGCGAGCACGTAAGCCTGAGGATTGCATAATAAAGTGACTCCTATAAAAGGATTGTATCACCAGGAAAGGCAGTGTTTTTATGTACAATTATGCAATTACGAGCCGTCAATTCTCCAGATCTGGTTTTTGGTATAAGTACTGATAATGAGCCTTGCGAAGGTTGGTATAACTGATCAGGCTCCTTTCAGAAACCCTTCGCAAGGCTTTAAAATCTAGTGAGTGATTTATGAATGAGCATGCGAAACGAATCCGAAAGCCACGCTGTTTCCTCCTTTATGCACTCGCGCCCAGTGAGCTACCAGCAGAAGCCAACCGCGTCCTGAATGCCTTTATCGGTGATCCCAGCCTTCCGCTGGCTATCTTTCACGATCATTTCATCGGTCAGCCGGGTGGGATTGTCATCTTTTATGTAGAGACTTCTGAAGAACGAGATGCTTTGCTCACACAAACCTATTTGGATGGCTGGCGTGTGGAAATTCAACCCTTAATTTTCGCTGACAGTCCATCGGCTTTTGACGAACAGACCACGTTTACACTGAGGGCTTATCGCGGCGTGGACTGGGAAGCTCTTCAGAAGGAAAAACGTCCTTCCTATGGAAATCCCAGCCACGAAGCAGAGACTGCCGAAGAGGAATAATGTCGTTCGATAGGATCGTCGAAACCCTTGTTAAAGAAGCGATGGAACGTGGCGAGTTCGATAATTTGCCCGGCAAGGGAAAACCAATTGACCTAACCGAGTACTTCGATACACCCGAAGAAATCCGTGTAGCGTATTCGGTGCTAAGGAACGCGGGTATGACCTCGCGCGAAGTGGATCTGCTTAAGGAGATTGCCGAATTGAAGCAAGTCCTTGTGGCAATACTCGACGAGGAGAAAAAGCAGGAAATCGAGAAGCAAATTCAGCAGAAGCAGGTTGAATTCAGTCTAATGATGGAGAGGCAAAAACGTCAGAGGAAGGGAAAGTAGGTTTAACGATGCCAGGAAGTGGAGGCAGGATGTATTCGCGCTTCGTCTTCGCTTCTCGAAGAACACTCGTCGCTCCGCTCAGCGCGAATATCCTTTTGACAAATTAGCCCTATCCTGCTATAATTGCAGTCATTGAAGTTGGCTTTCTTGGCGCTTAGGCGCCATTTGTTTGGAACAATCGCATTGGTAAGTGGCGACCCTCGCGAGCAAGTCAGCGAGGGTCTTTTTTATTGCCACCAGTTGATAAACAAATCTCTGGTTTGTCACGCATGTGAAACATGTGTGCGGCACTTTGTAAGACCTTAACCGCCATTGGCGGATAAATATATTTTTTAAACTAGTGAGGATAAATATACTTGTATGAGTAAGCACGGAAAATTGAAAATTATTCCCCTGGGTGGACTTGGGGAAGTGGGCAAGAACATGACCGCCTACGAATTCAACAATCAGATTTTGGTTGTAGATGCAGGCATCATGTTCCCCCGTAACGATATGCTCGGGATTGATTACATTATTCCCGATTATGAATATTTGCGTCAAAAAGTTGATAAGGTAGTGGGAATTGTGATTACGCATGGACATGAAGACCACATTGGGGCTATTCACCATGTTTTGAATGACATCCCCGTTCCTGTGTACGCAACACGCCTGACCCGCGGCCTGATTGAGGTCAAATTGGCGCGCAACAACGGTGGTACGAGCAAAGCCATGCTCCATACAGTAGAGGCTGGCGATGCGGTGGAGATCGGTCCATTCAAAGTGGAGTTCTTCCATATTTGCCATTCGATCCCTGATTCGGTGGGATTGGGAATCACGACTCCTGCTGGCTTAGTCATTCACATGAGCGATTTCAAGTTCGATCACACGCCT
>WNFX01002131.1_pt1 | contig 22385 bp, 12 predicted proteins | sample 5400111 | NCBI WGS metagenome assembly WNFX01 (sample SAMN13153363, study PRJNA577476) | soil metagenome | isolation source: 40 cm soil or saprolite under grassland replicate 1 | place: USA:California | collected 2016-06-15 | reverse complement strand
ACCAGCATCCCCTGCAGGCCGAGTGAGTCCTGGTCCACCGCGACGACCTCCTTATTAAGGAGGATGTCGCGGGTCGCCGCCGGCATGGTGCGGACGTCGTTCCCCGCCATCAGCGGCGCGGCCATCAGGGCCCACAGGCTGAAATGCGCGCGGTACTCGTCCTCCGTCATGCCGCCGTTCCCGACCTCGAGCATGTCGGGGTCGTTCCAGGCCCCGGGGCTCGCCGCCAACGCGTACTGAGCATTGAGATCGAGCAGCGCGATCATGCTCGCCCAGCGGTCGCCGATGTCGCCGGTGGTACGCCACAGGTTGCCGGTGCGCGGGCCCCACTCCCACGGCCGGTTCGAGCCCCACTCGCAGATACTGAACACGATGGGGCGACCCGCTTTGGCGAGCGCGTCACGGAACTTGGCGTATTGTGTCGGCCCGTCGAGCCCCTCGGAATTGCACCAATCCTCCTTGACGTAGTCGACACCCCACTCGGCGAAGGTCCGGGCATCGATCTCCTCGGAGCCGTACGTGCCGGGGCGGCGCTGGCAGGTCTGACGCCCGGCGTCGGTGTAGAGGCCGAACTTGAGCCCCTTGGAATGGACGTACTCCGCCAGCGGCTTCATGCCGCCGGGGAACCGGACCGAATCGGCCACGAGCCGGCCCGCCGCGTCGCGGGCGACCTGCCAGCAGTCGTCGATCACGAGATACTGATAGCCCGCGTCGCGCATGCCGCCCTTCACCATCGCGTCCGCCGTCTCCCGGATGAGCTGCGCGCTGACGTCGCACCCAAAGTGGTTCCAGCTGTTCCAGCCCATCGGCGGGGTGCGGGCCAGCTTGTTGTCGAGCGGACGTGCGGGCTGGTGTGCGACCGCGAGCCCGAGACCGAGGCACATGAACGTGGTGAATCGCGGGAACACGGGACAGCTCCTTTCGGGGGGTAGGGGTTGGGGTTAGGGGCTAGGGGTTAGGGAACCTCTGCACAACCCGGTGCGTGGCGCTGGGGGTCGGGGCTAGGGGCGCCTACACGCGAGGGCCTCCGAAACACGCCACGGGGACGTGTGCCTGCCCGAGCCAGCTCCGCGCCTCCGAGTTCCGCCTTCGTGGCGCCCTCGCGTGTAAAGCGCCCTCCGCCCCGACCCCCAGCGCCACGATCACTTGTGCAGACGTTCCTTGGAGGGTTTGCGCGCGCGACGTGCCAAGCCGAGCATTGCGACCCCAAACACGAAAAGCGCAACGCCCCAGACTAAATCGATCGGGAGGCCGGTGGGCGATGCTCCCGGCGCCCCCAGGGTCGCCCATCCGTAGCCCGTAAGGAGCAGGCCCAGCAGACTGAAGAACCCGCCGATCGGCAGCCGCACGTCGAGCGACATCAGAAGAACACCGCGTTCAAGATCACGGTCACCGCCAGCACGACCACCGCGAGCGTGACGGGGCGCTGGAACCAGGCGACCGCCGTATCGACGGGTTGGGGCGTCAGGCCGTACACGAGGCCCCGCAGCTCCTCCGGCGCGCGCGGTCGGGTGACGAGGGACACGAGGATGGTCACCACGAAACACGTCGTCCAGGCCACGATCGCGGTCCAGAACGTCTGCGCCAGCTCGCTCGGGAAGGTCGTGACCACGCCGAGATAGCCGCCTTTGACGCCCACTGCGGCGCCGGCGGGGAGCGACAGCCCGTGGTGCACGGCCGCCGCGAGCGTGCCGGCGACGAGCCCCGTGAACGCGGCGTGCCCCGTGGTGCGCTTCCAGAACATCCCCAACGCGAACGTGGCGAACAGCGGTGCGTTCACAAACGCGAACACGAGCTGCAGGAAATCCATGATGTTGTTGAACGACGCGGCGACGTAGGCCGCGGCGATCGAGATGGCGACGCCGGCCAGCGTGGCGAAGCGCCCCATGGCCAGATAATGCGCGTCGGGCGCGCCCGGACGCACGTAGCTCTGGTACAGGTCGTAGGTCCAGACGGTGTTGAACGCGGTGACGTTGCCGGCCATCCCCGACATGAACGACGCCAGCAGCGCCGTGAGGCCGAGCCCCAGGAGTCCCGCGGGGAAGAAATGCAGCAGCAGCATCGGCGTCGCGAGGTCGTAATCGAGCACCACGCCGCCGGCTGCGTCACGCAACGGCTGCCCGGTGTGGGGATCGAGCTTAGGCGGAACGATTCCCGCCGGTGGCGCGGCGGAGGTTGGGGAGGTTGTGGAGGTTGTGGAGGTTGTGGAGGCCGTGATAACCTGGTCCCCTTGCCGCACGCCACTCGTGGGACTCACGACCAACGCCAGCATGCCCGGCAGGATCACGAGAAACGGGAACAACATCTTCGGGAACGCGGCGATGAGCGGGGTGCGCCGGGCGGCGGTCATAGAGTTCGCGGCCATAGCGCGCTGCACCACGAGAAAGTCCGTGCACCAATACCCGAACGACAATACGAACCCCAGTCCCATCACCAGGCCGAACCACTCGACGCCCACGGGATTGGTGGACGCGTGTCCCATGAACGCCCAGCTGCGCGTATAGGCGCCGGGCGCGAAGCCATTGGCGGTGGCGTGGTCGGCGAGCCGCGCCACGAGTCCTGACCAGCCGCCCACCGCGCGCAGGCCCAGGAACACCAGCGGCGCGAATCCGAGCACGATCAGGAAGAATTGCAGCACCTCGTTGTAGATCGCGCTCGTGAGCCCGCCCAGGAAGATGTACGCGAGCACCACGCCCGCGGCCACGAGGATGCTCAGGTCGAAGCTCCAGCCGAGCAGCAGGTTGAGCAGCTTGCCCATGGCGTAGAGCGAGATGCCCGACGAGAACACCGTCATGATGGCGAACGAGACGGCGTTCAACGCGCGCGTCTTTTCGTCGAAGCGCAGCTTGAGATACTCGGGTACGGAGCGGGCCCGCGAGCCGTAGTAGAACGGCATCATGAAGAGGCCGATGAACACCATCGCGGGGATCGCGCCGACCCAGTAGAAGTGGCTGGTGGCGATGCCGTACTTGGCGCCTGAGGCGCCCATGCCGATGACTTCCTGGGCGCCCAGGTTCGCTGACACAAAGGCGAGCCCCGTCACCCAGGCGGGAATGGCCCGTCCCGAAAGGAAAAAGTCCTCGCTGGTGTGCACGTAGCGCCGTACCGCCGCGCCGATGCCGAGCACGAACGCGAAGTACAAGAGCATCACCGCGTAGTCGACCCAGCCGAGCGTGGTCATCCTAGAGGACTAGAACCCGTGACCAGAGCGGAGGGTTGACGCCCGCTGGTGCGAGCGCGCGACATGCGCGTACCCGTCGCTATTGCTCGCACGCAACGAACGTCCCCTCCCCGGCGCCACCGAGAGCCGCGCGGCGCGGGCGCGTCGGGTGCGGCGTGACGGCGTCAAATTTGAAGAGCGACTGTCCTGACCCGTTGTACCCTTTGGGCCGTCCAGGGGAGCGATGTGAGTCAGGTCAGGGTGCCGTCCTTTGACCACCCCGCCTCGCCCGAGGCTGGGGACGGCGAGCGCCGCGAGGCTGCGGCGCCCGCCACGCCCCCTGTTTCCCCCTTCCGCCACACCGTCACCCGTCAAGCGGGCCGCCATCCAGCGGCTCCGGAGAACCGTCCTATGCATCGAATCCTGTCCTTGCTCTCGCTCCTGGCGCTCGCCACCGCCCCGACGTTCCTCGCAGCCCAGGGGTCGATCACCGGAACCGTGAAGGACTCGGCGGCCGGCACCCCCCTCGCAAGTGTGACCATCACGGTCGACGGGACGACGCTCACCGGACACACCGACGCCGCCGGTCGCTACACCGTCGTGTCCGTCCCCGCGGGCACCCAGCGGGTGCGGGCCAGGCGACTGGGGTACGCCGCCGCCGACGTGAGCGCGGTCGTGGCGGACGGCCAGCAGGCGGTCGTGGACTTCCGGCTGCGGGCGAGCGCCGTGGAGCTGGAAACCGTCGTGGCGGTCGGGTACGGCGAGCAGCGCAAGGCCACGCTGACCGGCGCCGTCAGCGCCGTCGCGGGCGAGGAGCTGAAGAGCGTGCCCGCGGTGAATCTGTCCAACACGCTCGCGGGCAAGCTCCCCGGCGTGGTCACGATCAACCGTAGCGGCGAGCCGGGGTACGACGGCGCGACCATTCGGATCCGTGGCAACCATACGCTGAACGACAACAGCGCGCTCATCGTGATCGACGGCGTGCCGGATCGCGTCGGCGGGCTCGAGCGCCTCAGTCCGGACGACATCGAGAGCATGAGCGTGCTGAAGGACGCCTCCGCGGCGATCTACGGCTCGCGCGCGGCCAACGGCGTCATCCTCATCACGACGAAACGCGGCAGCGGCAGCAAGCCGGAGCTGACGGCGAGCTTCAACCAGGGCGTCAACCAGCCGAGCCGCCTTCCCCCGATGGCGGATGCCGCGACCTACATGACGATGCTCGATGAGATCGACACCTATCGGAACCAGACCCCGCGCTACTCGGCGGACCTGATTCAGAAGTACCGGCAGGGGGGGGATCCCTGGCTGTATCCGAACACGGATTGGTTCGGCGCGGTGATCAAGCCGCTGTCGCTCCAGAACGTCGGGCACGTGTCGCTGCGAGGCGGTGCCGAACGGATCGGATACTACATGTCACTGGGGCGCCAGAGCGAGGACGGGTACTACCGGAACAGCGGGACCCACTACAACCAGTACAACTTCCGCAGCAACATCGACGGGCACGTTTCGGACCACCTGAGCCTGCGGTTCGACGTCACGGGGCGGCTCGAGGACCGCAATTTTCCGATCCGCGGCGCCGGCGCGATCTTCCGGGAGCTGATGCGGGGCAAGCCGAATCTTCCCGCGTACTGGCCCAACGGGCTGCCGGGACCCGACATCGAGTACGGTGACAACCCGGTGGTGATCGCGACGTCGGCGACGGGATACACTCACGACGACCGCTATTACCTGCAGGGCAACCTGGGGGCCGACTTCGTAGTGCCCGGCGTGCGTGGCCTGACGCTCCGCGCCAACGCGGCCTACGACTACGGCACCCGTACCTCTAAGTCCTGGGCAACCCCGTGGACCCTGTATACGTGGGACGGATCACGCGACGCGAACGGCCAGCCGGTGCTGCAGGCAGGCAAGCGGGGATTCGGCACGCCCCAGCTCGGCGAAGGGGACCTGCGGTCCACCGGCATCCTGTTGAACCTGATCGCGGAATATCGCCGCGAGCTCGGGCGGCACACGATCGGCATCCTGGCCGGCGCCGAGCGTCAGAAGGAAGACAGCTCGAGCCTCACCGGGTTCCGCGACTACTTCGTGTCGAATCAAGTGGACGAGCTGTTCGCCGGCGGCGATCTCGGGAAGACCAGCAGTGGCACGGCGTGGGTGGCGGCGCGGCAGAACTACTTTACGCGTGTCAACTACGCCTTCCAGGACAAGTACCTGGTCGAGTTGGTGGGGCGCTACGACGGCTCGTACATCTTCCCGGTCAACAAGCGTTTCGGGTTCTTCCCGGCCGTGTCGGTGGGATGGCGCATCTCCGAGGAGCCGTTCTTCCGCAACCGCGTCCCCCTGTTCGACGATCTGAAGCTACGCGCCTCGTGGGGCAAGACGGGGAACGACCGCATCCCCGAATGGCAGTATCTGGCCACCTTCGGGTTCGGTGGCGGGTACGTATTCGGCGGCAACACCGAAGTGAAGAGTGTGTTTCAGACCCGCACACCCAATCCCAACGTGACGTGGGAGGTCGCGAAGCAGTTCGACGTCGGCTTCGACGCGACCCTGCTTCAGCACCGGCTGTCCGTCGTGTTCGACCACTTCAACGAATTACGGAACAACATCCTGTGGAACCGCAACGCCTCGGTGCCGCAGACGACCGGCCTGTCGCTGCCGCGCGAGAACATCGGCGAGGTCGCGAGCTGGGGCTACGACGGCTCGATCGGGTGGCGCGAACAGCTGGCCGGTGACGTCTCGTACGACGTGACGTTCAACTTCGGGCATGCCCGCAACCGGATCAACTACTGGGACGAGCCCCCCGGGGCCCCGCCCTGGCAGCGCTCGACCGGTCATCCGATGTGCGTCTCCGTGTCCTCCTGTCCGGCGGGCGGTCTGTTGTACAAGGCGATCGGCATATTCAAAGACTCGGCCGACCTCGCGAAGTACTGCCATCGGTCCGACGCCCGCCCGGGAGACATCATCTTTGCCGACATGGACGGGGACTGCAAGATCACCGCGAACGATCGCGTTCGGATCGATCAAAACGGCGACCCGACCTACACGTTGGGCTTGAGACTCGGCGCCCAAGTGAAGAAGTTCGACGTCACGCTGTTCTTCCAGGGCGCCCTCGATGCCGTGCAGTACTTCATCACCGAATCGGGCGATATCGGCAACTTCACTCAGGAGTTCGCCGCCAATCGCTGGACGCCCACCAATCCCAACGCCCCCGGTCCGCGCGCCTTCAATCGGCAGGAGGAGTACTGGGTCTCGAATGCCAACACCTACTTCCTGCGCGACGCGAGCTACATCCGGCTGAAGTCGGTCGAGGTGGGATACCACGTCCCGGCACACCTCGCGACCGGCCTGGGGCTGCGCGACGTCCGGGTGTACGCCAACGGATACAATCTGCTGTTGCTGGACCGGTTCCAGGTGGTGGACCCCGAGACGCGTGACTCGAACGGGCAATACTACCCGCAGCAGCGCGTGTTCAACGTCGGCGCGTCCGTCACGTTCTAGCGGAGATCACTGCCATGAGACGCGATATCCGCATCACCACCGCGACGCTGCTGGTCCTCCTCGGGGCGGGCGGCTGCAACGACATCCTGGACGTGACCCCGAAGGACCAGTTCCCGGACCAGGCGGTGTTCGCCGACCCGAGCCTGGCCGAAGCATTCCTGAACGATATCTACCGGGGATTGGGGCACGGGCTGTACGAGATCATGCTGGGCTCCATGACCGACGAGTCGCACTTCATCCACGTGTACGGCACCGACAAGATCGTCCAGGCGCGCATCACCGCCAGCGACCGGGGCGCCCTCGATGACGGGCGCTTCGCTCACTTCAACTGGGCGCCCAATTACTCGCGCATCCGGCAGGCGAACATCTTCCTGAGCCATATCGACGCGGCCACGTTCGATGACGCCTGGAAGCAACGCATGAAAGGTGAAGCGTTCTTTCTGCGGGCGTACTTCTACCATAACCTGATGCGGATGTACGGGGGCGTGCCGCTCGTCACCAAGGTGTACGGCCTGAACGAAGACTACACCGTCGCGCGCAACAGCTTCAAAGAGACCGTCGACTTCATCGTGGCCAACGCCGACTCGGCGGCCGCGCTGCTGCCGCTGTCGTACAGCGGAGTCAACGTCGGCCGGGCGACCAAAGGGGCCGCGCTGGCGCTCAAGGCGCGCGTGCTGCTGTACGCCGCGAGCGACTTGTACAACGCGAATCCCTGCGCACAGTCCGAGAATTGCTACACCAGCCCGCAGGACCGTGCGGCGCTGTGGCGGGCCGCGAAGAACGCCGCGCAGGCCGTCATGGACCTCGGGATCTACAGCCTGTTCCGCCCCAGCTCGGCGAACGCTCAGGAGGCCACGAAGAACTACGGGGACCTGTTCCTGCAGACCATGAGCCAGGAAGTGATCCTGAGCCGCTTCTTCCTGTCGACCCGTGACGACGGCTACCACCCCGGTCTGCACAACGGGCCCAACGGCTATCACACCTGGGGCGGGAACACTCCGATCCAGAACCTGGTGGACGACTATCGCATGGCCGACGGGTCGAAGTTCGACTGGAGTAACCCCGCGCACGCCGCCGCGCCCTACGCGAACCGTGATCCCCGGTTCTATGCGTCGATCGCCTACGACGGCGCCGCCTGGCGACCGCGCCCCGACGACGTGAAGAAGCTCGACCCCGTCGGTATCATTCAGACGTTCCGGGCGCTCACCACCGACTCCGGGGTGGTGGCGGGCCTCGACACCCGCGACAGTCCGATCGAAAACTGGAACGGCGGCTACTCGGGTTACTACATCCGCAAGTTCATCGATCCCTCGATCAACGCGCAGTTCACCAAGGAGCAGGTGCCGTGGGTTTTCTTCCGCTACGCGGAAATCCTGCTGAATTACGCCGAGGCGTCGATCGAGCTGAATGAGCTGGGCGACGCGCTCAACGCCCTGAACCAGATCCGGCGCCGCGCGGGCATGCCGGACCTGGTCGCCGGGCCGAACCTGAGAGACGAGTACCGCAACGAGCGCCGTATCGAAATGGCGTTCGAAGAGCAGCGCTTCTTCGACGTGCGCCGCTGGATGATCGCGCCCCAAGTCCTGAGTAAGCCCGCCACCGGCATCAATATCTCCCTCACCGGTGCCAACCGGCTCGACCGGTCTACGTGGACGAACTACCGCTACCAGACTGACACCGTCCAGAACCGCGCGTGGAGCAACAAGTCGTGTGTGCTGGACCCGGCCAATGACTTGAGTGGCGTATGCATGTACTTCATGCCGATTCACCGGGATGAGCTGAACCGGAACGGCCTGCTCAAGCAGAATCCGGGGTACTGACGTGACGCGAGGCTGCTGCGGGCTCATCGTCGCCGTCGCGCTCGGCTGCGGGCGTGCCACGCCGCGACCGCAGGCGGCGGCCCCAACGGCTACCGGCGCCGTGACGACCGTGGTGCCGAGCGAAACCGACGCGCGGGTGACGCAGGTGGAGGAGATGCTGCGGGGTGTACCGGGTCTGGACGTGACCCGGCTCCCCGACGGCGGCTATCAGCTCCGTATCCGCGGCCACCGCAGCCTGCGCGCCAACCCCGGGGACGACGATCCGCTGCTCGTCGTCGACGGCATCCCGATCTCGGCCGGAGCGCTCAGCAGCACGCTCGCGAGTCTCGCGCCGGCGGACATCGCCCGCATCGAGGTCCTGAAGGACGCGGGAGCGGCCGGCATCTACGGCTCGCGGGCGGCTAATGGCGTGATCGTCATTACCACGAAGCGCGCACGCTAGGAGGATTCGCATGATGACTCGTGCCATTCGATTCGTCGCGGCCGCGTCCCTCGCCGCCGCGCCGCCGCTGGCGGCGCAAGGTGGCGGCACGGTGGAGATCGGGGCGTTCGCCCGGTACACCGATTTCGACAATAGTCTCGCCATGAATAACGCGGTCGGCATCGGCGGGCAGGTGTCGGTCTATCTGGAGCACGTGGTCGCGGTCGAGCTCGACGTGTCGCGGACGTCGGCCAGCCGCCCGACGGGCGGCTCGGTCACCTACACTCCGATGCACATCCGGCTGGTGCGGGCATTTGCCACGGGCAACCGCCTCGACGTCCTGCTGGGCGGCGGCGCCGTCCGCAACGCGTACGGCGGCCGATTGGGCGCGAGTGACGGTGGCGTGTCGGCGCTGCTGGGGCTGCGCTACCGCTGGAGTGATCGCCTGTGGCTGCGGGGCGGGCTCGACGCGGACTTCATGGTGCACTCCGGGAGCGCGCAGGGGAGCCCCTTCACCTTCTACAGCGGCAATTGGGGTCTCCAGCTCGGCGCCACGCTGCGGCTCAAGGGCGGGGGAGGCGCGCAGCCGTAAGCCGCGTGGGTTTCTTCATTTCATACTTACCCAACGCGCCGGAGGTGTCATCCTGAGCGAGCGCGCGGGACGCGCGCGAGCGAAGGACCTGCTGTCCCGCAGAGTGCGACGGGGGTGATGTCGTCGCGCGGCACCGCCATCCGCGACGTCGTCGCGGAAAGCAGGTCCTTCGCGCCTGCGGCGCTCAGGATGACAGCCTCGACTCGCTCTGAGAGAGGGGGAAATAGATACCATCTCTCCAATGTCATTCCTTTCCTTTTTTCTACACAAGGCGCGGGAGCTGTCATCCTGAGCGAGCGCGCGGAACGCGCGCGAGCGAAGGACCTGCTTGCGGCGGACGCGCGAGCGAAGGCGGTTCGTGCAAAGCGCGCTCTGGACGCGGCATGCGCGCGAGCGAAGGACCTGCTTGCGGCTAGTCCACGAACGCCCACACCAGCGCCCGGCTCTGCCGGTCGAGCGCAGCCGGATCGGGGAGATGATAGAGATCCCCCGCCACGTCGCGGACGAGCAGGCCACCGTGGTGCAGCACGCGCGGCCACGTGTCGAGTCGGGTCTGAAACGAGCGCGGTCCTTGCCGGGTCTCGACCCGCCAGTGGCGAATATCGACTTCCTCCTCGATCGCCGTGACGTGGGTGATCTGGAATACGAATCCCGCGGCCACGAGCGCCTCCTCGAGCACGCGCCGCGAGGCGGCGTCGAGATCCGCCGGGTCGCGCACCAGCGCGAATTCCTGCTGGTCGTCGTCACGCAGCGACACGAACCGCGCGGGCTCGGACCAGGGGAAGCAGCGACGCACCCACACGGCGCGCTCGGCGTCGCCGCGAGCGGCCCAGAGGCGGCCGTCGGCCCGGCGCTCCAGCGTAAGCTCGGACGCCACCGCAGCCACGGGTCTGCTCAACGTCGTCAGTTCCATATTCCCCTCCCTCGAAAGGCTCGGCTGACCCCGGGGCGGCGCCCCGGGGTTAACCACCCAGGGTCCGTTTGGGTTACCCCGGGCCATCGGCCCGGGGTCAGCCGCGCTCACTGCAGTTGCAATTGCATCTCGTACAGTCTCCGATACTTCCCATCCGGCTCGGCGAGCAACTCACGATGCGTGCCGCTCTCCACCAGCCGCCCGTCCGCGATCACGAACAGGCGCGACGCCTTGCGGAGTGTCGACAGGCGGTGCGCGATGGCGAACACCGTCCGGCCCGCGATCAGCCGCTCCAGCGCCTCCTGGATCTCTCGCTCCGTCTCCGTATCGACGCTCGACGTCGCCTCGTCGAGGATCAGGATGCGCGGGTCGTGCAGGATCGCCCGCGCGATCGACACCCGCTGGCGCTCGCCACCCGACAGCGTGTGCCCCCGCTCGCCCACCACGGTGTCGTAGCCGTGCTGCAGCTTGCAGATGAAATCGTGGGCGTTCGCGGCCTGCGACGCCGCGACGACCTGCTCGAGCGACGCGGCCGGCAATCCGTACCGGATGTTCTCGAGCACCGTGCCGTGAAACAGGTACGGATCTTGGAGCACCATCCCGAGCTGGCGGCGGTAGTGGCCGGTCTCGAGCTGCCGGATGTCGACACCGTCGATCCGGATCGTTCCGCCGGTGACGTCGTAGAAGCGTGCGATCAGGTTCACGATCGTCGTTTTGCCGCCGCCCGACGGTCCCACCAGGCCGATCAGCTCGCCCGGCGCCACATCGAAGCTCACGCCGCGCAGCACCTGACGCACGCCGTCGTAGGCGAAGGTCACCTGCTCGAACGTGACCCGGCCCCGCACCGGCTCGAGCCGCACCGCCCGGGGGGCGTCGGTGACCTCGGGCTCGGTGTCCAGCACTTCGAACACCCGGTGCGCCGAGGTGGTGGCGCGCTGCACGGTGCGCGCCATCTGCCCGATCACCTCGATCGGGGCGACGAACATCGTCGTGTACAAGAGGAACGACACGAACGCTCCCGCCGACAGCGCGGGCCCGAGGCCCAACAGGCGCGGCACGGCCAGCACCCACACGCCCAGCGTGGTCGCGTGCACGGCGAGCATCAGCAACGGCCAGAAGGTCGTCCAGATGCCGTGCAGCCGGTTGATCTCGGCTGTGACGTCGTCGTTGTGCCCATCGAACCGCGCGATCTCACGCGCCTCCTGGTTGAATGCCTTGACCACGCGGACCCCGGGCAGGGTGTCCGACAACACGTCGGTCAGACGGGACCACTTGCGCCAGACGCGCAGGAACACCCGGTTCAACGTCTCGCCATGCCGGTAGATCGCCCAGCAGAACAGCGGCACGGGCAGCGTCATCACCAGACCGAGCCGCCAGTCGAGCGAGAGCAGCACGGCCCCGAGCCCCGCCAGCATCACCAACGACAGCGACACGTCTACCACGCCGAAGGCGAGAAACTCCCACAGCCGGTCGGTGTCGGCCGACACGCGCGTGATCAGGCTCCCCGTGTGCTTGCGCGAGTAGAACGCGAGGCTCAGGCGCTGCAGGTGCTCGTACAGCTCGGCACGCAGGTCGCGCGCCACCCATTCGCCGAGCACCGCCATGAGCCGCAGCCGCACGACGGCCGCCGCTTGACGGACCAGGTACACGAGCGCCATGGCCCCCACTGCGAGCCAGGCGATCGCGCTCGCGCGACCCACGTCGAGGCGTCCTTCCTGGGCCGGCCGGACGACGCGGTCGATGACGTACCCCGCCAGGTACGGGGGCACGAGGCTCACGAGGGTGATCAGCGTCGCGGCGGCCATGCCGAGCACGAGCTGCCGCCGGTAGGGCCGGAGGTAGCCGAGCAACCGGCGAATCACAGCCCCCCGACGCCCCGCCACCAGCGCTTGGGCGTCGCGAATCGGCCGCGCCACGCTCGCCGCGTACTCCGCATCCGCGTCGACCGTCGCGACCGTACGCCCCGCGAGCGCTTCCTCGAGCACGAACGTCAGATTCTCGAAGGCCCGCCGCTGGCGATGGCTGTACCGCAGCACAGCGAGCGCCGGATCGCCGGGGCGGCCGAGGATCGAGAGCGTGCTCGCGGAGAGCCCGGGGGCCTCGCGCACGGCCTCGATGCGGGCGCGCTCGATGTGCATGAGGTCCCATTCGTGCCGTCCGTCCGTCGCCCGTGCCACCGTCACGTGTCCGGGTCCGAGCGCGACCCATGCCTCGGTCAACCGCAGCGCCTCGTCCAGGTCGGCGAGCGCGTACAGCTGCACGGGAGCGCCGTTCCACGACGCCTCGATGCGCCGGCGCAGGGCGGCCGGCAGCCGGGCCGGTTGGTCCGTGTACCGGCCGATGATCTCGTGATCGAGACTCTGGAGCTCAGTGGTCATACCGTGATCCCATTCGAGGGTCATACAGCAGAACGGCCTCCCGGGGTCTCCTCGCGAGCACCCCGGAAGGCCGGATCACGGCAATGGAAGATCCTAGACTTCTAGGGCGTTCGTTTCCGCCGCACCGCGGCGTCGAAGGACGCAAGACGCCCACCGAGGCGGCGGGTGGGCGACGGGGGAGTCAGACGAATCATCAAGAGGATCCTTGGGATCGTGTCGGTTGCTGAACCAAGCTAAGCCGGGCGGCGGCGAACCGGCAAGGGGTGCTCCTGGAGAACCCGCTGCCCGTGCTGTATCGTCTCGACCACGCATCCGGACCTGACTTTCGGAGGGAGGTTCACATGACCGCGAGTAGCGACGACCCGGAGACGATCGACCGGCGGCAAGCATTGCAGCTGATCGCGGGCGGGCTCGGCCTCGCCGCGCTGGGCGGGACCGCGGCCTGCGCGCCGGCGACGAGCGCCGCCTCGTCCTCCTCCCTGTCCCAGCTACGGCCGAGCCCGGGACCCGCACCCGAGCGGTTCCTCGCCGCCCCGCCTCTGGACACCGTCCGCATCGGGTTCGTCGGCGTTGGCGGGCAGGGGACCGCGCACGTGCACAACCTGCTGCGGGTCGAGGGGTGCGTGATCAAGGCCGTGGACGACATCGTGCCCGAAAAGGTGACAAAAATCCAGGACCTGGTCGAGCAGGCCGGGTTCCCGCGCCCGACGGGTTACTCCCGCGGTCCCACCGACTTCGTCCGCATGTGCGAGCAGGAGGAGCTGGACCTGGTGTTCAACGCCACGCCGTGGGAGTGGCACGTCCCGATCTGCCTCGCGGCGATGCGCAACGGCAAGCACACCGCCACCGAGGTGCCCGCCGCCTACACCCTGGACGATTGCTGGGCTCTGGTCGAGCACGCCGAGAAGTACGGCAAGCACTGCGTCATGATGGAAAACTGCAACTACGGCCGCATGGAGATGATGGTGTTCAACATGGTCCGCCAGGGCCTGTTGGGCGAGATCCTGCACGCCGAGGGCGGGTACCTGCACGACTTGCGGTCCGTGAAATTCAGCCCCGAAGGCGAAGGGCTGTGGCGCCGCGCGCATGCGATGAAACGCAACGGCAATCTCTACCCGACGCACGGGCTCGGTCCGGTCGCCAACTGCATGGACGTGAACCGGGGTGACCGGTTTGCAACCCTGGTCTCGATGAGCAGCCCCTCCCGCGGGCTCCAGCTGTATGCCCGCGAGCACTTTGCCGATGGCTCCCCCCAGCGGCAGGAGCAGTATGTCCTGGGCGATGTCAACTGGAGCTTGATCCGGACGGCAAACGGGCGCACGATCTGCGTGGGCCACGATACCAACCTGCCGCGCCCGTACAGCAGAGTGCACGTGGTCCAGGGCACCCGCGGTCTGTTCCAGGGCTACCCGGACCGCGTCTACATCGAAGGGCGGAGCAAGTCGGACGACTGGGAGCCGGCGGAGGCCTACCTCGCGGAGTTCGATCACCCGCTGTGGAAGCAAATGGAAGAGAAGAGCCGGGGCGCCGGGCACGGCGGTATGGACTACCTCGAGGACTATCGGCTCATCAAGTGCCTGCGCGAAGGACTTCCCACCGACATGAACGTGTACGACGCGGTGGCCATAAGCGCCGTCACGCCGCTGTCCGAATGGTCGGTGGCGAACGGCAGCCGGCCGGCCGAGTTCCCCGACTTCACGCGCGGCCGCTGGAAGACGTGGCCGCGGCTGGGGATCGTCACGGCTTGACCGACCGGGAGGGGCCACGCGCGCTGGTGACGGGTGGAGCGGGGTTCATCGGCTCCCATCTTGTCGACCGCCTGCTTTTAGACGGCTACGCCGTCTGCGTGGTGGACGATCTGTCCTCGGGATCGGCGAGCAACCTGCCGGCGGGGGCTCGGTTCGAGCGAGCCGATATCTGCGATGTGGACGCGTTGCGGCAGATCGTCGCCGGCTTCAGACCGGAGGTGGTGTTCCACGCGGCGGCGCAGACCGACGTGCGCCGCTCGATTCGGGAGCCGGACTTCGATGCGCGGGTGAACGTGCTGGGCGCCCTGAACGTGCTGCGTGCGGCCGTAGCCGCGGGCGCGCGACGCATCGTGTACGCGTCGTCGGCCGCCGTGTACGGCGACCCGGAGCGGCTGCCCGTCTCCGAACGCGACGCGACGCGTCCGATTTCCGAGTACGGTGCGAGCAAGCTCGCGTTCGAGCACTATCTCAGTGCCCACGGGGCCCGTGGGCTGATCGAGTACGCGGCGCTGCGATACGCCAACGTGTACGGACCGCGCCAGCGTGGCGACGGGGAGGCTGGTGTCGTGGCGATCTTCACGCAACGCATGCTCGGCGGTGAGCCCGTGACGATCTTCGGCGACGGCACGAAGACACGCGACTACGTCTACGTCGGCGACGTCGTGGAGGCAACGCTGCGGGCGGCGGCGGGACCCTCCGGGGTCGTCGCCAACGTCGCGTGGGGGCGGGAGGTGTCGGATCTCGAGCTGTTCCGGGAGGTGGCGGCCGCCACGGGATACACGAGGGGACCGACCCACGCCGGGGACCGGCGGGGCGACATCGCGCGGATCTGTCTCGACGCCGCGGCGGCGCGGCGCATCTGGGACTGGCGTGCGTCGGTGCCGCTCGGCGAAGGAGTGCCACGGGTGGTCGAGCACGCGAGGACCAAGCGGGCGTCGAGCCGGTCGTGACGCCGGCGCTCGTCATCCTCGCGGCCGGCGTCGGCAGCCGCTACGGCGGACCCAAGCAGATCGAGCCGGTCGGGCCAGCCGGCGCCACGCTGCTCGATTACAGCATCTACGACGCGCGGCGCGCGGGCTTTGGGACGGTCGTCGTGGTCACCCGGCCCGAGCTCGCGACGGCGTTCGACCGGATCGACGCGACGGTTGTAATCCAGCGGCTCGACGACATCCCCGCCGGCCTGACCATGCCGGCGGCGCGCACCAAGCCGTGGGGCACGGGCCATGCGGTGCTGGCGGCGGCGCCCGCGGTGAGCGGTCCCTTCGCCGTGGTGAATGCGGACGATTTCTACGGCCGCGATGGGTTCACGCGGGCGGCGGAGTTCCTCGACGCTGGGCATGGAGGCGAAGCTCCCGAGCGCTTCGCCATCATCGCGTACCCGCTGCGCGACACGCTGAGCGCCGCCGGCGGCGTGAACCGCGCGGTGTGCCGTGCCGATGGGGACGGGTGGCTCGAAACCGTGGAGGAGGTCGTGGACATCCGACGCCTGGAAGACGGCACGTACCAAGGGGCCGATGCTCACGGCCGGCCGGTGCGGCTGTCGGGCGACGCGCTCGTTTCGATGAACCTGTGGGCCTTCACCCCGGCGGTGTTCACCGTGTTGCGGCGCGGGTTCGCTGAATTTCTGCGCCAGCCCGGTGCGGAGCAGGGCGAGTTCCTGATCTCCCACGCGATCCGGGACGCCGTGCGCCGGGGCGAGGCGCGGGTGCGGCTGCTGGGCACGCGCGCCCGCTGGCTGGGCGTGACGTACCCGGACGACCGGCCGCGCGTCGCGGCGGCATTGCGGCAGCTGGTGGCCGCGGGCGAGTACCCGGAGCGGCTCTGGGGGTAGGGTGCGCCCGTTCTCCCTCTCCTTCTGCTCATTCTCCCTCATCGACCGCCGCCGGCGCTGTCATCCTGAGCGAGCGCGCGCGCACGCGCGCGAGCGAAGGACCTGCTTGAGCACGCTCCTTCGCCGCCGGACGTTCCCGCCCTGGACGCTCAAGGGATCCTTCGCCCCTGGGCGAGCGCAAGCAGGTCCTTCGCGCCTGCGGCGCTCAGGATGACACGCGCGCTGGCTCTGGAAAAGATGGACGAGCGGGACCACCCACAGGCACGCGCGCGAGCGAAGGTCCGGGCTTGACGCCACGCCTTGGAGACTGCATCAAGGGGAGCCATGAGACTCGACACCCTCGACTGGATCGTGCTGGCGCTGTACGGCGTCGTGTGCGTGGCCATTGGCTTGGCAGTGGCGCGCCGCGCCGGTCAGGGCCGTCAGGAGTTCTTCCTCTCCGGGCGCCGGCTGTCGTGGTGGCTGCTCGGCGTGTCGCTCGTGGCCACGACGTTTTCGACCGATACGCCGAACCTCGTCACCGATCTGGTGCGCACCGGCGGCGTGAGCCAGAACTGGGTGTGGTGGGCCTTCGCGGTCACGGGGATGTGCACGGTGTTCTTCTACGCCAAGCTGTGGCGGCGCTCCGCGGCCCTCACCGACATCGCGTTCTACGAGGTGCGCTACTCCGGGAAACCGGCCGCCTTCCTGCGCGGGTTCCGCGCGATCTACCTCGGCGTGTTCTTCAACGTGATGATCATGGCCTCGGTCAATCTCTCCGCGACCAAGATCGCCGGCGTGATGCTCGGCTGGGATCGCCACACGGCCGTCCTGATCGGCGGCGCCGTCACTGTGCTGTACGCGGCGAGCTCGGGGCTGTCGGGAGTCGTGTTGACCGATTTCGTCCAGTTCGCGATCGCGATGGTAGGGTCCGTGATGGCCGCCGTCGTGGCGCTCGGCCTCCCGCAGGTCGGCGGCCTGTCGAGGCTGTTCGCCCATCCCGCGGTGGCCGGGCACCTGTCGCTCTTGCCGGACTTCTCCGATTGGAGCACTGCGGCCGCCGTGCTCGTCGTGCCGCTCGCGGTACAGTGGTGGAGCACGTGGTATCCCGGCGCCGAGCCGGGAGGCGGAGGCTACGTGGCGCAGCGCATGCTCGCCGCGCCCACCGAGCGCGACGCCATGCGCACGACGCTGCTGTTCAACGTGCTGCATTACGCCGTACGGCCCTGGCCGTGGATCATCGTGGCGCTCGCGTCGCTCATCGTGTATCCCGACCTCGCCTCCATCGCCGCGCGGTTCCCCCACATCGACCGGGCGATCGTACGGAACGACCTGGCCTACTCCGCGATGCTCGTGTATCTCCCCCACGGCCTGATCGGCCTGATGATCGCTTCGCTCGCGGCGGCGTACATGTCCACCATCAGCACGCACCTCAACTGGGGTGCGTCGTACGTGGTCGAAGACTGCTACCGCCGTTTCGTGGCGCCCGACAAAGACGAGCGCCACTACGTGTGGGTGGGGCGCGCCGTCACCGTCGGGCTGATCGTGCTGGCGTCGGCCCTCTCGCTCTGGCTGCAGAATTCCTATCAGGCGTTCCAGATCCTGCTCCAGATCGGGGCCGGGACCGGGTCGATCTTCCTGCTGCGCTGGTTCTGGTGGCGGATCAACGCGTGGAGCGAGATCGCCGGCATGGCGATCTCGTTCGTGGTCGCCGTCTACTTCCAGTTCGTGCACCGGGCGCTCGGGCTCGCGCCGCTCGCCCCGACGGTCCAGCTCGTGATCGGGATCGCCATCACCACCGTCGGGTGGCTAGCCGTGACCTTCGCGACGCCGCCCACCGACCGCGCCACCCTTCAGACGTTCTACGACCGCATTCGGCCCATGGGCCCGGGCTGGGACGGCGCGGTGACGACCCGGCCCGCGAACCCTGGGGAAAGCGTGACCGCCGCCTTCCTGTGCTGGTTCCTGGGCTGCGCCATCATCTACGCGGCGCTGTTCGGCACGGGATACCTGTTGTACGGGAAGCCGCTGCCCGGGATCGTGTGCCTGGCGGCGGCCGGCGCGGCGGCGTGGGGGTTGTTCCGCGCACTGCCGAGGGTGGGGTTCGAATAATGCGTCGCGGGAGGGCGCGGCAGGCCGCGTAAGCTTGGGGGTCGGGACGCCCCTGTCCCGTTATAGGGGCATGCACTCCGACGACGAGCGTCGCTATCTCCTGTTGGACCGCTATCTGGCCGGCGAGGCGTCGGCCGGAGACGCGCAGGCCGTACGCGACTGGCTTGCGGCTGATCCCGAGCATGCCCGTCTCCTGGACGATCTACGGCTCATCAGGCGCGTCGCAGCCGGGCGGGTGCCCGAGAGCAGCACCGATGCGACGTGGGCGAAGGCGGTCAAGGCCTTGGGGGTCGCCCCGCGGCCGCGCCCGGTGTGGCGACTGCTCGTGCCGGCGCTCGCCGCCGCGGCCGTCGTCATCGCGCTGATCGGCGGAAGCGGCCTGCTGCGGCGCACGCCGCAGTGGCGCGAGTACGCCACCACCGCCGGGCAGCGCCTGGTCATGCGTCTGGGCGACGGCACGCAGGTCACCCTCGCGCCCCAGAGTCGCCTGCGCTACGTGGCCGACTACGGCACAGCGCGCCGAGAGCTGTATCTCGACGGCGAAGCCTATTTCCAGGTCGCACCCGACTCACAGCGTCCGCTCCGCGTCCACACTACCCAGAGCGTCACCGAAGATCTGGGGACCGCGTTTGTGGTCCGGGCGTATGATCAAAGCGCGACCGAAGTGGTCGTGGCCGAAGGACGCGTGGCGCTCTCGCGGGCCGATACGACCGCGGCTTCCCACGCGCCCGCGCTGGTGCTCGAGGCCCGGGACCTCGGAACGCTCGATCCGAGCGGCGTCACCGCGGTGCGACGCGGCGTCGATGTCGGACGCTACCTCGCGTGGACCAGGGGCGTGCTCGCGTTCGACGGCACACCGCTCGGCGACGTGGTGCTCACGCTGGGGCGGTGGTACAACGTCGAGATCCGGCTGGCCGACAGCGCCCTCGCTGCGCGCCGGCTCACGGCGACTTTCCAGAACGAATCGATCGATCTGGTGCTTCAACGGATTGCATTGACCGTCGGCCTGCGTGTCGAGCGCGCTGACGGATCCGTCATCTTGCTCCGGAACGGTAGGTGACCATGATGCTCATGTACCGCATTGCGTCGTCTGCTCTCGTGCTCACGTTGGCAATGGCGGTGTTCCCGCACGGCGCTACTGCGCAATACGCGGGCGACCCGACCGAAAACCGGGCCCCGCGATTCCTCCTGGCCATGGCCGAGCGCTCCCAGCCCGTCCCGGTCGACCTCAAGCGATCGGCGTTCTTACGCCGGCCGCTGTCGCTCGCGTTCAACGGCGCCACGCTCAAGCAGGCGCTGGCGGAGATCTCCCGGCAAGCGGGACTAGCGGCCGGAGGGGGAGCCCGCCCTGCAGCTGGGCACGATCACGGGAACGGTGACAGCCGCGGGAACCGGCGCTCCCCTGTCGCGTGCTATCGTCAGCGTCGTCGGCACCCGGCTCAGCGCCGACGCCGATGCCACCGGTCACTATACGTTGAGCGGCGTGCCGGTGGGGACGCAGCGAGTGCGGGCCCGCACGCTGGGCTATGCTGCGGTCGACACCAGCGTGGTCGTCGCGGAGGGGCAGGAGACCGTGCTCGACCTGCAGCTCAAGGCGCAGGCTATCGAGCTGGAGGCGGTCGTGTCCGTGGGCTATGGGGAAAAGAAACGGGAGAATCTCACCGGAGCGGTTGCTTCTGTTGGTTCCGAAGTACTGGAAGGTCGCCCGCCTACGAATGCGATCGCGGCCCTGCAGGGAGAGATTCCCGGCCTGCTCGTGCAGCGCGGTTCGGGACAACCAGGCGTCGAAGGATTCAGTCTCAACCTCCGGGGCGCTTCATCAGTTCCTAGAGACTCGACCCGGTTGTTCGCTGCCAACGGTGGCAATTCGCCGTTGGTGCTGATCGATGGTATCCCGGGCAACCTCGATCTCTTGAACCCCGCCGACATCCAATCGATCGACGTCTTGAAGGATGCCGCGGCGTCGATTTACGGCGCCCGCGCCGCGAATGGCGTCTTTCTCGTGACCACGAAGAAAGGAAAGCGCGGGGCGCCCACAGTGACGTACAGCTCGAATGTCGCGACCACCCATTTGGCAGGGATGATGGATACGCCCAATAACTACCAGATGGCGATCATGGATAACGAGGCGAACATCCACGCGGGTGCGGCGCCGATGTATACGCCCGACCTGCTGGCACGCGTGAAAGCGGGCGACCCCAATCCCATCCCCCATCCCCTGTACGCCAGCTCGGGGTGGATGCTCTTCTTCACGTCGACCGACTGGCGACGCGCCGTATTCGAAAACGGCTTTGAACACAAGCAGACCCTCACCGTGTCGGGAGGAGGCCCGAATTCGGCCTACTACCTCTCGGGGACCTATGCGGACCAGCAAGGGGTGATTCGATATGGGGACGACGGGAACAAACGCTACAACCTCCGGCTGAACTATGACTATGACGTTTCCAAGCGGATCCGCTTGGAATCCAAACTCGCCCTGGAGAACCAGGACCGCTCGGATATCGGAGGCGTCACCTCCAAAGGCGTGATGGTTGAAACGATTTTTGGGATGCCCAATCATCCCATCTACACGAAGAGCGGTCAACATTTCTTCGCGCAAGGTGGCTGGGGGAACGCCGTCGCCCAAGCCGAGGAAGCGGCGACGGCGCGCTTCAATACCAAGAGTGTCAGCACGAATTTCAAGGCGATCGTCGACGTGGTGGAGGGCCTGAAGCTCAATCTCCAGGCCGGCATCGATTACCGCTCGGTGAACAACAAGGACATCGGTAAGTCGTTTCCGTTATACCGGTGGGATGACAGTAGCATCGCCTACTACTCAATCGCGAATCCGGATCAGAACTGGGTGGACCGGCTCGATTCGACGACCGTACATCGGAACTACGTCGGGTATGCACAGTTCAGCAGAACGTTTGGCGAGCGGCATGTACTCGAACTCATGGCAGGCGTGTCGCACGAAGACTACGACATGGACACGCTCCGGGCCGGGAGGTCCGACTTTACAAGCCAGGACGTGTGGGGACTCAATCTTGGCTCGACCGGCAACATGTGGACTGGCGGCGGCGGCCAGCAGTGGGCGCTCCGGTCGCTCTTCTCTCGCGTGAGTTACGGCTTCAGCAACAAGTACCTGCTCGATGCCACGTTCCGCTACGATGGGAGCTCCCGCTTCGCTCCCGACAGGCGGTGGGCATTCTTCCCGGGCGTGGCGCTCGCGTGGCGGATTTCCGAAGAGCCGTTTGCGCGGCGCCGCCTCGCAGTATTCGATGATCTGAAGCTGCGCGCCTCGTACGGTGAAACCGGCAATCAGGAAGGCATCAACCTGTACGACTACCTGCAGCTGATCACGATCGGCCGAGGCTATCCCTATCCGTTCGGGGCTGGCGGGCAGGATCAATCGGCGTTCCTCTCAGGAATGGTGTCGAAGAGCAGGACGTGGGAGACCATCGCCACGAGGAACGTGGGTGTGGATGCGATCATGTTCTCGTCCAAGCTCGACGTGACGTTGGATTATTTCATCAAGCGAAACAAGGACATGCTCATTCCGGTCGCCTATCCCAGCCTGCTGGGTGCGGTGCCCCCATACTCCAACGCCGGTCAGCTGAAGACCTGGGGGTTCGAGACGTCACTGGGATGGAAAGGGCACGCCGGTGGAATTGAATACTCCGCCCGGGTGCTGCTCAGCGATGCCAAGAACAAGGTCGTGAATTATGGCGGACAGGACACGTATGTGCTGGGCCTCAACTACGTCCGTCAGGGCTACCCCGTCAATACGTATTTCGGCTACGTGTTCGACGGGGTGATCCGCACACAGGCCGAGCTCGATGCCTATAAGCTGCTGCAAGGCGTGCCGTCGGACATCGGCATCGGCGATGCGAAATACAAAGACCTCAATGGCGATGGCAAGATCAGCCTGTACGGCGATACGCCGGGTCAGGA
>WNFX01001710.1_pt1 | contig 22403 bp, 16 predicted proteins | sample 5400111 | NCBI WGS metagenome assembly WNFX01 (sample SAMN13153363, study PRJNA577476) | soil metagenome | isolation source: 40 cm soil or saprolite under grassland replicate 1 | place: USA:California | collected 2016-06-15 | reverse complement strand
GATGTTTGGGAAGACTCCGCCTGATAGAGAGAGGATCCCGCCGTCCGTGGAGAGCGCTCCGTACTGGGCGATGACTTGCTCTGATCTGCTCAATTGACTTAGCTGGAGCGCTATGATCGCTGGAGTTTTAGAATTGAGACTAGTGAGAGGAAGAGGCAGACTGCTAGACCTGTGAATACGTAGACCCATGAGTCCCAGAGTCCTCTCGGGCCTATGATGGGGAAGTAGTAGAGACCGCTGGGTCCATAGAACTGGGCGATACCGAAGAGCTCGTCTGCGGTGACTGAGAGTGCTCCGAAACCGTAGCACGCGGCTCCGAAAACGATTAACCACCATATTCGAGCCATAGATTCTGCCTTGGAAGGCTCGTTGGGGCCACCCGGCCCCTCTTCAAGATGACGTGACTGATGATAAAGGCTCGGACACTCAAGAAGCTAGAGTGATTCTCTGCCGCTTACGTGTTCGAGGCCACCTTCAAAAAGTTGATGATGGAATCAGCGATGTATTCTCTTTCTTCTAGTCCGATTCCGTTGTGGTTGCCGAAGAAGAATGATTATCACATGAATCAAGATCGGTTTTCCGTGCTGCTTCGGAACGATCGTTTTCGTTTCTTCCCTTCGAGGACGAGAACGATTACCACCGCCCCTACCCCTATTACGGCCCACGCGGCGAAGAGGTAGATTACCCATAAGGGAATTGAGAAACGCCACAATTGGTTTGTCGTGGACAGCTTGGAGATTGCTATCATAGCGATTGAGGTTGTCTCGGCGTTCTCCTGAGTTTCGGCGTATGTTCCGATCTAGTCGTAGCCGGTGTGGAAGCCGCCGTCTGGCCCTTGCAATCTGAAGAGATTCTCTTCTCCGTAAAAGTACGTTCCCGAGATTTTCTTGAGAGCGAAGATGTAGAGTGCGAGCTTGAAGGTCTGGTAAATCCCATGCTCCATTGCTGAGCCATCCTTGTATGACTCATCCACCATGCCCCGACCGTCAAACATGGTAGTGAGGCAGTCCATCTCATGCTGCACACCAGTGCTGTTGCCCTCCAGTCTCAGTTCTAGAGCTGTGTAGACTGTAACGTCGGCGTATGTGCAGTCAGGAAAAGTTCCAGTGGCATTGTGAACCTCCCAGAGGACAGTGTAGTTGCCGCCCGCGTTGGTTGGAGAAGTTCCTCGGAAAAGTTTGCCTGCGGTAGAGTTCGCGACTGTGTAGATTGCAGCGTTGTTGATTGGAATATGGATCCTAGCTCCAAGCAGTGCTTCGTGCATCTGATCGTAGCCGCTGTCGCAACAGGAACTGATCGACTGATTGATCGCTTGGCTAGTTGTGGGATCGCATGACGAGAGCGCTTTCTCAACGAGTAGGTTGTCGCTCGATACATAGTAGATACGGTCGTTTGACGTAGTTCTCACCAGCCCTAGCGACGGGTTGTAGCGGCTCTTCAGAAAAGAACAAGCGGCCTGCAACTTCTGATTAGAAGACTAGACGCAATGGGGGCTGAGCGGCAGAAGCGAATACGGTGCTACCTATGAAAATCGCTGAAAGAAGCACAACGAAGAGGATCGCCGATAGCAAAGCTTTGCCTCTACTCGAAGCAGGTAGAACGATAGGTCGTCAAATCAGCTTCGGAATTGGTCGGGTAGCAAAAGTTCGGGGTCTGAGAGGATAATGCCAAAGGGAGACTGTTTACACTCGTCGGGCTCTTGCACTTCGGTACGTTATCTAGTGAGTCGATCCGCCGCAATCGTAAAAGGCATTCTCTCCATTGGTCAGATTCATCGCGGGGTCATATAGGCTAGGGAATTTCGAATAGAAGGCTCGGTTCGGGGGAAATTATAAACACATTTTCCAGAGGGTTGGACGACGGAGGCAACTAAGGCTGGCGATAAACAAGACCGTAATCACGGCTGCTGGGTTGGGAACACGTCTTCTTCCCGCTACCAGAGAGCTTCCAAAGGAAATGTTTCCGTTCTGCGTATATGATTCGCATAGTATCCCGTGTGTCAAACCTATGATTCAGTTGGTGTTCGAATCACTCTATTCTCATGGTCTCCGGGATTATTGCTTCGTAGTAGGCCGAAGAAGAAGAGCAGTTGAGGATTTTTTTACTGAGGACCGGCCTTTGCTTGACCTTCTTTCGAAGACGAACAACGGAGTCGCCGATCAGATGAAGGACTTTTTCCAGAAGCTCAGTTCGTCTGGCTTGAGTTTTGTGAGGCAGCCTCAGCCTCTTGGTTTTGGTGATGCGATTCTAAAAGCAAGACACTTCGCTGGTAATGATGACTTTCTCCTTCACGCGGGAGACGATGTGATCTTGTCTGAGGGTAACGATCATCTTCGAAGACTTGAATCTGGCTTTCGGAATCACGGAGCGGCGATGGCCTGTTTGCTGGGGCACGGGGAAGAACCGCGACTCTACGGAGCGGTTACGGGCGAAGATATAGGAGATGGGTGCGTGATGATCGACTCGGTTGAAGAGAAGCCCACCCATCCAATGTCAAACACTTCGGTCGTTGCGGTGTATTCGTTCAAGCCGGTTGTTTTCGACTACCTTCAAGAAGCTAAATCGAAGGTCCGGTCGGATAGAGAACTGGAGTTTGCGGTGAAGCAAATGCTTGCAGATGGCTTGCCGTTCGTAGGAGTAAAACTAGAGAAAGACGAGAGAAGGGTCGATATTGGTAGCCCATTGAGCTACCTGGCGGCAATGGATTCCGTGCTCAAGAGAAGCTTACCGGTAAAGGTCTTGTCCTGAATCCCGCAGGGGACCGTTCTATGTTCCGTCGCGGATTGAAGCGCTCTCTGGCAGACATAGACGGATAGAACACCGGAGTACGAGCTAGCCAAAGGCGTGGCTCCTGTCTCTACGCAGTTCAAGAAGTCGTTTAGTTCGAGATAGAGCGGTTCGGTTTCTGGAGTAAGATCCAGTTCTAGATCGTCACTGAGGATGCCACTCTTTGCGTTTCCAGTGAGGATCTCGAGAGATTGCCCAAGGTAATCCACAGTGATGGTCGTCAGCGAACCTTCGACGGCGAAGTATCTCTTCTTCCTTCGGCCGGCCCATCCAACGTGAAGCCTGGCTTTTGTCCCTGAAGGGTAATCCAGTACTGTCAGCGCATCGCTTTCGAATGTCTTCCCATCACTTTTGAGGATCGAGCAATTGACGGCATAGGGCTGTGAGTCAAGAAGGTAGTTGCAGAGATCCACGAAGTGCGAGTAGTTGAGGACGGACCCAACGTCCTGTCGGGGCTCGTTGGGATTCAGGAATTTGCCTTCTATGAGAGTGATATTACCTATCTTCCCTGCTTTCATGTACTCCTTCAAACGCTCGGTCAGCTTGTGATACCGGAACTGGTGTCCAACGCTTACGACTTTCTTTCTTTCTAAGCCGAGGTTGTGTAGGTCCACGGCGTCCATGAAAGACGTTGCCATTGGTTTCTCAACGATCACGTGTTTGTTAGCCAACAGACACTGTTTAGCCAATTGATGATGAGTTGAAGCTGGTGTGACAATGTCTACTGCGTCAACGTCTGGAAGAACAGATGCTAGCGATGTTTCTAGCCTGCACTCATAGTCAGTCAGTCTCTGTAGCTGTTGTTTTGAAATGTCGACAGCTGCGACAAGATCGCAGAGGCCCTCTTCTTGGAGTTTCGAGATAGTTGCGACGTGTCGCACTCCAAACCTGCCCGCGCCTACGACGGCGATTCTTACCGGCATGTGATTATGTCACTCTCTGCCGGAATGAAGGAGGCTCGAGCTTGTGTCTCTTCTAGGCTGACTGCATCATACGACAACCTCATGTCGAGGCCGTCAGCAATTGTTTGGCACGACCCAAGATCAAGTCAATCCCATTATCAACTGAGATCGGTTGCCACGACAGGTGGCTTATTGCTTTGCGGGACGACATGTACGGCATACTGTTTCCTTCTTTCTTCTCCAAAGCGAAGCTCACTTTGACTGGGATCTTGCGAGAAATTGTCTCAGTGAGCTGTTTCACGCTTGTTTCTTCCGGCGAGATCAGATCATAGATCTCGTTCTCTTTTGGAAGCGAGAGAACTGATCCTTTCGCCAGGTCATCTACGTAAGTATACTGATTTCGCCGATTCCCCGGGCCCCAGACATCTATCGTCCTCCCGGCAATGGCGGAATCCAGGAAAGCCTTTATCACGTTAGACCCTTGACCGCCTGGACCATATGCCGATCCATACCTCAGAATGAGGTATTTGATGCCATACCGTTTCGAGTATTCTTTGAGAAGGGTCTCGCCGAAGACCTTCGTCCCGCCGAATAACTCCATCTTCATGGGATTCAGTGGAGTTGCCTCATTGACTATCGTATCCGGATCTATGCCATCGTAGACGTAAAATGAGCTCGCGAAGATGATCTTGTCAACATCCTTCTTTCTTGCAGCCTCAGCGATGTTCCTCGTAATGTTGATGTTGACTTCTGAGGCTCGGAAAGGATCCGCTCTCACTTGCTCAAGGACTGTTCCCGCGACGTGATAAATCACGTCCAGCCCTTCCAGTAGCGGCTCTGTTTTCTCATACGAGGTAAGGTCAGCCTTGACAAACCTGAATCCTTCCGCTCGTGTCGGGGGAACGAGGTCTATCGAGAGTACATCGTGATCGCTTCGCGTTAGCTCGTCCACTAGTCGGCTCCCGATGAAGCCTGACCCGCCCGTGACCCCTATTTTCATGATAAGCATCCTGGAAGCATGTTGCAGAAGTAGTGCACTTGCGCGTCAGTTAGGCTTGCCATGAGAGGGAAGCAAACGTGACTCTTGCAAACGCGTTCTGTAACCGGGAAATCCCCCTCCTTGTATCCAAGATCTTCGAACGCTGGTTGAGTGTGGCAGGGCACCTCGTACACTTCGCCGCTCATTTCAACGGATCTTTCCTTTAGCTTGGCTTTCAGCGAACCTCTATCAATTCCTTGGAGAAATGCGATGAACTTGTACCAGTTTGGTCTCGCTTCCTTGGGAACATGTAACTCTCTGACCTTATCTTGGAAGGGTTTTAGTTTGAGCAGCTCAGAGTATTGTTTCGAGATCTCGTTTCTTCGCGCGATGAACTGGTCCAAACGTCGTAGTTGTGATAGAGCTATTACGGCTTGAAACTCTGACATCCGCCAGTTGTATCCTTTGACCACGCATAGGTTTCCTACCTTCTTGCCCTGATCCCTTAGTAGCTGCGCGTTCTCTGCGACTTCAGTATCGTTAGTGGCAATGAATCCGCCTTCGGCGCTTCCGATAACCTTAGTCGGGAAAAACGAGAAACCCGAGGATGATCCAATCGTGCCCGCATATCTGTCGTTGAGCTTTGATCCAATAGCATGGGCAGAGTCCTCAAGCAGTGGAATCCCATGACGGTCGGCCAGTTCCTTAAGTTCCCAGACCCTTGGAGAAACGTGGCCTCCGATGTGAACGGTCATTATTGCCTTGGTGTTCTCGGTGATTTTCTTTGCTGCGAGGTCTGGGTCAAGGCTCATGTCGGTTCCAACGTCCGCAAAGACGGGTTGACACCCAGCCTTTTGAATGGCATAGATTGTCGCCGCGAAAGTTTCGGGAGTTACTACGACCTCACCCTTCAATTCATGAGCCTCAGTCATCGCCTCTAGGGCGCCAGTCCCGCTATTCGTAGCGATTACGTGCTTTACGCCGAGATAGCTTCCAAGTTCTTTCTCAAGGTCTGCACAGAATTTACCATTTGTGAGGATGCGAGAATCCAGAATATCAGAGAATTTTTCGAGAACCCATGCTTTGTCTTCCTCAGGAATGTAGATCCTCATGGAGCCGATCTTTGACGTTTGTTGTGCAGAGGATCGAGCCTGCAACGCTGGGTCTGACTGCATCTACCTAAGCCCGCGAGCGACCGTGTTCTTTCGGAGAGCATTTAATTCTTGTTACAGCGCATTCCACGGAGTTGGTCGTGTCGAACGGTAGTTGTTCTCAGTTCAACGATCTAATCTATCATCCCTGATCTTCGATTCCGCTAATAGGTTCCTCAAAACAATGAAACGGGTGTAATTACCCGCCGCTCTCGGTCACTCTTAGGCCCGCGGTGGCTATAGACGAACTCTAGACCTGGCCCACGATGATGCCGATCTTGTCTTTGCCTGCCCTTACATGTGAGTGAGGTGGTACGTCCTTGGTTATGAGCGTGTCTTGGTCTATCAAGGAAAACGCGCCTATCCGGCGTCCGGGAATCATCCTCACGCTTGCACCCATTCTTACGCCTTCTTCTATTATGGTGGGGAGAAGTTTCGGGTTCTCGGATTTCGCGGCTCCGTGTCTACCTTGTGTTATTGAAGGGGTGTTTGTCGCAATAAAGAACGGAGCTATGAAGACGTTGTCGCCTATAGTCACGTCTTGAGTAATGTGGCATTGCGCGTGAATTGTAGTGTAATCGCCCACTGAACTGTGACCCTCACAGCATGACAGTGTTCCGAAGATTGAGTAGTTTCCCAAACGCGTATGAGGGCGCAACACCGCGTTGGGTCCAACTACTGAATTCGTACCTAGGACGCAGCCCTCGTAAATGCGGCTCCCATCTTCTATCCTAGCATTGTCACCAATCTCGACTTCTGAATGGATGCTAACGAAATGCCCGACCCGCACGTTGTCGCCAATGCGCGAGCTTCCATCAATGTGGCAGTCTCTTGGGTATCTCGCTTTGACCCTAGATGACGTCCCTCCCTTGTTTGCAAGTGACCGCGGACTAATGATCATCGGAATTCTCCCTCGAGATTCTGCTTCTCCGGAAGTTTTTTCCCATGAACTATTCGAAGTAGAGAGTCTCTTCGAGATACTATCTTTGGTCGTTTATTCATGTAAAAGATGGACTTGAAAATGGTCCTCATGCCTAGTGCCTTCGAGAAACGCTCTGCTCTCGCCAGATCTTTCGGATGCTTGAAGCCAAACCTAATCGCGCGGTTCGCCATATCTCTCAATGTATATTCTGAGACATGGAACCCACTTTTCTCTAAACTAGAGACAACGGTTTCGAAAGTTCTTCCATGGGTCTCCAGCACCAATTCTCTTACGGTCGACAACCAGGAAGTGTCGTGAAAAATTGGTTCCTCGCCACCCTCAATGTCTAGCTTGACAACATCGAAATGAGGGAGGGCAGTTAGGCGCAACAAATCGGTGATTGTTATCGAATGAGCTTCAATGCGTCTACCAGATTCGAGACTTACGCACACACTGTTCATGCCGGTCTTGCTAGATAGCGCCAGCGGCAATGGTATACAGTTGTTCAGCTCGTTGACCCTGATATTCTCTGTTAGAATGGAGTAGTAGTATGGATTAGGTTCGAGGGAGACTATTTGGCCAGAAGACCCAACGGCTTCGGCTGCGAGAAGGGAAAAGTCACCTACGGCGGCACCTGCATCGAGAACATTGTCTCCGGGTCGAACCTCTAGCGAACTATATTGTCCTCCCACAATTGTCGAGTAATAGTCGTTGATGTCGATGGTCGGTATCATCAGTTTCCACTTTCCATAAGTGAGCCATATCGTCGGGCGAGTTGAGTGCCTCCAATCGTCGTCGAGCGATTGAGTGTCTGACTCGAGCATTCGGAGCGATGTCGAGCAATCATTATGTCTTCTTGAATCTTTCCAAGGACTGAATTCATTGTAGCGAAGGGGCAACGTGCTTTGCATCACGCCTGTTCGCAAAACACGTTTGCACGAAGCGAGCCACTCCGAGTGGCTAATCAGGCGTCTTGAGGTGCGTATTGGAGTAGCTGCTTATTGAGATAGGCTTGTCGGGATCCGTATGAACTAGATGGTGTTTCCTTCCAGCCGGTTGTTCTATGCGAACCAACACAATCCAGATTGTCACGGCCGCAAGACCAACGGAGTAGACCATTGATGTGTCACGGACAGAGGATTCATGAGAAGAGTAGTTGAACTGCAAGTGATAGCTACCCGCATTCAGGTGAATCATGAAGATGCCTTTGTAATTGCTCAACTGCAAATTATCTGATCCGCCAGAGGAGACGCTCCAACCGGAGTCATAGCTGATGGGAAATATGACGAATGCCGGTTCGCCGACTTGAATATCGAATTCCAACTCGTGCCGATTCAGCCTCTGGGCTGTCGAACTTGAAGCCACCAGGTTTTGTTGAGCGATGGTCGCGTCGGTGTCATTGTACAGTGACTTAACCGCAAAAATGCCACTCCAGTTGTTGGAGGGAGACTCCTGGCCTAAGTACAGATCGTCTGCCCATGCTGTTCCTGTGCCGGCTCTGAGATAGGTAGAAACAGCTAGTTGCTTCCAGTTACTGTTAGGAGGAATCTCGAAGACAGCTTCAGAGTACTGCCAGTCGTGACTGCCGGTCTGAAATGGTGCATATGCGATTGTCACGCTTGCGTTGTTATAGTCTATTCCGACAACTCTAAGACCATACTCAGACCCGTTCGAAACGCTCGTGGCTTTGCTCCACCCCGAGAGTATGTACTTTCCAGGCTGCAGAGAGGAAGCGCTGATGAACTGATTGCTCCCCGCGATATTGTTAACGTTGTCAATGGACTCCCTCAAAGAAGAGGTCCCCGAGTAACTCGACGAGTTGTCGAAGCAAGCATACATGCAACTGGACGTGTCGCTCACGTTCCAAGGTTGCCACACTAGGCTATGGGGCTGCTCGAAACTTGGATCCTCCAGCAGATTTGGCAATTGGAAGTTAATGCCGTAAGATAGATTCCTGAACAAAGAGACATTTCCATCTGCCATCACGAACTGCATTAGACTCGTTGGCGAGGCGAGACCCTTTCCCATATACGGACCTCCCCAAACACCCTCGTACACCAAGTACTTCACTCCAATCAATGCTAGGTCAGAGGCCAAGACTGAGTCATTACCGGCGGATGCTGCGACAGCAACATTACTAGAGTAAATCTCGGAAAAAATTGCAGGAATACCTGGAACACCATAGGGGTTTAGCACTGTGACGTTCGTGTTTTCAAGGTAGCTAAGGTATTGGTAATCTGGTAGAGTGTAGATATCGGGTAGTTCTAGCACGTTATAGGTTCCCTGGTCCTTCGCTATGTACTCGTAGAGTAAAGCTCCTTGAGGGACAGATGCTGTCTGAACAAATTGATAGACATTGTAGTGCCAAGGTCCAGGCAGCACAGGGGACCAACCTGGAATCGGGGAGTATGGCTCACTCGTTGCAAGGAAAGTGCCTCCGTCGATGACCAATAGGAGAAGCAAAAGCCCGATGACTGGGCGTGTCGGGATCTTGAGAATGGCTCGCCTGAACTTGAATTGACGGCTCGCGAGCAAACTTCCACCCGCCCCCGCTAAGATCGAGAAACAAAGCTTAGACGGCTGTAACCAATATGTTGGATTGCCCGCGGCTCCTCTGAATCCAGTAAAAGACGGGAGGAACGAGTACAATATTCCGTAAACTGGGGTCAACGATCCCACCCCGAGAATAACATAGAAGACTCCGATGACTGATAGCATGACGTAGAATTTGTGCTCAAATTTCAACGAATCTGGACGGATGTGTCGAGCTAACCCGTAGATGCATATGACTGCCAAGCCGATTGTGATGTCTCCAATGTAGGCTTCAACATTGGAGAAAATAGGAACGAAAAGTTGAGTCAGGGAGGGCGAGTATGCCGCATATTTAGCCGAGTCAGTCTCCCAAAGGGAGAGCTTGGAAAAAATCGCGGCCTGTAGGTACGGAAAACTGAAGAATAACGCAACCGGGACGACCAAGCCAGTATTAGATAGAACGGACTTGGCAATCCCCCTTTGAAAGATGATGTGATAGGCCATCAAAAGTAGAATGAGTGTAAGCGTCATGTAACCGTAGTCCTCGCGATCAATGATTAGAAAGAATAGCAAAAAGCCGGAAAGGATCGACAGAGTTGGCCGCGAATCACGATACCCTTGAAGGGCAAGTTTTACGATTACCGGCATAAGTGCCATTGCATAGGCAACCGACAAATGACCCAACGAAACTTCGTACAAAGTAGTCTGCGAGAAGGTGTATGCGACAGCGGTGAGAAGTCTCGCACCTCTGCCTTTAAGCAGCAATGAGGCAAGGGAGTAGCTCGTAACTCCTCCTGCAAAATAAAGGAAGAATAGCATGACCTTGTACGCTAGTAGCACATCGCCTACAAGTAGCATGACTCCGGAGTAAACTAGGAAAAGCGGATCAGGCACTAGGAAAAACGCGTAACCCGCCGCGACTTGGGGTACCCAAACGTTCCCAAGAGGTATTATCCCTTGGTGAAGAACGTCAATAATTGACTTGGCAAAAAGAGGATAGCTGTAGGCATCGAGTCTGTAAGGAAAACCCGGGACCTTATCTGAGGCAGATGTGATATACCTGAATCCAAGAACTACATTCACCGTCAGTAGGACTAGTCCATCTTGAAGAATTTCCTTCGTAGCCATCCTCTTGAGTGTAATGGCTAGCGTCTTGAGAGTCAACAGATCTCGGACGTTTGTTTTCATTTTATGCACGCGCATCTTGGATATGATCTCAGAGACCGGTTTGTCCGAACGAGGGACCCAAGAGTTACCGTGGGGTAGACATACTTAGCTGTCGAGGGTTTAGCAATAGCAATAGTTATTCGAGTATCCTGGTACGACTGTGATAGGTATGATAGCTTCCAATTCAATCTTGTCTACCCTCAAAAATAAGGTCTGGGGGAGATCACTGAGAGGGCGATCGAGATGAACCAACTTGATTCAATTGCTAAGTCGGCGTTGGATCCTGATTGTCCGTTCTGCGAGCTACTTGAAGTATGAGGACCGGGTCGAACGTCTCGACCTCAAACCTTTTCCGTTTGAGATTGCTACTTCCCTTACGAGAGTCCAGCATAGGGTAGCCTCTAAGAGACTCTACCCTCCAACCATTCCTCTGAGTTTCATCGCGTATCTCTGCTGCCGTTACTGGGAAAACTGGCTGCAGGGAATCATAGACTAGGAGTTGCGTCGCCAGTCTGTCCGCCTTAGAGTGTCCCAGAAGAGTGGACAGGACCTTGAGAAATGATTTGTTCCGAAGGAGAGATCGCAATATGGGTTGCAAAGTGTTCACTATAACTACAGTTGTCTTGTAGAGGAAGATCGTCGGGTTACGCGAATTTCTGAACTCTATACCGGCTCGCGATCGGGATACTCGTAGGATTTGCTTGATAGCTCCCCTTTGGTCAGGAACGAAGAACACCGTGGCGAAACAGAGAGACTTGTCGAAGGAGGAGGATCTGAATGGCAACAAGAGTGCGTCGCCGATTAAGAGGTCAACTTTTCCAAGACTACCACTCTCTATTCTCTCACGGGCTTTTCCTAACATCTTTCTCGATATGTCGAGGCCGACATAAGTTGCGCCTGCAGAGATCACTTCAACTGCGTTGCGCCCTTCACCTACCCCTACTTCAAGAACGAGATCTCCTTTGGCGATTTTCAGACTTTGCAGGAAATCCTTCCTGTAGAGTTCTTCAAGTAATCCCGTCCGGACTCTTGCAGACCACTGATCCGCGTACTTCGGATTCATGAAGAATCTTCGAGTGAGCATCGATAACGTTATGCGAAAGGTCTGGTCGCCTCCAGACACCGATCTTGACTTGGGCCCACTTTCTGCTTCACCAAGAGGTCGTCCCCGAAACGCACCGGTTCATTGCCCCAGTCACCGCGGTCGAGAAATGCGGAGTCAACAAACCAAGTTTTGCGCGTCGAAAAGCTTCGCGTGCTATTGTAGCCAACACCGAACTCTGTACTTTGGAAGGGGATCGTTCGAGGGTTGCGAAACGATCCTGAGTGAACACTAAAATCTGTATCTGATGACTCCATTCTCAGTTAACTTCTGGCATATCGTTATGAATGGATCCCCTTACCGAAGGCTCACGTGGGGGCTGTGATGATTAGCCTTATGCGTTTTCTCCAAGCTTCTCAAACAAACCTGGCCCGAGTGAGAGAAAACTCGTATCTCATTCTAGCAATTCTATCGGCGAGCGGGATACGGCTTCTTCCTGTGATATTGTTTTGGCCATACGCGGTTGGATTTGACACGACAGCGCTGTACATTCCCGCGATGCTGAAGGGGCCTCCTACTTTGGATGCAGTGTTTACCTACCCGGGATTGCATTTTCTTATACTCTGGTCCGCCTACCAATTGGGACGACAGCCGTTCATCATACTAGATGTGTTGGGAATTCTTCTTCAAGCAGGACTCGCTCTTTCCTCGTACCTCTATGCGCGAACAATTATCCCCTTAGGCGAGAAATCCTCGTTTCTCACATCGCTCGTGTTCACACTTTCGCCATTAACATTGCGACTAACTTGGGATCAGTACCGAATGAGTCTTTGTCTCGTAGCGATTATGATTTCGTTTGTTGCTCTAAGGGCGAAATCGAACGCAAAGAGGAGCCTAGCCATTCCCCTGACGGTTCTAGTGATCTTAACCAATCCACTTCCTTCAGTCTTCTTACTCATTTCATTGATGGTATATGGTCTGATCAACTTTGTTCACAAACGATCCTTCTCAATAGAACTACTGGCTTTGGCAATCGGAGTAGCTGCCTTCGGTCTTCAACAATTGTCTCTCAATAACGAGGGCGCTTTGAGTACTTCGATACCTCTGGCAAGTGTGAGTCTGTCCGCGGGAGTTATTGAAGCCTCGTACGGAATCGGCTTCTTGATCTTCACTAGTTGGCCTCTTTTGCTCTTCCTGCCCATGGGGCTTAGGCTCAGACAGAATAAACCCCACACTTCTTGGTTATTTATCCTGGCTTTCTTCGCGATCGTGCTCGTGATAGCAGGAGTGTATACTATTCCCACTCCGTTCATCTATCTCATGGCAAGCTTTCCGCTTGCGATGGTCGTTGGCACTGCTCTGAAGAAGTTTCAATCGGACCCGCGATTCAAGATTCTTTTTGCTTTCGCTCTAATCTTCTTGGCAGTCAATGCGGTGACTTATGTCGCCTCATCACCCTTGAGCCCCACTGGTTACACTCTTCTTGGCCAATCGTTCAGGTACTATTTTCCCATGGGTTATCTACAAAGCACAGTTCCGTTGTCGTATCAGAAAGACCTCGTGCGATTGTTAGCCGACTCTATGGCCTTGCTGCCTGCGAATTCGCTCCTCTATGTACCACGACAGTTCTACGGCCTCGCACTCTTGACGTCGAACCCTCACAGCATTGCAGTTATAGACATAGGCGAGGTTAACCCTTGGCTCCCTTCTCCGTTCAACTCGATCAGAGCGAATAATTTTTCTTATACCATCTGGTTTACCGGCCAGTCTGGATGGTACGGGATATCTTCAATCCCATCCAATTTCGAGGCTATGGAATTTGAGGGGCAATTTGCCCTATACCAGATAACTTCATAACTTTTTTGATTGAATCGGCTCGTTCGATCAAAGGTCGCGTACAGTGTCTATCGACATAACGGTACTGATTCCTCTCTTCAACGAAGAAGGGACTGTCGTGGAAGTAATATGCCGCTCAATGAACGGCTTGTCAAAAGCTGGTGGAACTGGCGAAATCGTCATTGTTGACGATGGCAGCACCGATGCTTCACGGCAGAGGGTTCTAGAGCAATCGAAACGTGCGGCCATTGAGGTCAGGCTAATTCGTCACACCAGGAATCTGGGGATTGCAGCGGCACTGCGCACCGGGATAGAAAACTCACGAGGAAACATGATCATTATTCTTCCCGCGGACCTCGAGTCCAACCCTGAAGAAGACATACCCAGACTCTTGGAGAGCATGTCCGGGACGGACCTTGTTTCGGGATGGAGACAGGGTAGAACCGGTTCGAAGATTGTTGCTTCGCGAGTCTACAACTTTCTTTACAGGTCGGTCCTTCGAGTCGACGTGCATGATGCAAACTGGATAAAATGCTTCAGGAAACCAATAGCTGATCATCTGATCTGGACGAGAGACTGGAACCGGTACCTCATCCTATTCGCTGCTCGAGCAGGATTCAAGATAAAAGAAGTGAAGGTAACCTACTACAAGAGGCAGCATGGTAGCTCTAAGTTCGGAATAATGCGGTTGCCAATGGGCTTCCTAGGTTTCCTCAGAGTCTATCACGAAGTCAGTAAGAGGTCCAAGAACGACGCAAATGAAATGCTCCATTCGAGTACCACCTAGCACGTGCGGGGTTCACTGGGGATGAAAAAGATAGAATCAAGAGAAAACGTCGTTTGAAGTTCCCGACACTTCATTGATTTTCTCCTCAAACAAGGTGAGGAATTTCTCTTCGTTGTTGAGCCAGTCGATTGCCGTTACAGATTGGAACCCGTCGTCCCTCATATGCTCGCACAAGTCTCTGTCTTTCAGCAAACGAACCACAGATTTCGCCAGTGCGTCTGTGTCTCCCCGTGGAAAGACAAGCCCGGTCTTTCCATGTACTACAAGGTCACCAACGCCAACGGCGTTGCTCACGACAGGAACGGTACCACACATTTGCGCTTCAAAGATCGGCGTAGCAAATCCCTCCCTGTAGGACGGCATGACGAGTAGTTGGGAAGACGCTATTAGTTGGAATTTTTCCTCGACGGAGACGTATCCGCAGAAGTCGACGTTCTGGTCAACATTCAACGAACTAGCCAACCTCTTCAGACTCTCTTCATACCGCCCTCTGCCTAGAATCTTAACGGTGACTTGAGGGAATTCTTCCTTGATCTTCGGAACCGCTTTGATTAGGTCTTGGACTCCCTTGTATTTTCGGAGTCTTCCTATGCACACGACAGTGGGAATTTCACTCTTTACTGCTTTAGCACGTGAAATCGCAATCTGTTTCAGACTAGAGTCACTCTGAGTAGTATAGTGCGCAAGCGCGTAAGGAACCATAAACAAGTTCTTCTCTGAAAACCCTGTTTCAATCATGTCATCCCTAGAGCTTCTTGAGAATGTGAAAATCTTAGCGTTTCTATAGATTCTTGGCGTCACAACAGACTCAACGAAGCGGGCTAGAGTCGCGACCGCATAGCCAAGAGGCTTGCCCAGTTCCGTCGGACCTTCGATAAAGAATATCTCTTTGGGCAGGTGCGCACAAATTACTAGTAGTGGCTTCCGAGTGAGAACCGGCAACATGAGGCTTACGTATCCAAGTCCCTCAACTATCACGTCAAACTTTTCGACGAAACGATTCAGTAACTGCCTGCTTAACAAAGAGAAAGGCATAGAGTACAAAGTCCCAAGTCGAACAATGTTGACGCCGTCAATCGTCTCGAACTTTTTTCCTCCAGGGAAGTTGCCGGAGACTTGGGTAACGAGGTAGCCCTTGTTCGCGAGCCATTTCATTAATGCGAACAGTTCAATTGTTCCTCCTCCAGCGCTTGGGTTGCGTATGTCCTTGTTCCAGATGAAGAGAAGAGAGGGCTTTCGTCTGGTATTGTTAGCCGAGCGCTGGGCGAGCATCGTCGTTTGGACTAGTGAACTGCCGGTGAGGCCGTTCGGATTCCGAGTTCATACCCATTCGATGCAAAGAAATCTTTGGTCTGATCCGCGACAAATTGTAGGCTATCGCGGGTAATCGTGGGCGAGATAGGCAGCGACAGGACTTGGGCACATTCTCTTTCGGTAACTGGTAGCTGCTTTCGAGGGGAGAGGGTCTTGAATACGGGCTGGAGATGAATTGGCGTCGGATAATGAATGCCTGTCTCGATTCCCCTCACGGAAAGGAACTCCTTCAGGCTGTCTCGATGCTTGGTGCGAATCACGTACATATGATAAACATGGCGGGCACCGGACCTTTCTGTTGGAGTTGTGACGTAGTCGCCGAGCTCGTTGTCATAGAGGGTTGCAGCCGTCCGGCGGGCTTTGTTGAATGAGTCGAGTTTTCCCAACTGGTATCGGCCGAGGGCCGCGGCGATTTCGCTCATTCGAAAATTGAAACCAAGTTTCTCGTGAAGATATTTCTCAGTCCTCCCGTGATTCCTTAGAATCTGGATTTGTTCCGCGACAGTCGGGTCATTGGTTGTAACCATTCCTCCATCGCCGTATACGGTCATATTCTTGGAGGGATAGAAGCTGTAACACGAGACTGTGCCGAATGATCCGGCAAATTTCTCGCCAAGCATGGAACCGTGGGCTTGAGCGCAATCCTCGATTATCTTCAATGAGTGTTCTTCCGCAATCTCACATATCTCATCCATGTTGGCTGGATGTCCGAAAAGGTGAACCGGCACAACAGCCTTGGTACGGTCTGTTATCTTTCGCCTGAAGTCGTCGGGATCAATCGTCAAGGTCTCAATGTCTACATCACAGAAGACTGGTTTTGCTCCGACATCGACTATGGGTGAGGCGCTTGCTATGAACGAGAATGAAGGGACGATTACCTCGTCGCCCTTTCCTAGGTCACAAGCGATCATTGATAGAAAGAGCGCAGAAGTCCCTGAGCTAACCGCTACCGCGTAACCAGCACCAAATTTTTGGGCGAATTCCTTTTCGAAATTCTTCGTTTCTTCACCGAGGATGTATCGCCCGCTCTTCAACACCCTCGAGACGGCTTCGAAGGCGCCGTCGCCGACGTATATTTCGGAGAGAGGAATCTTCACATCCATGGCTTGCGGTTGACCTTTATTCCTACACGATTTTTCTCAGGTCATCTAATATCTTCTGTTCCCTAGACCGCCTACCCTGCCATGCGGCCAGAACCCAGCCGGCCAATAATCCTGTTCCTAACCCAACCAGCGTCCCATTGAGGAGCCATTGGGCGGGCCAGAAATGAGTTAGAACCCACTTCTGCATGTACAGATTGTTCTGGTACTCTAGGCTCAGCCAGACAAGCAGTGTTAGAATAACGAAGGACTCTCCCAGCGCCGCCAGTCTTGCTCTGCGAAGCATGTGCTCCGCCTTCAGACGGTGCATGTCCAGAGTCTCGGACATTGATTTTGAAATCCGCTCCGTTCAGCATTATAAGATGCGAGAATCCTCAGGTCGAAGCTGCGATACTAGCGGACCTTTGATCAACGCTCTAATAAGGAACTGCAACCATTTTCCGTAAAAAATAGGATAATATTCAGCTTTCTTCAGCAATCTGCGCCTCGATCAAAGCCTTGATCACCGATATGTCCCCAAAACACCTATAGCCAGCAGAACGCATTTAATGGCAAGGTGAAAAGAAGGAATGCGTAATCCGTTCAGAAGGAAATCCAAGAAAGCAGAACCAGAACCAGCAAAACAAGCATAGATCAATTTCGATAGAAGACTGTTCGTCCCAACTGGAAGACAGAGTTGGGACGCAGTCTATTCCGATCGCTATTCGTCTTCTTGGGTAAACACTCGTGACAATGTAGAACTCACGCATGAAATTCCGCTCAAAGCTGATTCTTTCCTCCTATGTCCCAGGGAGTCTTACGAAATCTATAGGCATCTTCTACTCCCGCACCACATAAATACTAACGGAATCAGTGCCAAAGACTATTACCGTTCAAATAATGAGGCTTGATGGATAAATTGTTCAGAGATCAAGGATCAATCAATAAGACCCGAGTCATCCCGATAACCCTCTCACTCGTCCTTCTATTATTCGCCCTGCCATCGCTGCATATTCCCATCGCACACGCCGCTACCTACCTCCCGGGAGTGTCTGTCGGTGAATGGGTCGATTATGGCCAGCTCAGTTTCCAAGGCAACGGGAACAGCTTCAACGTGGAGGCCTTCAGTCATGTGATAGATCTCAACTCTACCGTAACAAACGTAGACGGAAACAACGTCACCCTCCTACAAACAGCAAGGTTCGATAATAAAACGGCACCTCGCAGCGTAGTCCTTCAGGGCGACGTGGCGACCGGAAAGGGCAACCTAACTTTCGCGTTAATCGGTGGAGGTCTCACTGCCGGGGACCCCGTAACAGAGATACCTCCAATTCTGGGCTTCGGAGGATTCCCCTCGGTCATCAACGAGACCGTAGCACGCTACTACGCCGGCGCTGTACGCTCCGTAAATGTTGGAATCCAAGAACCTTCCCTACCCGGCGTCACTCTCCGTTCGACCGCCTACTGGGATGCACAATCGGGCTTCGCTCTGGAACTCTCCCTCTACAGTTTCATTCCAGCAGGCATACTCTCCCTCTCCTCTCCATCTTCCAGCATCACCATTCATCTGGAGGCAACAAGCACAAACATCTGGACCCCTTCTACTACTCCAGACTTCAGCCTTGAGTTGACCCCCTTATCCTCATTCGTACTCTACCAGGGTAGCTCTGACATCTTCAACGTCAACCTGACAAGTTTCGGATCATTCTCCGGCACGGTCAATCTTCAGACCCATGTGTCCCAGACAAACTCGAGCGTAATCTATCAGCCAACACTATCCATAACGCCATCGAGCCTCAGTCTTGCGTCCGGCCAGTCAGCCCAACCCTCCCTCGAAATATCTGCGACGACACTCACCAATCTCGGCCTCTACCTCTTTACAGTGAACGCTACGAGCGGCTCGATGAGACAAGACGCGATCTTCACAGTAGAGGTAGTTCCTCCAGATTTTGCTCTGCTTCCGACCGCAGTAATCCTTAGCGTACCTCAGGGCACAACCGTCAGCACAACAATGACGGTGAAGGCTCTCGGAGCATTCAGTGGGCCCGTCCTGTTGTCTCAATTCGTCTTTCAGCCAAGTCTACAGATCTCTCTGAACACGACTAGCGTCATTCTCTCGCCAGGGCAGACCGTAAATGTTCAGCTGAACGCAACCGCCCCCTCCGACCTAGCATCTACCACATACTTCGGCACTGTGATGGCAAATTCAGAATCCCAATCTCACTTTGCCTATCTCATAATTGACGTCGTCCACGTCTCACCGCCGGCCATCGCCATAGTCTCTGTCTCTCCTAATCCAGCGAATACAGGAGCTTCCGTCACCCTGAGCTTCAGCGTCTATAGCTTGGTCGATGTCACCGGCATATCCGTCAACTGGGGAGACGACACAACAAACTACAATCTAGCAGCTAGCGCAACATCTGACACGCATGTCTACGCGACGACTGGCACCGCCAAATCTGATACGTTCACGATCACGATCAACGCGACCAATGTCGCGGGAATAGGCACGTCCACCTTCTTTGAGGTCGTAACTGATCGGCTTCCCACAACCAGCATCACTGGCGTCCTGCCAACCTCAGTGTACGTAGGTCAGACGTTTACGCTAAACTTCGCCGCGGCCGATGCTGATGGTACAATAGGCTCGGCCAGTATAGACTGGGGCGATGGAACGAACACAGCCCTAGGAGGCACCGCGACCCAGGCCACCCATTCCTATGCCTCATCCGGCACGTTCACAATCAATGTTACAACAACGGACAATAGCGGAAACACTGCCTTCGCCACCTACACCATGATTATTCCACGGCCCGACTTTACCGTCGCATCCACCAGCCCATCCTCAACCACCACTGGACAAGCAGCAAGCTCAACAATAACAATCACCCCCAGCGCCGGATTCACAGGAACAATCAACCTCTCCATCACAACACAACCCTCAGGGCCAAGTTGCACCGCAACCCCGGGTAGCATCACACAGGCCCAGACAGCAACAGTCTCGTGCAGCTCAACAACAGCAGGCACGTACGCAATTACAGTCACAGCGACAAGCGGCTCCACCTCCCACCAGTCAACCGCTTCCATGACCTTCACCGAGCCAGTTTCACCCGCCAGTCCACAGCCTACAATACTAGGGCTAGCTCCAGTCATTTTCTACGGACTCATCGGCGTACTAGTCGTGGTAGTAATTACCGGCGTGGCCGTAGTGATCAGAAGAAAGAGCCCCTAGACTGTTTACGAACCCCACACTGGATGTGGTTCAATCCGACGAGCCAGAATGATTTGGAATCCTTCAGATATACTTCCTGCCGGTGAATCTTTATACTCTGACAGCCTTCTCCAGTTCGTGATCAAGAATCCATCCAACTTTCCCATCGTTCTCATAGGATATTCCCGGATGAATCATGTTCTCGATATAGACTCAACCTCGGATAAACTAATCACTTCGGTTCTTTCACGTTTTCAATAAGCAAGCGACGAGTGGAATAGGAGTAGGAGAGAGGATTGACGTGAGCCGAAAAGCGGGTATGCGCCTGATAATCTTCCTCGCGACGATAACTCTAGGCGTGTTCGCGCTGGCCCAGGCCGACTCGCAGAGCGATTCCTCGGCCAGCTTTCACCGATCCACTACAGTGCTAGTATCTCCCGCCACCGCTTCGGCCGGAACATACTTTGACCATGTAATCATAATCCTGATGGAGAACCAGGGAGTCTTTGATATTTGCAGAACGAGCCCACCCCCATGCTCGACGAGTGGGCCAGCACCATACATGGCGAGCCTAGCAAACAACTACACGATAGGCTCTCAATACCTATCGCTCATCGGCACCAGCCAGCCCAACTATATCGCCCTCATCAGCGGTTCTCTTCAAGGCTGCACGAGTTCGGGCTGTCCCGTCATCAAGGCTCCGAATCTTGTCGACCGGTTCGAATCCGCCGGCATAAGCTGGAGAGGCTACTTTGAAAATCAGACTCCTACGACGGGTTGCGATACGAGTGATCACGAGCCGTATGCCACTATCCACAATCCTTTCATCGCCTTTCAAGACATTACCAATAATACTGCGCGTTGCAACAAGCTGTATCTGGCAAACCCGTCCAGTTGTGGCACGGTCACAGACTGCGTACTGGTCAATGATCTGAACAATATCACAACGCCCGCGCCCAACTTCATGTGGCTCACACCAAACGACTGCGACAACATGCGCGGCGCCTCAGGAATCTGTTCATCTTCAATCTCACTCGGTAACACCTACCTCTCTAAGCTAGTCCCCCTGATCATCAACAGCCGTACATTCACGACCACGCGTTCCGCACTCTTCATAACCTTCGACGAGGGAAACGGCTTCTGCCCGCTAAACGGGAGCAGTGAAGACTGCGTCTACGCGTCATGGTCCGGCCCGGTCGCAAAAACCGGTTTCGGCAGTAGCAACCTCTACAAACACTACAGTTTCACCAAGACGATCGAAGTCAACTGGAACCTAGCCAGTTTCACAACCAACGACGCGACCGCCAACCCGATGACCGAGTTCTTCAAGCCCCAGGCTGCAGACTTTACGATCTCGGCCAATCCTGCCGTAATGACCTTTCCAACTGGAGTCGCCTCAAACTCAACTATTACACTAACCAGCATCAACAACTTTACGGGGACCGTCAGTCTAAGTCGGTCCAGCTCTCCACCAGGTCCCACCCTCATCCTCAATCCGACGAGCATTACCCTATCCAAGGGCGGAACCGGTACCTCAACGCTATCAATAATGTCCACAGCCACCGGCAGCTACACAGTGACGGTTACCGGCAGCAGCGGCTCTCTGACCCACAACACGACCCTCGCGGCCACCGTTACCCCTCCACCGGACTTTACCGTAACAAGCCCGAGTTCCTTGACTCTTGGTCAAGGAGCCGCTGCAGGGAGTCCAGTCGTCGTCAACTCTACAGGCGATAGAAGCTTCTTCGCCTCGTCCTATCTAGCTGATAGCTTCAACTCGAAAGGTCGCACCTGGCTCTTCTACCTAGACACGAGGAGCACTTGCGAACACCAGACTGGCTGCCTGATGTACACAAGCTCTACCAACGGCTCCAGATGGGCTCCCGCTACAACGGTCCCTGTCCATGTTACAGACTATGATTTCAGCGTGTACAGCGACGGGAGCAATGTCTACTACGTCCGTTACAACGAGACCAGCTTCGAAACGACCTGTGGGAGAAACCTACAATTCCGCGTCGGAGCACTCAGCACAACTGGGACGATAACTTGGCAACCGGAGCAGACCGTCGCCACAGGCGCCTCAAACCGTTCCTACCCAGACGACGAGATTGTAGTAGATAGTAACGGCCAAGTCTGGATCGTATACATGATCGCCAACAAGACCGAGTGCGGCGGAACCGGAACAGACAGGCCCCAAGTAATTCACTCCACCGGTACAAACTACGCCTCGTGGACTGGCAACACAACACTCTGCGTCTCCGCCTGCCACTCGGACATCTGGCACATAGCATTGACATCCCTCGGCAACGGACAAGTCTACGCGTCATACTGGCTCCCGAACCGTGATCTCCACGGACGGCTCTACAACAACGGATGGCAAGCAGAGGAGCAGATATCAACCACGACCGCAACAAGTGACACGAACGCTTGGCTCTTCAGCGCAGGAACAAACGTTTACGCGATCTACTACGACAACAGCACCGAGTCGCTCAACCTCTCATCACGAACCTCGACGGGAACCTGGACTATCAACAGAATCGGAACAGGCGAGTCGCACACGGGCGCACTAGCCTTCTCGCCCTCATACTTCTCGCTGCCCGACACCGCAAGCTTCGACTCAACCAACAACAGATTCTACGTCTTCTGGATGAACGCCACAAACCATGCAATAGACCAGTGGGCTGGCTCCGGAAGCAA
>WNFX01012405.1_pt1 | contig 22407 bp, 22 predicted proteins | sample 5400111 | NCBI WGS metagenome assembly WNFX01 (sample SAMN13153363, study PRJNA577476) | soil metagenome | isolation source: 40 cm soil or saprolite under grassland replicate 1 | place: USA:California | collected 2016-06-15 | reverse complement strand
ACCTTCAGGAGGCCTAAACGATCCAGCGAGACCGGATCATCACGTCCCGGTTGCCGATCTTGTCGTAGCCGCGGAACGCCTGGATCTGGGTCGGCCGCAGCCGGAAGAGCATCCAGCCGTCCATCTCCCGCGGATCCCAGCCCATTGCCTTTTTGAAGCCCTCGGCCAGGGCTGTCGCCTTTTCCACATCGGCGCTTTCGATCATCTGCGCCTGGATGACGATCGCGTCGGACGGATCGCCGCCGGCCAGCGTCGCCATCTGGCTCATGGCGAGGTTGCGGGCGGTCTTGCTCGAACCAAGCGTCGTGACGACCAGGTCTGTGCCGTCCCACCACCCCGACACCGCGATCACATGCGGCTTGCCGCTGACCGAGGCCGTGGCCAGCCAGTAGTGGCCCTGTTTCTCGAGCGCGGCGAGCACGTCAGCCTTGCGAGTCGCGGTGTCCCTCAACCCCAGCTCCTCCTAATCCAGCGGGTCGATGTCGACGCTCCATCCCTTGCCGCGAGGCATGAGGTGGCGAGCTCGCTCGAGCCCCTGTCCCTTCAGGGTGACCTGCCAACGGTACTCGCCGCGGAGGCGGTGGATGAAGGCGGGCGATGGGCCCATCACGCGAATGCCGCCGATTCCTTCTTTCAACAACCCGGTCGCAATCGTCTCGGCGGCTTCGCGCGCTGACGCAGCGGCGCCCCCATCGTCGCGGTCGGTCCGGGTCAGAACCGCGAGGCCTGCGAACGGAGGGAACACGAACGCCTTTCGCGCCGGCAGCTCCGCCGAATAGAAGCCCTGGTACTCGCCTGCGGCCGCGCAGCGAAGGCTGTAGTGCTCGGGATTGCTCGTCTGAACGATGACGCGCGACTGCCGTCCGTCCCGCCCAGCGCGTCCGGCGACCTGCGCCACGAGGGCAAACGTGTTCTCCGCCGATCGGTAGTCCGGGAAATGGAGTGGAAGGTCAGCGTCGACGACGCCGACGCATGTCACGGCAGGCAGGTCGAGTCCACGCGCAACGAGCTGCGTGCCGACGAGGATGTCCGCGCGGCGCTCGTTGAACGTCTCCCAGATCCGGAAGTACGAATCGGGTCCTCGCGCGACGTCGCTGTCGAGGCGCAGCACACGGGCCTGCGGCCAGAGTCGCTTGACCATGCCTTCCAGCCTCTGCGTGCCCATGCCCAGGGCCCGGATGTTGCGTGAACCACAGTGGTCGCACACCGACGGCATGGCCCTCGAGTAGCCGCAGTAGTGGCAGACGAGCCCCTCGATCTCGGCATGCTGCACCAGTGCCACCGAGCAGCCAAGGCACTGCACGGAGCGACCGCAGTCCCGACACATCACGTAGGTCGCGAGGCCCCGCCGGTTGAGGAAGAGGATCGACTGCTCTTCGTTCTCGAGCGTTCGGGTCACCGTCTCAACCAGCCTTCGTGAGAGCGGTTGCCGGTTGCCCTCAGCCGCCTCGTCGCGCATGTCGACCAGCTCGACCTCGGCGTCGTGCCCGCGGACGCGCCTGCTGAGCCTGGCCAGCGCGATCTCACCGTGCTGCGCCTCGAAATACGTGGCCACGCTCGGAGTGGCCGAGCCCATCACGAGTCGAGCTCCGGTCACAGCCGCCAGCCTGCGGGCGACCCAGCCGGTCTCGTACCGCGGCGTTCGGTCCTGCTTGTATGCGGCGGACCCTTCCTCGTCCAGGCAGATCAGGCCGAGACGCGGGATGGGAGCGAATACCGCAGAGCGGCTGCCGAGGACAACCTGCGCCTCGCCTCGTCGCGTGCGCCACCACTGCTGTGCACGCTCGAGCTCGGTGAGCTGAGTGTGGAGTACGGAAACGGGCGCCTTCAGCCGCGCCCGCACACGCTGGACGAGCTGGGGCGTGAGTGAGATCTCCGGGACCAGGATCAAGACCCGAAGGCCCTCCCCCAGCGCCTTTTCGGCGGCCGCCAGGTAGACCTCGGTCTTGCCGCTGGCGATGACGCCATGGAGCAGCGTCACCGAATTGGCGTCAACCACCTCGAGGGCGGCCTGCTGCTCCGGCGTGAGCGTGAACGGGATGGATACTCCCGCCGGGCCGGTCGCCATCTCGAGCAGCCTGCTGTGACGGGTCTGCCGGCTCGATGCCGACGAGCCTGCCGACCCGGTGCTGCGAACGCGGGGCGGCAGCATGGCCCGGATGACCTCGATCAGCGGGATCCAGTAATGGTCCGCGACCAACCGCGCCAGCTCGACCTGGTACGGAAGCAGAAGCGGCTCGGCGCCTGCGTTTGTTATCGGTTTGGTTTCGACGCCCGGGGCTTCTGTGCCCAGCGACACCACGAAGCCATACGTGTCGCGCCGGCCGAAGGGAACCGTGACGCGGTGGCCTGGCACGACGTCGACGCCCTCCGGAACTGCGTAGGTGTAGGTTTCGCGGGCGATGCCGCGGGCGGCTTCCACCGCCACCTCGGCGTAGAGAGCCAATTACCTCTTCAAGCTGGGCAGGACCAGGTCCAGGATCTTGTCGGCCATCTCGCGCTTCGTCGCTTTCTCCAGCTCGTGGCGCGCACCATCGGCGAAAAGAAGCACGCCGGCGTTGTACTCGCTGCCGAAGCCGATGTCGCGCCGCGAGATGTCATTGGCGACGATGGCCTGCAGGCCCTTTCGCTTCATCTTCTCGAGCCCCTTGGCATCAAGCCTGGAGTCTTCCGCGGCGAAACCAACTCGAAACACAGTGGCGAGTGCCGGCTCGGCCGCGAGCGACGCCACCAGGTCGGGGATCGGCTCGAGCTCGAGGGCGAGCCGTGGGGTCTCCTCGCGCCGGATCTTGTGGTCTGCCGTCTTCGCCGGCCGGAAGTCACCGACCGCCGCGGCCATCAGCAGCAGGTCGGCGCCCCTCATGTGCGTGCGCAGCTCGGCGGCCATCTCCTCCGCCGTGTCGACGTGCTGGAAGTTGACACCTCGGTGCTCTGGGTGATTGGCGGTGGTGATCAGGGTCACCTTTGCGCCACGATCGGCCGCCGCGGACGCCAGCGCGAAGCCCATCTTGCCGCTCGAGTAGTTGCTGATGAAGCGCACCGGGTCGATCGGCTCGCGAGTTCCCCCGGCGGTCACCACGACCCGCCGGCCGGCGAAGTCGTAGCGCGACCGGATCGCGTGCACCATCGCGTTGAAGATCGTCGACGCGCCGGCCAGCCTCCCTGACCCCTGGTGGCCGCTCGCAAGGTGACCGGTCTCGGGCTCCACGATCGTCAACCCGCGATGCCGCAGGGTCGTGACGTTGTCCTGCACCGCTTGCTTGGCCCACATCGCATCGTTCATCGCAGGCGCGACCACGACCGGGCCCCTGGCGGCGAGAAGAGTCGCCGTCACGATGTCGTCGGAGCGTCCGTCCGCGATCCGGCCGACGATGTTAGCGGTGGCCGGTGCCACGAGGATGAGCTGCGCCCAGTCCCCGAGGAACACGTGCGGCTCGGCTGCGCCATCCGCCGGCCAGAGCCCGGTGAAAACGGGATTGCCCGTGACACCCTGGAACGTGGGGGCGCCGACAAAACGCATCGCCGACTGCGTCATCGCGACGCGCACCCGGCACCCCGCCTGCGTCAGCGCGGAGGCCATGTCCACGACCTTGTAGGCGGCAATCCCGCCCGAGACCAGCATGGCGATGCGCAAGCCGCGCAATTCTTCCGGCACCGGGGTTGGATCGAGTGGCATTCAGTAAGTCCCATCCTGGTCGAGCTTGCTCGCCATTGGAGCTAACTTACGCGCCGGCGCCGGGCGTTGTTGATGATGTCGAGGATCTCGCGCACCGTGCGCTCGACGTCGTCGTTGGTGACCACGTGCTCGTACTTCGAGGCGTATTCCATCTCGCGCTCCGCGATCTGCCGCCGCGACGCCAGGTCTTGAGGCGACTCGCTGCCACGCTCGACCTGCCGGCGCTCCAGCTCTTCCTCCGACGGCGCGACGACGAAGATCGAGATCGCGTCCGAGACCAGTCGCCGCACCTGCTCGGCGCCCTGGACGTCGATCTTCAAGACGATGTCACGCCCTTCCGCGCGCGCTTGCTCGACGCGATCACGGAAAGTTCCATAGAGGTTGCCGTTGTAACTTGCGTGCTCCAGGAAGGCGCCCTGCTCGGCCAGCGCCCCGAACTCTTCGCGGGTCAGGAAGGTGTAGTTCTCGTCCGGCTTCTCACCCGGCCGCGGCTTTCGAGTGGTTCCCGAAACTGAGTAGACGAGGCCCGGGTCGACCTGCAGGAGCCGCTTGATAAGGGTGTCCTTGCCCACGCCCGACGGACCCGAGATGACGATCAAGAGGCCGCGCTTCATTCGACCTCTGCCCAGAAATTCTCGAACTCCTGCGGCGCGGGGGCCTCGAATCTCATCTCTTCACCCGTACGCGGGTGCAGGAGTCGCAAGCGCCACGCGTGCAGCATCGGTCGCTCGACCCCGGCCTCGCGCCCTCCGTAAACCACATCTCCTGCGACCGGATGACCAAGCGTCGCAAGGTGGACGCGGATCTGGTGCGTGCGTCCAGTGTCGAGGTCACAGCGCACAAGGGTATGGGTTCGCTTTCTCTCGAGCACCTGGTAGCGCGTCCGCGCAAACCTGCCGCCGGCGACCACCGCCATGCGTTTGCGTTCGCGCGGATGCCTGCCGATCGGGCCTTCGAGCTCACCCGCGTCCGCCCGCAGCCTCCCGCGAACGATGGCGAGGTACGTGCGGCTCATCGTGCGGTCGGAAAGCTGCGCGGCCAGCGCGCGATGTGCAACGTCGTTGCGGGCTGCGACGATCAAGCCCGACGTGCCCTTGTCGAGCCGGTGGACGATGCCTGGGCGCGTCTCTCCACCAGCGGCAGACCATTCGCCACCGAGGCCGAGCAGCGCGTGAACGAGGGTGCCCGAGCCGTGGCCAGGCGCCGGGTGAACCACCATCCCTGCCGGCTTGTTGACGATCACGAGGTCGGCGTCCTCGTAGACGACCTGCAGCGGGATCGCTTCCGCGACTAGCCCCGCAGAGCCCGGCGAGATTGGTCGCCTGTACTCGATCACAGCTCCTTTCGCGACCCGACTCGAGGCCCGCGTCGGCTTGCCGTCCACCAGCACCGCGCCCTCACGGATCAGGCGTGCAGCAGCGGAGCGGCTCAGCTCAGGTGCGTGCTCGGCCAGAAAGCGGTCGAGCCGCGCTGCTGCGGCCCGAGCGGTCAGGCGGCGGGTCGTCGTAACAGATAACCCGCGATCAGCAGCACAACACCGGTGGAGATGGCCGAGTCGGCCACGTTGAAGACGGGCCAGAAGTGAAAGTCGATGAAGTCGGTGACCGTGCCGTGCACCACGCGGTCGTAGCCGTTGCCGAGCGTGCCGCCCATGATCAGCCCGAGCACAGCGTCTCCCCACGGCGTGCCTCGATTTCGCGCGACGTACAGCACCAGCCCGATCGCCACCGCCACCGACGCGATGAGGAAGAGGCTCGCGCCCGCGGGCGCTAAGCCGAACGCAGCGCCTGAATTGCGGACGTTGATGATGTCGACGACGCCGGGGATGACCGTCGTCCTGCCCCCGTAAGGGATCGAAGCCGCGACCAGGCCCTTGGTCAGGCGGTCGAGCGCGAACACCGCGAGCGCTACCACGACGAACAGGACGCGGCCCGCGGTCAGTTTCGTTTGAGGCCGATCCAGAGCTGTTCTCCTTCGAGCATCATCTGCTCGCCGTCGAAGCCGTCCTCGCGGCCAGGCTGCAGCGTGACGGAAAGGGTCTCTGACTTGATGTAGTCGGCATGGCGCTGCATCGCACGCACGAGCATGCCATCCGCGTCGTACCGCGTGTCGATCCGGTCCTCGACGTTGAGGCCGAGCTTCTTGCGCCGGTCCTGGATCACGCGCACCACCTCTCGCGCCAGGCCCTCGAGCCTCAGCTCCTCGGTGATCACCGTGTCGAGCTCGACCTGCGGCGCTCCGAACGTCACCTTCTTCACGTTCAGCTCCTCGCGGACGATCGCCGCGATGTCCTCCGGCAGCGGATCGCCGGGCAGTGCGATCGACGCGAGCGGCTGGCGCACCTTGAGGCGCGACGCGTCACGGGCCGCGAGGCCCGCCTCGACTGCCTGCCTCGCGCGCGCCATGTCAGCCTCGACCTGGGGATCCGCAGCACCCACTGTCTCGGGAAAGTCGGCCAGGTGCACCGACCGGTCGCCTGACAGGTTGCGGTACATCGCGTCGGACGTGAACGGCACGAACGGCGCCATCAGCGCCGCGACCGTGCGCAGCGCCTCGAAGAGCGTCTGGTATGCGGCCAGCTTGTCGCGGTCTGACTGTGACTTCCAGAATCGGCGCCGCGAGCGCCTGATATACCAGTTGGACAGGTCATCGACGAAGCGATGGATCCTGCGCGCGGGCTCGACCGCGTCGTACGCATCGAGACCCGCGTTGACGCTGGCGGTCAGGTTGTTCAACTTCGACATGAGCCAGCGGTCGAGAACGTGCCGTTCCTCGAGCGGAACCTGCGGCTGCTCCGGGTCGAACTTGTCGAGCCGTGCGTACGTGACGAAGAACGAGTAGCAGTTCCACAACGGGATGAAGAACTGCTGCACCGTCTCCTTCAGCGCCGCGTCGCCGGTTCTGTAGTTCTCGCCGACCTGGGTCGATGTGTAGAAATACCAGCGCACCGCGTCGGAGCCGAATGTGTTGAAGAGGTAGTTCGGGTCCAGCACGTTGCCGCGCGACTTCGACGCTTTCTTGCCCTTGGGGTCGACGACGTGGCCGAGGCAGATCACGTTGCGGTACGAGTTCTGCTTGAAAAGCAAGGTCGAGATCGCGAGCAGCGTGTAGAACCAGCCGCGGGTCTGGTCGACCGCCTCCGAGATGAAGTCGGCCGGGAAGGTCTGCTCGAAGAGCTCCCTTCCCTTGAGCGGGTAGCCGCGCTGCGCGAACGGCATTGACCCGGAGTCGAACCAGGTGTCGAGCACCTCGGGGACCCGACGCATCACCCCACCGCATTTTTCGCAAGGCAGGGTCACCTCGTCGATGTACGGCCGGTGCAGGTCCGCGCCCTCTTTCAGACCCAGCTCCGCCGCCGAGCTGACGATCCGCTTCTCATCGCAGCCCTCGCAGATCCAGATCGGAACCGGTGTGCCCCAGTAGCGGCTGCGCGAGAACTGCCAGTCGACGTTGTTCTCGAGCCAGTCGCCCATGCGACCCGTCTTGATGTGCGCGGGCACCCAGTTGGTGGCGGCGTTGTTCGCGAGCAGCTCGTCCTTGCGCTCCGTTGTCCGGATGTACCACGCGTCGAGCGCGTAATAGATCAGCGGTGTCTTGCAGCGCCAGCACTCGGGATAGGTGTGGAGGATGGTCTCGGCGCGGTAGAGGAGTCCGCGCTCGCGCAGGTCGTCGATGATCACCGGGTCCGCCTCTTTGACGTGGAGGCCGGCGAACATCTCGGCATACGGCAGGAACTTGCCGTCGAGGCCGACGGTGTGCTTGAAAGGGATGCCCTTCTCCTGGCAGTAGGGGTAAAGAGGCTCGTAGTCGAGGCCGACGAGGTCGCGACCCTTCATCCGCTCGACGACGTCCGGCCTCTCTTTGAGAATCGACACCAGAGGCTCGGCGAGGATCAGGTATTCGTCGCCTTCCTTGACCTTGATGTAGTCGACGTCCGGAGAGACGGCAAGGGCGACGTTCCCGGGCAGGGTCCACGGCGTGGTCGTCCACGCGAGGATCGAAGACTTCGGGTCTGTCTTCAGCCGGAACCGCACGTAGACGCTCGGGTCCGGCACGTTGTCGCGATAACCCTGGGCCAGCTCGTGGCTGGACAGCGGGGTCGCGCATCGCGAGCAGTAGGGCGCGACCCGGAAACCCTTGTAGACCAGGTCCTGCTTCCACATCTCGCTCAGCGCCCACCAGACCGACTGGATGTACTCGGGGGTCAGCGTCCAGTAGGCGTTCTCGTAGTCCTGCCAGAACCCCATTCGCTCGCTGAAGGCGACCCACTCGTCGACGTACTCGTAGACGCTTTGCCGGCAGAGCTCGTTGAAGCGCTCGACGCCGATCTCGTTCTCGATCTCGAATTTGCCCGAGATCTTGAGCTTCTTCTCGACCTCGATCTCGACCGGTAGACCGTGGGTGTCCCAGCCGGCTTTTCGCTCGACGTAAAAACCCTTCATGGTCTTGTACCGGCCGAAGAGGTCCTTGAACGCCCGCGCAAGGATGTGGTGGGTGGCTGGCTTACCGTTGGCAGTCGGCGGCCCCTCGTAGAACACAAAGCGCGGCCGGCCTTCACGCAGCTCCAGCGATTTCTCGAACGTGCCCTCGGCTTTCCAGCGCTCCATGAGCTGGACCTCCAGCTCAGGAAAGCGCACCCGCTGATCTACCTTCTCGAACATCTCACTCCACAAAGACACGAACTGCCGGTCTCTGGGACGAGTCCTAAAGCGACCCGCGGTACCACCCAGGTTCCCGAGGCAATCACCTCGGACTCTCTTTGGGCTCCGGCTCAGGAGTGATGTCGGCTCCGTCGTCGGCCGCCTGGCTTTCAGCTGTTGCCGGGCTCTCTGTCGACCGCTTCAGACGGGCCTACCTGTCTCCGTCAGCGCCGAGTGAACCCCGATTTTACGCGCCGGCGCTCCTCAGCACGTTGATGAGGATGATCACCACGATCGACACGACAAGCGGCGAGAGATCGATGCCGGCCGTCGGCGGAAGGAGCCGGCGTACTGGCGCAAGGACCGGCTCGGTGAGCTGGAACGCAAGGCGCGACACAGGGTTGGTCGGGTACGGGCTGACCCACGAGAAGACGATGCGGATGAGGATCACCACGATGAATGCCTGCAGCAAAAAGACCAGAAGGTCGATCACGAAGAGCATCGGACTACCTCGGTCGCGGGCCGAAAAGGACCTGGCCCAATCGAAGCATCGTGCTGCCGGCGGCTACCGCCACCTCGAAATCCGCGCTCATACCCATGGAAAGGATAGGGAGAGCCTTGCCCAGCCGTTGCTCGGCGGCGTCGCGGATGTTCAGGAGCTCTCTGAAGGCACGTTTCGGGTCGCCTTGCGAGGGCCCCATCGCCATCAGCCCCTGAAGATCGAGCCTCTCGGCCACGTTGTCGATGAGCTCGGCGGCCTGTTCGGGGGCGACTCCGGTCTTCTGGCCCTCACGAGCCACGTTGACCTCGACCAGGACCTTTTGCTCGACGTTGATTCGCGCGATCGCGTCCGCGAGATGCGTCGAGTCAAGAGACTGGATCAGCGCGAATCGATTCGCCGCCGGCCGCACCTTGTTGGTCTGGAGATGGCCGATCAGGTGCCACTCCGCGCCGATGACATGGTCCATCTTGGCGAGTGCCTCCTGGACACGGTTCTCGCCGAGTCGCTTCAAGCCGGCGTCGATGGCCTCCCGGCAGACCTCCGGACCGAACCCCTTCGTGACCGCCACGATCGCGATCTCGTCGGGATCGCGGCCGGTTCGGGCAATCCTTTCCCGGACCAACTTCAGGTTCTCGGCGACGCTCACCGCAAGGCGACGATCGCGCCGAACCGCGTGCCATCGGGATGGCGGCGGTGCGATGGAAAGAGGTAGCTCTCTCTGGTGCACATGGCGATGTCGTAGACGGTCTTCACACCCGCCTCCTCCAGCTGCGACCGGTTGGCCGCCGCCAGGTCCAGGTAGCGGTGTTCACCACCGCTCGTGACGTATTGGGAATCAAACTGACCGGCGACGTCTTCGCCGACCTCGTAGCAGCGCCCACAGATGCCCGGCCCGATGCCGGCGCGGACGAAGCGGCAGCCGTATTCGTCCTGCATGAAGCGGACTGCGGCGCTGGCGACCCCGGACCGGGTGCCTCGCCATCCGGCATGAGCAAGTCCGATCACGTTCTTCTCTGGGTCCCACAGGACGATCGGGTAGCAGTCGGCAAAGGTTGCGAAAAGCGCCACGCCTTGACGATCCGTCACCAGTGCATCGACGTCGTCGACGGAACCACCCGGCCGGTCGACCCGAGCGACATCGGCGCCGTGCACCGCACCGATGGTTGTGAGCTCGGAGCCATCCAGTCCGAGCGCACTCGCAAAAGCGCGACGAGAGGCCATCACCGCGTCGCGGTCGGTGGCGTGCTTGAGGCCGACCGAGCCCAGCGCGACCGTCGAGAAGCCATGGACGAAGCCCGGTTCGTCGGCGAGCTCCGGAACCTGCAGGGCGGCAGGCGTCGTCCTCATCGCAGAAAGACTACGAACGCCGGCTGCTGAGTACCTGCTCGATCTCGCGTTTGACCTGTTGGAGGTCCATGAACTCCCGGTACACAGAAGCGAAGCGGATGTAGGCGACCTCGTCGAGGTCGCGCAGCCGATCCATCACCATCTCCCCGATCTCCTGGCTCGGAATCTCCACCCGGCCAGAGCGGCGCAGCTCGGCCTCGATGTCGTCGACGATCGCGCGTAATCGCTCCGGCGAGATGTCCCGCTTCTCGGTGGCCTTCTTCAGGCCGGTGAACAGCTTCTGCGGGTCGAAGTCCTCGCGCCGCCCATCCTTCTTGGTGACATAGAAAGGAACAGCCTCGATCCGCTCATAGGTCGTAAAGCGCTGCGAGCACTGCAGGCATTCGCGCCTGCGGCGGATCGCCTCCCCGACCTCCGAGTCGCGGGAGTCGACCACCTTCAGGTCGTGGTGACCGCAGTACGGGCAGCGCACGGAAACTCCTTTGCCGGCTACATCCGGTTGCGCAGGAAAGCCGGGATGTTGATGTCGCCGAGCTCCTCCACGCCGAACTCGGGCCGCTCGATCGTACGACGAGCAGTTTCCTGCCTCGCTTCCTGCTGCGTCTTGCCGCCGAAACCGGTGGCGATGACCGTGATCTTGATCTCGCCGGCCATCGTGTCGTCGCGAACGACGCCGAAGATGATGTTGGCGCCCGGGTCGGCCGCGGACCGGACGATCTCGGCTGCCTTCTGCACCTCCTGCAGGGTGATGTCCTTGCCGGCGGTGATGTTGAAGAGGATGCCCTTGGCCCCGTCGATCGAGGTCTCGAGCAGCGGGCTCGAGACGGCTTGCTTGGCCGCGTCCTCGGCCCGCGAGTCGCCCGCGCCGTGGCCGATACCCATCAGCGCCTCGCCCGCGTTCTCCATGATCGCCTTCACGTCGGCGAAGTCGAGGTTGATCACACCCGGCTGAGTCACCAGGTCGGAGATGCCCTGCACGCCCTGGCGGAGCACGTCGTCCGCCATGCGGAAGGCTTCCTCGAGCGTCGTCTTGGAGCTGGCAACCTGCGCCAGCCGGTCGTTCGGAATGACGATGAGCGCGTCGACCTGGCCGCGCAGGGCCTTGATGCCCTCCTCGGCGGTGTCATTGCGGATCCGGCCCTCAAAGGAAAAAGGCCGAGTGACCACTCCGATGGTCAGCGCTCCGGCTTCTTTGGCGAGCTCGGCCACGATTGAGGCCGAGCCGGTGCCGGTTCCGCCGCCCATCCCGGCAGTGATGAAGACCATGTCCGACTCTTGCACGACCGCCGAGAGCTCGGTCCGGCTCTCGTCGGCGGCGTCGCGCCCTCGCGTCCAGTCGCCACCCGCGCCCAGGCCGCGCGTGATCTTGTTGCCGATCTGGACTTTGACGTCGGCCTGGCAGCGCTCCAGGGCCTGCTTGTCCGTGTTCACCGCGATGAACTGGACCTTGAGAGCCTTCGAGATCATGCGATTGACGGCGTTGCCGCCGCCACCGCCGCAGCCGACGACCTTGATCCGTGCTCGCCCCTCGTGCAACTCGCTTTCCTTCATGACGATCAGGTGATCCTCCTTCCGATGTGCTTTGGCCATGGCGAGCTCGAGCTGGTTTTTGGTGTGTTCTCTAGAAAAAATCGCGCAGCCACCTCACTGTTTTTTGATACGTGTTGCCGAACGTGACGGGCTGGCGCGTGTTGCCGTGATCTGCGCGCGCGCGCACACCCCACTTGACCAACCCAGCCGAAACCGCAAACGAAGGTCCATGCGCCTTGTCCGCCAGACCAGCCAGCCCCACCGGCTGGCCGAGGCGGGCTGACGTGTTGAAGACGGCCTGCGCGGCGTCGGTCGTCCCCATCAAGCGCGAGCCGCCACCCGCCACCACCACACCGGCGGGAAGCAGCTGGTCGAAACCGGACTTGCGCACCTCTTCGCGCGCCATCTGGAAGATCTCGATCAGTCGCGGACCGATGATCTCGGCCAGGAATCGCCGCGGCAGCGCCTGGATGCGGTCACCGCCGACCTGGCGCACCTCGACCTTTTCCGCGTGGTCGATCACATCAGGCAGCGCATGACCGTAGTTGAGCTTGAGGTTTTCCGCCTCGTCGAGCGTCGTGCGGAGGCCGATCGCGATGTCGCTCGTGACATGGTTTCCACCCACCGGCAGCACCGCGAGGTGCCGCGCCGAGCCTTCGTTGTAGACCACCACGTTGGTTGTGCCGGCGCCGATCTCGACCAGGCAGACGCCGAGTTCGACTTCCTGCGGGGTCAGTGTGCCCTCGCCGCCGGCGAGTCCGGCGCACACGACGTCTTCGACGTCGAAGCCCGCGCCGTGCACGCACTTGATCACGTTCTGGACCGCTGTCTGCGCGCCGGTGATGATGTTCGTCTCGACCTCCAGCCGGCGTCCGGTCATGCCGACCGCATCCCGGACGCCGTCCTGTCCGTCCACGGTGTAAGCGCGGGGGATGACGTGGATCACCTGCCGGTCGGACGCGACGCTGATGGCGCGACTCGCCTCCACCACGCGCTGGACGTCGTCATCGCCGATCTCGTGGTCGGGGTGCGCAACGGCGACGACGCCGATCGAGTTCTGGCTCCAGAGGTGCGTGCCGCCGAGGGAGACCACGACCGATTCGATGCGCTGGCCGGCCATGCGTTCCGCGGCGACGGTCGCCGCCTGGATGGCGGAGATGGTCTTGTCGAGGTTGACGACCACACCCTTGCGCAGGCCTTCAGACGGGCTCCTGACTCTGCGATAACGACGGCGACCCGGCTGGTGCCCAGGTCTAGACCGACGGTTTTCTTCCGCCGTGGCAAAACTGTGCTGGAACGCCTCCCAAAAAAGGACTGGTGTGACGACTGGTTGTTGTGGGCGGGTTGCCGGGATTATATCGATTGCCGGCGGGTTGCGGGACTAGATTTTGTGGGTCGGGCTCGGTCGAGGTCTAGAAGTTGTGGTTCACCGGCTATGTCTTGGGGCAGGTCGCCTTGGCCGCGTTGATCCGGTCGACGTCCGGTTTCACGAACTGGGCGAGTGAGGCGAACTTCTGCAAGCCGACGATGATCAGGTCCCGGCTGTTGTTCTGGTAGCCACTGATCGCCTGGGCGACACCCTGCTCCATGCCGTTCCAGTCCACTCGGAATTGAGCCACGGGCGGCCCTATGCAGTTGGGGATGTCCCCCTGGTACCGCCTCATCGCGTCCTCGACGTCGACCATCGCCGTGTCGAGGGTGACCAGCGCATCTTTGCAGGGCGGCGGCAGGCTGGAGGTGCAGTTCTTCTCCACCGGCGGAAGCGCATCGACGGCCTCGGTCAAGGACGGTCCAAGGTCGACGTTCAGGAATCGGTCCGCGCGCTCGTAGTCGGGGAGCAGTGGTGAAGGCGTGACCGCGGCGAGCGGTTGGTCGTTGCCGGCGAGCAGCTCCCCTCTAACCACGAGGCCTCCGATCGCGATCACTCCGATCAGCAGCGCGCCGGTGATGAACATGAGCGGCCGCGACGCAGACTTCGGCGGCTGAACCCACGGCGGCGCGGGCGCGGCCTCATAGGCCACGGGCTCTGGCGGCAGCGGTGACTCGGCTGCTGCGGGCGGGGACTCCAACCAGGCCGGCGCCTGGTCGAGCCAGTCGGGCCTGGCGGGAGCGGCGGGTGCGGGCGCGGGCGTTGGCACGGCCACCGGCACGGCTGGCGCAGGCGCGCGCTGCACCAGTTGCCAGGCCTGGCCGTCCCACCAGTAGTTGCCGTCGGGAGAAAGCTGTGGTCCGGGCGCCGGGGGTGAGGCCATCGCGTGGATTGTAGGAATCACGACGGTTAGTTGATGCTCACTTAACGAGAAAGTGATTTGGCTGGGAAGAGGGTGGTTGGGGCATGTGTTGGTGGCCGGGAACTCGGTGTGGTTTGCATTGCTTTGCATGTAAATTAACTTGACGTTCGTACGTTTGTTCGATACGATTCTGGGGTGCTCCTCATGCTTCAGGAAGACGCCGAACTGGGCTCACGCCTCGTCGAGCTGCGTGGATACATCGACGACCTGGAGCTCCAGTTTGCGGAGCTCGCGGCCGAGTTCGAAAAGTCCAAGCACTGGGAGCACCAGGGTTCCAACAGCGCGATCGACTGGATCCGCTTCCACTGTCACATGACCTCCAACGCGGCCGCCGACCGGGTCGCGGTCGGGGAGCGGATCGCGGAGATGCCAGAGAGCCGGCTCGCCATGCAGAACGGCGACATCGGCTTCGCCCATCTGACGGTGTTGGCGCGGACCGCCAAGGCAGTTGGCGACGCATTCGAGGAAAGGCCTCTGCTCGATCTGGCGCGTGAGGACTCGCCGGGCAAGTTTCACTACCGCTGCCTGCACTACCGGCACGCGGTCAACTCCGAGCAGTACGCCAAGGAGCAGGCCGACCAGGTTCACGGCCGCAGCCTCTACATGAGCACGGCCGAGGACGGCTCGCTGTTCGTGAAAGCTTTCCTGGACCCGGTCGGCGGTGCGGTGGTGCGAAGTGCGCTCGAACCGCTGGCACGAAGCTCAGGCCAAGACGACCACCGGACGCGGCCGCAGCGACTTGGCGACGCAGTGGTCGAGCTGGCCGCCCACAGGCAGCAGATCCAGATGCAGGTCACCAGCTCGATCGAGACCTTGCTCGACCTGACCGGGGCACCCGGGGCCGAGGCCGAGTTCTCGCTCCCCATCGCCTCGAAGACGGTGGAGCGTTGGGCTTGCGACTGCAGCCTGACTCGAATCCTGCTCCAGGACTCGGTCGTGGTTCACATCGTCTTCTGGGCCCACGGCGGCGGCGACGATCTGGAGAACGTGTGCCTGCTTTGGCACCCGTCATCACTGGAAGGTGCACGAAGGCGGATGGCGGCTCATAAGGAGCGATCAAGGCCAGATCGTCACCATCGCGCCGCAGACTCTCTTCCAGCTGCCGCGAGGACCAGACTAGAGATCAGTGACGGTCGAGCGGAGATCTCGTCGATTCTCCTCAGCCCAACTCGAGCGCGTGGCTCGGCGCCTCATGAATGCCTCTCCCCTCTGTTCCCTCGCGACCGTTTCGCCAGGCGGTCACGCCCACATCAACCACATGTACTTCGCATGGAGCGATCGTTTCGAGGTGTTCTGGATTTCCGATCCCGACTCGATCCACTCGCGCAACTTGATGCGCAATCCTTCCGCGGCTGTGACCATCTACGCATCCAACCAGGTCTGGGGCAGGCCCGACCGCGGCATTCAGCTTTTCGGCGCCGGCGGGCTAGCCCGGGGCCGCGCGGGGGAGCGCGCTTATGGCTCTCGCTTCCGCGACTTCGATGCGGAAAGCAACGATCTGCCCGTGTATCGCTTCAAGCCGCGGACTTTGAAGCTCTTCGATGAACGAGCACTCGCGCCGGCCACGCTGGTCACCGCGCGAGTCACCTTGAACGGACTCGCCTGGGTGAGAACGGAGGTGTGGACCTAGGTCTACTGACGCACGATCGCGGCCGCGCCCTTCCTCAACACGTATTTCTGGATCTTGCCTGTTGCGGTCTTAGGCAGCTCCGGCACGAACGCGACGCCGTGCGGAGCCTTGAAATGGGCGAGGCGATCGCGCGTGAAAGCGATCAGCTCGGCCTCCGTCGCGGTCACGTCGGGCTTGAGGACCACGTAGGCGAACGGCGTCTCACCCCACTTGTCGTGCGGCAGGCCGACGATCGCCGCTTCCTGCACCGCGGGGTGGCGCAGCAGCACGCCTTCGACCTCGATCGACGAGATGTTCTCGCCGCCGCTGATGATGACGTCCTTGATCCGGTCACGGATCTCTACGTAGCCGTCCGGATGCATGACCGCCGCGTCGCCCGTGTGGAACCAGCCGTCCCCCATCACCTTCTGCGTCGCCTCGGGGTCGTCGTAGTAGCCCTTCAGGATGACGTTGCCGCGAAAGACGATCTCGCCGAGGGTCTGGCCGTCCGGTGGCACGTCCTTCCCGTGCTCGTCGACGATCCGCAGCTCGCCCGCGCCGATCATCTCCACGCCTGTCAGCGCTTTGATCACGGCGCGGTCGGCCGGCGACATCGACAGGTGCTCCGGCCGCGGCTCGCAGATCGTCAGGAAGGGCGAGGTCTCGGTCAGCCCGTAGACCTGCGTCACCTCCCAGCCCAGCTCACCTTCCAGCCGCTCGATGGTGGCGGCGGCAGGAGGCGCTCCGGCGGTGATCACGCGCACGCCCTTCGGCACCGCCCCGCGCACGTCGCGCGGCGCGTTGGCCAGCGAGATCAACACCGTCGGCGCGGCGCACAGCCAGCCGACCTTCTCGGTGCGGATCAGCTCGAACACGCGCGCCGGCTCGACTTTCGGCAGGCAGATGTGCCTCCCTCCGACGGCGGTGATGATCCAAACGAACGTCCAGCCGTTGGCGTGGAACATCGGCAGCGTCCACAGGTAGGTGTCGTCGACCGTGATGTGGAAGTGGACGAGCGTGTCCATCACGTTCATCCACGCGTTGCGGTGGGTGATCATCACGCCCTTCGGCTTGGCGGTCGTGCCGCTCGTGTAGTTGAGGGCGAGCAGGTCGTTCTCGTCGATGTCCGGTCGCTGGAATGTAGTCCCGGCCCGAGCGATTTCGGCGTCGTACTCGAGCCATCCCTTGCGACCGTCAGCCTTCCCGAGCACGACAAAGTGCTCGACTGCACGGAGCTGGTCACGCACGCCGTCCACTGCTGCGACGTAATCGGGATGGACGCACAGCACCTTCGACCCCGAATGCGAGGTGATGTAGACGAAGTCCTCCGCCGTGAGGCGGTAGTTGATGGGCACCAGGACCGCCCCGATCTGCGGCACGGCGTAAAACGACTCGAGCTGCTCGTGTGTGTTGGGAGCGATGTAGGCGACGCGGTCGCCCTTCCGCACGCCCATGGCCTGCAGCGCCGCCGACCAGCGATCGCATCGCGCGAAGAACTCCTCGTATGTGAGGCGGAGGTCGCCGTCGACCACACCGTCCCGGCCGCCGTACAGCTTGCGCGTGCGACGCGCGAACTCGAGTGGCGTGAGCGGCGTTTCCATTCGACCTCCTAAGGGTTCAGCATGAGAGCGAAGTCCGCGGTCTTGATGCCTCCGACGAAAGCGCTGTGCGCGTCCGGCTCTATCTCGACCGAGCGCTCGTAAACAAAGGCGTACACGTTGTCGAGCGTCCAGTCGCCGTAACCCTGGATGCGGAGCCCGTAGCGTAGCCCCTGGTCGCGAGTCCCGCGCTCGAACAGGTCGATGACCCGCGCGTAGATCGCCTTCAGGATCTCGAGCTGCATCGAAAGCTCGGCGATCGTCTTGGCATCGCCTTCCGCTTCGACGAGCTGCTCGACCTGGGCTTCGAGGTCGGTGATCTCCTTCTGGTAGTCGTCCACCCCAAGCGACCTCGAGAACTGAGTGTACTAGTGGATCAGGTAGTTCACCGAGACCGACGCCGCGATCAGGATCGCGATGATGTTGACGACCTTGATCATGGGGTTGATGGCCGGGCCGGCCGTGTCTTTGTTCGGGTCGCCGACGGTGTCGCCGGTGACTGCGGCCTTGTGCGCCTCCGACCCCTTCCCTCCCAGGTGTCCTTCCTCGATGTACTTCTTCGCGTTGTCCCACGCCGCGCCGCCGCTCGTCATCTGAATCGCGAGGAACAGCCCGGTCACGATCGCGCCGAGGAGCATTCCGCCGAGGGCGCGTGGGCCGAGGAGAAAACCGACCGCGATCGGCGCCACAACCGGGATGATGCCGGGGACGATCATCTCCCGCTGCGCAGCGGCGGTCACGATCCGGACCGCGGTGCCGTACTCGGGCCGGCCCGTGCCCTCGAGGATGCCCTTGATCTCGCGGAACTGGCGCCGCACCTCTTCGACCACGAGACCGCCGGCTCGCCCGACGGCGAGCATCGCCAGCGAGCCGAAGAGGAAAGGCAGGATGCCGCCCAGGAACAGGCCTGAGATCACGAGCGGGTCATTCAGCTCGAACTTCGTCGGGTGACCGGCTCGCGAGAGCTCCTGGGTGTAGGAGGCGAACAGGACCAGCGCCGCCAGCCCGGCCGAGCCGATGGCGTAGCCCTTGGTCACGGCTTTGGTGGTGTTGCCCACCGCGTCCAGCGGGTCGGTGATCGCCCGCACCTCCTTCGGCAGCTTGGCCATCTCGGCGATGCCGCCCGCGTTGTCGGTGATCGGGCCATAAGCGTCGATCGCGACGATGATCCCCGTCATCGACAGCATCGCGGTGGCCGCGATCGCGATTCCGTACAGGCCGCCGACGCCGTAGCTGATCAGGATGCCCGAGGCGATCACGATCACCGGGAGCGCAGTCGCCATCATCCCGATCGCCTGCCCCGCGATGATGTTGGTCGCGTGCCCGGTGACCGAGGCCTTCGCGATCAGGTGCACGGGCCAGTACCTCGTCTCGGTGAAGAACTCGGTGATGGCGACGATCAGGACCGTGATGACCACACCCACGAGGGCGCAGTAGAAGAGGTTCATCGGGTCGTGGTCGAAGCCGGGCAGGTAGCCCGAGCTCTTCATGTACTGGGTGACGAAGTAGAAGCCGACGATCGCGATGATCACGGCAACGAGCAGCCCCGCGTAAAGGGCGCCCATGATCCAGCGCGGGTCGAAGATGCGGACGAAAAACGTGCCGACGATCGAACCGACCACGCTGACCGCCCCGAGGAGCAGCGGATACACCACCCAGCCGAGCTGGTCTTTGAACAGCAGCGAACCCAGGAGCATGGCCGCGATCATCGTCACCGCGTAGGTTTCGAACAGGTCGGCCGCCATGCCAGCGTCGTCGCCCACGTTGTCGCCGACGTTGTCCGCGATGACCGCCGGGTTGCGAGGATCGTCCTCCGGGATGCCGGCCTCGAGCTTGCCGACCAGGTCGGCGCCGACGTCCGCGGCCTTGGTGTAGATCCCACCACCGAGGCGGGCAAAGACTGAGACCAGGCTCGCGCCGAAAGCAAGTCCAACCAGCACGTCCGGGTTCTTGAAGACGAGGTAGGCGGCCGACACGCCAAGCAGGCCCAGGCCGACGACCATGAAGCCCGTGACCGCTCCACCTCGAAAAGCGACCTGCAGCGCGTCGTTCAGCCCGGAGCGCGCTGCCTCGGCGGTGCGCAGGTTTGCCCGCACGGCGATGTTCATTCCCACGTAGCCCGCCGCGGCGGAGAGAACGGCGCCGACGACGTAAAGACCGGCGGTCTTCCAGTTGATGAAGAACCCGAGCACGATCGCGATGACCAAACCGATGATCGCGATCACCGTGTACTGGCGGTTCAGGTAGGCGGCAGCCCCTTCCTGGATCGCGCCTGCGATCTCGCGCATGCGATCGTTGCCGGTCGGCTTGCTGAGGACCTGGAAGATCAGGACGACCGCGAACCCAACCGCGGCCAGGCCGCCGGCCACGCCGAACCAGGCTGTGCTGGGATCCACTAACCCTCCCGCATGATCGCTACGTCTCAGGAAACCGCGGAGCGATAGGTTACTTCACCACGCGAGGTCGAAGCGTTGGAGGTTTCCAGTGGCTGCCGACCACTGGGCGTCCACCCGGTCGACCTGGGCCATCCGGGGCCCTTCCTCCACCGCGCGTCTGAGCTGCTCCAGGTCCGGCCGGGCGCCCTCGGCGACCAGCTCGACGGTGCCGTCGTCGTTGTTGCGGACCCAACCCAAGAGGCGCAGCTGCTGCGCCTTACGCTGGACGAAGTAGCGAAATCCGACGCCCTGCACGTCTCCGTGAACGACGGCGTGCAGCCGCTCCATGGTTATATCGTCCTCGCATGCCGACATCCAGCATCGTGGCCATCGGCGACGAGCTGGTCGGAGGCTTCACGCTCGACACGAACTCTCACTGGATGGCCGAGCGCTTGCGGCTGCTGGGCTATCCCGTCAAGCGCGTCACGCAGATCCGCGACCGGCCGCCGGAGATCGTCGACCGGGTGCGCGGCGAGCTCAATGATGCTGAGGTGACCGACATCTTCTTGAGCGGGGGGCTTGGCCCGACCCCCGACGACCGGACCTTCGCGGCGCTTGCGGACGCGCTGGGCAAAGAGCTCGTGATCTGGGAGGAGACTCGCGCGCGGATCGAGCGGCGCGTGCAGCGCATGCATTCGATGGGACTGCTCGAGTCGCCTGACGTCACCGAGGGCAACCTGAGGATGGCGCGCATCCCTGCCGGTCCGGCCCATGTGTTCAGGAACCGGCGGGGCATGGCGCCAGGGACGATGTACGAGGCCAACGGAAAGCGGATCTTCGTGCTGCCGGGCGTACCCCTCGAGATGAAAGGAATCTTCGCCGAGGAGCTGGAGCCGCAGTTCCTCACTTCAGGGTCGGCGGCGACCGTGCGCGAGGTGCGCTTCACGTTCGCGGTCGAGGCTCGCTTCTATCCGCTAATGCGAGAGCTGGAGGGGACATTTCCGGACGTTTCGGTCGGCTCGTATCCGAACTTCGAGACCAAGGAGCTCGTCATCAGGATCCTGGGCGCCGACCCCAAACGCGTCGAAGCTGCGCTCGAAGAGATCAAAAGGAGAGCACCTGTATGAAGGCTCAGGTCATCTGCATCCCTGGCAGCGTCGCGCCCGCCGCCCAGCGCTACAAGCCACTGATCGACGGCGCGGCCGACGCGGCCGACTTCTACCTGAAGGACCTCGAGGTCTACCGGGAGGCGAAACCACCGTCCGGCTACTCGATCGAGGAGGAGCTGGCGGCCGTCGACCGCTTCGCCGACTCGAAGGGCCTCGGGCGCTTCCACCTCATTGGATACTCGGGCGGCGGCTTCATCTCTCTTGCCTACGCCGGCACGCGACCGGAAAGGATCATCAGCCTGGGCCTGTTCGAACCGGCCCAGATCCCGGGCCAGCTGAGCGCCGAGGAGCAGGCATTCTTCACGGTGCTGAGGCACAAGCTCGACGGCCTGCAAGGCGACGACTTCATGAGGACTTTCATTCGCGAGCAGGTCAAGCCGGGCGCCGTACTGGCTCCGCCTCCGCCAGGTCCGGTTTCTCCCGAGATGCAGAAACGTCCCGCCGGCATCGCCGCGCTGATTGCGGCGTTCCAGGCCTTTCCCTTCGACCGTGACCTTCTGCGAGCGGCCCCCTTCCCCGTCTTTTACGGCTACGGCGACCTCTCGCACTCGGAGCAGGCGCTGAAGGCGGGAATCCTGGCGCGGCTCTTCCCCGACATCCACGTGCAGCGCTACGCCGGCGTGCATCACTTTGTGCCGTCGGAGCAGATCTACACCGCGCCGCACGTGAGCGCGCTGGGCGAGCTGTGGCAGCGGGCGGAGAGGCTAGCCTCCCAGCTTTCGTACTAGGAGCGAGCGCTCCGCCGGGTTCTGACAGACCTCGAGCGCTCGCAGCCGTGCCTCCCGGGCAAGCGCCGTCTCACCCAGCTCGTCCAGCATCTCGGCGCGGGTCGCGTGGAAGAGGTGATATCCGCCGAGCGAGATCGCCAGGTCGTTGACCTCGCCAAGGGCGACCTGCGGACCGCTCACGTGGCTCACCGCGACCGCGCGGTTGAGCCGCACGACCGGGGTGTCCGTCAATCGCAGCAGGGCGTCGTACAGGATCACGATCTGGCGCCAGTCCGTCCGGTCCCAGGACGGCGACTCGGCGTGGACCGCGGCAATCGCCGCCTGGAGCTGGTAGGGGCCGGGAGCGTCCAGCGCCGCCGCGCGGCCCAGCACCTCGAGGCCCTCTGCGATGGCCGCCCGGTCCCAGAGCGTCCGGTCCTGGTCCGGCAGCAGCACCATCTCCCCGGCCTCGTCAAACCGCGATCGCGCGCGGGCGATGTGGAGCCGCATGAGCGCGATCAACCCCAGGAGCTCGGCCTGATCCGGCAGCAGCCGGGCGAGAAGGCTCGCCAGCCAGAGCGCGTCCTCGGCCAGGTCACGCCTCGCCGCGACCTGCGGGCCCCGGCTCAAGTAGCCCTCGTTGAACATCAGGTAGAGCACCGCCAGCACCGCGTCGACCCGTGCCGGCAGCTCGGGGCCTTCCGGCACCCGGTATGGGATGTTGGCGGCGACGATCTTGCGCTTGGCGCGGACGATCCGCTGCGCCATGGTCGGCTCCGACCCGAGAAACGCGGCGGCGATCTCCTGCGTCGTGAAGCCCGCAACCGCGCGGAGGGTCAGCGCGACCTGCGCCTCCTGGGCCAGCGCAGGGTGGCAGCAGGTGAAGATGAGGCGGAGGCGGTCGTCTGCCTCGGCCGGATCAGCGGGCACTGCCGACCGCTCCAACAGCGCAACCTTCTCGGC
>WNFX01001709.1_pt1 | contig 22418 bp, 19 predicted proteins | sample 5400111 | NCBI WGS metagenome assembly WNFX01 (sample SAMN13153363, study PRJNA577476) | soil metagenome | isolation source: 40 cm soil or saprolite under grassland replicate 1 | place: USA:California | collected 2016-06-15 | reverse complement strand
ATGAGGCCAAGATATTGGCAGGTGGACAGAGTCTGATACCTACTCTGAAGCTTCGTTTAGCTCAACCAGGCGTTCTGGTTGAGCTTGGTAGGATCCCTGGCCTTTCCTACATCCGTGAGGAGAATGGAGCGGTAGCTATTGGCGCGATGACGACCTATACGACGCTGGGGCGTTCTGATCTGCTGCGTCAGCATTTTGCGATAATACTAGATGCACTCGCAGTTCTTGCTGATCGGCAGGTGCGCAATCGTGGTACATTGGGTGGCTCGATGGCGCATGCTGATCCTGCGGCTGATCTGACGGCTGTCGTACTGGCGCTTAAAGGCACTATCGTCGCCCAGGGACCGAGTGGCACACGCACCATTGCAGTTGATGATTTCTTCACGGATACTTTCGCGACTGCACTGGAACCAGGCGAGATCATCACCGAGATTCGTTTGCCACTGCTCCCGGCTCACACAGGAAGCGCCTATCTGAAGCTGGAAAACAAGGCGTCACACTATGCGATCGTGGGGTCGGCAGCAGTCATCATGCTTGATGCTGATAGCACCTGTTCGTCTGCCAGCATAGCTATTACGGGGGCATCGACCAAGCCCACACGAGCCAAGGCAGTCGAAGCAGCTCTGGTTGGCAAGAAGCTCGATGAGACGACGCTGACCGAGGCTGCCAGCCATGCAGTCGATGGCCTGGAGTTGGTGGGGGATATTCATGGTTCTCAGGCCTACCGGGGTCAGATGTGTACGGTCATGACGCGGCGAGCGATCTTGAAGGCGATAGAGCGAGCATAATCATACAGAGAGGGTCATTCACGGCAGCAAGCGAGCCCAAATGGGGAGACATCTATCACAATACGGTGTATATGTAGCTTCGCATGAGGACCCTCTCGGTTGAAAAGCATTTTCGGGATCCAATACAAGATGAGAACAGCACCATTGATGGAAATGGAGTTCTTCTTAGACGAAGACAACCCATCTGATGTGTTCCTATATAACCTGCAGGGAGAGGATAAGGGCGAGGTCGATGTACAGGAAGAGTTTCCTGCTCACACCCACTCTCGTTCATCTATCCTCCGTCCAGCAACAGGCACGAGAGAAGCGTTTCATAGCTACCTGCAAGACATTCGCGGCCTAGACTTGCTGACGCGTGAGGAAGAGAGCGATCTCGCACGTCGAGCAGCCGCTGGCGATAAGCTAGCGCGACGTAAGCTGATCGAGTCGAATCTGCGTCTTGTGATTGCTCTTGCACGTCGCTACGCGAGGGCAGGAGTTCTCCTGGTCGATCTCATTCAAGAAGGCAATCTTGGATTGATGCGTGCCGCTGAGAAGTTCGACTACGAGCGTGGCAACCGCTTTAGTACCTATGCGACGAGGTGGATACAGCAAGCTATATGCCGTGGCGTGGGAGAACAAGTCCATGTGATTCACGTACCTGAGCATGTCGTTGTGCGTTTACGCAGGATAAGACGTATTGCAGCGCAACTAGAGCAGGAGCATGGCATTGAGCCTCTGCCAGAACAGATTGCGGCAGCATGTCGCATGAAGGTGAACGAGGTCGCAGATTTACTGAGCATCGTCGAGCAGCCAGTTTCTCTCGAGGCTCTTCTAAAAGATAAGGCCGTTTATTCTCTCGCTGATATTCTGGAGGACAGCACCACGCCTATCCCAGTCGAAAGTATCTCTCAGGACTTACTTGATGAAGAGCTTCAGCACGCATTTGCTCAGCTTACCCCGCGGGAACAAACAGTGATCGCGCTACGCTTCGGCATCGGCGATGGTGATAGCCACACACTTTCCCAGATAGGCAAAAAGTTGGGGGTTACACGTGAGCGCGTCCGTCAACTCGAAGGAGGGGCCTTGATAAAGTTGCGTGCTCTGCTCGACCAAGCCAACGTAGAGAAGCATGAGTACGGTGAACGCGGGGAGCATGCTAACACATGCAATGCATGTCAAAACGGGATACGCCCGGTGACAGATTCGTCATAACTTTCTCGATTTGCAAGGAGTGTGTCCGATGATCGCACGTGACATTATGACACACGGTGTCCGTACTATCCATCCAAACGCCAGCACGCAAGAAGTCGCCCGTCTTCTTTCTCAAGAACGCATCAGCGGTGTGCCTGTCGTCGACGCGAATGGTAAGGTCATCGGTATTGTCACAGAAGCCGATATTATCAGCAAGGTCAACCGAGAGGGATTGTGCGTTGCCGATATTATGAGCCACGAAGTCATCGCGGTAGGTGAAGAGACTGCGGTGAGCGAGATTGCAACCCTCTTCACCGAACATAAAATCAAGCGCGTCCCAGTCTTGCATGATGGCAAACTAGTGGGCATTGTCAGCCGAGCTGATATCGTCAATGCAGTCGCGCAAGGACATTTGACCATCAGGCCATGGTAAAGGACTAACATGAGTAGTGATTTGGAAGGAGAATAGCGCGGTATGAGCACCAATCTCAACTTTGAGAACACCGATAGTATCCTGATCGAGGAGCGAGTGTTCCCACCGTCCAGTGATGCTGTAAGCAATGCCAATATTACCACCTACATGAAGTCCAAGGGCTTTGACAATTACGAGGCGTTTTATCAATGGTCATTGGCAAATCGCTTGGAGTATTGGGATGACCTTGCGAAAGAACTGCACTGGTTTGAACCATGGCAAAGCACTTTTGAGTGGACGGACAAACCTTTCTTTCAATGGTTTTCGGGGGGAAAATGCAATATCGTCTACAACTGTCTGGATCGGTACATGCAAACCCCTATCCGCTCCAAGGTCGCGTATTACTGGGAAGGAGACGACGGCTCCGCACGCACGCTTACCTATGAAGATCTCTATGTTCTGACCAACCGCATCACCAGGGCTCTGCAAAACCTGGGCATCAAGAAAGGGGACCGCGTTGCCATTTATATGCCCCTCATCCCGGAACTAGTGGCGACCGTGTTAGCTGCCGCCCGGCTAGGAGCCGTGCATATGGTAGTGTTTGGCGGCTTCGCGGCCAGTGCACTGCGTGAACGTATCAATGACTGCAATGCCAGGGTGGTTATTACTGCCGATAGCAGCTATCGCGGAGGCAAGGTGATCGAACTCAAGAACATTGCGGATGAGGCTATTGCTGAGACCCCCGGCGTTGAAAAGGTGATCGTTGTCCGGCGAAGCGGAAAAGAAGTGCCTATGCAGGCAGGACGCGATGTTTACCTGGATGACCTGCTCGCGACCATTCCCAACGAGACTGTGGTGCCCTGTGAACCGATGGAGAGTGAAGATATGCTCTACATCCTCTACACTAGCGGCAGTACCGGCAAGCCCAAGGGAGTCGTCCATGTTCAGGGTGGCTACGCTGTAGGCACTTATGCCACGACGAAGTTTGTCTTTGACATCAAACCGAGCGATGTATTCTGGTGTACCGCTGACATAGGGTGGGTGACCGGGCATACGTACGGCATTTATGGCCCGCTCATGAACGGGGCGACCAGTGTGCTCTTCGAAGGCATTCCAACTTATCCGGCTGCTGACCGCTGGTGGAGTATTGTCGAAAAGTATAAAGTGACGATCCTTTACACAGCCCCGACGGCTATCCGCAGCCTGATGCGCTTTGGCGAGGAGGTGCCAGCTAGGCATGATCTTTCGAGCTTGCGCCTGCTTGGAACGGTGGGTGAGCCAATCAACCCTGAAGCCTGGATGTGGTATCGCAAGAACATTGGACGCAATGAGCTCCCCATCATGGACACGTGGTGGCAAACAGAGACAGGGACCATCATGATCAGTCCCACGCCCATTCTCCCGCTCAAGCCGGGCAGTGCCAGCCGCCCGCTGCCCACGATTGAGGCCGACGTGGTGGACAAGAATGGCACCTCCATTGGAGCTGGTAAAGGAGGATTCCTGATCGTGCGCCATCCCTGGCCTAGCCTGATGCGTACCATTTTTGGCGAGCCGACTCGTTACCAAACCTATTGGGATACCATCCCGGATGTGTACTTTGCTGGTGATGCCGCGACAATTGACAACGATGGCTACCTGCGCATTCAGGGGCGTGTGGATGATGTGATCAAGGTAAGTGGTCATCGGCTCGGTTCAATGGAGATCGAGTCGAGCCTGGTCAGCCATCCCTCTGTGGCAGAGGCGGCTGCTATCGGCAAGCCTGACGAGGTGAAGGGCGAACGGGTCAAAGTGTTTGTCATTCTTAAACACGGTATTGAGCCGTCGGAGGCCCTGGCAAAAGAACTCAAAATGCACGTGCGTAGCGTCGTTGGTTCATTGGCTACACCAGATGAGTTGGAGTTCGTGCCCGGCTTACCCAAAACCCGCTCCGGCAAAATTATGCGGCGTGTTGTGCGGGCACAAGAGCTAGGTGAGTCGGTTGGCGACATCAGTACCCTGGACGCCTAGCCGTCGTTCGCTGAGCGTTTACGAGTGAAGCTCTCGTTTTGAGAGACGGCTATCCAAGCAGGAAGTAGGTATGGTATGGACACATCAACGCTCTTATTCACCTACCGCCTCTTCTGGGGCAAGGTGCGCCCAACAGAGGTGGAGAACTACTAACGAGGCACCAGAGCGATAGAAGCTCCGGGCTAGTATTCAATCGGGCCATCAAGCGCTTCCCGGAGCACCGCAGTAGTCCGCTCCAGGCTTGTTGTTAGGTGTTGCAGGTACTGCTGCATACCGTAGATGCGCTCGAGCAAACGAAAAGCCCCATGTTTCCTGCATAGCTCTGTACACTCGACCGCGAGATCCACCCCCTGTTGGATCTCTCCCCCGCGAATGAGGGCCATCACCGTAGTCGTCTTCAACACCAGGTCCCAATAGGTGTCAAAAGGGGGCAGGTGCTGGGCTCGCTCAATGTATTCCAGCGCTCGATGCATGTTGCCCAGCAGAGCGTAACTCTTCCCATACTCTTGGTACACCGCCTTGAGGCCAAACGGTTCCCTGGTGACACTATCATCTGTCACTTGCTCGGCTTGTGCTTCTGCCTCAGCCATGTACTGCTCAAATGCCTCTCGCTGGCCAGCCTTGAAGTACCCCCTTGCTAGTAAGAGGAAGATCGATCCCTTTGCTGCACTGTCCTTAGTAGGTGCTATGGACAGTGCCGTCTCTAGATACTCGTTGCCCTTGTTCACTTCTCCACGACGGTTATACATATCACCTTCAAAGGCCAAGGCAAGGGCCAATAATGTCGTATTCCCGAGCAGACGGGCTGTCTTCGCCATGGCGCAGTAGCTGGCCAGGGGATAGCCTACCTCGCTCGTGCGTGTGTTCTCGGCCTGGACGAATGCGGTTACCCGGTGCGCTTGCGTGAGCTGAAAGAGGTGTGCTTGACTGCCTGAGTGGAGGGCGTTGGTCTGCAGATCAGCCACTAAGCGTTCGGCAACGGCTCTGGCTTCAAAGAGCCTGGCAGCAACGATGAGTTGCCAGACGTGGTGGAGGGTCTCGTCTGCCTGCTCAGAGGTGAGACCTTCTGCTTGGTCCGTAACGCCCAGCCGCTCTGCGGCAACACCGAGCGCACTAGCTAGTCTTCGCAACTCCCTGACATCGGTCAGTCTGGTTTCCTGGTGCTCCCATCTTCGGAGGGTGCGCTCGTCGATATGAAGGGTTTCAGCCAGTTGGAGCTGGGTGAGGCCGTACTTCTCTCGATACTTCTTTAGAATCGGTGCCAGGCTCATCGTGTCCTACCTCCTTGCACCTGACCCTGCCTCAGCATGTTCATCACTTCATAGCCTGCTACGTCGTCTCCAAGGAAAAGAAGCCCATGTCAGGCTTGACAAGCCGTTTGCAAAGGAGCAGGGGAAACGGTACTAGCAGAAGAGTGCAGCGCTTTCATGAAGAAGCGTTTGGCTGCCTCAGCAATCTGCGTTGGGCTCATAGAGAAACTCCAGAACGACGTTTCATCTCCTCAGAGTGTAGCACGAGGCAGGTGAAAGGAAGGTGAAAATAGCGGTGATCGAGGGTAAAAAATGGTGAAAATATTTCATCGTCTGACCTATATTGCTCAGTCAACACAATGCTTAGAAGGCTACCCCAGTTCTTGCGACGAGTCGAAGTGATACTGTGACTATTTTGTGAGATGAAACGTTACGACTGTGACAAGATTGTGAGGTCGGTGTTGCATACTTCTGGATGGTGATGGGAAACTTGCACATCGATGTTCTTCCTATCAAGCTATTTGTCCACGTAAAAGAAAGTTGGCGGGCATTGCAGCACCGCATCTACATCCAGGGAGGGGTATGATCAACCAGCGCTATCCAGTTCATCTATCCATCGCTTCATCATCAGAGATTGAGCATACAGCTCGACAGTTGAAGACGACTCATGAGCAGTTTCTGACTACAGGAGTCCTGCCTCAACATTCTCTACGTCCGATCATCCGGGAGTCCTGGCAACGCTGCCATACGATGCAAGTGAACCCTTCGTTGCGCTATGCCCCACTCGCTATTACCCATGAAGCCCAGCTCACCCATCTGCGTGAAGCCAGCCAGTTGCTCATGCGTGCAGCTGGCCCTGCCATGAGCTATCTCTCCGACTTCCTCTGCGATTCGGGATATGTGATTGTGCTCAGCGATGCTGACGGCTGCCTCCTGGAGGTCATTGGTGATACAGGGACGCGCCGTCGCCTTGCACGCATCGATTTTGCCCCTGGGGGAGATTGGAGTGAAGCAGCGGCTGGCACGAATGCCCTTGGCACAGCTATCGCCGATGGTCACGCCGTGCAACTCTTAGGTGCAGAACACTACTGCGTCGGATGGCAGGATCTCACCTGTACTGCGGCACCTATCCGCCATCCATTGTCGGGCGAGATCATGGGGGTCCTGGATGTCACAGGCGACTATCGGTTGATCCGTCCATTTCTCTCCAGCTTCATTGCCGCTATGGCCCTGCAAGTCCAGCAGGAGATGCGCTCGCTCCTCACCCCTACACGGAAAGGGAAATGCCAGGCGAAATTCCCCACCGTCCCTCTCAGTGTTCCCAGTGAAACGAGTTCTGCTCAGCTCAGTATGAACGCAGGTCTACAACAAACCGGTGAGGATGCACACAGAACTTCTACAGGAGATGGCGTGCACTCGCTGCCCCGCATACAGGAACGGAGAGTGCATACTGCGACGTTGCTAGCAGCCGCACTCAGTGCTATCAGTGCGAGCTTAGATGTCGATATTACGCTTGAAAAGGTAGCCGAGCAAACAGCTCACCTCCTACGACTCGAAAGTGCCTCTGTCTGTCTGCTCGGTGAGAGCAACGAGATAGTATTACTCCATACCTGGTCCAGACAGTATGTATGGGGATCGAAGTCCCGTCATGCTCTAGACGCGTTGCTTGGGCAGTCCAAAGTGCTCTCTCTCATACGAGAACGCGGAGAGCCGATCGTTCTCGATGATGTTCTCACCTCTGTTCTCCTGCCTGCCGCTCTCGTGGAGCAGTTGGGTATTCGTTCGCTGCTGCTGCTCCCTCTCGTAACAGCTCGTGGAGCGATTGGTTTCATCCTGGCCCCTAAACGCACCTGCTACCATTGGATAGTAGATGATGTGCTGCTCGGTCTCACCCTTGCCGCTCACGCAGCAACGGCCATCGAGAATGCCAGGCTTTTTACGGCCCTTCAACGGCATACTCATCGCATTGAAGTGATCAACGCCCTAACACAGTTCCTGAGTACCTTGCCTGATCCCAGCCAGCATCTTGAGGTTGTTCTGAGGTATGCTGTGGAGATCGTGGACATGGACGCGGGGATGATCCTGCTGCACGATCAGCACGCGGACGGCTTAACGCTTGCCGCGCATTACGGACTGCCTGAAGGTATGCCTCCCGACCTGCGCGATTTTCCCACACGCTCCCTTCACGGGGTTGCTTGCCTGGCCATGACCACAGGAAAACCCCTCTTGATCTGCACCATTGACAGAGAGAAGCACATCATGGATGAGCCTCTTGAGACGGGGGGCTTTTGTGATGTGATGGCCGTCCTCTTGGCTACTGACAAGACGATCCTTGGCGTTCTGCTCGTCGGGAGTCGCTCACACCGGAACCTGACGACAGAAGACCTTGCCTTGTTCACAACCATAGGGCAACAGCTTGGCCAGACATTCATGAACGCTCAGCTGCGGCGTACCGCGAGCGAAATGGAAGCCTTGCGTGAAGCTGATCGACTCAAGAGTCAATTCATCGCGGCTGTTTCACACGACCTGCAATCACCGTTGACCGCTATTCGTGCATCCGTTGAGAGCCTGCTCGACCAGGTAGGGGTGCAATCCGCCCAGATGCAGGAGTGTCTGCTGTATAACATCGCAGGTCAAGCAAGCAGACTAGATCGGCTGATCGACCAACTGCTTGATCTCTCACGCATCGAGGCCGGTGTCCTTTCACTCGACCGTGACTGGATTGAACTGCCTGTCCTGATTGCTGATACGTTAACGAAGTTCGAGGAGCTGTATAGTGGCTGGCGTGTGGAGCGGGATCTGGCAGCGGATTTGCCTTTGCAGTATGTTGATCCCGACCGCTTTGCCCAGGTAGTATGGAACCTGCTGGAAAATGCCCAGAAGTATGCTTCATCGTGTACTGCCATCAAGGTGGAGGCCAGGTGGACAAGGAACGGGGTCCTCATCGGGGTGGCCGATCGTGGGCCAGGCATCCCTGCCGAAGAGCGCGAGAAGATTTTTCACCACTTCTATCGTTTGAAGAGAGACCAGGGGACGCACACGCAGGGCAGTGGCTTGGGTCTAGCCATCTGCCAGGGCATTGTGCAAGCTCATGGCGGACGAATCTGGGTAGAGGATCAACCAGAAGGCGGCAGCGTCTTTCGCTTCAAGCTGCCTCCGCCCATGGTAAGTCTCACCGGACCTGAGCCGCGGGAGAAGACAGAACGATGTGGTGTAAGCATGGAAGGATGGTGATGCTATGAGGTATGCTCAACAGCGCATACTCCTGGTGGATGACGACCCTGGCATCGTGGTAGCGGTGAAACAAGCCCTGGGCGCTCACGGATATGAGGTGACGACGGCCACCAGTGGCATAGAGGCTCTCGCTGCATTCGAACACAAGCCACCTGCACTGGTCCTGCTGGACCTGCTCCTACCCAGATATGATGGGCGGGAAGTCTGCCGGTCCATTCGTGAACACTCTCCTACTCCGATCATTGTGTTGAGCATCAAAGGAAGCGAGGCCGATATCGTGTCTTTACTTGATCTGGGCGCTGATGACTACCTGGTCAAGCCTTTTCGTCTGGCCGAACTGCTCGCCCGCGTGCGTGCTGTGCTGCGCCGTACGTCCAACCCCCCAGCAACCAGGGTCGTCTGCGGCGCTCTCGAGGTTGATATTGAGAAGCACAAAGTTACTGTAGCGGGTCGTGCCGTCTCGCTTACCCCGATCGAGTACGCCGTGCTGGCTGAACTGGCGGCCAATGTCGGGAGGGTGTTGACTACCCAGTTACTCCTCCAGCGGGTCTGGGGTCCTCAATATAGCGATGCAACCGACTATGTGAAGGGTGTTATACGCCGTCTGCGTGTCAAACTAGAGCCTGATCCTGCTCATTCGCAATACATCATCACCGAACCTCATCTCGGATATCGACTGAACGATTCTCTATGAACGCGCGGTCCGGTACTGTTTTCAGGCTGTGTTGCAAGAAAGCGCAAGACCTGTCGCTTACGTTTACAGCTTCTGGCATAGACTCTCAATATAGCGCTTTACCGCCTCTACCTGTTCGTTATCCTCATGTCGGTCAATAAGATTCACCAGCGCACTGCCTACTACCGCACCCTCGACGTAGCGGGTAACTTCGGCAATATGTGCAGGCGTGGAGAGTCCGAAACCGACAGCCAGGGGCAAGCCACTTTCTTTCGTATAGCCCCGAACTCTCGCAATAAAGCTGTGCAGATGGGGTGGCAGCGAGGTACGCGAGCCAGTGGTGCCACTAAGGGAGACGCAATAGAGAAAACTTCCGGGACTACGCATGGCTACCTGCACAATCTGAGCAATACGTGCATCGGGTGTTGTGGGTGGCACAAGGAAGATAAGGGCCAGACCATAGCGTTGGGCCGCCTCTTGCAACGGTGTGGCCTCTTCGTATGGTAAGTCGGGAATGATGAAGCCACATACTCCGCTGGCGGCGGCATGCTGGCAGAAACGTTCGATGCCGTAGGCCATGACAGGGTTGTAATAGCCCATAAAGAGAAGCGGGACCTCACTCTGAGCAGCTACCTGTCGTGCTACTTCCATGCAGCCCGCAATAGTCATACCCCGTTCGAGGGCAACATGACCGGCGTGCTGGATGGTGGCACCGTCGGCGAGCGGATCGCTGAAAGGCATGCCCAGTTCAATAATATCGGCTCCTCCTGCGGCAGCTGCCAGTACGAGTTCGACGCTACGGGTGGCGGTTGGGTAGCCACACATGAAGTAGGGGATGAGTACTCCCCGCTTTTCCCGTTTAGCGCGTGCAAAGGCATCGCTAATTTTTGTAGCCGGTATAGTCGGCGTAGAGATAGGTTGCATAGTAAGTTAACCTTAATCTGAGAGTGCTGGATGCTCAGCATCCAGAATAGCAGGCGCGAAGGTGCCACCTGCATACTTCGTCAACAGTTCCAGTAAATCATTCATTGCCGCCTGTACATCCCGGTGGCCTGTGGTGTGGTGGGCCTCCACGGTGATCAGAGCATTAGTGGTGTCGAACTGGGCGGCACTCGGCTCACTTTGTCGCCAGCACCAACGCCGGGCAATAACTAAGCCGGTTTCATCAGTGAAGACCACTTCTCCTGGCTCTGGATGGTCCACCTCACTTTGACCGAGCGTGGTATAGCGTTCTGTGCCATCGGCGAAATGGACGGTCACGGTTCCCTGAAGCGTGCGCGTGTCAAACACAGCAACGGGCAAAGCGTAGCGAATGCTCACGAGATTGCCGAGATCGACCAGCAGATTGATGCTAGGAATATCGCCTTTTTTGGTCAGGCGACGCAGGAGAGCCTCAGCAGCACTGTGGTACTGTGTTGGTTCTACTCCAAAGCCACGCAAGGCACTGCGCCATGCAGCTAGCGAGGCAATCTGGCTCAACGGTGTATTCCCGATACGTTGCAAGGTGGCCTGCTGCTCAGCCTGATAGGCTGCGAGCAAGCTAGCGGGTGTTGGGCCATTCGTCACATCCCGCACGAGCATGGCTCCGCCAACTACCGCTGGATAACGGACCAGGATGTCGGGATGATATTGGAAGATATTCATGAAGTATGCCTTATCTCTACAATGTGACGTTCAAAGCTTGTGCTACTGTGAGCATATCTTTATCTCCACGCCCTGAGAGGTTGACCACGATGAGAGAACCTGCGGGAATTTGGCCTTGTTCGCCCATGGTTAGCAGATAGCCAAGTGCATGGGCTGGTTCAAGGGCGGGAATGATGCCTTCGCTCTTACTCAGAGCTTGCAAGCCGCGTAAGGCTGTATCGTCATCGGCAGAAACGTAGGTGGCGCGGCCTGTCTCTTTGAGATAGCTGTGTTCAGGGCCAACACCAGGATAGTCAAGGCCAGCTGAGATGCTGTGGGTATCGAGTACCTGTCCATCCTCATTCTGAAGCAAGTAACTTAGTGCGCCGTGCAGCACACCAGGCTTACCGGCAACAAGTGTAGCAGCGTGTTTGCCATTTGTGAGACCCGTCCCACCTGCTTCAACACCGAGAAGTTGCACTTCGGGGGCGTCAGCGAAGGGGTAGAATATGCCGATGGCGTTGCTGCCACCGCCAACGCAGGCAATCACCATATCGGGCAGACGTCCCTCTTGCGCGAGGATCTGCTGACGTGCCTCAGTGCCGATGACTGATTGGAAGTCACGGACGATGCGTGGATAGGGATGGGGCCCCACAGCTGAACCGATCAGGTAGAAGGTCGTTTCAACATTGGTAACCCAATCGCGAATGGCTTCATTAATAGCATCTTTCAGTGTGCGGCTGCCACTGTTCACCGAACGTACCTCAGCTCCCAGCAGTTTCATGCGGAAGACATTCAGCGATTGGCGTTGAATGTCCGTTTCGCCCATGTAAACGATACAATCAAGGCCGAGCATAGCGCAGACCGTGGCCGTAGCAACGCCGTGTTGCCCTGCACCCGTTTCAGCGATGATGCGTTTTTTGCCCATACGCTTGGCTAACAGTCCCTGCCCCAGCGCATTGTTGATTTTATGCGCTCCCGTATGGGCCAAATCCTCTCGCTTGAGGTAGACTTTGACATCAGGAGCAACCATTTGCGAGAAGCGTGGCACGTAGTGCAGGGTAGTGGGTCTCCCGACGAAGCTGGCAAGCTGGGCCTGCAGTTCGCTTTGAAATGCCGTATCGTGACAAGCCTGCTCGTAGGCGGTTTCTAGCTCTGTGAGGGCAGCCATCAGGCTTTCGGGAACGAATTTTCCCCCGAAGGGTCCAAAGCGACCTCGTTCATCAGGATAAAGATTGTGTTGGTAGGCTGTTTGTTGCTGCTGTATTTGCATGAGCATGGCTTCTTTCTAAAATATGCGTTGGCGTTCGAGCAAGGGCGACACCGTATCCGCATTTCGTACATGTTCGATAAAGGCAAGAATCTTTGCGCTATCTTTAACTTTATTGGTTTCAACTCCACTACTGACATCGACTCCCCACGGACGAACCTGAGTAATGGCCTCCTCAACATTTTCGGGGGTCAGTCCACCGGCGAGGAGTATGGGCATTTCCTGCGCCACGCTACGTGCCAGTTGCCAGTTATGTGTTTCCCCTGTTCCCCCCCACGAGGGGGTAGGTGTGTCAAGAAGAATGCGCCATACTGCTTCTTGATATGCCTCAATCTTGCCCTTGTCTTCATCGTTGCGTAAATGCACTGCTTTAAGCACTGGTTGCTGCATACATGCACAGAACTCAGGCGATTCAGTGCCATGGAGTTGTATAAAATGCAGCCCAACCTGCTGCGCAACATCATGGATAAAGCTGGCCTCTTCATTCACAAAGACGCCAACCAGATCGGGAAGACTGAAACCATCGTTTGTGTCAAAATATCCACATGCTTCCAGTGTCTGGCGTATCTGCTCAGGTTGCACATAGCGATGGCTCGGTTTATAGAAAACAAAGCCGAGCATGTCGGCACCCGCATCTATGGCAACACGTATATGTTCAGGAGTGCGTAAGCCACATATTTTCACCTGCGTGCTTTCGTTCGCTCCCTGGAGCAGCTTCTCCATCTGTCCCGCTACATCATCAGACTTTACCAGTGATTCGCCAACGAGCATGGCCTGTACATCATAGCGAGCCAGCCTACGGGCATCAGCTGCGCTATGAATGCCACTTTCAGCTACCACAACGCGATCGGCTGGAATAAGTTGACGTAGATCGTGAATAAGATAGGGATGCATCTGAAAGGTTACCAGATCGCGGCTGTTGACGCCGATAATTCTTGCTCCGGCTGCCACGGCTCGTTGCGTTTCCTCGATGTTATGTACTTCAACGAGGCAACGCATCTGTTGCTGATGAGCGACGGTGAGCAGGTGTTGCAATTGCATATCATCAAGGATGGCACAGATGAGCAGGATGGCATCGGCCCCCCAGGTGCGTGCCTCGTAGACCTGGTACTCGTCTATGATGAAATCTTTACGCAAGACAGGTACACTGACGGCCTCTTTAATGGCGGTCAGGTACGCTGGCGAGCCGAGAAAGAAATGTGGCTCGGTCAACACGGAGATGGCTGCTGCGCCGTGTGCTTCATAGGTGCGTGCCAATGCTACTGGATCGAGGTGCGGGGCGAGCATGCCTTTCGATGGTGATGCTCGTTTCACCTCGGCAATCAAGCGCACTTGCGCTTTTGAGTCTTGAGGGGACCCTGTCTGGGGGACAGGTAACAAGGCTGTAAGCAGGTCGCGTGGTGCTGGCTGAGAGGCGGCTAAACGTTGCATCTCCTCTAAGGGATATTCTTGTTTGCGCTGCTCCAAGTCTATACGTGTTTGAGCCACAATACGGTCGAGAAACATAATCTATCCTTAATGGCTGAAAGCGCGAGAGCAGGCGATGACATCGGCCAATTTATGTTTGGCCTTGCCCTCTTGCAGCGTTGTCCGCGCCAGTTTAACACCATCTTGCAACGAGTCGGCCTGCTCATTGGCGAGGAGGGCTGCTCCTGCATTCAGACAAAGCATATCGGTAGCGGGACTATCAGTGTAGCTGTTGAGCAGGCCACGTAGCAGATCAGCATTGTAGGCTGGATCACCACCTTGAAATGCTTGGCGGTTCGAGACGCGAGTAAGGCCGACATCCTCTGGTGCAATTGTGTACTCGCGTAGCTCTTGCCCATGGCGTACTTCGCAGACGCGAGTAGGCGCACTTAGCGAACACTCGTCAATACCATCTTCACCGTGAATGATCAGGGCATGTTGGCAACCCATGCGGAGGAGTACTTCGCCCATTTTGCGCAAGAGCGAACCGTCGGCTACACCGAGTACTTGGTAGCGTGTATGCGCTGGATTAGTGAGTGGGCCGAGAATATTAAAGACGGTACGGATGCCAATTTCGCGGCGCGTTGGGCCAACATGCTTCATGGCTGGATGATAGGCAGGGGCGAACATGAAGCCAAACCCGACTTCGTGGACGCAACGGGCGACCTGTTCGGGGCCAAGGTCGATGCGTACTCCAAGGGCTTCAAGGACATCGGCACTCCCACAGCGGCTGGTAGCGGAGCGATTGCCATGTTTGGCAACGACTGCCCCTGCTGCGGCGGCGAGAATACCGGCGGCAGTGGATACGTTGAAGGTACCGGCACTGTCACCACCGGTACCACAGGTATCGAGGGCATGTTGGCCTTCCAGATGGACCTGTACAGCCTTGTCGCGCATAATACGGGCCAGACCGGCAATTTCCTGAACGGTTTCCCCACCAGGGCGAAGGCGTAGAGCTGTGAGAAATGCTCCCATCTGCGATGGGGTGGCAACGCCGGTCATGATCTCTTCCATGACGGCGGCAGCTTCATCCTCGCTAAGCGTGGCTCCGGCGGTAATATGAGTGATAGCCTCACGAATCATGAGTTCCTCCTCTTGCTATTAGCACACAACGTGTGCCCGATATGCCAGGAAGGTACGTAACAGATCTTTGCCTACCGGAGTCAGAATTGACTCCGGGTGAAACTGTACGCCTTCAACCGGGTAGGTCCGATGTCGTAGACCCATAATGAGTCCATCCGCCGTCTCGGCGGTAATCTCCAGTTCATTCGGGAGAGTGGCACGCTCGACGATGAGGCTATGATAACGATTGGCCACGAAAGGCTGTGGAAGGTTAGCAAAGACTCCCTGGCCGTTATGCTGTATCAAACTGGTCTTGCCATGCATCGGCTGCGGTGCGCGTATAACCTTGCCGCCGTAGACCTGTCCGATAGCTTGATGACCCAGGCAGACACCAAGCGTGGGAATGTGAGGGCCAAAGGTGGCAATAATCTGACAGGAGAGGCCCGCTTCATTTGGTGTGCATGGCCCAGGTGAGATGACGATGTACTCGGGCTGCATGGCCTCGATCTCGGCCAAGGTCACCTGATCATTGCGGCGCACCTCTATTTCAGCTCCCAACTCGGCGAGATATTGATAGAGGTTGTAGGTAAAACTATCGTAGTTATCGATCAGCAGCAACATATACGCCTCCTGTAGCCTGACTATGATGGTGATCACCAATGTTCGTAGCTATAGTAGGGGCGACGGCTTGCCCTCGCCCTAATTCCTCAGCAGCTTGCTCGCGACCTAGTTCCTCAGTGGTGTGCCCGCGACCTGGTTCCTGAGCTTGCCCGCACTCTTGCTCCTCTGCCTCTTTCCTGTGGTCGTCAGCCATTTGTTCCGCCTCATCAAGGGCGCGGAGCAGTGCCTTAGCTTTGTTAAGACTTTCAAAATATTCAGCCGTAGGATTGGAGTCAGCGACGACTCCGCAGCCCGCCTGAATATAGGCACGTCCATTTTTGATAACCATCGTTCGCAGGGCGATAGCTGTTTCCTGGTTACCGGCGTGACTGAAGTAGCCCACGGCTCCTGCGTAGACGCCACGCTGTTCTTTTTCTAGTTCGCTGATAATCTCCATAGCGCGAATTTTTGGTGCGCCGGTGACGGTACCTGCGGGAAAGCCCGCACGCTGAGCGTCATAGGGTGTCACGTCAACACGTAGCTGGCCTGTGACGTTGGAAACCAGATGCATGACATGCGAATAGCGTTCGATGTCCATAAATTCGCTAACCTGTACGCTACCGGGCGCACACACTTTGCCGACGTCGTTACGGGCGAGATCGACAAGCATGACATGTTCGGCCCGCTCTTTGATGTCATTTTGCAGTTCTTCGGCAAGCTCTTGATCGCTTTGCCGGTCAATGCCGCGTGGACGTGTGCCAGCGATGGGACGGATGGTCACTTCATTGTCCTCGAAGCGTACGAGCAATTCTGGTGATGCTCCCACAATGTGGAAGTCCTGCATGTCCAGGTAGAACATATAGGGTGAAGGATTGACGGCTCGTAGAGCGCGATAAACGGTAAATGGTGCCGCATTCACATGGCGGCTTAGTCGCTGAGATGGCACGACCTGAAAAACGTCTCCGGCTTGAATGTATGCAATAGAACGACGTACCATCTCCTCAAACTCGCTCTGTGTGCGGTTAGAAGTGACCTGTAGGGCGTCCTCATCGTGAACGGGTTCTGGCTCATCTAATAGAGGCATAGGCAGACGCAGGCGATGGTGAATATCATTGAGGATAGCCATACCGCGCTGGTACTCAGCTTCGAGATCGGGCGCATCAAGGTGCAGATGAGTGACAATACGTGTACGATGTTTGGCGTGATCAAAAACAAGTACCGTTTCGGTGAAGCAGAAAATGGCCAGCGGAAGTCCGAGAGCGTTCTTTGCCGGTACAGGTAGACGCTCAAAACGCGATGCTGTTTCGTATGAGAGATAACCAACTGCGCCACCATGAAAGCGTGGCAACTCATCTTGAGAAAGGTGAGGAGGAATGATTAAGTGGTATTGATCCAGTTCATCTTCGATAAGCTGTAGTGGATCATAACAGGGAATATTTTCACCGTGGGGGCCGCACGCAGGGCCCACCAATTCATTGCGCCCCCCTGTACCCTGCCTGTACCCATTCAGACCTTGTAAGAAATACCGCATAGCCATTTCCCCATCATGCATAATGATCATGTAGGGATCGAGGCCGATAAATGAATAGCGGCCAACACGTTCACCGCCGGTGACGCTTTCGAGCAAGAAACTGTACGGTCCTTGTGCTGTTTTACAATAGGCTGAGACAGGCGTCTCTAGATCGGTCAGAATATCACGGTAGAGCGGCAGCAGTGGCTTCTTCCGCTTATCAGGGGACGAGGCCATTGCTGCGTCGCGCAATTGTTGAATTTCAGCGAAGGTTGGATAATACATAGTTGTCTGTCCTTATCTTTTTTCTTGTACAGGTGTTTTGTCTTTTAAGCAATAACACCTGTGCAGGACTTTACCCTAATCCGACAACATCCTTGACCTGTTGTAGGGTTGCCTCGGCTAGAGGGCGCACCGTGTCTGCTCCTTGCTTGAGGATAGCCTCTAGCGTGGGCAGATCGTTCATCAGTTCGTGATAGCGGTGCTGAATGGGTGTGAGCGTTTCCACTAGGCGTTCGGTCAACGCAGCTTTGAAATCACCATAACCTTTGCCCTCAAATTCTGCCTCGATCTCTTGCTGTGACTGTCCGGTTAGCAACTGGTAGATGGTCAGCAGATTGGTGATACCGGGACGTTCGTGATCGAAAGCTATCAGACGTTGCGAGTCCGTGGTGGCGCGGGCAATCTTCTTTTTAACCGTTTTAGGATCGTCCAGGAGATTGATCCGTGAGTACTCGTTTGGCTCGCTCTTGCTCATCTTGTTCGTCGGGTCATCTAGCGACATGATGCGTGCGCCAACCTTGCGGATGTGCGGCTCTGGAATGGTAAACACTGATTGACCGTACAGGCTGTTGAAACGCTGGGCTAGATCGCGGGTCAGTTCGATGTGCTGGCGTTGATCTTCACCTACAGGCACAAGATGGGTCTGGTACAACAGAATATCGCAGGCCATCAACACTGGATAGCAATAGAGACCTGTGCCGACGGAGTCCAGATTTTCTCCTGCCTTCGTCTTGAACTGGGTCATACGGTTCAGCCAGCCCATGGGGGTGAAGCACTCTAAAATCCAGCTCAACTCAGCATGTTGACGCACATGTGATTGCACAAAGAGCTTGCAGTAGCGTGGATCGAGACCGCAGGCCAGGTATAGCGCTGCCAATTTGCGCGTATTGTAATGCAGTTCTTTAGGATCAATGGGCAAGGTGATAGCATGCAGGTCAACAATACAGTAGATATTATCGTATTCCTGCTGTTCGGCAGCCCAGTTACGAATGGCTCCCAGGTAGTTGCCTAGATGAATATTGCCTGTTGGCTGGACACCAGAGAAGACCCGGTTTTTTATCGGCGCGGTAGTATTAGCTGGTACCGGCTCAGGTTTAATTTCTGAGTTCATTGAGATTGACATACTAGTTATTCCTCCATCAACATGGACAAACGAACAATAAAAAACGCCACTCTTCCCAAAGCTAGGGACGAGAGGCGTAAAGCTTTCGTGGTACCACCCTGATTCAGATTATCTTCTTGTCATCCCCTACAGGGTAGATAGCAGATAGATAATCCCTCATTGCCGGATACGCTCTATTAAGATAAGCATAATAGATGAATATCCTGTCCTCGATAACGGGGGACATTCCGCACAAGTCCTACTGATTCCGCCGTCTGGCAGAAGTTTCGCTCGTGTGCTCCCAGGCCCATTCCTTAACCGCACTGGTATCGGTTTCCATCAGTCCCGACTCTCTGGAACCATGCGAAGCTAAGTACTCTTCCTGTTCGGTGCTTTACATATGCTATTGTGCTTATAGCAAGTATAAAGAGGTTTTGGGGATGTGTCAAGTGTTTTTTTGGTCTAAAAGGCTTGATTAGACTAGTTTCCCTACTTCCAACGTCATCCCATCGACTATGGGTAAGGGGGTGTGATCAGCAATATTGAGTAGTATCCAGTCTTCCAGAACCTCACGCAATTCCTCGCGGCATTCCTGTTCAGTAGGTTTGTTTGCCCAGACGCCCTTGAAGCCAGGAATCCGGCCAAAATAGGTTCCATCTTCAATTTGCTCATAGTGAGCGTGTTGCATCGCTTTGTCCATATACTCATTGAACATGATCTTGTCCATTCTTTCTCGATAAGAAAACCATCGTGAGAGCTATCATATCAAGTATAGCACACGCGAACTGATTTTCTCTCCTCAACAGGCCCAATTCCTCAACATCCCTGTGAAGACGAGCGAATGATGCTAGCTCATTCATGACTATATTCCCTTTGGAATAGCATGGCCTAACTGGATATCCCTTACTCCAGGAAATCCAGTTAGGATCTGTTCCCTACCGGAACTGCCTCATCAAGGCCAGCACATTATTCACATATCGCCAGTTAAAAATGCCTCTATGAATAACTGCCCAGCCGCCTTCGTTGTAGCCGCTGATAGTCTGGTAGAGGTTGCCGTGGAAGTTGTAATAGAGCCAGGAGAGGTAAGTGGCACCTAGATTAATGTTATCCACCAAGTGGTAAGGATCGCGGCGGATACCCGTACTGTTGTTAATGCCCTGGGCCGTGGCGGGCATCAATTGCATGACGCCTATGCCGCCGTCCCAGGCTATGACGTGCTGATACCAGCCGCTTTCCTGCCAAGCAATGGCCATAAGCAAATTAGCAGGCAGACCGTAACGGGCAGCCGCTATATGCAATAGGTAGTTGACCTGTGAACGGTTAGACCAGTCCAATGCGTTGTAAGCATACCAGCGCACGACACCATTAGGGAGAACTCCAGATGTGCCACCGCTTGAACTACTTCCACCAACTCGATAGGGGATGCATAGCTGCTGGCCTACAAGAATCAAGTTGATGTTGCGAATGTAGTTGACCTGTGCCAGGGTCCAAACTGTGGTACGATGGCCCCACGCAATATTGCTCAAGGTATCGCCCCAGTGAACTGTGTACCAGGAGCAGGCGTTACCTGAACCTGGATTAGCTGCATGTGCGGCGGGCTGATTATGAGAAACGATCAGTGAACTGCAGAGCAGCAAGGCGGTAAAGACCAACAGGATAACCTGTTTGGAAAGATGCGATGATAGAAATCGGTATCGGCTATTGTTCTCCTGCTTTGTTATTGTGGGTTGATATGTCGATATAGTTGTGATGCTTTCTTGCATTGTTACATTCATCATGGTTGAGAAAGCTCCTTTCTTGTTCTACTATATCCCTGAGCTAAATAGGGCTTCTTCTATGTAGTGACTACCAGCTCTTGACTCAGGTATGTCAGGTGGTAAAATGAGCATAATAGAGGAACTACTATACAGAAAACAGGTATGCCCATGAAGACAGATGAGCCGCTGAGTGCCACGGTTGAAGAATATTTAGAAACGATTTACAATATGAATATGGAGGATGAGGTAGTGATTGGAGCGCGTCTGGCTGAAAAATTTCGGGTGGCCCCCCCTTCGGTGACAGAGATGCTGAAACGCTTGGTGCGCGATGGCTATGTAGAGATGGATCAGAAGCGGCAGGTGAAGCTGACTGAGACAGGCAATCAGGCGGCAGAAGCAGTATTGCGTCGGCATCGTTTGACGGAGCGGTTCCTCGTGGATATGCTGGGCATGCAGTGGCATCAGGTGCATGAGGAGGCGTGTCGTCTAGAGCATTTTATTTCGGGAGCGGTTGAGGCTCGTGTGGTAACGACTCTCAATCATCCAACTACTTGTCCTCATGGCAACCCTATTCCTGGTCTGGTGCCAAATGCACGAAGCTATCTGAAAGATAAGGGCGCGATACGACTCTCGAAGATAACTGCTGGCGATCAGGCGACGATTCTGTGCATCTCCGAGGTGGTGGAAGATGAAGAGGCTCTCATTCTTTATCTCCATGAAAAAGGGCTTACCCCTGACACAGTATTGACTGTTCTGGCGCAAGACAGTGAGGAAAGCGATGAGAATGGGGAGAGCTTTAAGGTACAGGCTGAGGGGCGCGAAGTCTCGATCAGCAAAGCGGCGGCAGCTAAAATTTGGGTAACGCCCCTACGGTGAAAAATTTTTTACCGTTTCCTTCTCTCTTGACTCTCGATATTAGGGTATGCTAATATCTTACTAGAAAACTAGGAATTAACAGTGTGGACATCGCCACACGCTATATGAGAGAAGGCATTTGTCGTTATGGTAGCAGCATTCGTACTTTTTCTCCGTGAAGGGCTGGAAGCTAGCCTGATTGTCAGCATCCTCTTTGCCGCTTTGCGTCAGCTTGGGCAGACGCGCCAGACTCGTGCTGTCTGGATCGGTGTTGCTCTGGCTCTGTTGGCCTCATTGCTTGGTGGCCTCGCACTTTACATAACTGTGCAAGACTTTGTCGGTTCAACCTACCAGGCAATCTTTGAGACGATAGCGTTTCTGGTGGCAGTGGTACTTTTGACAACCATGACATTCTGGATGCAGAAGCATAGTCGTTCGCTCAAGAAAGATATTACAGCCAAGGCCAGTATCGCCAGTTCGGGATTTGCCTTTGGCCTGCTGGCTTTTACCACTGTAGGGCGTGAGGCCATAGAGACGACAATGTTTACGCTGGCCTTTGCTTTCCAGGCGAGCGGTGGTCTGGTGCTACTTGGTGCGCTTCTGGGACTGGCGGCTGCCATTGGCTTATGTGTACTGATTTATCGTCTGGGCTACAAACTCGACTATCGCATCTTCTTCCGTATCATGGGTGTCATCCTCATCATCTTTGCCGCAGGTTTGCTGGCTGATGCGATACAGAATATGCAGCAACTTGGCTGGATCACCCTTGGCACAACCCCTCTGTGGAACACAACACATATTCTCAGCGAAGAGAGCCAACTGGGTGATTTATTGCACAGCTTTGTTGGCTATGCTCAGGAGCCAACGGTGCTACAGGGTGTGTTTTATACACTCTATCTGCTCATTGTAGGTAGTATCTTTATCTGGATGACACGCAAGCCACCTACTATGAAGTCTATACGCCATGATCACAGTTCTACACCTGTTTCGTCGGGCGCTTTACAGAGTCGGGTGTAGGTTACTAGGAGATAAGTACCGTATGATCCGTACGTTACGGATCATACGGTTTTTCTATGTTTGTAGACAGCATTGCGAGATTTATGATGAAGGCAAGAGCACCATGGTTTGCAGCAAATGTTCTAGCGTAGCAGCAGGATCGGTGCAAAGACCGGAGTGGATGGGTGAGGTCTGGATGACGGTGCTGCGGGGGGAGACGAGCCAGTGGAAACGCTCGGATTGTGAGAGTTGACCGATGATGCCTGCTTCGGCACTGCCGGTACAGATAAGCGGAATAGTGTCAAGATGCTGCTGTACCAGGTCGATATCAATAGTAGGGAAGAGAGTAGTAACGCG
>WNFX01001864.1_pt1 | contig 22419 bp, 32 predicted proteins | sample 5400111 | NCBI WGS metagenome assembly WNFX01 (sample SAMN13153363, study PRJNA577476) | soil metagenome | isolation source: 40 cm soil or saprolite under grassland replicate 1 | place: USA:California | collected 2016-06-15 | reverse complement strand
CCCGTTCACCACACCCAGCCTTTCCTACACACGAAATGGCCCCGTCTGCTCTCTTGAGATCCCCGCGCTCTCGCCCTTCGATCTCTCCCTGATACCCCCTCCCCCTTTTCTTACACACCTTTCCCTTAACTGGCGAAGCTAGTAAAAATTGGGTCGATTTTTTCGGAATTTTACCTGTGATCGCTGTATAACCCTATAGAACTACGTTGATAATTCAGGGTCTCCGCACAGAATAGTTGAAAAGGCAGAGCAGTAAGAGAGTCGAAAGTTATCGTCACGTGACGATAAAATCTGGCCAGCATTGGGCGTGACGATAAATGCTCATTGGTGCCAGGGCCTCTACGAAGGGAGGCTTTCAACCATTCTGTGCGGAGTGCCATAATTCAATACAAAGGAGCTTGAGATATGACCCTTCGCTGGAACACACTTCACTGCTACAACCCATTGTGTCAGCAAATCCCCATTTATCGGTGTAAAAACTACTACAAATGTGGGCATGAGGGATGCTCTGAACATCTCCCACTCGTACAGACACGCGATGGCTTCTTACGTCTTTGCGGAGAATGCCGCCTCCTACGGGCAATATTCCTCGGTGAAGTTCACCTCGTTGGACTCAGCGCTGAGGATGTAGACCAAGCAGACTCCTAGACAACAAAAGACGGATATCTTCTCTGATATCCGTCTTCATCCATTGAACGAGAGCTACTGCGTCACTGATGGCTTCTTCTCAATCAAATCACTCATCTTCCGCCCAATTCTTTTCGCCTCATGAAGAATGCCTGCCACCGCCCAGTAAAAACCGGCAACACCCATAAGAACCAACCACACAATCAAGGCTATATGGCTGTATTGCTCTGGGGCAAAAAGCATGACAGGCACAATCGCAAGAAACGTTGCAACAATATAAAAGAGCCATTCAAAGCTGAACTTGCCCGTCACCGTTTCGATTGCACGCCAAACAAATTGAGAGGATATAAACACCAACACTCCGTAGGCTCCCCACAGCTTCCAGGGAGCCGATGCACCTTCGCGCGTACGGGCCAAGCGAGCCAAGTTCATCAGATCAGGGTGATATTCCTGAGTCATCTGTCTTACTCCTTTTTGTGTATATAAAACTAGCACATCACTTCATTAAGAGGAACAATAGAGAGCGGGACATAGAATAGGCCAGGTTTCCCGCGATACGGAATAGGATCGATCCGGCGCACGCCACTAAGTTGAAAACCATACTCCCCCACAAACCAGACATCATCACAATCCTGAGCAACCTGCACCAGATTGGCTGCTCCAACAATGCACCCATGATCATAAGCGCTAGGGAGTAGACGCTTGAGACCAAAGCCCAACGGGCGAGACCAGTACGATATCGCCTTTGCCTCGAAGCCCTTGCTTGCATGCAACAAGAGCGGTCCTTTATAGCCAGTTGTCCAATCACGATTCTCTACCAGTTTGAGCGGCAACCCTACCTGGATGAAGATCTCAGGATGCGTGACAAAATAGGGATAGGGTTGATATCCAGAAAGGCAAGCCATCATTCCCTCTACCGGATGCTCGCCCGCAATCACCACGTCAACTGTTGGAATTGCACGCACAAGCTCGGAAACAATCACCTGGAGATGGCAACGGGTATAGTAGCGGCAGCCACACAGCAACACCAGCTCATACCCTTCCTCCAGGTATTTCTGTAGTCCAGCGATTCCCACAGGCAAATTTGCAATCCGAATAGGAGCACCTAGCCGCGCGTAGTTGACATTCCCTAAAAAGCTCCCCGCCGGGCGGTAACGCTTGCCATATGCAGCACGTAAAGACGTTTCACGCCACTGTGGCATATCATCAGACCAGGCGCTCTTGCGCGTATCAATCAACAGGCGTTTCTCATTGCTCTGCATAAGCCACTCAACCAAGTAACCATAGCCAGAGTACCCAATAACGTAGACTTTCATCATCTCTTCCTTTCGGAAGCGGCATACACCTCAAGCTCCTTTTGTGGCAGGCAGTGAAGATTACTGCCTACCCAGCCACTATTCCTCAACAAGCTCATATTCTGTCTCGAATATCCCGCGATCAACGGGCCACTCACTTTGACCACTCATAACCAGATAATCCCCCACATTCCCGTTCACACCTTGAGCGATAAATGGTTCTGCCATCTGAACAGCGTATCGAACGTCAATCGGCTCATACCAGTTCCAGCCATCTTGATCGGGCCGTAGGTAGCGATAGCACGTTTCCATCTTGTGGAGTGAAATGGGCCACTGATCCTTGCTATTGCGCCCCAGATAATCACCTGGTACGAAAGTTGCTACGCCGTGAAGTGTCAGAATACTTCCCCCTCTCGCTGCATAATCGCTCTGGTTGAGTTGGCGGGCACATGTTGGAGCAACTTTGCGATATTTCTGAAACTTCCGAATGATGCCCAATTCTGTCAGCCACTCATACCACACAGGCTCAATACCTGGTTGGGCCTCCCATTCCTCTTCAGAAATCTCTCCATCGAAGTATCGTTGTGTACGCCCAGCAAGGGGCTGGATTTCGCTACGAGTGTACCAGCGAGCGTTCTTTGTCTCCCTCTCACTAGGGTTCAGATCGAAGTTGCCCACGCTGGCCTTATAGATGTGCCATTCATGACCGCCTTTGCCTAAAAATTCGCGCCTACAGAGGTAGGGTTTGCGCCCCTGAATCAGCAGATCCAGGTGAGTTACAAACAAACCTACTTCCTCCTCAACTTCTGTCCTGGCAGCATCTTCCCAACTTCCATGCTCCATCAATGCATGCCCAGCCGGCGGCGCGATACCCCAGGGGCGAGTATTGCGTTGGAAAAGAAGCAAACGCTTCTGGTCGTCTTCAATGAGGATACCGACGCTCGTGTGATCACAAATTTTTGTCATTGTCTCAAGCTCCTTTTTGTTCTTCGGCACTGTTGCCGTCTACTCAATATTCTATACGATATCGTATGTATTTACAAGAGTATTGAAGGCCAATTCACGAAATTGTTACAATTGTGCCCGTAACGGTTCATCCGCAATGAGATCCGATTCTTGCCTATCGCTCTTTGCTCTTGCCTACTTTTCTGCAACCCAGCAGCACATTTGCCTGATCTCTTCTTCGCTGAGATCGATGCGTTTGATTTCTTCCCCCTCCGCACATGCCGTAGCATCATCATTGATGTATGAGATGGAGAGTATCTTTTTTTTGCGCTTGAGCGGGATTCTTCCACCAATATGAGCGTGCAAATACGCCTGAAGCGGCATCACACCTTGCTGGCGGCTTTGCGCTTGTGCCAGGAGAATATTTATGCGATACATCGTGGAACCATGAGACTCCTGAAGGCGTCCCATCTCGGTTCTGAGCCGCTCTCTCTCGCCCTTCAACTCCGCAATCTGCTCCATCTGGCGTTCCGCAGTCACTTGCCACTCGCGAGCTGCATATTCTAGTTCCCGAATCTCTTCTTCGCCTAAGTCACCGGTCATTGCCAGATGACTTCCCTTCTGCCCTTCCAGATCTGCAATCCGGTCGTCTCTCCTCCTTACATCACCCTCTAACTCGTTGATGCGCTTACGCATCTGCATCCCTATTCGCTCGTCAGACGCTTCAATGGCGGCCATCGCAAGGCTATCTGCCTGCCAGTAGCCGTGAGCAATCGCCCTCGTGAGATCCTCATCGCTGAGCCCTCGAATATGATTGAGCCAAGCATCAATTCCTTCGCCGATACCCAGATCTGTCAGGCAGGCGTAGTTGAGCCGTCCACCCAACAATGTCAGCTCCTGTAACATCGATTCACGCGTTCTCAAGGTTCCCATACGCTCAAATCGCTGTACATGGCGTTCAAGGTTCCCAATCTTCTTGCTGGCCTGCCTATACTCATCCATCATCGTTGCATATTTGGCCCGCTCCTCTTCCAACTCTTGCTCCAGTTCCCTCATCCGGCGGGCGTCCAGGCTACGATCCTGTGCTTGCTGAAGCGTTGCCAACTCCCCACAGAGTCTGCTGACTTTTGCATTCGTCCTTCCCACATAGTCCCGAAATCTGCGCTGCACCTGATCAAGTCCCCGCTCAGCTTGTTCTCGCGCTTCCTGGATCTCTTCGACCTGGCGCTCCAGACCGAGCATGCGCTCTTCACCTGCTTCAATGCCTTGAGACAGGTCAGAAGTGAGCACTACCATGAGCGCAGCCTGATCAAAACTCTCACTGGCCCACTCCCAGCGATCTTTGCCCTCGCCGATATCTTCAACCAGACCGGGGCAAATCTTGCGCAGACGTGCCAGATCCATTGGTTGATAGGCCCGACGCTCGCCCAGCTCCATGAACGCCTGGCGAAGCTCCCGCCAGCGCTGCTCTTCAGCATCATCCATCGCCTTCGCAGAAGACTCATAGCGCTCAATAGTCTTTTTAGCCAGCTCCAGTTCTTGCTCCAACGAATCAATGCGATTGTCACTTCGGTTGGTCGAGAACTGCAATTCAGTAATGGCCTCTTTAGCCTTCTGATCTGCGATGATATACCGCTGGATCGTCTGCTCCAGCTCCACGATGCGCCGCTCTGCTCTCTTGAGATCCGTCGCATCAACGAAAAACATCCAGTTTTGATAAAAGGCTTCAGTATGAACAAGCGCCGTGGCCAACGTCTCGGTATCGCTCGCCTGCATATAGGTCTGCCAATTTTCCTCACCTGGTGCAACATGGGGGTCAAGTAGTTGATGATACTTGAAGGCCGCTCCCAGTGCCATCCACTTTGTTTCCAGTACTCCCCGATCATTCAGATCGCAGATCTGTCGATAGCGGGCCAACTCCGCCTCCAGGTCTGCCGTCTTTTGCTGATCTGGTCCTACCAATTCGCGCACTTCTTTGGGCCAAGCGGAAGCCGTATGCAGTAACAGATTGACTGCACTAAGCGCCTGCATAGCCGCTTCCATCGTGTACTCTTCGCAGATCGACTTGATCATTGACGCTACGCTGATGGGCAACTTGCGCAAGCGCTGATCAAGCAGTGTCTCCTGGCTTTCCTTCTGACGGTTGCGCAGCGCCGCCTGTCGGCAGGCCGATGAGCAATACGCATTATTCTTTCTGGTTGGCTCAAATTCCCTATTTGGCCGTGGGCATAAGGGATTTTGACAGATCGCGAGCGTGACCATATTCTTCCCTTTCAGGCGCACTCTAAGGTAGTGACTTCTTCTCCAAGTGATGCAAGCACCCTGAGCATGAAGAGAGTGGCGACGGCAGGGGTCACGGCCAATCCACATTGACGTACCTCTTCCCGCTGACTGGTTGCCTCAATGATGTAACTCTCTGGAATACCCATCGCTCGCTTTACTTCCTTCGCATGAAGCATGCGATAGTAGCAGTCCTCCAGGTGCGGCATGCCCTCGAAGATCGAGGGCTGTAAGCAAATCCCATGTCGATCATGTGAGTCTATCGTGCGTATTGGCTCCTGAAGTCCGGCCAGGCAATCAGAGCCATTGTGATAACTTGCGATAAATCCCCGTTCAAGGAGCCTGGAAGGTGGAAGAGGTGGTGGTTCACGATATGCCTTGAGGTAGACCGGTAGCTCATCGAGATAGCGCCTTACTCCCTCGCGATAGTGCTCCTCAATGGAGGCAATGAGCTGCTCCATTGCCTCCCGTGTAAACTTTTTGCCATGTCTCGTTTTCTGTTCGCGGATCTTCTGAGTCTTATACTCGATCTCCCACGAGGTTGGCAGAATATGAAAGATATACTCCGGGTTCTCTCTACCGGAAGGGATGACAACTCCCGTGGTCTGAGAACTATCCTGAGTATGCATGGGGAGAGCCACTAGCGAGGTATAATCATGATCGGACTCGGTATGACTGAGATTCATCAGGAATGGTATTCTGCCACTGCTATCACGGTAAAAGCGCTGGAGACCCTTGTTGATCCGTTTCACAGTGTTCTCGGCGAGCGAGGAGTCCCGCGTCCCTATTTGCTGGATTGGTAGGGACCAGTCAAGCATGGCAGAAGCCGGGGTAAAATACGGCACAACCTCTTTATCACATGTAGGACAAAAGTAGACATACTGCTCACCATAATCGCCCCATAGAATCGTCTGGCCGATGACCTCGACTGCTCTCACCCTGGCACATTCTTTCCAGACCTGCTTGGCTTCCACTTCTTGTGAGCATCGATGGCACCAAGCGCGTGGCCGAAAGTCCACGTCCGGCGCAGGGTTGCCCTGCTGCGTGCAGATCGTGTACCAGCGGTTGCGGTTCTGTGCAACCGGGTAGACTTGCTCAGCCAGGGAAGGGGAGAGCGCGGCCTGGGCAAACATGGAGTTGAAGCAGATGGTTTGACAGCGGTACCCCAGGGCATACATATCCTTATACCAGGACTTGATGCCACTCCAGTGCATTACCTCCGGTACATTCTCTACGAGAATCGCGCGATACGGCGTGTGATGATCCTTCATAGCTGTAGCCCACCTGACCACCTCGCGCATTGTTGCACGAGATCGCTCAACATGGAGCTTCTCCTCGTCCATGTCACTCCATAGTGAGCGTTGCCCCTGATGAAGGAGTTTCTCTCCACTGGCGGTCGATTGGTATTTGCATTCAGCACCCCACGCGCTAAAATCGGTTGCGGGGAACAATTTAATCTCCTCATCAGGCACAGCCTGAATATCGATACAGTCATGTCGAGCCTGCGGAAAGTTCCGTTGGTGAGTTGCGAGCGAAAGCTCATTATGATTCATACCAAGTATCAGCTCAATCCCCGTCCATGAAAACCCCAGGTCTATACCACCAGCACCACAATAACCACTGGTATTGGTAATCCCTGATCCCCTTCTGGGTCCTAGAATGGTTAGCATAGGGTACCTCCATAAGCCTGGGCAGCCCTTTCGGAACTGCCCAGGCTTCACTTGCTGTGAGTTAAGCGCTCTGACACGTATGACCGTCTCCAGTTTGCCCCACAAGCCATTGCAGTAAGAAGTAGCGATGGCAAGGCGGGTCAGGCTCCCAGCACAAGAGCGTTATCTTGCCATGTAGCCGCTCCAAGAGCTGCAAGTGTTCCATCGGCGAGCTGGCATAGGTTTGTTCAATCACAACGCGCTTATCTGATTCATCAGAAAGCTTCACATAGCACTTCACAGTACAGTGCTGTTGCCCACGCAACTCCGCTTCATAGCGCCTCTTGAATTCCTCTGTTGAGAGAAGGCCCTGACGAAGATCTGCCAGGGTTTCAAGAGAAGGTCCGGCATCCTTGATCCACATATGGATGAGCGATCTCGGAATCCCTCTCGGCCATTGGCGCATCACGAGAACCAACAACCCATAACGATCCTTGCGCTCTTCCACCGGAATCCGCCTGACTTGGTAGACACTGGCTTCTAAGAACATGAGGACACCTGCATATCTTTCCGCGCTGCCGGCGGCACAATCATGGTTCCATTCCATCTCCAGGCAAAACGATCACGGCCATAGCCAACGCGCTCAGCGCCCAAGAGGGAGGATGCCCGTTCTGCTACGTGTAGCGCCTCGCCATAGGTGTAGAGCCATTTGGCCCCCGCTTCTTTCCTAAGTGCTCCATGTCCTGCCCCATCGATCCACAGCCAATCGGCACAATCGCCCGCCAGGTCGAGAAATGCAGGAGTGTGCCTGCCCAGCGGGGCGGCATGGACACGGGTTGAGATCCCAGCAGATCTCAGACGGCGCAGAACAGTAAAGCGTCCTGCAAATTTTGCGGTACGACGTTCGAGATCCGCATGGGCTTCGGGAATATCGCTGGGAATGGAAAGACCCACTTCCACCCGGCCCCTCATCCGAGAGTCCGTCAGGATATCGAGGTCGCGTAAGATCAACCCGCTGCGGGTCGAGATGAGGAGAAAGTCAAAGGGAATATCCGCCAGGGCCTCTAGTAGCCCGCGCGTGAGCCTTGCTTGTGCCTCTTGTGGCTGATAAGGATCAGTGGTTGCCGCCAGGAAGATGCTCATATGCTCTAACTTGGCCGCCTGACGCTGCAACAACGCCACGCATTGCGAGCGAAGATCCACGTAGTTGCCCCAGCCGCCACGCTTCTCAGGCAGGCCCTTCAAAACGTGTGGAACATAACAATACTCACAGGCATACTCACAGCCGCTGTAGGGAGCCAGCGTATAGTTGAAGCCTCCCACGAATGAGGTTTCCTTCTGTAAGATCAATGGTTGTTGTGTTTTCGCCTCTGCGATGACAGGGAGTGTTTTCATGTCTCAAGCTCCTTTCGCGTACACCACCGGCACGCGCTTCTTCTTTGCCTCATCCTTGCGCCGCTTCTCCTCGATGAGTTCAGCAAAGCGGTCCAGGATGGCATCTGGTTCAACATAGGAAATGGTCAGGCCCATCACCGCGGCCACGGCTGCGCGAACTTCTCCCAGCAAGCATGCTTCGGCGTAGGATGGCATGACAGTCGGCCAGCCTGCCGTATACTCTAGATGTTTCGGGATTCGCGCCTCTATTTCTACCCGGCGGGCAGCCTTTCGCTTGGCTTCCTCCAGGCCCTCGCGCTGCTTTTCCGAGAGCAAGTGTTTTGCGATATCCCCCAACCAGGTATCACCTTTAAAGCTGAAGGTCGAGGCAATCTCGATATCCACCAACTCGCAATAAATCTCATGGTTTTCCTCGCATGTGGACGAGGCCAACAGGTCCGCCAATGAGGAAAGAATGCAAAAAACGCAGGACACTCTCGACGTTCCATAGCGCGTATATGCCTCATGCAAGGGGAAATGACAGACCTGATGGTAGCTCAGAACTTCTTCCAGGCTCCAGCGTAAGAGGGGATGCCAGTCAAAACCGCAGGTCCCGAAGGTCTTGCTTGTGAGCTTCAGTTGAGGTGCAAAGATCGGGGCCTTCGCACGATTAGGACTCTCCTGGCTGCGGATGCCCGATGCTGAGATGATGGTGCTGCCCGCAAAACGCTCAACCAGATCACGGCAAATGATTGCCGTTTTCAACTCTGAAGTGCAGAACCTCATCCCAGCCGTAGACCACGGCAAAATCAGCTTCACGCACTCCAGATTTGCATACCTAGTGCAGTTATTCTGCCATCGGACAAGCCAGCGATCCAGGAGATCACCAGCTTGTCTGCGCACCACAATCAGCTCAACCTCCAATCGAGATGCCAGGAGCTGACACATGTGCAGGGATGCCTTCCATTCCAGACGCCCCAAATCGCTATGAATCAGTACGCGCGGCCCTTGATGCCCAATGGAATCCAGATACGCCATCGTTGCGAATGCCATCGCGGAGCTGTCTTTCCCCCCTGACACACCGAGCGCTACAGGAGCCTTCTTCTCCAGCAGTTCAACAATGGCTGGCGTGTGCTCAACCGGGGAGATCGCACTACGCATGGGTGTTCTCCAGGTCTGTATAGAGCTGGCGAAAACGGCCACGGGCTCGCGAGAGGAACATTTTCATCCCTGTAGGCGCAGCCTTGAGCATTTGCGCAATCTGCTCGTGGCTATACCCTTCCTCATGGTAGAGAAGTAAGGCCCGACGATATGCGGCTGGAGTTCGCTCTAATGCCTGGGAAACACATTCTCCTGGCCCATTGTATCGTGCTTGCGGATCATCACTCAGGTCGTCCGCAGGCTCGTACTCCAGATTATCCAGGGAGTTCCACCGGATGTGTTTACGGCGGCGTAAGGCATCATACGCCACATTGGTCGCTATTCTATAGAGGTACGCCTTCATATGAGAGGCATCCACTGGAACATGCTGCTTGGAAATGGCCCGCCAAGCACGCAGGAAGGTATCTTGCGCTAAGTCATCCGCCAGCTCGTGATCGCTGACTAGATGAAAGAGATAGTTTCTCATCGCCGACCGATACTGCTCATACACAGCGTCAAAATCAGGCTGAGGCGTATTCTCAGTGAGAAGTGTATTCATGCGTCTCAAGCTCCATGCACTTTTGCACGAATGCGTTACTGCGAACGGGCAGCCCATAGAGCTGCCCTAGCTCACTCCTAGGCACTCACAGGCAAAACTTCCATTTCGCCCTGATCCGCAGATTGGGCGATTCGTGTGGATACACGCAGCTCCTGAACGAAGATTTGATCCACAAGGTAGGGACATTCCTGATAGTAAATTTCAGCACCAAGAAGGTGCTCAGGGAAATTGCCGTAGTTGTAGTCGAGACGCCATTGTGTCAGGTTACCATCGATGACGACACGCCACACGAAGTGGCCGACGAGCAACTCATTCTCACGAATGATCTTTGGTACCCGTGCGGCAGCGCGTTGGCGGTTCTGTTTATGCCCTGGTAGACGCAAGACATTCACCTTGCCTGTGACCTTCTTGAGGGGCCAACCAAACTGTGCAGCAATCTCCCGACACGTAGCGACTGTGCTCTCTGCCTCACTCTGCATGAATGCCGAGGTCAACTGCTGGATCTTCTCATCATCCCAATTGAACAATTGCTCTTGCGGCAAGACAAGATCTGGTTGGTCTCTCTGTGTCTCTGCTTGCTGATTTGTTCCCTCACCATCTCCTTCCAAGCGTGCCTCCTGCTCTTGACCTCGTGCCGCGCGTTTCTTTTGAGGCAGCTTCAACTCATAGATCTTGTATTTGACTGCGGACAACGGCCAGCCGTTCTGAGATGAAATCTCTTCAGCAACCGCATTTATGCTCGTTCCTTCATGTGCCTGAAATGCACTCACTAATTGCTCGGCCATAGCCGCTGTCCAACGAAAATGCTGTGGCTTCCCTTTCGGCTCAGACGCCACAGGCATACGCTCACTTTCGGCATGCTGAGTCGATTGAGCATCACACCTCACTACATCTACAGAGAGCGTTTTGCCTGCGAGCTGCGCCCAATGAATCACCGTCACCGGATCTTGCTTCAGAATACGTGCGAGAAGGCGTGTCGTCTCTTCTGTTCCATCAAAAGACTCCAGGACTTGCTGTGTGATTGAGTCAAAGCGGTAGTTGGGCAAAAAGAGTTCCTGGTTCTTGCGCAGGTGCACACGCGCGGCCAGCAGCGATTGCAAAGCCGCAATTGTCTGCGCACAGGCTCTTCTGGCGGTCCACTGTGCAAGATAGTGCGCGAAGAGTTGTCCGGCTTCTGCTTCTGTTGGCTGATCACCAACCATTCCCTGCCAGAAGGCATCCGGTGCAAAGGAGATAACATGGGTAAGATGGATGGTAGGAGCCAACTGAATGGCATCCGGCCCAATGCTCACCATCTCGCACCGTTCACCATCCAACAGTGGGAAATCTAATCCCAGTTCAAAGGAGTGGGAGCGATCATCTTGATCAAGGATGGTTCGAGGGAATCGTTCTTTCATCTGTCTCAAGCTCCTTAGCTGAGTAGCCGATCTACTCAGCTACTCAGCACTTGTCGTAACACGTAAGGTTTTTTAACTCTGGAGGGACTGCAAATCATATTTCTCGCAGATCACTGCAATCCACGGCCATTTCTTGCGGTTCCAACCAGCTATCGCGCTCTCTCCATCTCTGGCCGCAACATTCTGGCGGATACGAGCCAGGATTTCTAGCCGGGCAGGCACACGCCCAGTCTCCTGGTACAGTTGCGTGGCAGCGGCCAGCAACTCGCGCTCCTCTGCTGAAGTAGATTGCCCTCCCAGAGCAAAGGCGGTCAGTTCTTGCCAGGGAATCGCCCGGCGGGCAGGAAACGGCGAAGGGGCAAGAGAAAGCACCAGGGAAAGGGCATCCTCACCATTGGTGATAGTGATTTCAGTCAGCCCGCGCCGTAGCACCAGGCGCTCAAAGTCATAAGCGGCAATGGCCCCCGCTAGGGGACGGACAACAGGCGGTAGCGAGCTAACCGGAACAACTTTGCAGACATCCCCGCTGGGGTTATCTGCGCAACGTACCGTCAAGCGGCGTAGTGGGTCAGTGATGGAAGACTGGCCCATGAGGCACGCCGCACAGACCAACGCCCAGGCCCGCTCATCAGCATCGCGCAGATCGGCCAGGTACTCTTCATCAATCGTGGACAACTGGCAAAATGTGCCATCATCGGAAGCAGTGGCATAGCAGGTTTCGCGGCGATCTCCGCAGACAGGGCAGTTGAGATCCACCTGGAGCGCCAGCACTCCGTATGCCAAGCGTACCACTGGAACGATTTGGCCGTACCAGTTCACGAGCTGGCCGGGCAAATAATCGTGTGTATCCTCATCAATGAGCAATGTGTTCAATTCGTCCAGGCTCAGGGCATTGTGGAAGAAGTGGACGGCTTCTGGTCCTTCAATGCCGCAGCGCTGGCAATACATCGGCCACTCCTCTAGCCATCGGATACGCTTCTGTTGATTGTGGGCATAGCACAGTTCGTGGAGCGTCGACGCTCCAATATAGCCAGTGAGGTTCAGAACGAGAACCTCATGCGCTTCCGCGATCTTATCCAGGTGAAGGTCATCGAGGCCCTGTTTCGTCTGTCTGACCTCATCAGCAGGACGGCCTGCAAAGAGGGTGCTATCTGGTTGCGTGACACAACCAATAGAGAGGACCATCTTGTGCGTCAATGTATCCTGCGTATTCGCCCAATCAAAAGTGGAATGAAATTTGGTCGATCCGATATGGGTAACTTTTGTGCGTCGCATTGTCTCAAGCTCCTTTACGCAACGAATGACTAATCATGTGATTTTCGTGTGGATGTTTGTTTCAATCCTCAGCCCATTTTCAGGCTGCATCATCGTTTCTTCATCTTCGGTTTGAGGGCAGCAGCCAGGTTGGGAAAACGCCGATCATCAAAGAACCGTACCAAGTCACATACCCAGAAAAACAACAGCAAGCCCATGGCCAGGGCAAGATCGAACGCTCCACCCAGGCGAGGCCAGAAAAACACCACGACTGTGCTCCAGAGTGCGCCAACAACGAAGAAGCCACCATGCTCTCTCAAATGGGCCTGGTACTTTTTGTCATCCACGAGGTGAGAAAGAGTATGGCATGCACACTGACAGACAGCAGGGCAATCCTTGCAGGCGCATTTGAGCAGCGCTTGTGGATTATCAACAGGAGTATATAAAGGTGTCTGACCTGACACCTTACTTAATTTACAGAGCTGCATCATATGCTCCTTCTTACAACTAAGGGGCAGCGCCCCAACTGCACAACAAAACACACTACAGGGTCACAGGAGATTTCTTGAGAATGTTCAGTTCGCTCATGTTAAAGACATTGGTCCCCTCATCGGTGAAGATGACATGGACAGCAGTATCCTCAACCGCGAACACCAGACCCTCACGGCCATCATCTGGCGTGTCAGGTGCAACAACCCGGACTTCATCTCCCAGCTCAGGCTGTTGTTGTTTCGCCATCCTGGCTCCTTTCCGTTCCTCGTAATAGTTTGAGCCTGATAAGGCTCGCGTCTGCCGCTCCAGGTGTCTGCCACAACAGACAGCCGAAGCGCCAAACGCCAACCTGGCTGCTAAAGGCGGCCAGCCAACGCCCTCACCCGTTACTCAGCCTCTCTGAGCAGGCGTTCAATCGTTCTCATATCCGAAACTTCCACCAGCGGGGCCGTAAGCAGGGAATAGAGCATCTCGTTATCGCGCAGAATGAAACTTCCCGTTCTGAGTCCCTCTGTCTGACGGCCCCATTTCTTGTCAGACAGGACAAGCCTTGAGTGGTCCGAAGTCATACGATGGCAGAGTACAGTGTGAAGCAGACACCGGAGTGCTTCGCCGCTAATCTCCTTGTCAGCAAAGGAGTTGACACCCAACAGCACGAACATTTCGTAGCCGCACATCTCGCGCGCGCATCTGATCGCCGAGGCCGCAACCGCCATACTGAAGCTCCCCTTCTCACCCGCCTCTTCCGCTTCTCTGTCGAAATGCTCTAGGAGCGTGTTCCACTCATCGAAGACAACGACCAGTGGCTTGTAGGGGCCTGATTCAGCCTTGCGACGGTCCATTTCCTCGTCCCAATCATGAATCATCTTCTCCACGTCATCAGTCGTCCCGGCGAGGCGCACTCGGTGAGCCAGGGGACGCAAGAGAGCAGTGAGACCCGTTGACTTGTTGAAATGCGGGTCAGCGACCCAGACTTCGACGCCGCCTAAGAGCGCCTGTGCAATGAGGAAAGCCAGGGTATTCGTTGCACCAGATCGGCCCCGGCCAAAAGCCCCTCCTGACCGGAAATCCTGCCAGGTACTCCAGTACGGCTCGCCGGTGGACACATGCACGCCCATCAGGAGGCGAGTGGAAGTATCAGCGGTGAAGATGCCGTCTTCCAAGAGCGAGGCCATGCTTGGCACAACAGGAATGGGGCATGGTGGGCTTGCGGGGCGATCCTCGAAAAATGCCGGGTGCGCTAGCAAGAAGCTCACCATCTGTGCAACCTCTGCACGCGGCAGCTCAATGCATGCATCGCCATCGCTCAGCGCGAGCGTTTTGCGCTCCTGATCTAGCTCCAATCTACGGGTATTCAGAGTAAAAGGAATAATTGTCATCATTCAATCCTCCGGCTGGCAGAGATCGGCGGCCAGCCAGCGCCACTATCGTTCTTTGAGATCAATCATTAACAGCACTACGATTCCCCCAACAATGGCCCAGAAGCTGAAAAAGTAGCAGGCGATGAGAAACGCTGCAAGGAAGAGCAGTAGCTTCCCACCCGAGACGCGCCCACTCATGATTGCTGTCTCCTTCCCTACGAGATCGCTACGGGATCTCCTACACGATCCAGCCAAGCACGCATCTCGTTCACCTGGTTCTGATGTGCAGTCATAAACGCAAGAGTCTCTTGCTGGCTGATGACGTGAATGCGTATGCTCAGCTCTTGCACCAGCCGATCCCACTCTTCCTTGCTCACCACCAGTATCGGCTCTTCCTGGTCTGGCATCTTCCACTGCTGGCGCAGGAGCTGCTCTGCTACCGCCGCTTTCGCAACAGAAAGCCGGCGAGTATGCCGATCGAGAATCAGCCAATGCATTGCAGGATCTTCACTTGACCCCAAATCGAAACCGCGCAGCGCTGGCTGGACGCGCCAGTGATTGACAAACAGTTGGTAGCCGTCCCATTCGCCGGTTCCGCTCACCCGTCCATCTGCATAGTAGCTTTCATCACCAATGCCCCAGAAGAAGGCCACAAAGCGCGCCTCGCCAGTATAGCCGCAGCACTCTTCAAGCTGGAACGGAACAGGAACAGACAACAGCTTCACCTGGTCACTGTAGAGGGTATAGGAGGCCCTAAAGATACTCCGCTCTATAACGCGCATATCCAGATCTGGTCCGGTGCACCCGTTCCAGGTGATGATTCCCCCGTCAGGCTGACTCTCCCAGTCCTTCTCGCCCGACTGCAGAACAAAGGGGAAAGCAAGACGAAAGCAGGCGACTGGTTTCGGGTCGAGCTGCACATACAGTCGGAATCCCTCGCTGTCTGGCCCGCTCACCAGCACGCGATCTCGAATCTGGGAGCACGTCCACCGCTCGCCCTGAACGCCCACGCAGAGATAGCGTCCCACCGCAACGCGCTGACGACGGCCTTCCAGGTCGAGAAAGGAATCCCCCATGCTCTGCACATCTTCAGCAGTGATGGCACGTATCCTGGTAGGGGCCACTTTTATCCAGGAAGCGGAGTCAAATGCGCGGAGAACATCTCCAGGTGTCAGGATACGCTTCTTGCCTGCCATCCGGCATTCCAGGCAGAGGCTTTGCTCTTGTTCGCCTGGCGCGCGCAGCAGATTGCCACATTGGCATCTTTTCATTGTCATGTCTCAAGCTCCGTCGATCTGTAACAAGATTTGACGTTACAAATACCGCACTACGAATCAATCATTTCTCCACCCGATGAAGAGCTTGCCCTTCCACTTTTGGCGCACCTTCCAAATAGGCATTCCTCTGGTTCCAGGCCCTACTAATGACCAACTCTTGCCCATCCTGAAAGCGATAGTGATCGATGGGACCAATCGCGCTCTTGTGGTCTGTGACCTCATGGGTGCAGACAGCTCTTACCTCGATCTGGTACAGCTTGTGCCTGTGCGCGCGAGGGCGAAGATCAATGACAGGGAAGTGTGCCCGGACCTCATCGAAGAGATATTCAACCTCGATCCGTAGGAAGGGCATGGTGCCACTCTGCGGAGGCGCGGCACTCTCGGTACCCCGAGATGGTAGTTGATCCGTTCTCATACGTTCCTTTCTGCTACTGTTGCTCTTTCTCTTCAGCAACTTTATAAGCCATGCTGAGCGCGGCCAACAAGTTGATATCGAGAAACTTCAGCAACTTTTCAATAATCGCCTCCTGCTCGCGCTCGCTCTGGAGTTGCTTGACAATCTTCTTTTTCAGAGCAGCCGTTGCAAAGTAGGCCGTATTGTGGTTCACATCAACCTGGTTGTGGAAGACGGAATTCAGTCGATCCATACATGCTCACTTTCTTTGTGGGTAAACAGACCGTTGAGCTGAAGGCTCATACCAACCTCTCACCTTTCCGCTGGCGTTGAGGGCAAGCACGAACCTGGCTGACGCGGCGGCCAGCCAGATGCACTCCCGGCTCAGCGATGCCCCCCAGATCCAGATCGTGACAGCAGGCCCAGGACGAACCCGATCCCGAATATTACGACAAGAAACCAGAAAGGCAGGTGGACGGTGAAATTCAAAAACTGCGATAGATCCATCTATCACTCCTTTTCGTGTGTACGCGCACTAGAGAACCCGCTTGCCGTTACGAGAGACTTTCGCGGCGAGCACAATCCTTCGCTGTGCTCGATATCCAAGGATCATCACCGCTGTCTCGATGGCATTGTAGAGAAAATGCAAATCAGGACGTGCGATGGGTGATGCCCCGTGAAAGAGAAGACCACCGTGCGCCAGCAGTCCAGGCGAGCCAACAATACCAGTACGCAAGTAGAAAGCGAGAATGACCACATGCTCTGCAGCATGCCATAACGCAACAGGAAGTAGTACGACTAGCCAACATGTTGGCCGGAATGCTGTATCTCGTGTCACTGGATCGATCGTATGGCGTGGCCGTCCGACAAACATGGCAAGCAACATGATGGTGCAGTATGGAATAAGCATGGTATCAAACATGAAGTGCAGCCATTCCGTGTCCAGGAACTGGCCTAGCACGCCGTGTGATATCGCCAGATTCCACCCGAGAATGTGTATCTCAATCATTTGTGCCACATGTTCGACCATATGTGGCGACTGTAATGCTATGAGCATACAGAACAGTCCGAGAGCAGGACGATGCAACCAATTCGAGAACGTCCACTGCAATGCAATCGGAGCCCAGGCCAGCAACAACAAAGCGGCAACCCACCACAACATCCACGCGCACATGAGAATGAGCGCACCGAAGAGCATGGTGAGTGCCAACACCAGGACGACGGGATATTGCCAGTAGTCGGCGAAAAGCTGATGCAGACCGTCAAGGTAGTCTGCTACGGAAGCGCGTAGTGCAATGATCATGTCTCACCTCTTTTTGTGCTACCATCATCGCCTTGTGCTCTACTCGCAGTGGCTGCTACAGCATCAACGACCTCTCGAAAAGACCCCATCTTCTTGCCCCTTTTTGTGTCACTAATTGAAATCTTCCCTTTTTGCACCATTAATTGGGGAACAGGCGTCAACCTGGCTGGCGAATGAACGGGGGCCAGCCAACACCCCTGTTCTTGGTCTTAGGCAGTTTGTGCTTCGCCCGTTTGATCGAGCACTTTGTTCAGCGTCTCGCGTTTGATGCGATACGCCTGACGTTCATTGACGTGAGGGAGCACTATCGCCTCAAGTACCCCTTGTTTTACCCAACGTCTCACGGTCGTATCGTCTACCCGCAGAACGCGGGCAACTTCTGACACCGTTAACAGTTCGCTCATGTACGCATTTCTCCTTTTCGTGTGTATAGAAGCACAGGGCTGGCAATCAGGGCGGCCAGCTCGCGCCACTACTCTTCTGCCTGCTTTCACAAGCCATCTCAAGCTCCTAGAGCCTCCGTCAGGCTCATGTCTGGCTCCTGCCCTCTCAGGGGACAAACATCAACCTGGCTGGCACTTGATGAAGGCCAGCCGCGCCGGTTCTTACGGTTAACGAAATATGCGGCGCAAGATGTAGACAAGTACCAGGCACAAACCCATCGCGCCTGCAATTTGCCCTCTCCATCGTCGAGATCGGGGTCTCCACCCGCGCTCAAAACTGATACCAGTCTCGTGGATAAGATTTTCCGCAAATGTCTGCACCTGGTCCTGATTGCGCTGAACGCCGTTGATGGCCGTCGTCTCTTCCAGATCCTGGATCACAAAGGTGACATCATTCACCGTGAGCAGGCTAAATCCCATATCCTCAAATGCCAGGACTGTTGCCTTGCCGCTGCGATGTTCTGCAACTGAACCATGTTTTAATGCATTGGTGATATTCATGGTCGCGCTACTCCATTGCTGGCAGTTAGGGCCGCCAGCTTGCCACACGCTAATACTCATACTTCTTCTTCACCAGGAAGATACCACCGCTTCCCGTCGTAGCAATACCCTTGATCATGGAGGCGGTTCCCTGCTTGCCACCTGGTCTTCGTGTCTCCCTGCTCTTTCGCCTGTTCCCATTCAAGAGCGACCGCTTGCACCTCCTCATCAGTCACAAGTGGCGGCCTGAGATCGAGCGTCACCTCAATACCGAATATCCTCATGTGTGTTATCCTTGTCTTTCTACTCTTCGTCATCCTCAGAAATCCATCGACGCCCGTCCCAATGATAGCCTCGTGCAATCAGTTCGTTGTGCGTTCGAACAATTGTTTTCTCGTCATCAGTCACGGCATCTGTCTCGTGAATATAGGATGGACGCCCAGGAACGCTATAGTAGCGCGAGCTGGCCTCCATACTTTCTTCAATCAACTCTCTGTCACTCGGGCCAAAGACGGCCCGTCCGATACTACTGAAGATGCCTATGGTGATTATCCTTTCTTGTGTTAGAACCAGCCTGCCTCTTCTCGCTTGCGCCAGGAAATATCCTCCCAGTCATCGGGATACTTGGAACGATCCCACCTCTTCTTCGCCATAGCAGCACCCCACTAGGCTGGAGAAGCTGGTTCCGGGTGAGACGCACTACTAGACTCTTGTGTTTGGCCCTCTCCTACCTCGATAGCCAGCGCCTGGCTGAACAAATCAAAAAAGTTGGTGCGCACCTCTTCAGTGCTCGTGTTCTCCAGATCAGTTACAAATTGTTGAGTTGGGTCCATGTCTTGCCTTCCTTGACTCAGACAAGATCGCACTGTGCAAAGAAAAGGCGAGATGATATACTATGCACAGGCTAATCTTGCCTCAAGGGCTAGCTCTGTCGGATGCCTCGGAAACATTTATAGGAGCTGGCCCTTCGCCACATCTACAGCGCCGCACTATTAAGTCTCCACTACAGAATTGCGGCTTGTCTCGCCGCCTACACAGGCCCGCAAGTCTTCACAAAAGAAGCGCCAGGTGCTTCCCACTTTTTGCCCGGTCAGTTGGCGCCTATACAAGGTAGCTCGGCTCACGCGCAGGTAATTCATAGCTTCCCTAAAAGTGGGAAGGATGTCATATTGTTGACGCATCTGTACGACCGTCTCGGCCTCCAGAAGGGAACTAGGATGCTACTGCTACAGGGGACTTTTTCCGTAAGAGATTCTGAAGAGTTGCCCGCCGAATGCGATACGATTGATATTCGCCGCTCACCGGAAGAGGAAGAGCCTCCACAGCTCCGTTCTTGGCCCAGCGCCGCACAGTATCCTCGGATACATTGAGTCGCTTCGCCACGTACTGGAGCGTCAAAAGATCCTCACCACCTTCACGCGTGCGAATTGCCCAATCTTCTGCTTCAGCCCATGGCTCGCCCACTTCATCAAGAGCGTATTGCCAATTGCGCCAGCATTCCTTATGGTCGCCTTCCAGATCAGTGACAACATAAAAATCATCCAGATCGCGATAGACAACTATGCTTGCAAGAGCACCAGGGACCGGTGCAGTTCGCACCGCTGCCAAGTCAGGATCAGCATCGAGCTGATCCTTGAGGTCATGTAATGTTGCCATCTGTCTCAAGCTCCATTCGTCACACTCGTTCACGTTACGCTTTGAGCCGGGGAGGCTCGGCTCTCTCGCCCTGGTGTCTGTTGCAACAGACAGGTACGAACCTGGCTGACGATGTACGGCGGCCAGCTAAACGCCTCTCCATTGTTTCTATGCCTTCCAGCTCGTGCCTGCTTCCCACAGGCTACATCCCCCACCGGACTACAGCTTCCTCCATGAAGCACCATTAAGACCCTGCTCAGCAACCAACTTTTCGACCGTGCCGATGTCGGTAAAGCGCGATGGCGTCTTCATATTAAGCGGGGATCCCTGACAGCTCTTTCCTCTTCTTTCTGTCCTCAGCCGCTTCATCCTCAATCGCACGATGGAGCTACATGTGAGAAACCGCAAGAAAAGCAATAGACCTGGCTATACACTGGTTTGGCCACATACACCACGTTCTTCTCTTCCTTTGGTTTCGCCAGCTGCTCTAAGACCAGGCTTGTCTGATGTGCACGTTTTTGCTTCTGCTTGTGCGTTTCGATTGCTGCTGAAACGGGGTTGCAGACATGTTTGCTGAACATCCCATAGCGTTCTCCACAGTTGACACAAATCATGATGGTATCCTTTCTGCTCTGCTCTCAATCGCACACGGGAGGCAAGTGCGATTTCTGGCAAGAGTCACACCATTCTTTCCCATCATCAGGCAATCCGGCTGCTGCACGCGCCTCGCGTCTGTGCGCAGGATTGAAAAAAAGATCAGTCACTTCTTCCTTCTCATCCCCGAAATGAACCAAGCATACCTGTAGGCTCATGTCTGCTTCCCACCCATCGATGATCTTGCTCTGCCGCTCAACTTCCGCAAGCATCTCTGAGCAAGAAGCAGGCATGAACCGAGCTGACTATGAGGCGACCAGCTAACGCCTTTTGCAACACTTGCAATATAAAAAGCTACAATCCGAAAACGATTCCGATAACCAGGCCAAGCATTATCGCTACACCGACCGTAAAGACATGATTTCCTTCACGCTTGTACGTGATCCACGCCCAGGCGGCGAACAAGGCAATGCCACCCTCGGTCAAGAAAATAGCCAATGCTCCTTTCATATCCGTGAGCCTCTCCGGCTCATGTCTACTCCCCACCCACCTGAGCGAGAAGCAGGCATGAACCGGGCTGACTATGAGGCGGCCAGCAAACGCGCTTCACTAGCACAACTCAAGTTGATTGTCGAAATTGCACTGCCTGTTTGCAGCGATCAACGCATTATCAAAACCTTCTTCTGGCTGACTTCTACGCGGCCAGCAAACGCATTCGATCAGATGATCTGGCGTCATAATCAATCCCAGATTTCCTCTCCCTTGACCAGCCATCACGACCGTTCGATTTGTGGTGGTTCCATCCTCTAACCTGACTTCCTGATTTTCCAGTCTCATCAGCTCTTCCGATTGACTACAATGCGATCAACCAACGCTCTCGATTGTCCATGTACTGGGGTTGCGTTATTCGCGTTCTCTGCAACATTCGCAACTCTTGAAAGAAGTATAAATTATGACTTGTCATCTTGTCAAGGCTTTTTGTCTTGTCTTTTTGAAAAGTGGGAAATTCGTAGGAAGAAGAGAAAGCGGTCCATAAAGTAGGAGAATAAAATTGAAACGGAGGGCGAAAACCTCCGTCTCACGTGAGTAGATGTCATAAGATCAGACACTATCCGTGGACAACAGATGGTCCAGGCTTTGTTAGGCGCTCTGGTAAAATATAAACAGAGTGGCCGAGTAACCGGGGATCAGCGTCAAGTTGGGCCTCAAATTCAGCAGGAATGCTCTCTCTCCAGGCCAGTACAACATATCCAGTTCGGAACCGGCAAGACCATCCCCAATCGTAAACCTCTACATTATCCTGTCCTGTGAATTGCTGCTTGAATTCGTTAACGAGAGTCTCGACAAGACTCTCTGGACAGCTAATATGCACATCTTGCGCTTGCATTGTAGTTGATGCTGAATACGTTTGAATGCCCCGGCTGTATGTAGCAAGCATAGCGATTTCTCCTTCTTATGCGGCATATGCAACATCTGCTAAGGATGAGTGTAGCGAATCGCCTCGCAAAACCAGGTGATTTCTCAGTAAAGGATCTGCAAAAAGTACGCAAATACTCTGCAATCAAGCAAAGGGTGATTTCGGACAAAAAGAATGCAGTTATGCACAACCCATAACTGCTTCTTGGAGAACGTATCTGACTTTGGTGACTTATCTAAGGAAACTGAAGCAAGGTCTTTGCGATATCTTCATCAATTGCCAAACATTGCCATCCCGTGACGAGCAGCGTCTGTACGGACTCCTGCTGATTTCTGCCCGGCGAGGGGAACAGATGCACTCGCTTTGCCCTAGTGCAGACTCACGCAACCTTTTCGGGAATGACGAGATGAGACTCATAAGAAGTTCCATAGTAAGCACAGACCCGCTCGGCCAACTGTTTGGCGGTAAGCAAGCCATTGGTCTCGACCACGTTGCGCTTGCCG
>WNFX01001997.1_pt1 | contig 22420 bp, 29 predicted proteins | sample 5400111 | NCBI WGS metagenome assembly WNFX01 (sample SAMN13153363, study PRJNA577476) | soil metagenome | isolation source: 40 cm soil or saprolite under grassland replicate 1 | place: USA:California | collected 2016-06-15 | reverse complement strand
GCGCCAAGCGGTGGCCCCTCGGGCTACTGCCGCCTGTGCCAGCCCGAGGTCAGCCGCGCCGCTCGGCGGCGCCGCCTGCAGGACCCGGCCGCCGTCGCCAAGGTGCGGGCGCGGGACCGGGCGCGCAAGCGCCGCGGTCGAGGCGGTGATGCCGCGTGAGCGAGCTGCTGGACGTCCGCCTGATCGGCGCCCCCGACGTCGCCGAGATGGCTGTGGCCCGGGTGGGTGAGCTGTTGGACCTGGACCGTCTGCACGGCCCCTACCCCTCCCGCAAGAGCCCCGGCCTGGTCCGGTTCTACCTGACCGGCCGGCTCCGCCCCCCCACCGACCCGCAGGCGCTGGCCGGTGAGGTCGAGCGGCTGGACTGCCAGGCCGCGCGGCTGCGGGCGGCGCTGGAGCTGCTGACCGCCTGCCCGCACGGCCAGGGTCTGGACTGCCCCGCCTGTGAGCCGGTCCCTGACCTGGTCCGCCAAGCCCTGGAGGGCGAGGCGGTGAGGCCGGCATGACCACGCCTGCCGCCCCGACCGATGCCGAGATCCGCCTGGTGGAGCAGTACGTGCGCGTGCTGGACTTCGTCTCCCGCTGCGCCCAGGCGATCGACACCGGCAACTGGCACTACCTGTGGGCCAAGACCGCGCAGCTCGAGGACGCCGCTGGCGGGCTGGCTCGGGTCGCCAACCAGACCTGGGAGCAGGTCAGCGCCGGCCGGCCGCGGCCCCGCGCCGAGGTCGTCCGTGCCGAGGTCGCCCACCAGGGCCGCCACTACCTGGCCGGTCGGCTGCTGCACCCTACCAACCCCGGGCCCACCGCGGCAGGGGGTGAGCGGCCATGACCGCCCCGCCGCTTCGGGTCTGCTGGGTGGACGAGGACTGGGACCGCTCCTGCGCCTCGGACAACGTGAGCCGCTACGGCGCCTACCTGCGCAGCCACACCGAGCTGTTCGACCCCTGGCGCGAAGCCACGGACGGCATCACCGAGGATCCCGGCGAGTTCGCGATCGCCGCGTTCCAGGTGGCCTGCGGGCCGATCATGAGCCCCGGCTACGTCTGCTGGCATCCCCGCGTCCTCGACCACCAGGTCAACTACGGCGACGATCCCGACCCCACCCGACTCATCTGCCAGGTCACCCTGGCCAGCTTCCTGCCCATGCGGCTGGGCTCCCCTTGGTGGAGCTGGACCACCTACCTGGGCCGCGAGTGGGTCCGAGCCGGAGGAGGGCCGGCATGCCGCCCTGGCGAGCCTACGGCTGCGCTGGCCGCTCCCCGTTACCACCCTCCCCCGCCCACAACCGCCCGCCAGGCCCGGCCAGCCGAACCTGCGTGACGCCAAGGCGTCAGTGCGGGCGCTGGTCGACGTGATCAACCAGGCGGCCGGGCCGGTGCTGGCCAAGCTGGAAGGCGGTGAGCGCCGGTGACCGCCGCGGTGCAGACACCCGAGCTCACGCCAGCCACGGCGGCGGACTCCCGAGCGGTGGGCCGGGTGGTGGAGCTGGCCTCGGGGCTGCTGATGCTGCTGGACGAGCACGGCATCACCGGCCGGCTGCCCTTGGACGCGCGCGCAGGCGAGCCGTCTCCGCCACGCGGTCAGGCTCGCCATTCAAGCCACCAGCGCCACCAGCGCCACCAGCGCCACCAGCGCCACCAGCGCCACCAGCCCGCCGGCGCCGGCCGCGCCGACGGGCCCCGATCCTGCCGGCGAGCTGCGCGCGTGGATCGCCGCCCAGCCGTGGGCGCAGCCCGGCCCGGTGGGTTGGGTGTACCTGCTGTGCTTCCGCGACCCGGCCACCGGCGAGCACCAGCCGCTGCGCGGCAACGGCTGCCGTGGCCAGTTCGCGGGCCACTACTGGGGCTGGACGACTGACCTGGTGCGCCGCATCAGCCGGGAGCACCGCAACCCCCGCTGGAGCGGCCCCGGCCGGCTCGTCCAGGTCGCCCTCGCCGCCGGCCTGACGTTCGAGCTGGCCTGGCTGGAGTACCCGGCCACCCTCGGCCGGGAACGCCGCCTCAAGCGCCAGGGCTCGGCCTACCGGCGCTGTCCGCTGTGCCGTGGCACGGGCGGGCCGCTCGACCCGGTCGCCGCGGCCGCGGCGGTGCTCCAGGCTGGGGGTGCCCGGTGATCGCCCGGCCGCTCCCCCGCCAGCGCCGCAGTCACCCCGTCGCGTGGACGCTGCTGATCGTCACGTTCGCGTGGACGGTCGACCACGTCGCCCAGCCGGTCAGCCCGCACCGCTCCGGCGCTTCCCGCCGCGTCGCCTCGGCGGCCCGGTCGCCGATGGCCGCCCGGGCGGTCGCCTACGCCCGCTCCCAACTCGGCAAGCCCTACCAGTGGGGCGCCGAAGGCCCCGGCGCGTTCGACTGCTCGGGGCTCACCTGGGCCGCGTGGCGGCACGCGGGGCTCGGCTGGGAGCGGATGACCGCCGCCGGCCAGTGGCAGACCCTCGGCGCCCACGAGGTGGCCCGCTCGGCGCTGCGCCCCGGCGACCTCGTCTTCTACGCCTACCACCTTGGCGACTGGCGCTCGATCCATCACGTCGGCCTGTACGTCGGCCGCGGGCTGATGGTCGAGGCGCCCCGCACGGGCGCTGACATCCGCCTGGCCTCGATCAACCGCGGCGGCTGTTCGGCGCCGTCCGGCCCGGGGGTGCCCGGTGATCCCGCGCGGCTACCCCGAGATCCCGGTGCGGACCAAGCTCGGCCTGGCGCCGCTGGCCGCGCTCGTCTTCGCCCTGTACGTGCTGGGCCAGGCTGGCGTCATCGACCTGCACGCCGGCCTGCCAGCGACTCCAGGCGAGAGCGCCGCTCCCCCGCCGAGCCGCGCAGCCCGTGCGGAGATCCCCGCCGGCTACCTGGCGCTGTACCGGGCCTCGGCCCAAGCGTGCCCGGGGCTGCCCTGGGGCGTGCTGGCGGGGATCGGCAAGGTGGAGACCGACCACGGCCGCTCTCGCGCGCCCGGCGTCCTCTCCGGCGTCAACGCCTTCGGCTGCTGCGCCGGGCCGATGCAGTTCAACGTCCGCAACGGCCCGCCCTCGACCTGGGACCACTACGGCCGCGGCGGCAACGTCTACGACCCCCGCGACGCGATCCCCGCGGCCGCGCGGCTGCTGTGCGCCAACGGCGCCCGCGGTGGCCGCAACCTGCGCGGCGCGGTCCACGCCTACAACCACTCGTGGGCCTACGTCGGCCAGATCCTCGCCCTCACCCGCTCCTACCAGGCAGGGAGGGGGTGATCCTCATCGGCTTCATCGACCAGTACGGCCCCGTGCTCTGCGTGGCGTTCCTGGTGGTCTGCGCCATCGGCGGCTACATCCGCGACCGGCGCCACGCGAACCGCTGAGCGCCCCTTCACCTGCCGGGGGCGCCAACCCGGCCCGGCTCCCCGGACGCGCCCCCGCAGCCAACCCCACCAGGAAAGGAAGGACCATCGCATGTCCCGTCCCAAGAGCAAGCGCATCGGCCCCGTGGTGGTGACGCGCTACAGCAACGGTGCCTGCACGGTCGCCTGCAATCGCAGCGACTGCGGCGTCTATAGCCAGCCTCGTAGTTGGCGCGCCGGGCTGCGGCAGGCCCGTAGCCACGTTGCCGCCCATGACGCCATGGATGCCCCGTTCGTCGGCACCCCCTGGGGCATTCCCGCGCATGAGCTGTCCCGCACCGCCCGTCGCCGGCTGCAAGGGAGGTGACCACCCATGCCGTTGCTGCTGGGGCTGCTTGTCGTCGAGGCGATGCTCCTCCGGGGCATGGTCCGGTCGCCGTTCACCCCTTGGCTGCTGCTGAAGTGGCCGATGGGCGTCTGGATCACCGGCCTCACCGTCTACTCCGTCTGGGAGCAGCTCGTCACCCCGAAGCACAAGCCCGGAAGGGACAGGTGACCAGCGCCATGCCCAACAAGACCACGCGCCGCCGGCCCCGGCGCTCCAGCCGATTCGCGGTGCTGCTGCTGGTGGCGCTGCTGATGGTGATCTCCTCCGCCGGGACGTACCTGGCGGTCGAGGTGTTCACGACCCGAGCCACCACGATCGAGGGGGGCCGATGATGCTGCGCCCCCGTGCCCTGCCAGCTCCCGCCGCACCGCTCCCCCGGTCCGGTCTGCGGCTGCGGCTGCTGATCCTCGTTGCCGCAGCGCTGCTGATGGTCGGCTGGTTCGCTGGCCTGCTGCGCTCCGGGCGCGGCTGGCTGACGATCGGCCTCGCCGTCCTGGTGGCGGTCCTGCTGGCCGCCCACCGCCGCGACGGCGGCCGCCGCTGGCTGGCCCGCGTCGTCTGCGAGTACGCCGCGGTGGCGCTGCTGGCCGCCCTGCTGGTCCTGGCCGTTGGCGGCGCGCCTCAGCAGCACCCCGCCCACCGCCGGCCCGCCACGGCCGGCGCCGCGGGCCAGCTCTGCCCGCGGTCGTGCGCGAGGCCACTGGCGGCCTCTGCGACCGGGTCGAGGCGCTATGGCGCAACGCGAAAGCCAGGGCCGAGCGGGCATCGCCCACCACCACGACCAGGCCGCAGCGCCGATGAGCCGCCGTCCTCGAGCCCCCCGCTCCCCTGTCCGCCCACCCCCGGAAGGAACACCCGATGAGCTGGTCTGAGCTCCCGACGAATCTGCGCACCGTGCTCGGTGCGGCGCTGCTGCTGGTGATCGGCGTCGCCGTCGCGTCGTTCTCCCTGTCGTTCATCGCGCTCCGCGAGGTGGCCTCCAACTCGGTCACCGGCTGGGGACGCAACGCCTGGATCTTCCCGCTGTGCGTCGACATGGCCCTGCTGGCTTCCGAGGTGGTCCTGGTCGGCGTGTCGATGATCAAGGGCGTCAACCGCGCGGTGCCGTTCGTGTTCATGGTCCTCTTCGGCGCGCTGACGGTCTGGTTCAACGTCGCCCGCGTGCCCGCCGACTGGCGGCTGGTCACCGCGGTCCCCCCCGTCGCCGGCATCTTCATGACGCTGCTGATCGCGTTCCTGCTGAAGGTGCTCGCCAAGGCGCTCGGCAAGACGATGGTCTACGAAGCGCCGCCGATGCCGCAGGCCGGCTACCTGATGGCCCCGCAGACCACGGTGGTGCAGCTCCCGGACGGCTCCTACGGCGTTCCGGGAAGTCCGTTTCCGGGCTACGGCGCTGGGACGTTCCCTCCGCAGGGTGCGTTTGGGCAGATGCCCAGCTCCGAAAGGGTTAGAAATCCCCAAATCGGACATGCTGAGATCGACGATGCGACCAAGCGGCGCGCGGTCGAAATGTACCTTTCTCACCTGACCGCTGATCAGCTCGGCGTGGCCACCGCAAGCTCGGTCGTGGTGGCGCTGGCCGGGCAGGGGATGCCGATCGGCGAGAGCTACGCGGGCCGCATCCTCAGCGACTACAAGGCCGCCCAGAAGTCCGCCAACGGCGCCCGCACGTCCGTCAGGCGAAAGGCGTGACGACGGTGGGCGAGGGCGTCGTGACGATCGAGCAGGGGAGAGCGGGCCGCCCGCGAGCCACCGAGTGGCGGGGCGCCCGCACCCTGCCGGGCGGGCCGTGGCGCACCGGGCGGGAGTGGATGGCCCGCGGCGGCTGCACCAGCCCCGAGGTCGACCCGGACTGGTTCACGGTGGAGGAGACCGCGCCGGGCGCCGTCGAGCTGATCGCCAAGGCCAAGGCGGTCTGCCGTGGCTGCCCGGTGCGACTGCTGTGCCGCATCCACGGCGACGAGACGCGCGAGTACGGCGTCTACAACGCCGAGACGTACTCCGAGCGAATCCAGCGGCTGCGCCGCTGGGAACGGCTGGGGCTGCCCGCATGAGCCCCACCAGACCAGGCGGCAGCAACGCCGCCAGCGCGCTGGTGGCCGCGCTGGAACGCGCCTGGGCCGCGATCCGCGCCCAGCACCCCCAGGTTCCCGAGGTGGTCATGGCGGTGGCCTCCGGCAGCGTCGGCCGCCGCGGTGAGCTGAAGCTCGGCCACTTCGCCGAGCGACGCTGGACGGTGGCCACCGCTGAGCGGCCCGAGCTGTTCGTGGGTGGGGAGGGCCTGGCCGCCGGCGCGGTCGAGGTCCTGGGCACACTGCTGCACGAGGCCGCCCACGGCCTGGCCGCCACCCGCGGCGTCCAGGACACCAGCCGCCAGGGCCGCTACCACAATCGCCGCTACGCCACCCTCGCCGGCGACCTGGGCCTGACCGTGCAACGGGCCGGCGCTCGAGGCTGGACCGCCACCGCCGTCCCCGCCGAGACGACCACCGTCTACGCCGCGGTGATCGATGACCTGGCGCGGGCGCTGGTGCTGTGGCGCCGCGCCGAGCACCCGGGCCCGGGCAAGCCCACCAGCAATCTGCTGGCCGCCGTGTGCGGCTGTGGGCGTCGCATCCGGGTCGCCCGGTCGACGCTTGAGGAGGCGCCCGTGCTGTGCGGCCGCTGCGGCGGGCCGTTCCAGCCACCCGCCGACCAAGCCAGCGACTTTGACATTTAAGCGTCAATCAAGGGAGTGGAGATGTGCTCCATGCCGGTCCCCAGGACCGTGGGTGAACCCGCCCGGATCGGGCCTGGCGCGCTGCTGGCCGCGCTCGGCGAGGACCTGGAGCCCGCCCGGGCCGCTGAGGTGTACGCCGCGCTGGGCTACCCGGTCCTGCCCGTATTCGAGCCCAGCCCCGACGGGTGCACCTGCCGCGCTGGCGCCGGGTGCACCCGGGCGGGCAAGCATCCCCGCATCACCGGCGGGGTGTGGCAGGCCACCACCGACCCGGCCGTGGTGCGGCGCTGGTGGCGCCGCTGGCCGGCCGCCAACCTGGCGCTGCGAACCGGGGTGCGCTTCGACGTGGCCGACGTCGACGGCCAACCCGGTGTGGAGGCGCTCCGCGCCCTCCTGACCAACGCCGACCGCCCCCTCAGCTCGGGGCCGTTGGCGCGCACCGGCGGCGGGGGCTGGCACCTGCTGTTCGCCCCCACCGGCTCTGGCAGCCCCAAGCGGGTACTGCCGGGGGTGGACTGGCGCGGCCGGGGCGGCTACGTGCTGGTGGCCCCCTCGGCGCACCCCTCCGGACGCCGCTACCGGTGGGTGCAGCCGCTGACGCTGGAGCTCCCCCAGGCGCCCGCCGGGCTGCGAGCACTGCTGGCCCCACCGCCCCGGCCAGCCCCCCGCCCCCCAGGCCCGGCGGTGGCCACCATCGGCGGGCGCTACGGGCCGGCGGCCCTTGCCGCCGAGTGCGCCCGGGTGCGGGCGACCCCGCCGGGCGGCAAGGGGCGCAAGGGCCGCAACGACGCGCTCAACCGGGCCGCGTTCAAGCTGGGCCAGCTCGTCCACGCCGGCCTCCTGGACCCCGGCCAGGTGTGCGCCGCGCTCCTCGACGCCGCCACCGCCGCCGGGTTGGAGCCGGCCCGCAGCGCCCGCACGATCGACAAGGCGATGACCGCGGCCCGCGCCAAGCCGCCGGCCACCCCAGGACGACGGGTGCTGCTGCGATGACCCAGCCGCCGGCGCTGCGCCTGGCCCCCGACCGGCTCGAGTACGGCCCTGACGGGGTGCCCTGGCCCACCACGCCCATGGACCAACCCACCAGCAACAGGCACAGCCACCGCAACGGCAACGGCCACCACCCCGCCCAGCCCCCAGGGCGGCCGTTCGTCCCGGTCGACCTGGCCGAGCTCGCCCGCCAGGGCGTGCCAGCGCCAGAGCTGGTCTGCCATCGGCTGCTCTACCGCGGCGGACTGCACTCGCTGGCCGGCCCCCCCGACTGCGGCAAGTCCACCCTGCTCTACCTCTGGGCTCTGGAGCTGCTGGCCCAGGGCCAGCGGGTGGTGCTGCTGGACGAGGAATCCGGCCGCGAGCAAGTCACCGAAAAGCTGCTGGCGCTCGGCGCTACCCCCGAGCTGCTGGCGCCCGACCGGCTCATCTACCAGGACTTCCCCGCCCGCACCTGGGACCACGCCGACCACCAAGCCCTCGCCGAACTGCTGGAGCGCACCCGGCCGGCGTTGCTGGGCCTGGACTCGGCCGGCGCGTTCCTGGCCGTGGCCGGCCTGTCGGAGAACGAGTCCGAGCACGTCACCGGCTTCTACAAAGCCGTCCTGCTCCACACCGCCCGCACCTGGAACGCCGCGGTGGTCGTGCTCGACCACCAAGGCAAGTCCGACGAGGCCGGCCGCTACGCCCGCGGGTCGGGCGCCAAGCTCGCCCTGGTCGACGTCCACCTCCGCGTCGAGGCGGTGGTGCCGTTCAGCCGCGCCCAGTCCGGCCTGCTCAAGCTGCTGGTCCAAAAGGACCGCCGCGGCTACCTGCACCGCGCCCACGAGATCGCCGTCAACGTCGACCCCGACCAAGGCGCCCTGGCGTTGGCGTTCACCCCGGTCGACCACACCCCCGGCCCGGACGGCACCAGGGCGCAGGAGTTCCCCGGCGACCCCGCCGCCACTGACCCCGGCCTGGCGGAGCTGGCCCCGGCCGCCCGCAAGCTGCTGATCGTGCTCCGCGACGCCGCCGGGCAGCCGCTGACCAGCCGCGAGCTGGTCGACCGGGTCAAGGCCCGCTGGAACCACGGCCTGCAACGGCAGACCACCTCCAGCGCCCTCAACGAGCTGGCCAAGCGAGGCCTGGCCGACGGGGAGCAGGGCGACGACCACGGCCAAAAGCGCTGGTGGGCACCATGACCCCCTCGACCGCCAGCGGCTGTCGGCCGGCCGGGGCGGTGCTGCTTCGGCCCGTGGGGGGTGTCGTCAGCGTCGCTGACACCCCCTCGCCGACGGTGACAGGGGGTGTCGTCACCGTCATCACACCCCCCGTAGGGGGGGTGACGGTGATGACACCCCCACGGCGACACCCCCCGACCGCGGTGACGACACCCCACGCCCTTGGGGGCGGGGGGCTGGCCCACCACCCCGAGCGACACCTTCGGGTGAGCGTTCGGGAGGCCCCTGCGGGGTGTAAAGCGGAAACCGGGCAATGGACGCCCGCTGACGCCTCAGCGCCACGGACTGGCCCCGGAGTCCGCCCCGGACCGTCCCCGCGCCTGCCGGCCCGCTTCCCGCCCCGGCAACGGCCCGTCGGACGCCGGTTCCACGTCGCCGGTCCGCTCCTGTCCCGTTCACCCACGATCGGGGCGAGGTCGTCGTGGCGTCGGTGAACTGGCGCAAGCGCGGGAAGCGCTACCTGGTTTACTGGCGGTTGGACGACGGCTCCCAGGGCGGCAAGACCGTCGGCACCAAGGACGAGGCGCTGCTGCTCGCGGCCGAGAAGCGGCTGGAGCTCGCCCGCAGCACCTGGACCACGCAGCAGAAGGGCAAGCGGCCATTCGGCGAATGGGGCGACACGTGGTGGGACCTGTGGTCGTCCAACCCCGACCTGAGCCCCAACACGATCGAGACCACCAGGATCCAGTACCGCAAGCACGTGCGCCCGTTCTTCGAGCGCCAGCAGATCCGCTCCATCAGCCCGACCTTCGTCCGTCGCTGGCAGAACCGGCTCCAGGCCACGACCGGCTGGCAGACCGTCATGGCGTCCCGCTCGATCCTGTTCCGGGTGCTGGAGCTGGCGGAGGATGAAGGGGCGATCCCCACAAACCCGGTCCGCAAAGTTCCAGCGCCGAAGCGGCCCATCGACCCCGAGGTGATCCTCGGCACCGCCAAACGACGGGCGCCCACGCCGGAGGAGGCCGGCATCCTCCTGGCCTTCTTCCCGGACTTCTGGTGGGACCACGTCATCACCTTGCTCGGCACCGGCATGCGGTTCGGCGAACTCGCCGGCCTGCGCCGCCGTCGGGTCGACCGCTTACGCCGCTGCGTGCAGGTGGTCGCCACGCGCTACCAGGCTGGCCAGGCCGGCAGTGGCTTCAAGAACCGCCCCAAGAGCGAGGCGGGCATCCGCGAATTACCGCTCCCCCACCATGTACATGACGCGATCGGCCGCCGGCTGCCGCCCGACACCGACCCCGAGGACCTGGTCTTCACCGGCCCGGGCGGCGGCTCAGGCCGCGGCGTTGGCGGGAAGCCCGGCCCTGGCGTCCCGCGCGGCACTCGGACGGTGCTCTCCCGCCACAACTTCCGCCGCGTCTACCAGCGCGCCGTCCATCGCGCCCGCCAGGCCGCCGAGAACCCCGCGCTCAAGCACCTCAGCCTCGGCCATCTCGACCTGCACGGCCCGCACGACCTCCGGCACGCCTACTCCACCTGGCTCGAAGAAGAGGGCATCCCCGTTCGCGTGATCGACGAACTGATGGGCCACAGCACCACGCGCCGCCCTGGCGGCGGCGCTGCGATCGGCCGCGTGTACCGCGAGACCACGCCGGAGATGGCAGCGCGAGTGGTGGGCGCCCTGGAGCGGCGGCTTGACGTTGTGCTCTCCTTGGCAATAGAGCAGCGCAAGGCCCTCGCCGAATAGCTCCCAGCTCTACGGGCAGGAAGAGGGACCCGGAGAGCAGTAGCACCAAGACGCATGCTGCGAACAGGACCTTGACCCAACGCTTCGTCCACATTTCACCGTCGCACGAAATGCTCGATCACTGGAAATACGAAGTTGCAGACCAGTGATAGCCACCGCCAGAGTGAGAAGAGCAGATAGTTTGTGTTGTTGCTCGCCCGCTACGCCAGTGGTCGCGGTGATTTTCGCCAAGGCTGGAGTCTTCGAGCTTGTCGCCCACCCGGCTGCCGGTCAGACTGGCAGCACGTCTTCTCGTCGAGGGGGTGGAGCAGTGTCTGGCCGACCTCTAGTCTCAACCGCTCTGACGATGACAGAAAATCGAGACCCAGACCCAGGCGAGCCCGAGCCCTGGCCGCCGTCGCCGCCGTCGCCGATCGGCCCGCCGCCCGGCCCGGTACCGGACGATCCGCCTCCCTGGGAAAGACCTCAGCCCCCCTGGCGACAGCCCAGGGCAGGTCGAGTCTTCCCTGGGGGTCCTCCCTGACATGACCGGCCTTCTGTCAGGCCTCACAGGCGGCGGCTGGCCACTGCTCGTGGGCTGGGTCTTCCCAAGCGGTATCGCGGTCAGCCTGTTCGCCTTCCTCATCTTTCCTCGCATCACGCACCTTCCCGTGGCCGGGGACGTGGCCAAGCTGAGCGCTGCCAATCAAAGCCTGCTGCTGGCCTTCTCCGCCATTCTGCTGGGCTTGCTCCTGAGCGCCCTACAGACCCCGCTCTATCGGATCCTCGAGGGGTATTACCTGCCGGAGCGCTTGCGCGACCGCTGGATCGACACCCAGCGCCAGCGAAAGCAGATCATCCAAGAGAATTTAAAGGCCAGGCGGAAGGCAAGGGCGGCGCTTCAAGGGGCGGGCGGCGCGCCGCCGGGCGCAAGGACAGACGACAGCCGGCGGCCGCCTAAGGAGGTGAACACCGACCTCCTGTTCGAGCGGCTCCTTCGGTACCCGGTCGACGATCGGCAGATCGCGCCCACTCGGTTTGCCAATGGCATCCGCGCCTTCGAGACATATGGCTACGACAGATTCTGGTTGGATTCACAGGCTCTCTGGACGGAACTACTCAGCGTCGTGCCCGAGACGGTCCGGACTGAGCAGGACCGCGCTCGGGCAGGCGTCGACTTCTTTGTCAGCCTGGTCTATCTATTCGCGCTGCTCGGCTGCGTCGTCCTGGCTACCGGGCTACTCGGCGACCAGGCCCGGGTTGAGCTGTTGGTGATCGGCATCGTCTGCCTCTTGCTCGTGCCCGCCTGGTACCAGGCTGCGGTGACGGCCACTACGAACTGGCGCTCAAGCGTGCAGGCGCTTGTCAATGTGGGGCGAAAGCCGCTAGCGGAGGCGCTCGGCCTTGAGCTTCCGCAGGATCTGGCGCGGGAACGCGATATGTGGCGGAAGGTCGGGTGGCTCACGAAGTATCGGTACAACGATCAGCTCGTTTCGCTGCTTCAGCCGTACCGACGGGCGCCGTCACCAGACGAAAAGGCGGCGGGGGCGACCGGGGATGGCGCAGCGCGCGCCGCATCGCCTGCCGAGCCTGCTGACCGGGAGGACGTCGGCGCGAGTGGGCCGACAGAGGCCGGGAGGGAGTCATGAGAGGCAGAGTCGCGTTCTGGTTCGGCCTTGTTGTCGGCTACGTGCTCGGTGCCAAGGCGGGCCAGGAACGCTACCAGCAGATCGTCGACGCGACCAAGTCGTTCCGAGACAACCCCGGGATCCAACGCCTGACCGATAGGGTCAAGAAGACCGTCAGCCCTGGCGGCGAGGCTCGGGTCAGCGCGACCACGAGCGTGGCCGACAGCTCAACGAGGGTAACCGACAGCTCACCTCCGGGCCCCGTCCGGGATGATGGGCCACCCTATGAGCAAGAGGGCCAGGTGGAGACGGCGCCGCAAGCAGAGCCGGCCAGGACCCCCCTCGACCGCTGAAGTGCCCACTGTTTGGCCATGCCGACAGACAAGGTTAGCCGACAGCTAGATGTGGTTGCTGACAGACTGCTGACAGTGGTCACGTCAGCGGGACCAGCCAGGGAATCTCGCCAAAGCGAAGAAACCTTGGTGACCTGCGGTTTGGGTGGGAGTGGAGCTGAGGGGATTTGAACCCCTGACCTCTTGCATGCCATGCAAGCGCTCTGCCAACTGAGCTACAGCCCCCGGGCCCCTTGGGCTCGCTGAATATAGCGAGCGGGGGCGGATGGCGCAAAGGGCGGGGACGGGGCACGAGAGTCCGCCCGCCCACGGGTCAGCGGACGTGCAGGTCAACGCCGAGGAGGATCAGGAACCACAGGAAGATGGCCAGCAGCACCTGCAGGACGGTCTTCAGGACGCCCACGGTGAGGTAGTGGCGCGTCCACGCGATGTAGATCCCGATGACGATGTAGATCAGGGCGAGCAGGCTGACGCGACGCACGGAGGCTCAGCTCCTTCACCCCCCTGGCCTGTCTTGCTCGGACGGCGAAGATGTGCCCCGCGTATGCCTGACGCAAACGGCGGCGCGCTGTGGGTGACCTGAGCGCCGTCAGGCTGTGACCAAGCTGCCGAGCTCGTTGCTACGGGCCACCACGGGAGCGTCGCGCCAGAGCCGCTCGAGGTCGTAGTACTCGCGCTCCTCCTGGTGGAAGACGTGCACCACGACGTCGATGAAGTCCAGCAGGATCCAGTGGGCCTCGCGCTCGCCCTCGCGCCGCAAGGGTCGCGCGCCATCCGCGCGGCAGGCGCGCTCGACCTCCTCGGCGATCGCGCGAACCTGGCGATCATTGGAGCCGGAGCAGATGACGAAGTAGTCGCAGATGACCAGCGGCTCGGAGACGTCCAGGACGACCACGTCACGAGCCTGCTTGTCTGAGGCCGCCGCCGCAGCGGTCAGGGCCAGGTCAAGGGTGCTGGGCAGGGAGTCAGCTCCTTCACTACGGGATTGCCGCCAGCGGCCGCCGACGAACAGCGACCGACCTGGGAGAGTTTGCCACTTGCACGGTAGCGAGCCAACTGGCGGTGTGCAGCGATGCAACCATCGGCCACCTCCGGCGCGCGCGGAAGCTCGCCGCGTTCATGATCCGGTGTCGCGGCTGATCCTCCTATCGCCGGTTGCGGCCGGTTCCGGCCGATACAGGCCCTTGTCCATCACGTACTGAAAGACACCGTCGGGCACCAGGTACTGGATGGGCGCGCCGCGGGCCGCGCGCGCGCGGATCTCGGTCGACGAGATGGCCAGCATGGGGATCTCCATCAAATGGAGCCGCTCCCTGGGGCCGGGCAGCCGCTCGGCCAGCTTGGCCAGGTCGTAGCCGGGCCGCGTGGCCGCGATGAACTCGGCCAGGGCAAGCACCTCCTCGCGGTCCTTCCAGGTGAGGATGTGCAGCACGGCGTCGGCGCCGGTGATGAAGTACAGCCGCGTCTGGTCGCCCAGCTCGGCGCGGAGCCGCCGCAGGGTGTCGACGGTGTAGGTCGGCCCTGGGTGGTCGATCTCGGTGCGGCTGACCGAGAACGCGGGATTGGATGCGGTGGCGATCAGGGCCATCTGGTAGCGGTCCTGGGCTGGGCTCACGCCCACGGGCTTCTGCCAGGGCTGGCCCGTGGGGACGAACAGCACCTGGTCCAGCTCGAACTGCCAGCGGGCCTCTTCGGCGGCCACCAGATGGCCGTGGTGGATGGGGTCGAAGGTGCCGCCCATGAGGCCGATCCGTCGCTGCCTGCTCATGGGGTTGCAGTGTAGCGAGCAGCGGCCTCCCGACCCCGGGAACGTCCGATTCGGCGGCGGCGAACCGGTCCAGGAATGGGCAAAGCGGACCAGTCCAGCATCGGCCGATCGGAAGGGTATGGTCTCCTGGCTGCCGGATGCCTATTGCGGCTGGAAGGATGCCCTCTTGGGCGGCTACGCTAGCGTCCCCAGGATCGATTGAGATCCGAGGTTTGCTGGTGGATGCCGGCAGAGTCCGGTGGGAGGGAAGGCGACCATGGCGCAGATCGTGCTCGACGACGTGACCAAGGTGTACGGCGGCGGCAACACCCGGGCGGTCGACTCGTTGTCGCTCGACATCCCTGATGGGGACTTCATGGTCTTCGTGGGTCCGTCGGGGTGCGGCAAGTCGACGGCGCTGCGGATGATCGCCGGGCTGGAGGACATCACCTCGGGGACCATCAGCATCGGGGAGCGCGTGGTCAACGACCTGCCGCCCAAGGACCGCGACATCGCGATGGTGTTCCAGAACTACGCCCTGTACCCGCACATGACCGTGGAGGAGAACCTCGCCTTCGGGCTCCAGCTCCGCAAGACGCCAAAGCAGGAGCAGCAGCGTCGGGTCGGCGACGTCGCCAAGATGCTCGGCCTGGAGCCCTACCTCAAGCGCAAGCCCGCCGCGCTGTCGGGCGGCCAGCGCCAGCGGGTGGCGATGGGCCGCGCGATCGTGCGGGAGCCGCAGGCCTACCTGATGGACGAGCCGCTGTCGAACCTGGACGCCAAGCTTCGGGTGAGCATGCGGGCCAACCTGGCGCAGCTCCACGACCGTCTGGGCACGACCACGATCTACGTGACCCACGACCAGATCGAGGCGATGACGCTGGGGACCCGCGTGGCGGTGCTCAAGGACGGGCAGCTCCAGCAGGTGGACACGCCGCAGTCGCTGTTCGACCGTCCCGCCAACCTGTTCGTGGCGACCTTCATCGGCTCGCCGTCGATGAACCTGGTCGAGGCCAAGCTGGTCCGCGACGACGGGACCGCGATCATCTTCGCCGACCACAAGCTGCCGATCCCGCCGAAGGTCTTCGAGCAGCGGCGCGGCCTGGACAGCTACATCGGCCGCAACGTGATCGTGGGCGTGCGCCCCTCGGACTTCGAGGACGCGGCCTTCCTGCAGGAGCAGGGCCGCCCGGTGATCAAGGCGGACGTCGCCATCGCCGAGGAGCTGGGCAGCGAGGTCAACGTGATCTTCCCGATCAACTCCAGGCCGGTCCAGCACGACGTGATGCTCGCCAAGTTCGACAAGCAGGCGCAGGAGGCGGACGAGACCGAGGCGCTCACCGCCGAGGAGGGCCAGAGCCTGTGGACCGCCCGGGTCAACCCCAAGACCCAGGCCCGCGCCGGCCGCACCATCGAGCTGGCCATCGACCAGCTCGCGCTGCACTACTTCGACCCGGAAAGCGGCGAGGCGATCCAGGCACCGCACGGCTCTCCCAGTCCCAACTGATGACGCGAATCGCCTTTCTCGGTCTGGGACGCATGGGCGCCCCCATGGCGGGGCGCCTGGTGGCCGCTGGCCATGAGCTGACCGTCTGGTCGCGGACGCGCGCGCACGCCGACGCGCTCGCCAACCACGCCACCGTCGCCGATTCGCCGGCCGCGGCCGCCGCCAAGGCGGAGATCGCCGTGACCATGCTGCTCGACGGCGGCGCGCTGGAGGAGGTCGCGCTCGGGCGCGACGGGCTGGCGGAGGGGCTGCCGAGCGGGAGTCTCCACGTCGACATGTCGACCACCGGCCCGGCGCCGGCCCGCAGGGTCGCCAAGGCGCTGGAGCCGCGCGACATCGCCTTCGTGGACGCGCCGGTGGCGGGCTCGACCGGCCCGGCGGCCGAGGGGCGGCTGGCGATCATGATCGGCGGCGAGGCCGAGGCGGTGGAGCGCGCGGTGCCGCTGCTCGCCGTCCTCGGCGACCCGGAGCGGACCTTCCACGTGGGACCGGTCGGTGCGGGCCAGGCCGCCAAGCTGATGGTCAACCTGGTCCTGGGGGGCGTGATGACGGCGGTGGCCGAGGGGTACACCCTCGGCCGCGTGCTGGGACTGGACCCGGAGGTCGCGCTCGGCGTGCTGGAAAGCGCCTCGGTGGCGGCGCAGACCGTGCGCGGCAAGCGCGCCCGGCTGCTGGCGGGCGATTTCGACGACCCCGGGTTCCGCCTGGCGTTGATGCACAAGGACCTGCGGCTCGCGCTGGACGCCGCCAGAGCGGCGCGCGCGGCCCTGCCGAGCGCCGAGCGGGTCGCCGACCTGTTCGCCGGCGCGAAGGGGCAGGGCCTGGCGGACCAGGACTACTCCGCGGTCGCCGCCTACCTGGCCAGCATGGCGCCGCGACTGGCGCAGCAGACCCCCGAGGGCCAGGGATCCTGAGCGCCCAGCCTGGCCCTTCAGGTCCGCCGACGGGCTCGAATGGCCAGGCCGAGCAGCACCACGAAGAACAGCAGGACAAGCGCCGGCCGTAGGGCCGGCTGTCCCCGGATCTCGGCCACGACGGTGATGACGAACGCCACCGCCGTGAAGAACCCGAGCGCCCCGATGACCATCTCGAGCCGCTGGGCGCGGGCTCTCGGGTGCACCTGCTCCGCTCCTTTCCCTCCCGGACCGTCAGCCCTTGACGCCGCCCGCGGTAAGGCCGGCCACGATCCGCCGCTGGAGGATCAGGACCAAGATGACCAGCGGGATCGTGACGATGGTCCCGGCGGCCATGACGGCCGTGTACGGCTCCTGGTGCGGCAGACTGCCGGTGAACTGCGCGATGGCGACGGTCACCGGCTGGGTCCGGTCACTGGACAGCTCGCTGGCCAGCAGGTACTCGTTCCAGGATGCGATGAACGCGAGGATCGCGGTGGTGAACAGGCCCGGCGCGGTGAGCGGGAGGATCACCTTGCGGAAGGCCTGGCCCGGCGTGGCGCCGTCGACCAGGGCCGCCTGCTCGAGCTCCCAGGGCATCTCTGCGAAGAAGGCGGTCAGCGTGTAGACCGTCAGCGGCAGCGCGAACGAGATGTCGGGGATGATCAGCGCCTGGTAGCCGCCGATCCAGTGGATGTTCGTGAACAGCTGGAATAGCGGGGTCAGCAGGGCGACCACTGGGAACATCGCGGCGCCGAGCACGACGCCCAGGATGACGTACTTGCCGCGGAAGTTCAGGCGAGCCAGCGCGTATGCAGCGAACACGCCGACCATCACCGCCAGGACCGTCGTGCAGATCCCGATGATGGCGCTGTTGATCAGGGCGCGGCCGAAGTGGTTGCCCAGGCTGGTCGAGAACGCGGTCCGGAAGTTGTCCATGGTGACATGGGTGGGCCACGGGGTCGTGTCGAAGGTGTAGCCGACGTCGCGGAAGGCCGTGACGACCATCCAGTAGAACGGGGCGAGGCAGAAGACGACGATAGCGGCGATCCCGAGGTAGCTGCGCACCGCTGCGCCGTTCAGGCCTCCGCGTCGCCGCGTCCGCACCCTTGCGCCGACCGCGGCCCTGCGGCCGGCTTCAACCGAGGTCGTCGAGGCCATTTCAGCGCGCCTCCTTCCGCTGCCGCTGCTGCGTCTGGACCACGTTGGCCCCCAGGACCTTCACGAAGACGAAGGCGACCAGGAAGATGAACAGGAACGTGAGGGTGGACAGCGCGGCCGCGCTGTTGAAGCCCTGCCGGATCTGGTCGACGACCAGGATCGACAGCGAGGTGGTGGCGTGGCCGCTGCCGCCACCTCCCAGGGTGAGGATCGCCGGCAGGTCGTAGATGCGCAGCACGTCGAGGGTCCGGAACAGGATCGCCACCAGCAGCGCCGGCTTGACCAGCGGCAGCGTCACGCGGGTGAACCGCTGCCATGCGCTCGCGCCGTCCACTTTGGCCGCCTCGTAGACCTCCTCGGGAATGATCTGCAGGCCGGCCAGGATGAGCAGGGCGATGAAGGGCGTGGTCTTCCAGACGTCGGCGATGACGATCGCGAACCGGGACGCCCACTGGTCGCCGGTCCAGAGGATGTGGGTGCGAAACAAGCTGTTGGCGATGCCTTGGAACGCGAAGATGAAGAGCCACAGCTTGGCGGTGACAGCGGTCGGGATGGCCCAGGGGACCAGGACGCTCGCGCGCAGCAGTCCGCGACCCCTGAACGCACGATTCATGATTACCGCCATCCACATACCGAGGCAGACCTCGATGACCACCGTGGCGACGGTGAAGAAGATGGTCACCCCCATGGAAGACCAGAACAGCGCGCCGAGTGAGCCCGGCGGACACCGGACGGTCCCGCCGCCCGGGCTGTTGCACCGCTGGAACAGCCAGTGCGTGTAGTTCTTCAGGCCCGCGAAGCCGCCGCTGACGAACAGCCCGGTCGCCGGGTCGAGGCCGGGGTCGTTCTGGAAGGACATGATCACGCCCCGCACGACCGGGTAGAGGATCACGATCGCCAGCAGGACGAGGGTCGGAGTGACCAGGTAGAGACCGAGCCGGTTCCGGCCGGCGGTGAGCCCGGAGATCCGCCCTTTGCGACCGGGCGAGGCGGTTGGGGCTCTCGCGGTGTCCGGGGCGCCGGTGTCAGACGTGGCGGACATGATGCCTCCGAAGGGTGCGACGCTAGGGCACGTGGGCGGGTGGAACGCTGCCGCTGGGGCCGGCGGGCAGGGCTCGCCGGCCCCAGCGGCAGTCTCAGGATCCGGCGGCCTTGATGGCGTTCTGCATGTCGGTCAACGCCTGGGCAACGGGTTTGTCACCCTTGATCGCCGCGTACGCGTTGTCCTCCACCGCCCTGGTCACGGCCGGGTAGAACGGGGTGACGGGGCGCGGGACGGCGTTCACGATCGACGTCTTCAGCGTCGGCAGGTACGGCAGCTTCTGGATCAGAGCCGGGTCGTCATATAGGGACGCGATGACCGGCGCCAGGGAGCCCTGGGTCGCGAAGTACCGCCCCGTCTCCTCGCTCGTCCAGAACTTGATGAAGTCCAAGGCGGTGGCCTTGTGCGCGGAGTAGGTGCTGATGGCGGCGTCGTGGCCACCAAGGCTCGACGCACCTGGCCCGCTGATGCCCGGCAGCGGCGCGATGCCGAACTTGCCCTTCACCTTCGAGCTGCCGTCGGTCGTGGCCAGGCTGAACACGTAGGGCCAATTGCGCAGGAACAGCAGTTTGCCCGCCTCGAAGGACTGGCGGCTGGGCTCCTCCGTGTAGGTGATCGCCTGCTTGGGGATGTTGCCGTTCTTGTAGGCATCAGCCAGCAGGCTGAGGCCCTTGGCCGCCTCGGGGGAGTCGACGGTGGGGGTCTTGCCGTCGGGTCCGACGATCTGGCCGCCGGCGGTGTTGATCGCCTCGGCCGCGTTCACGGTCAGGCCCTCGTACTTCGAGAACTGGCCGGCGTAGCAGTCGATGTGGTTCTTCTTGGCGATCGAGCAGTCCGACATCATCTCGTCCCACGTCTTCGGCGGGGTCGGGACGAGGTCCTTGCGGTAGTACAGCAGACCGCCGTCACTGGCGTAGGGCAGCGCGTAGAGGGTGTTGTTGTAGGTGGCGGTCTTGACCGTCGCGGGCAGGAACTTGGAGGTGTCGACCGCGAAGTCGCCCTTGAGCGGTTGTAGCCAGCCCTTGGCCGCGAATTCCGCCGTCCAGATCACGTCCACGCTGACGACGTCGTAGTTGGCGTCCTTGGCCTGGAAGTGCTGCACGAGGTCATCGTGCTGCTGATCGGCCTGGTCGGATTGCTCCTTGAACGTCACTTTCTCGTTCGGGTGAGCAGCGTTCCACTTGTCGATGGTCGGCCGGTTGACGTTGTTGTTGTCCTTGCCCGCGACGTAGGTGATCGGCCCTCGAGAAGTGAGGCCCTGGTTGGAGCCCCCGCCGGAGCTCGAACCACCACCGCAGGCGGCCAGCAGGAGCGCACCGACCGCAAACGCCGCGGGGGCGGCCAGTAACCTTTTCGCTCTGATCAATGGTGACTCCTTCTATGCGTCGGACCGTTCACCTGGAGCGGCCGAACGGGATCGAGACGGTGCGGCTTTGCATCGCGACAGCGGCGCATGAGCCGAGGAGTCAGGGATGCGGGGAACTTATGGCCCCGACCGCCAAAAGTCCCACCAAACCCCGCAGATCCGGCATGTATCACTCCCTCCCTTTCGGCGCCGCTGCCCAGGAGAGCAGAACGACAGTCGAGCCGTTTCGCCCGGCTCCTTCCCAGCTCGTCCCGCATAAAACCTTCGCGGTGGAGCTACCGCCAACGCTCTCCCCGCTGCTCTTGCGCGATTCTGCCCCAGCTTCGCGGCTTTGAGAAGGTCAAACCGTCGCCGGGATGTTCTCCCGGGTCCTCCAGGGCTGGGTGGGTCCGAGGCGGGCTGGGCGGGCCAAGGCGGGCTTGGGTGGGTCCGAGGCGAGCTGGGTGGGTCCGAAGCGCCGGCGGGAGCCAGCGGGGGCCGCAACGAGCGCCCGCCAGACCCAGGTGCGCCCGGGCCGGGGACGGGGCCGTCAGCGGCGGCCGGGGCCGCGCCGGCCGGGCGGGTCCGCCAGCGCGTCGGGCTCGTACTCGAAGGCGGCGTCGCCGACCATGACCTCGTCGCCGGGCTCGGCGCCGGCCTCCGGGCCACCCAGCGGGCCGGACGGTCGCCGAGGACGCGCCAGCCACCCTCTTCGCGCACGACCTCGATCGGCGCCTCAGGCTCCGCCACCGCGGCGGCGTCCTCCGGCCGCTCGGCGGGCTGCTCGGCGCCCTCCGCGGCTCGAGCGCCGGCGACGGCGTCGGCGATCGCGTACAGCAGTGCCGGCATGCCCTCGCCGGTGGCCGCCGAGATCGCGAAGAAGGGCAGCTCGCGGCGGGCGGCGGCCGCCTCGGCCTCGGGCAGGCGCGCCCGCCCCTCTGGCAGGTCGACCTTGTTGCCGGCGACCAGCGCCGGACGGGTCGCCAGGTCCGGGTCGTAGGCCTCCAGCTCGGCCTCCAGCGCCGCCAGGTCGCGCTCGGGGTCGCGGCCCTGCTCGATCGGCACGAGGTCGAGAACGTGCACCAGCACGGCGGAGCGCGCCAGGTGGCGCAGGAAGCGGTGGCCGAGGCCCTTGCCCTGGGCGGCCCCCGGGATCAGGCCCGGAACGTCGGCGAGCACGAAGTCGCGGCCGTCCACGCGCACCACCCCGAGCACCGGCTCCAGCGTGGTGAAGGGGTAGTCGGCGATCTTGGGGCGGGCGGCGGAGGCGCGCGCCACGATGCTCGACTTGCCGGCGTTGGGGAAGCCGACCAGGCCGACGTCGGCGAGCAGCCGCAGCTCCAGCCGCAGGCGGCGCTGCTGCCCGGGCTCGCCGCGCTCGTGGAAGTGCGCGACGCGCCTGCCGGCCGACAGGGAGGCGTTGCCGCGCCCGCCGCGCCCGCCCCTGGCGGCCACGAAGCGGGCGCCGGGGGTGGCGAGATCGGCGAGCAGGCGGCCATCCTCGTCGCGGACCATGGTGCCGACCGGCACGGGCAGGAGGCGGTCGGCGCCGTCGGAGCCCTTGCGGTTGTTGCCCTGGCCGTGGGTGCCCTTGCGGGCGCGCTGGTGCGGGTGGAAGTGGTACTCGACCAGGGTCGCCACGCTGGGGTCGGCCGCCAGTACCACGTCCCCGCCGTGACCGCCGTCGCCACCGTCCGGCCCACCCCTGGGCCGGTACTTCTCACGGTGGAACGCGGTGACCCCGTCGCCCCCGCGACCTGCCGTCACCTCGAGAGTGGTCTCGTCTACGAACATCGGCCGCCGGCCCCGAGGCCCGGGGACGGCTTACTCGCCTTGCTCTATGCTGGCGAGCTTGCGGCCGCGGACCTGGTGGTAGACGACCCGGCCGGCGACCTTGGCGAACAGGGTGTCGTCGCCGCCACGGCCGACGCCGGCGCCGGGGTGGATGCGCGTGCCGCGCTGGCGCACCAGGATCGTGCCGGCGGTGACGACCTGGCCACCGAACCGCTTCACGCCCAGGCGCTTGGCCGCGGAGTCACGGCCGTTGCGGCTGGAAGAGGCGCCTTTCTTGTGGGCCATCTCGGATCAGCTCTCCTGCTCTTGCTCTCTGGCTTGCTTGCGCGGGGCGCGGCGCTTGGCGCCAAGCTCGATGCCCTCGACCTTGAGCCTGGTCAGGGACTGACGGTGGCCCTGGTGGCGCTGCTGGCCGGACTTGTTCTTGTAGGTGTAGACCAGCACCTTCTTGCCGCGGTGCTGGGCGACCACGGTGGCGGTCACGGTCGCCTTCGCGAGGTCGTCGGCGGCGATGGTGACCTTGCCCCCGTCCTCGACCACGAGCAGTGGCTCGAACTCGAGGCTGGCGCCGTCGTCACCGGCGAGCCGCTCGACGTCGATGACGTCCCCGGGGGCGACCTTGTACTGCTTCCCGCCAGTGCGGATGACGGCG
>WNFX01007387.1_pt1 | contig 22426 bp, 15 predicted proteins | sample 5400111 | NCBI WGS metagenome assembly WNFX01 (sample SAMN13153363, study PRJNA577476) | soil metagenome | isolation source: 40 cm soil or saprolite under grassland replicate 1 | place: USA:California | collected 2016-06-15 | reverse complement strand
TAGGTCCCGTGCAGCGGGACCTCTATGCGGCCTTTCTGGCCTCCACGCTCTCAGTAGACCAATTGATCCCGTCATGTGCCCAGAGTGTGATCCTCTGGGAAAGTGCGGAGGCGCGCTTGCAGGCCGCGCATGAACGGGTGTTCCAACGAGCGAATGAGGGGCAGTCCTTGCCCCGAAGCATGGGTGTGCCCCGTGCCGGAGCCCGTCGGCCTCAAAGTCTGGGCGAACCCACACCAGAGCCAGCCTTCCTGCTCACGCAGGGCAGGTTGGAAGCGTGGAAGGACCGCTCAGAACCCCCCGTTCTTTAGACGGGGGAGTCTTCAGAAAGCCTCCTACAGTATAGCCCTGAGGGCAGTACTGAGCGCGACCTGTATAGTGTCTTGCTCGGCAAACAGTATAGCTCATACATCAAAGACCTTGATAAAAAATTGCAAGTCCAACAAGAGAAATATGAGAGTGAAATGCAGGAGTTGCAAAAAAAGATCAACACGTTAACCAGAAATCTTCAGATACAAAAACACCACTCTGATACGTTAGAACAAAGCAATCGGGAGGTGACGCAGCAGCGCGATCAGCTCACTCGTCAGATCGAGCAGTTGAGGCAGCAGCCTCCTCCACCGACACCTTATCAGGGCATATGAAGGAAAGTAACCGAATGATACAGAATAAATATGAACTGGTCAAAGCTTTGGGACATGGTGGGTTTGGCAATGTCTGGTTAGCGCGTCATCTCCAGACGCATCAGTTGGTTGCGCTCAAGCTCATGCATCTCCCTACTAATGAGCTAAACAGTGAAAATGAACTTAAAGCACGCGAACGTTTCATGCGTGAAGTCCAGATCGCCCTCATTTTGGATCACCCACATGTATTGCCGGCCATCGATTACGGCTATATGTCGTACGGAGGTGTCATATTACCCTACCTTGTTTCTCTCTACATGTGCGATGGCACACTGGCAGATATCATCAAGGATGCACCTCCGTGGGAACATTGGACATTGCTACAAACCGCCGATGCCATTCTCCAGGCAGCGCAAGGACTTGAATATCTGCACACCCGTGAGCCAAAGCTCATTCATCAGGATGTCAAACCGGGCAATTTTCTGATCCGTTGGGAACACGGTCAAGGATCAAAGCGTATTGTCCATCTCTATCTCAATGATTTCGGCATTTCGCGTTGGCAGCGAACCCCAAGCGATATGACGAGTCAGGTTGTTGGCACACCGGGCTATCTCTCGCCAGAGCAGCTCGATGGCAATATCACCTGGACTTCTGACCTCTACTCTCTTGCCGTTATCGCTCACCGTCTCTTAACCGGCCATATGCCCACCCGTGATGCAAACAGCGATCACGATCCGCCATTGGTACCCCCTTCCCAATTGAATCCTCAACGCATACCCTCTCCTGCGATAGATCAGATACTTCTCAAAGCCTTAAAATATAATCCCAAACATCGCTATCCCTCCATATTGGCCTTTGCTCAAGCCCTCTACGATGCAATTGCCCAGCTTGACCGTTCCTCTGATATACATACCGATGATGAGCGCTCAGAAACCGATGCTCGTCCTCATCCTGATGCCTTGACGCAAAAAGGTGGCTCTACCCCACTACAGAAAGCTGAACTCGTACAAGCTCTTCCCGATGAGAAGCTGCCTCCCATCGACGTCGTAACGCTGGATAAAGGGAAGCCACCGGTGGTTGATAGGCAACCAGAAACATCGCAACCGCTTCCAGGGAAAAAACCGCCTGAGCGCAAACCACTCTCGCAGCTTTCATTCAACCAACTCTGGAGCAAAGAACTGCCAGCTTTTCCCAATACCCTCTGCTGGTCAAAAGATGGTCAGGCTCTCGTATGTACATTTTATAGTGAAGCTCCTGTTGTGCTAAGTAGAGATGGAAAGCTAGAGCAACTGCCTATGTTGAGGTCTGCACGTATGGCTTGTTGGGCGCCGGAAGGTCGTGTACTGGCGTATAGCTCATCATCCCATACAGTGCATATATATGATATGGACAGCCCGTCACAATCGCCCTTCACCTTGCCTGTCAAACAACGTCCTATTGAGGGTCTGGATTGGTCGCTGCACAGACAATTGGCCGTGTGGGTCGAAGGACAGATCCTCGTCTACACCCTTCCATTGCGCTTACCTGCCAGCCTTAACTCTTTTGTCCCTCAAACACTCACCCGGCCTGATCTACAAGGTGGTAGCAACAGTGTGCTACGCTGGTCGCCCAATGGCGCATTCCTAGCTGCCGGTACATATAAAGGTATGGTAGCGTGCTGGCAGGCACAAACACAGACCGTGCAATGGCAAGAGCCAGCCTCAAATACTCTGGCCTATAGCCTGGCGTGGTCTCCCGATAGCACCAAACTGGCTGTCGCTTTCAGCAATCGCCGCGTGGCTGTCTGGGATGTCATCAAAAAACAAAAAATCTTAGATTGGAAAGAGCTACCCATCGTCCCGCGCATGATTAGCATCTCTATTGACCAACGCCTGGCCGTAGCTTCTAATACCGGTGAACTCCTCTTCGGCTCTCTCGCTGATCCAGCTCCTACCGCCACTCATCCTGGACAGTGGTTAGTTGCCTGGTCCCCAACCCATCGAGAACTTGCGACATTGGATGCTCAGAAGGATACGGAGCTGATTCTTTGGGGTGAATAATATCGTATGACTGCTCTCTTCAAACCGCGTAATATAGGGATGATTGTACGTTTCGTGAGTTGTTTTTCTCAGAGGCGGGATTATCAGCGACCATCTCTACACTCTCCTTCTTGCAGATAGAGAAGGTAGTCACCGTTTAAATGCAGCCGGATGGCTACACCCATCCGGCTACATGGCTAGTCATGATGGGCTGGCGTAAGCAGGTACCAGCGTTTTCGGCGCTCCCATTCAGCGCTCTCAAGCGAATCCCTGCTATCGTGCCCCCAGCGTAGTGCGACTATATCGAGCACTATGATGATAAGCAACAAGGTAATGGCTAATTCCATTTTTCCCTCCTTAAAGTATATGCATCTATTACTTGTAAAGTATCTCTATCAGCTTTTCGCGCTACGTGTTTTATCATTGATCCCCCTCTCCTTTCTGCACCCCGCTAACGCTTGACAAGAGTTGATTTAACTAGCTAAAATTATTTTGATGGTTAGAGTATACCATGGAATAACTAACCTGTCAATAGTGCTTTGATAGTTAAATGGTAGTTAACTGGATGCTCAAAGGAAGATGTGATAGAGTCCTGGCCGCAGGATGAAGATGAGTGAGACCAATCAAGAAACAAGGTTTTTTTCCTTGTCAGATCATCGGTACAGCCCCAGTAAGTGGCTCATGGCCGCTTTGGATACCGGTGGCGAAGTCAATTTCCACGCTTGCCATTGAACGAATTCAAGCTCAGAATGAGCATCATTTTTGACTTCGCCACCAGTACCGCGGCCATGAGCCACATAAGTCTGATGGGCTTTAGAAGGATTGCAGTGCCGCTGAAGAAGCCTTCGGGGTATCCTTCAAGTTCTACACTCTTGATGCTCTGGCTATTGTCGCAACCGAGCGAGCTTCAGGCCTTGAAGGACAGCAACTTTTCGATGCCGTCAAGGAGCAGATAGAAGCGTAGGCCCTATCCATTCAGGTGGCTCTAGCTCAATTCCATCGAGGAAGGGATGTAGCCCACTCGATATTCATGGTATTTGGACAGGGATGATCCTGATAGGAAGTAAAGACACAGTGGTATTTGCAACAGAGATGATAGCATATCCGTATGGTTGGTAGAGAAGATGCTTCTCTTTGTAGTCTAGAAGAAAGGACTCTGAACATGCATCGTCGTCTACCGCCGTATCGTGTACCACCGTATCGCCTACCGGGCAATCGTCCAGGAATTGCAAACCTCGTCGTAGCGTGTGTCTTAGGGTATCTCGTCTATCGTAAAGGCGTGGAAGACGGAAAGAAAGCGTCGGAAAACAAGAAAAGCGAGTAAATCTACGGGTTTGTCATCTAACATTTTCTTTTCCTCCACCCCCCATGCCCCCCATCGGCACCTCTCGGGACGCGATTTATCGCGTCCCACAACCCTCCCGTCCATCCTTGCAAAAAAAAGAAGCCTTCTTCCCCACTGGATGGCTCTCATCCTGACGCCGGTGGTGTTTCTGCTCGGACACGTCGCCGTGCCGCAGGAGCTCTCGTTGCTCTCGGCCCGTCACGGTTGGGCTCATGGGCGTCCAGGAGGGCTCAATCTGCTTGGACTCATCCTCATCGGAATTGGCGCCGCAGGCCTCTTTTGGTGTGCTCGTCTGCACTTTGTCGCCTCTCGTGGCTCCTTTGAGATGGAGCGCACCCAAAACTATCTGGTGGTGCGTGGCCCCTACCAGTTCACGCGCAATCCGATGTACCTCTCCGGCATGGTCATCTGGCTGGGCTGGGTCATCTTTTATGGCAGCGTCGCGGTCTTGGTCGGCTTTGTGGTCACAGCGTCGCGGTCTTGGTCGGCTTTGTGGTCATCTGGGGGAGTGTGGCTTTGCTGGTGGTGCCGTGGGAGGAGCGCAAACTGGAGGCGCGATTTGGCGAGGCCTATCTCCGATACAAGAACAGCGTGCCACGTTGGTTGGGCAAATGGCATCCGTTGAGAGACCATGCCTCCTGGCTTCATACAAAAAAGTGACGCTCTCATCAAACCGCATAATACATAATCATATGCTCCCCATTGGGGGCGAAACTCGTATTGCCATTTTGGTCATATACATCAAAACTTACCGTCACCTGACCATCAGGCGCACCAAGTTGATGCAGGTTCGTATCGCACCGGAACACATTTTCAGGGGCAGGTGGGTAAGCGATACAGGCCACTTGCCAGTGGCCTCCCGGCCATGTAACTGTGAAGTTGACATGGTCGATAGGAGGATCACCTGCATTGGTAGGGTACGCCTTTGCCTCAAAATGCATCACTCGCTTTCTCTGTCACTGCCTGCTTCCCTCATTTTTTACTGCGATTTCTCACCTATACAGGAACCACCATTCTATAGGACGAGTGAATTTGCTTTATGACTGAGGATGCCCCCGAAATGACCAAAAAGTGATACAGAGATGATACAGCAATGACCTTCCGCAAGTGTAAGATTTCATGGATAATCTTCACAAACGTCTGAGTATATATACGCAGAGAAAGGAGCCAACGAGATGTTCAACCAGTGCGAGATTTCTATTCGCATTCAGTACTCGACCCTCTTTACAGAAGTGCTTTTCTTGGATGTTGCAAGTACTGAAGCTACTATAGAGGGTAGCATCAGTACCTTGTTAATGGAATTGTTCGGCGGTCCAATTCTCGTAGATGATGTCACTGTCCAGCTCTCCCAACCTCATTTCCCAGATGACGATAGTTCTGACTATTGCTTCTGATGTGAGAAAAGAGAAGATGGAGGTCTGACCCACTTGTGTGGGTCAGACCTCCATCGATCTCATTTTCATTATAGAGCTGAGCCATTTATGCTCAACGCGGCGAAGATAGGAGACTTGGTTTTACGCAAGTGCATGTGATCAGAGTTGTTCTCCACTTCTTGCCGAGGCTGGTTGATACTTATCTTCGGGTGCGCAGTCGTCGAAGAAGAACCCGAAGAAGCGGCCAAATTCCACCCAGCAAGGCAGTGCAACCCCTGCTGTTAAAAGTCAATAGTTTTGGCTCATCCTCACATTAAGTAAGCATGCTTGCTTTGCTGCCGAAAAGTTGGAGACCTGGCACATCCATCTGTTACAATAGAGTGAATGACTCTATTACAACTCAGGAGGTAGGACGTTATGGATCTTCGATCAGTACAAAAACCCTTCAAGGAGAGATATCGCAGCGACCCGGGTACCGCACGAATAACACTCAAGGCACAAGGCAGCCAGACTGAGACCCCAATAGCATGCTCAGTCGATATCGGACGCGCACTCTATCAAGCCCAAGCCCATAGCGGAGTGGGAGGAGCAGGCACTGCCGCTTGTTCGGGAGATCTGCTTCTGGGAGCCCTTGCCGCCTGTGCACAGATCACCTGCCAGATGGTCGCTACAGCTATGGGGATACCCACGAACCGAATTGAAGTAAAGGTAGAAGGAGATCTGGATCTTCGGGGCACACTGGGCGTATCGGAAGAGGTGCCGGTTGGTTTTGAGACGATCCGTGTTCGCTTTGAGATCGATGCCCCTGAGGCAACGGCGGAGCAACTGCATGGGTTACACGAGAAGACAGAACAATATTGCGTGGTTATGCAGACGCTGACCAAACCACCAAAACTAGAGGTCGATTGGTCTAAGTAACAGGCAAGGGCAAGCGCTTCCTCTTTTTTAATTCTTAAGAAGGAGTAGCCACCTTCACTTTAGATCTTGTTGCATAATCTCTCTCAAATACTTCTCTCGTGACTCTGCTTGCCAGATCATCTCATAGGACCCTTTTTGGGCATCGCTGGCTTTGAGAAGGAAGTAGGTCATGTTGCTAGCTGTGGCGGTCTTCTCCGCAAAAGTGCGTTTCGCCACCACAACTGGCGCATCGATCTGATAATCGGCTTTCACCTCGACGATGAAATACTGACCGTCATCTTTTTGCAGCAGAAAATCTGGGTAGTAGCTGCGAATTGTATGAGACTGCGGATCAATGTATTGCACGAAAAAGTCGGATTGGTTGTGCGTAAGCATACCGGTAAAGTAGACCTTTTTTACTTGATGGTCACGCAGCAACAGCGAGAAGAGGTGCTGTTCTGGCTCGGAGTCAAAACAGTAGGCATCCAGGTGAAAACTTTTCTCTCCATCTGTTTGATAGGCTTGTTCTCGGCTTACCAGTTCAGGCCTGGCGTTGACTTCATAGTAGCCCCGCTCAGGTACTTTGACGAGTTCGATAACCTGTTCTTCTGTGCGCTTATATTCGTTGATTTCATAGATCTCCTGGAAGAGATGCGGAATGACCCAGTCGTAAAGGAGTTCATTGAACTCATTGATGCGCGTGACAATAGTATCACTGCCCTCCACAGAGCTGGCCAGGATCTGTTCGATTTCTATGCAAGGCCGGTTCAGGTAGCGTGCCACTTCGGCCACGAGGGTGAGTGGACTAAACCTTCGTCTCTCTCTCGCTGCGGATATGTCCTCCGTCTTGATCAAGCGACTGTTGGTAGAGAGTCCCTCCCGTTCCATGTGCAGAAGGCGGTAGTGCTCGGTCGGAGCTTCATTCATTTTCAAGTTCACATGGGTAGAGAGTCGCTTCTCCCGCAGCTGAAAGAGGCTGCGTATCCTGGTCAGGCGCACTTGCTCGACCGGAAGCTTCACGTGGACTTCGACTGCTTGGGAAGCAGGGCCACTCGCTTGCAGGTCTTGCACCGAGACCCGGAAATTCTGTTGCAACTCATCTTCCAGGATCGCCATATTCTCTTTGCTCAAGTAGACATGTCCCATGCGCTGTGCCGCGCCGATAGCACGTAGGCAGCGCATGGATGCCTGCAACACGAAAATCTTTGACTTTGGCTTGCGGTAGAGCGCGACGGCAAAGAGCGAGCGACAGTTCCAACCTTCACGCCCTTTGTTGACCAGCAGAATGAACTGCTTTTTTGAGCCAGAAGTATCCAGGCGATTGAACTCGCGAATGTCCTCATTGGAGGTGAGTTTGGCATCACCGACATTGACGAGGATTCTGTCCGTGGAGATGCCATGTTTCAGGAGGGCACGCTCAACTGCCGGGCGCAGTTCGTTCTGGAGCTCATCGATGGTGGCGGCGAAGAAGGCCATCTTGGGGAGCATATCTTCATGCCGGTCCTCCAGGCCATGGTGAGAGAGAAAATCCTGGATGGCGATCTCGACGAATTCTGCTGTGCGAGCGTTTTCGTATGCGTGAATACGCACCTGTTTGAGGTACTGCTTTTTAATCGCGTCGGACAGGCCGAATGCGTAGATCACTTCGGGAAGGACGCGGTTCTGGACATAGGGTGTGCCGGTATAGTTGAAACAGGCGACGATATGGGAGCCTGCCCGTTTGAGGCTCGTGGCCAGCTCATCGATTGTCAGGCGCAGGCTCGTCCTATTGTTATCCGTCCCCATGTCCTCTGCCAACTGCTTGCCGAAGGCATGATGTGCCTCGTCCACATAGATGCCGAGCTGACTGAGCCGCTGGAGCTTCTGGAAGCGCTGATTGGAGGTAAGGGCCTCCTCGCTATCCAGCTCATCGCTCTCATAGAGGTCACAGTATTGTGCATAGACCGAGTCGGCTGGAAAGGATGACTGACGGCTCGACATGAAGAGATCGACGGGCGACTTTGACTTGTGTTGACGTTTCAGGATCACTTTCTGGGTATTGGAGACGATCAGGTTGAAGCGGGAGCGGTCAAGCACATTGAGCGTCATGCCAGCCTCGTCCAGGAAATGGAAGCGGATATTGCTATCCAGCCAGCTCACATATTCGGGCGGGACAACTCGCGACTTATCGAAGGTCTGAATCTCCCGCAATGCCTGCAGCACGGTCGTATCGGGAGCAAAGACCAGGGCGTTATGGCAATATTTGGGATCCTTGGGGAATTTGTTGGCGAGGATGAACTCATAGAAGATACAGGTGGCCATGAGGATGGTTTTACCGGTGCCCATGGTCAGCGCTGGACGTAGAACTCACGCAGGTGGAAATAGAAGGGAAAATCATACTGCACCGCGACTGACTTAGCCATGCCTGAGCTCCTTCTCCAGCGACTCAGAGAGCAGGTCGGTGATCTTGACACGGATCGTGCCAGCATCATCTGGCATGCGGTAGCGGCTAACCACGAGTTCGTTCCTCTCAGGCACATCGATCACCGCAGGTTGTAAGACCGCACCGTCATAGTTCCAATCGACCATCACCGAATCTACCAGTTCACGCCAGTCTTCCACGTACTCCTGTTGGAGACTGAGTTTGGCGAGCAGGCTCATGGGATAGAACTGCTCAATCACCAGATAGCCATCCCGCATAACGATCTTGGCCTCTGCGTCGCGTTTGAACTGGAGATCCTGCTTGTCGCGTAAAATATCCACTACTTCGACGTCCAGATTGTAAGGAGACACCTCATGCTTGAGATGCGCGGCAAGATCCGGCTCATGTCCCATGCAAACAAGAGTGATCTTCTCTACCGCCCGGTTCGGGTGTTCCAATTGGCGTTGCTCAAAGGCTTTGTAATCCAGGCCGGTGATGAGTTCGTTGAGGTCCTGCCGAGTAGCGATGCGGTTGATGGGCATGATTTTGACCATACGCCCATCTTTCTCACCGTCGAACAAGCTGCCAGCTTGGAGCGGATTCACCTCCAGCGCTTGAATGAGCAACTCCTTGGCCTGTGCTGGATTGCGGAAGATATCGTAGTTGTTGACGTTATAGACTTCGAAACCTGTGTAAAATGTGTTTATCTCACTACTTGATATAAGTGTGCCCGTTTTTAGGCTTAGGTCATGAGCTACGGAAAGTAATCGTTTTGTTGAGATCTGAATAGCGCCTAAATTTATATCAGCTCCCAGGAAACGTCTCGCTAGCTTCATTGAGACCGCCTGTAATGTTCCGCTACCCATGAAGCAATCAAATACTAAGTCACCTATATTTGATGAGGATTGAACGATACGTTCAAGCAGAGCTTCTGGCTTCTGAGTTGGATAATTTAAACGTTCTTGTGCCTGTGAATTAACGGGAAATATATCATCCCATATTGCTTGCAAAGGTAAACCTTTATTTTCATCTAGATACCGTTTTAGCCTGATACCACCGTTTTTTGTGAAGTGAAGTTTTCCTTCAGTATCAAGTTTCTGCATGGTTTCTGGTGGGCACCGCCAAAGAGATTTGACGCCTTTATATTCATATTCATATCCCCCTCCAGACAAGCCTTTAGCAGACAAATTATCGTCAACCCATCGACGGCCGTCAGGGTCGGTGTTTCTAAATCGAGAGAGGTATTCTTCGTCATGTGAAGTGTATAACTGATTCCAAACCCTATTACTATTTTTCGAATAGTACAATATATAATCTAAGTTTATCCCGTATTTTTGGGGATCACTATGTGCGCTCGTACGTTTCCAAACAATTTCATTAATGAAATTGTTTGACCCGAAAACCTCATCCATAATACATCTCAAACGATGTACTTGATGATGGTCACAATGTATATAAATACTACCATCAAATGCCAATAACTCTCTTATCAGGATTAGCCTCTCGTACATGAACTGTAAATATTCGTCATTTATCCAGATATCTGAGTATTGTTTTTCTTCGAACAATGTCTGGTCGTTACTTACCTCTTTTCCCCTAACCCGAATCGTCTTTTTATAATCCGCCTTGGAGTCAAACGGCGGGTCAATATACACAAGCTTGACTTGCCCACGATACTCTCTGAGCAAATGGCTCATTACTTGGAGGTTATCACCCCAATAGATTTTGTTGCGCCAGCCGTCTCCCTCAGGTCCATATGTTTCCTTATGCTGAGCGGGGTAGTATTGTGTCGAGGTAAAAGGGCGCTTGCCGGCCCAATGCAGCATGGGATAGCCTCGAATAGGTTCGAACTTATAGTCTTCGACCCGCTTGACCGGGCCTGTCTCACGCAGATCGAGTTCCTGCTGACGCTGATCAATGCTCATCTGTTAGTACTCCTAAACTTCCAGTTCTTGGCATCGCAGTAGTGGCGCATATCGCACTCACGGCACAGTTTGGTTGGACGCGCTGGGATCGCAAAGTCACGCGCCTCAATGCGGCTCACGACGGCATCAAAGGTCTTGATGGTCTGTTCGATGGATTGTCCATCTCTGTGAAAGGTGATATAGGGATTACTTGCTTCCTCGCCCGTGTAATAGAGGTGCGTCTTGCTCACTTTCTGACCGCTGCGCTCCTCGACGATATGGGCGTAGACCTCCAGCTGGCGACGGTATTGGTTCAACTTGTCACGATCCTTGGGATCGTTGACATCAAGTTTGCGTTCCGACTTGAAGTCCACCAGCTCTACAGTGTCATCTCGGCCCGCGATGAGATCGACCTTCCCGGCCAAAATGTAGTGCTCTTTGACGAGGGAGACATCCACTTCGGCCTGGCGAATGTGCGACCAGTCTCCATTGTGGCGACGGTAGTAGCGCAGCACCTGCTCTAGCGCAAAGTGCCGGGCAACCGGTGCAAGGTAGACGCGCTCACGCTGAGTGATCAGCGTATAGTTGGTATCAAACCAGGTACGAATCCGGTCTTCCGAAAGGCGATCCTGCTCACCGCGAAGCACGGTGCGGTGGATATCCTCAATCGTCTGGTGAACGAGGGTACCGAAGAGAATCGCATTGCGGCGCATCGGTGCAAAGTCCAGTTCACGAAAGAAGCGATACTGCTCGGCGCAGTTCTCATAAACGGTGATATGGGAGGTAAAGGAGTACTCCCGCTTGAGGTTGGCCCGTTTCACCGTTTCCAAAGGCAATTCGGCGAGGCGCAGAGCCGGGTCACGCCAGGAGGGAAGTCCCTGATAGTAGTCCTTGAAGTAGGCCGAAGGTGTGCGGCCCTGACCATCTTTCTCCGAGGCAGTCAGAACGAGCAAGTTCTGCGCACGGGAGAAAGCCGTGTAGTAGAGCCGCCGAAAATCGTAGTTCTTCGTCTGTGCAAGCGGCTCAAAGGGAGGACGCACCAGGTAGCCCTGTGCGAGCTTTTCATCGAGTTCGGCGTACTGCTTGCGCGGGCCAGCATTCAGCGAATCGACCAGCACCACGGGAAACTCTAGCCCTTTAGCCTGGTGTATCGTGAGGAAGGAAACTGAGCCGCTGGGCGCATACTCTGCCTCATCCTCATATTCGTTGATGCCCCCGTCCTTTAAGAAACGCACAAAGCGATTGAACAGGTCCCGCAGATTCTGATCGAGATACGCAGACTGGAGTACACTGATGTGATGCAGATACTCAAACTTGTTGAGCGATACTCAAACTTGTTGAGCAACGAAGAGAAAAGCCCGAGGTTGCGCATGGCCCGGCTCGCTTGTAAGCCACCCTTGAGCAAGTCCTCCTCCAAATAGCGGCTAAAGAGTGGGAAGCGCAACAACTCATAGAATAAGCCAGAGAAGGCATAGTCCGTGTTTTCGGCAAGGGTGCGATGCTGCTTGGCCTTCAGCTGGGCCCAACGCCACAGGTCTGCGTTTGCGGGTTGGCGCAGTGACTGGTTGGCACGAGGGGAATACACAGGGATATCATGTTCTTCCAGGTAAGTAGCCAGGGCCCGTACTTTGGGGTTTTTGACGGAACGGAAAAGAAAGGCCACCTGGTTCCAATCGGTCAACTGCCCTTCCGCCTTCAGTGCCTGCAAAAAGGCGAACACCTCTTCCTGCCAGGCCGCATCGGATTTGGCAGATACGCGCACCACGGCTGGGAGCGGTGGAAATTCGGCAGGACGCGGGATGATCTGCTTTGAGTAGCGAAAGGCTTGCCCCTGGTGCATCCACTCCTGACCAGCTATCCAACGCGCACAGAAGTCAATGATTGCCTTGTGCGAGCGGTAGTTGGTCTCCAGGGCTACACGCTTACAGGGACCTGTGAAGGTCGAACCAAACTGCAAGATATTACGTATCGTGGCTCCTCGGAAACGGTAGATGCCCTGATCATCATCACCGACCACACAGAGATTGGGATTGTCTGTACCGACGAGTTCGAGGAGGATGCGCTCCTGGATCGTGTTGGTGTCCTGATATTCATCGACCATCACATAGCTAATCTGCGCATGCAAGGCATCGCGGACAGATGGGTGGTTCTGGAGCAGCTCCAGGGCCTCGCGTTGAATGGTGGAAAAGTCGAGCGTGTTGGCCTCAGCGAGCTGCGTGTGATAAAGCTGCGCACAGAGACCGAGAGCGCGGATGGCAGCATCGGGAGCAGCGAGGAGCGTGGCGATGTCAAGGGCTTCCTCGGACACCATATTGATCCACTTCACCAGGGTCTGGCTGCGTTCCCAGGTACTTGTCGTGTCTGCATGGCTTGTCAGGTGGGACAGACCTTCGAGGGCCTCAAACGCAGAGAAACGCTGGTACACAAAGTAGTGCTGGTCAAATTCATCAAGGACCGTGAAGTTGTGTTTGAGCCGGGTCAATTCACGGTGCTCCTGTAACCAGCGCAGGCAGATAGCGTGAAAGGTGCCGAGATACATCTCGTTGAGATTGAAGCGTACTCCGAGTTGGTCAAGCCGGTTGGAGATACGTGTGGTGAGTTCTTGCGCTGCCTTATCAGTGAAGGTCACGACCATGATCTGCTCTGGAGCAATGCTCTTTTGCATGAGAAGGTAGACAATGCGCTCCACCAAAGTAAACGTCTTCCCAGAGCCAGGACCTGCGATGATAAGCAAGGGCCCTTCTGAGGTAGTGATCGCTTCCAGTTGCGCTATGTTCGCTGCTGAGGCCAGAGGTGATGTTGTCACTCGGTAGGCTCTCTCTCCATACAATTCCATCTGCTCCCATCCAGCACACTCTCCATTACACTGTCTCCCATTATTCAGCTATCCTATAAACAGCATAAAAGCACCTCCAAGAAGCGAGGGGAATTAAGGGGTTCATGTAGCGTGTCAATCGACCAAATTACGGAGAAGAACGTGCCCTTCTCGATGAAACTCTTTCTTCTGATGCTATTTCTGCCCGTGTCTTTCGTTTATATTGAGGAGGGTATAGCTCACGAGATGCCTATGCCCCACAGAAGAACGCAGGGTGAAAGCCCCATGAGAAACGGAGAAGACACATGAAACACCTGGTAGAATTTCCCCTGGCAGAGGGCGGCAGCATCGTCGTCGAGGTCGACGAGCCAGAAACGGGCGGCACCGTCCGTGCTGGCCGTGAAGACCAAATCGAGAAGGCCAAGGAAACCTTTGAGAATGCCCTCAACAAGGTTCTGCCAGCCACCAAAACGGTCGTCGAAAAACTGCGGAGCATGGCCAGCAGACCCGATGAGATCGAAGTCACCTTCGGCGTCAATTTGAGTACTATGGCTGGCGCATTTATCGCCTCAGCCAGCGCAGCGGCGAATTTTGGGGTGACGGTGCGCTGGACTGGAACGAACAAAGAAACCACGCCTTGACCTATGAGGCGAGGTACGTCGCTGAGCAGATCAGGGAGACTCATAGGCCCCGATATCACAGTTCCCTCCCTTTTCATCTGGTCGTTTCATACCGCGTTGGTCGGTGTACATCCGAGATCGGCTGTTAAAGATAGCCTTAATCTGGCAGTATTGAAGTGGAATTGCGTCGATAGCAGGACTGCCTAGGAGCAAAGCAAGACTAAGTGTGTGAGGTTTCGTTGATCCGCCGTTATCTCGCAGTACTGGGTCAATTTGCAGGTCGTTCGCTGGCAAGATCTTATCCTTGCCAGGCTGCGTACGTGTGGCTGGATCGAAGATGGCACCAGAGTTGTCCTGGAACAGGTTATAGCCATACGACGTAAGCGTCCCCACAATGTCTGGGCCTGGATGAGCAGGGCCACCAGCAACGATGCTGTTGCTTATCTTCACCTGGCTGACTTGTTTCGTGGCCTTGCTATTTCCATTGGAATCAATGCTGACATCTTCGATTGCGATGTCACCACCGCCGCGTGCAGTATTGCCATAAATGGTACTAAAGGTGAGGTCAACTTGTTCCATGAAGACCGTCCCACTTGAATCAACGTAGCTTCGGATGAAGATGCCGCCGCCGTCGTGGGAGGCTGTATTGCCCGAGACGGTGCTGTTGGTGAGGGTGAGCGTGCCGGTATTAGAATTGTAGTTATTAGAATTGATGATACCGCCGCCATCTCCTTGCGACGTGTTGCCCGAGACGGTGCTGTTGGTGAGGGTGAGCGTGCCGGTATTGGAGATGCCGCCGCCGTCTTGTGCCGTGTTGTCCGAGACGGTGCTGTTGGTGAGGGTGAGCGTGCCGTTGAAATTAAAGATACCGGCGCCACTGCCGTTGTTAGCCGTATTGCCCGAGACGGTGCTGTTAGTGAGGGTGAGCGTGCCGTTGAAATTAAAGATGCCGCCACCCATGACAAAGCCGCTGCTGCCGTAGGAGGCCGTGTTGCCCGAGACGGTGCTGTTGTTCAGCCTGAGCGTGCCGCTATTGTGGATGCCGCCGCCCTCGCGGCCACCGCTGATATCCTCTATGCTGAACGCGGCGTCGATAAGCGTATTGCCCGAGACGGTGCTGTTGGTGAGGGTGAGCGTGCCGCCAAGGTCATTGTAGATGCCACCGCCGACATTGTCCGAAACGGTGCTATCGACGAGGGTGAGCGTGCCTTGGTTGTAGATGAAGCCGCCGGTGGAAGTGTTGCTGTCCTTGAAGATGAGACCGGAAATGGAAACGGTAACTCTCGGTAGCACATGAACAATATACCCCCTCTTGCCACTGCTGACCGAGAGGATACCTGCATCTGGGCCACGAATAGTCAGGTTCTTCGCAATATACAAATCATCACTGGTCAGCAGAATGGTTCCATGCAGACTTGTGTCAAACGTGATCGTGCTTTTTGGGTTGGCTACAGCGATGGCTTGGCGCAGTGATCCTGGGCCACTATCATTGAGAGTAGTGACGCTTGGCTGAAAGGAGTGCCACACTTGTTGTCCATAGAGCCCTGTGGGTATCGTCAATAGGAGTACCAGGAGCACTATTGCCATGATTCTGACATGAGAACGCGTGCGTTGTTGGGCACAGGACTGGAGAAATTGCGTCTCGCTTTCACTTGGCAGATTGCGTCTGGCCCATACTTGCGCCTCTTTGAGTTGGGAGCCACGATAGAGGCGATCCCTGGGCTTGCCCCGCTGCGACCATTCTGCAACATCCTTGCTGATGGTCTGCTGGAGCGGGATGTCATCGCGTGCCTCACGTAGCCAGGTTGCAAGACGTGGCCACTCGCGGATCAACGCCTCGTGGCTGACTTCAATGGTGGTCGTCCCGGCGATCTCGTTGGTCGTCAGTAGACGCACCGCAATGAAGGCATCGGCGGCCTCTTGCAACAGGCGCGTCTGGCTGGCCTCCGGCAGGGAGAACTCCGAGAGGGCCGCTCGACGGCGCGTGGTGTCTTGTTCCGAAGCTCCGGGGTCGATCAAGCGCACAAAGAGCGCACGTGCCAGCTTGCGGTGCTCTTCAGAGGGTAAGGCGGCATAGGTCTCCTCAGCCTGTTTGGTCAACGCCCCTTTGACGCCTCCTAGCTCGCGGTAGGCGGAGAGCGTCAACTGGCGTCCGCTGCGCCGCTGGAAGAGCTGGTCGAGGGTGAACTGCAAGAGGGGCAAGGCCCCCACCTGTCCCTGCACCTCGAAAAGCAGGTCGCCCACCAGGTCGCCCTCAAAGGTCAGTCGCACGTCGGGCAACGCAGCGGGCTTCTCGATCACCTCGCGTAGCTCAGGGATACCCATCGGTAGCACAGAGGTTTGGTGTGCCTGCATGAGCTGGTGCAGCAGCGGATAGCGCATCGGGCGGTCGTAGAAGTCGGCTCGCATCGTGAGCAGGACGATGACCGGGCCATGTGGCTCGGTGGTGGCTGTCAGCAGCAGATCAAGGAAGTGACGCCGCTCATCCTCAGAGGGTGTCTGGGTGAACAGTTCCTCGAACTGGTCCACCAACAGTACCACTTTTGTCCCCGGTCGCTTTGCGAGCTTGGTGGCAAGCAGGTGCAGACCACGCGCCGAGTCGTCTTCCAGGTCCTCACGGATCGCTTTCAGGCTCTTATCAGGCAGGTGTTCTGAGAGTGCAAGTGTAAGGGCTTCGATGGGACGGGTACCCGGCACAATGGGGTCCAGGTACACCCACTGCTCGCTGCCGGGCAACCTCCCTTCGCGCAGACGAGGCAGCAGACCGGCCATCACGACACTCGATTTGCCCGATCCACTCGGCCCAACCACCGCCAGCAGCCGTGCGCATTGGCGGTCCTTTTCTTCTGAGGCCAACGCCCCTTCCAGGGTAGCCGCGAGTTCGTTGATGAGCGTGTCACGCCCGAAGAAATCGTGGGCATCGTCACCGGTGAAGGCACGCAGACCCTTGTACGGGTTGCGTGGCTCGAAGTCTAGCTCTGGAGGCTCCGGAGGTGTCAGGGAAGCCTTGTTGAGTATCCCCACAAGTTCAGGCATGGCCGTCTCATAGCGGCTCTGGCGGGCATCGATGTATTGCGCTCCGCCCCAGCCGAGCGGAACGGCATCCATCCATTGCGTCCCCGCGATCCAGAGCGGATAGACGGGACGCTGGTACATCTCGGCGATGCGCAGTTCATCCCTGACGTAGCGGGAACTCCGTGCATTGGGCGACGCGATGAGCAGTACCGCCTGTGCGGCACGAATGGCCGCGCGCAAGGCTTCTTCCCAATCGAGCGTGCCTGGCTGGAGCTCTTCCCGGTCGATCCAGACCTGGATGCCCTGGCTCAGCAGGTCAGTTTTCAGGCGCGTGACGAGTTCGCTATCGGCACGTGCATAGCAGAGAAACACGAACGGGTGGATGAGCGACTCGAGCAGTGGCCAGCTCCTGGCCAACACATCGACTGGAATGGCGAAGGCCGTCTTGAGGTTCATGCGTTTTTCTGCCGCCACGACCATGCCCACCACCGCTTCTACCTGGCTATCCCACACAGGTGTGCCGCTGAAGCCCGGTTCCACGGAAAAACCCGTCTCTTTCACATCCTCGATCTGCACCCAGTTCGTGACCTGGCGACCCAGCAGCCGTCCCGTAGCCCACACTCCTGTGTCCTGACCCCTGGGAAAGCCGAACGCTCGAAAGGAGTGCTCCCAGAGGTCCTCGACCTGTGCAAGCGGGGCTGCCTGTGCCCCGTGCGGCGGGTTGCCATCCAGTTCAAGGCCAGCGATATCGTCGCCCCCATCGGCTCGTGGAGGTCGCCACAAGACAACGCGAGCGGTGAGTAGCTGCCTGGGTGCAACCCGCGGGAAATCGAGAGACACCGGAGCCTGCGGCTTCTCTGGTGTGTCATCGGCAAGACCGAGGGCTCCAGCGACGACATGTGCGCAGGTGAGGATGTGCCGTTCTCCCACCAGGAAGCCTGCGCCAACCACGTATCCATCCGCCGTGCGGAAACGCACCAGCGAAAGATCGACTGACTCCTGCATGGGTGAGCACCTCCAGTGCGCTTTGTTGCAGCAGAAGATATGGTAAGCGGTACAGCGATACGCACGATAAGGGTAAGACTGCCCTTATTGTAGAATAACGCTCAGCATCTGTCAAAATGGAGGTCTGATATGGGGTGCTCGAAGAAGGAAACCCAGCAGCAAAGGCTCTGTCGAGAAAGACGTAGTCTTCTACAACGGCGTCATGTGCTGCCGAAGAACGGTGCCACTGAGAGACCTCCCCAACGGGCGACCACAAGGGTCAATCCATTTCAAAGACGAGACCCTCTCGCTTTGTCATCCTGAGCGCGAGCTTTGGATCTCTCGCCGGACAGAGATCCAAAGCTCGCGCTCAGGATGACCCTCGTGAAGCGGCTTCGTTTGACTCGCAAAACGTCTTCTTTGAAATGTCTTGCCCCTTGCGGGCGTCATGGGGGCGGGAGGCCACTGTGCAAAAATCGTATGCGCACCTCCACGCACCCGATTGTTTGTATCAATTGAGCCTTCTATGTTACAATGACCTGGATTTTGAATGGGCCAGTGGTCCGAATGTTGTACAGAGAAGCTGAAGCATATAGGGCGAAATCGAAATGGAATACGCAATTTTAGGTGGTGGGGCATTAGGTCTCATGGCCGGCTACCGGCTGGCACAGGCAGGTCACCATGTGATGGTGTTTGAAAGGGAGAACATTGCCGGTGGGCTTGCAGGAGGCTTCCACGTTGGGGATGATGGTGAGGCATGGCTAGAAAAGTTTTATCATCACCTGTTCCGTAGCGATACGACGGCTATTGCCACGATTAAAGAGCTGGGGCTTGGAGAGCGATTAGCCTGGTCGCATCCACGTACCGTTACTTTGACTGAAGGCAAGATATATCAACTAGACTCGGCACTCTCGCTGCTGCAATTTTCTCCCTTGCACTTTGTGGAACGCATACGCCTGGGGGCGGTGATCGCTTTTCTGAAGGTAACCAACTCGGCTCCCCTGGAGGGCAAGACGGCTGCCCCGTGGCTACGGCGTTGGACAGGCAAACGCGCCTATGAGGTACTGTTTGAGCCAATGCTGACCGCCAAATTCGGGGCGATGTATGAGCAGATCGCTTTGCCGTGGCTGTGGGCGCGTTTTCATGACCGCACGACGTACCTGGGCTATGTGCGTGGGGGTTTTCAACTCGTCTATGAGAAACTGGTGGAGAAAATTCACGCCGCGGGAGGCAAGGTGTTGTTGGGGACGCGTGTAGATAAAGTTGAACAAGGGCAGGATGAACGATGGCAGGTGCAGACCAGTGCGGGAACGTGGACATTTGATAGAGTGATCTCGACACTGCCCACTCGCTTAACTTGTCGGCTTGTACCCGCCCTGCCGCAAGACTACCGCAACAAGTACGAGTGGGGGCAGGCCTATGGGGCGCAGTGTCTCATTCTCGCTCTCGATCGCCAATTGACCGATAGCTACTGGATTAATATCTGTGATCCCGGCTACCCTTTCACGGGGCTGTTTGAGCATACAAATTTCCGTCCGGCTGGCGAATATGGAGGGCGACATCTCGTCTATCTGGGTAACTATCGCCCAATGGATGATCCTTTGTTCAAAATGAGTAAAGAGGAAATTCTGCAAGGATTTCTGCCTCATCTGAAACGTATTCGCCCGGACTTTGAGCCGGAGTGGGTGAAAGAGAGCTGGCTCTTCTCAGCTCCCTTTGCCCAGCCGATTGTGACCACCGATTATCGCGAGCATATCCCGCCCCTGCATACGCCTCTCAAGGGCCTGTGGGTGGCGAACATGTTCCAGATTTACCCCCATGATCGCGGGCAGAACTACTCGTTCGATCTGGCAAATCGACTGGTCAGGAGCGTCATCCTGAGCGCCAGCGAAGGATCTCTCGCCGGACAGAGATCCTTCGCTGGCGCTCAGGATGACAAAGCGAGAGGGTCTCGTCTTTGAAATGTCTTGGCCACTTGCGAGTCAAAGAAGCCGATTCAGGAGTGTCATCCTGAGCGCCAGCGAAGGATCTCTCGCCGGACAGAGATCCTTCGCTGCGCTCAGGATGACAGCTGGGCTTAAGTTCACGCCTATGGGGTCACTACATTTCTGCCCCAAGAACCTAACTGGACTGAGTACTAGAGAAAGAATAGGCAATTTATCTTTGTGATGGCGTTCTTTCAAGCAGACGAAGCTAACGCTCGCTCTATTTTATTGTTTGAAGGAGGTCTTCATGCGCTATAAGTTCGCGCTCTTCCCTGGTCTTCTCAGCATCTTACTTCTCGGCACTTTCTTTCTTCCTGGTCGCTTCATGTCTTCTGCACATGCGGCAGGAGCAATGACCCTGACCGATGTTGGTGGTCTTCCTCCACTGATCAGTGTGAGTCAGCTTTTGGGCAGCGACTCTCACTCGAAGCGCACCTTGCAGATGAGTGTGAGTCTGGCATTGCGTAATCAGGCTCAGCTCACGCGTTTGCTGCAAGACTTGTATGATCCATCCTCTGCGAGTTATCATCAATTTCTCTCGGTCGATGCGTTTGCCCAACAATTCGGCCCCACACCTGACGAGGAGCAGACCGTAGAGAACTATTTAACCCAAGAGGGTTTTACCGTTACCCAGACCTATCCCAACCACATGCTCATTGATTTCAGTGGGCCACAGTCGCTGGCAGAGCAAGTCTTTGGCGTCACGATCAATGACTACCAGGACCCATTGGGGCGCGATTTCTTTGCTAACGGGAACGTTCCCACCCTTCCCGCTTATCTCGCTGCGTTTGTTACATTCGTCGGTGGCTTGGATAACGCCAACCAGTTCTATCATCCTCCCCTCAGTTCACAGAGTACTTTGTCAACCAATCCAAACGCCGGTGCCAACTGTCCCAGTGCCGGAACGGGTGGTGGTGGCGGTGGCATTTTTGGTGGCAGTCAGGTAGCCTATATTCCCAGCCAGTTTGCCAAAGCCTACAACTATGATGGGCTGCACAATGTAGGCTTGCAGGGTGCGGGACAGACTGTGGGCGTTTTTGAATTGGATGGCTACTCGTCCAGCGATATCCAGGCCTACGCCCAGTGCTTCGGTGGTGGAAGCGTACCCCTGAAGAATGTACTGCTGGATGGTTTCAACGGCCAGCCAGGAGCCGGAGCAATTGAGGTCGAGCTAGATATAGAAGTTATTCTCAGCATGGCTCCCAAACTGTCTAAGCTGATCGTCTACGAGGCTCCCAACACTACGCAAGGCTTTAATGACGAGTTGGCGCGTATCGTCAGCGACAAGACGCCGGTGATTAGCGTCAGTTGGGGCGATTGCGAGACGAATATGGGCCAGCAGGAAGTACAGCAGGAGAACAAGTATTTCCAGGAGGCCGCAGCACAGGGTCAGAGCATCCTGGTAGCAGCGGGCGATAGTGGTAGCTCAAGCTGCTTCCAGCTCAGCGGGCAGAGCTTCGATACCTCGCTCAATGCCGATGACCCGGCGGCACAACCCTATGTCACCAGTGTAGGTGGCACGACACTCACATTGAACAGCAACAACAGCTACCAGTCTGAGCATGTCTGGAATGGTGGCCTCTTCGGTGGTGCTGGTGGCGGTGGTATCAGCCAGTTCTGGAAGCTGCCCAACTGGCAGAAAGGTCCAGGTACGCAAAATTCGTACTCAAACGGCATGCGTGAGACGCCCGATGTCTCGCTCGATGCCGATCCCGCTACCGGCTACCCCGTCTACTGTACGGCTGGTTCTTCGTGCAATGGCAGTGGTGGAGGTACGAGTGGTTGGCTCACCGTTGGTGGCACATCGGCGGCAGCTCCCATGTGGGCAGCCATGATCGCGCTTGCCAACCAGGAAGCTGCTCAGCATGGTAAGGGGGTGCTTGGCTTCCTCAACCCCGCCATTTATCGTATCGCCAGTGGCAGTCACTATAGCAGCGATTTCCACGATATCACTCCTCCCAGCGATCCGAGTGTGCCATCCGACAATGATGAGCTTGGTATAAACGGCGGGGCCTATCCGGTTACCAATGCCTATGATATGGCGACCGGCTGGGGTACCTTCAATGCAGCGAAGCTGGCGGCTGATCTTGTGGCGGGAAAGTAGGCGTTTCTAGTCCAGTAATAAAACAAGCGGGGGCGTAGCGTGGCGTGCATGATGAGCGCCCCCGCGCCATGATGACCGCCCCACAGCATGACGACCGCTCCCCACAGCATGACGAGCGCCCCACAGCATGACGACCGCAAGGGTCGTTGTATGAGTTAGGTCCATCGTGACCGAAGCAGAGTCCCCACATCGTGGCCCTACAAGCCGGCGGTGTTTAGGGAGAGAGAGAAGCGGCCGTGCGCTGTCGCCGCTCTTGCCAGGTGCGTAAGCGTTGCTCGGCCCGGGCTTGAGTGAGCATGTGGGCCAGAAAGCGGTCAAAGGGCATGGATTGCTTGAGCAATCCTT
>WNFX01011143.1_pt1 | contig 22428 bp, 24 predicted proteins | sample 5400111 | NCBI WGS metagenome assembly WNFX01 (sample SAMN13153363, study PRJNA577476) | soil metagenome | isolation source: 40 cm soil or saprolite under grassland replicate 1 | place: USA:California | collected 2016-06-15 | reverse complement strand
ACGTCGCTGCGCCTTCGTCATACCAGTCGTATTCGCTGGAGGAGGTCGCGGCGGTCAACTGCGCCAAAGCTTCGGCTTCCAAATTCAAATTATTCCGTAAAAACCACTTCTCCGAAATAAAACGGTCATTGGGTTGGTTCGACGGGAAATCATAATTGTTCACGCTCATCAAATAGACGCGGTCCCACTCCAGTCCTTTGGCTTTGTGCATCGTCGTCACCACCACCTTGCCCTTGTGCTGTTCCGGGTCAAAGCCTGAATCGTCCGACGAGAAGCCGATGAAGCGCCGCTCGTTCTTAGCAATCACCGCCAGTTCCGCCGTCAGTTCAGGTAGACGCCATTCCGTGTGATCGTCCGCGGCTTTGCGTAGCACCAAAGCGAGTTTGTGCGCCAGCGCCAGATCCGCGGCTTCAGTGAAGATATCTTGAGCGAGCGTCAGCACCAACTGGTCAATGGGAAGCGTGACCGACTCCAGCCAGCGCCGCACATACACTCGGAAGTCATTCAACTCGGCGTTAACTTGCTCCATTTCTCCCTCAGCGATCACTGCTTCGACTACCGCGTCCCCCTCGCCCTTTGGGGGAGGGGTTAGGGGTGAGGGCCTTAGGGTTTCTCCGCGTGCAAACGCAAGGTTGGGATTGACATAATCCTCTACGTTCCCCACTTTCCGCAACCATGCGCTCGTATCGTGGATCAATACCGATCGTTCTTTGACTTCTCTCCAATCCCGCCTCCAAACTTGATAGGCTTTCGCCAACTTCGCCGCGGACTGCGGGTCTGCCAGATACGCGATCAGATTGCTCAACGCGCCTGCCGCGGCACGTGTATTGGACGTACTGCTTAGAAATTCAACATATTCAATATTCTTCACTTTGAGCGCGTTGATGACTTCCACGCCGCGGGTGTTACGCGGCACCAACACCGCAACCGTCGAATCTCCATTCTTCGGCAACCACTTGCTCAACGAGTCGACGATTGCTTTGGTCTCTTCATCGGCCGTGAGGCGCTTGGTCACGAAACGGATCGCAGATTTATCGTTCTCAGGATTCGGCTGTGGGTCACCGGGAGGGACTGGTTCGATGTATGGTGGCGCGAGCGCCCTTCGGGCGTCTTCAATGGGATGCTCGTTCATCACCCAGTCGATCAGATTGTTCGCCAGGTCAATAATGGATTGTTGTGAACGCCCCGATTCGGGCATGTCCACGCTCGGGTTTTGAGCGATGAACTCACGCAACAATTCAGGGGAGGCTGTTGTAAAGGTTTCAAAAATCGCTTGATTCGGATCACCCACACGCACCCAGTTTCCGTTCGGACCTGAAAGCAAACCTAGAATATTCTGCTGCAAACTACTCGAGTCCTGTGCTTCATCTTCGAGGATGAATGGGAAGCGATAACGCACGCGCTCGAGATACTCCTCATCTATTTCGAGGATGTCGAGCGCCAGACGGATGAGGTCATCGAAGTCCACGGCGGCGCGATACGTGAGGGCGCGCTGGTAATCGGCATAAATTTCCAGCCCAAGTTCTGCCAAAGGAAGCGGAGCAGGCTGACGGTCCAGCAAGGCGCTAGATAATCATCCAGTGACTCGGCGTGCGCGCTGATCCAGGCCTTGACTGCTTCGCGGCGGATGAAGTCCGCTTCGCGCTCATCAATGATGGCGAAACGCTCATCCAACCCGACGCGACCTGGCTTTTCACGGACGATGTCATGCGCCAGTCCGTGCAGTGTGCGGATGCGATATTTGTAAAGCGCCTGCAGAGGGTTGTCAAAGAATCTTTTGATACGCGCTTCGAAGTTATCTACCGCAGAGTTGACGAGAGTGACGATGAGCACTTCCTGGTCGTCAGCGAGCGAACCATTTGCAATGATCTGCGCGGCGAGCGCCGAGAGGATTTGCGTCTTGCCTGCACCAGGCACCGCGGCAATACCGAGGCGGCCACCGCGATAACGGAGGATTTGTTCTTGTGAAGGTCGAGGAATGAAATTAAGTGTCATGTGATAAAGTGTCAACTGTCAAACGGTTACTGGTTTGAAACCATAAGCACAAAACTATTCTGGGTGATGGAAACATATAACAACGATTTTATTCCCATGGATTAACAATCTCAACGCTCGAGCCTTCAAAATCATTCACATTGCGTGTGACAAGAGCAAAGGCATAGGTTAAGACAGTAGCAGCGATCAGTGAGTCCATGGCTGGAATGGAGGTTCCAGCCAATTCTAGTCTTGCGGTCAACGAGCCCCATTCAGTGATAACATCATTATCGATTGGAATGATTTTTCCGCTGAAACGAGCTAGCAAGTCTTCTCGGAGCCAAGTATGTAGTTCCTGCTTTCGTTTTGACCTAGGAAGTTTTTCGATACCTTTGATAATCTCCCCAATTGTGATAACACTCAAATACACATCGTCATCATCTAAAGAATCAACAAATTCAACAACTTTAGAATTTGGCCTCTTCGATACCAGTTCTGAGATGACGCATGTATCCAGCAGATATTTCATAGTCCAATGCCCTTGCGCGGCAATGACTTATCGCGCTTTAGCTCAACACCAGCTAGCGGCGAGGCGCGAAAAAACTCAGAAAGTTTACCCTGTGATTTACGGAGTTTTTCATATTCAGCATACGAAATCACTACGACGGTTTTCTCACCATGTTTTGTAATCAATTGGGGTCCTTGTTTAAGTGCACGAGCAATGACTTCGCTCAGTTTGTTCTTTGCATCTTGAATTTGCCAAATTTCGCTCATAAATATTCCTTTCCGTCTAGTCTGTCTAGATTTTACACGCCGCTTTGTATAATGTCAACGTTTTAACTTCCACTGCTTCCAAAAAATGAAACCCATCAGGGCCGTATTGAGGAGTGCTGCTGTCATGAGAAGCTCACGTGTAAGGGTAAGATCCAATGGCATAACACTCCGGATCAGATAAACCGAATAGGCCAACCCTGAAACCAACTGATATCCAATGGCAAGCAGCCATCCGCCTGGAAAATAAAATGCCACCAGGAACGAAAGCACCTCAGCCAGGTAAAAGTAACGATCGTGCATCTTGGGTAAGAAAAACGGCATGAGCGCCACAGAAACGAGCGCGCAAAACAGAATGAGCGGAGGGGTAAACTCTTTTATTTTGCGGGCATAAATTGTCGTCCATAGAAGGGCAATGAACGCAGCAATCGTTACACCAATGAGCACACTTCTGGAATTATAGAGATTATTAGGAATGAACAAATACAGGTTGGGCGCGTGCATGGAGAACTTACGATAAATGTATGCCTCGCCGCCATAGAGGGTAAGCAGCTCAAGCAAAGAACGACCTGCTAAGGCAGCGGGCATCATCAGCAGCGTATATACCAAAGGCACAATGCCTAGATAAAACCACGGTATCTTTTTCTTAACAATCAGCAGAAGTACAAGCGAACTCAGGAAAGCTGCTTGAGGCTTAAAGGAGAAGGAGAACGCCAGAAAGACCATAGCAAAGAAGGGTTGCTCCTTCATCAAGAAAAATACGCAGGCGAGCAAAAAAAATGTATAGATCGCATCAGACTGCCCCCAATAAGCGCTATTCAACAATACGGTAGGCAAAAGAAGAAAAGAACTTGCCCCAATCCACGCGATGGTTCCTTGAGGATACTTGATTTTCAAAATTTTATAAACCAGAAAGGCATTCAAGAAATCGAAGCAAATCGAGAGCATCTTAATTGCAATGATTTTCGGAAGAAAATTAGACGTTTTTGTCATCAAGAACAACAGATAAAGATAGGGCGGCGCATAATTTGAAAATGGTTCTCGTAATGCAGCAAACCCCCTCGTGGCAAGCTTGTCATACCAACCAAGTATGTAGTAACGCAGATCGGCAGATAGAAAATTGAGACCAGCAAATCGCAGACCAATCCCTGTCAGGATAAAGATTGGAACCAAAACCCATGTCAGCCATTTTGTAGTGTGTTCCTTCCTCGCTAAATTGGATTGCGCTGGAAAGTCTGACACTTACTTCACTTCTCCCGAATTCGAGTCAATCATCAACACTGACGTATCCACTGCTTCAAAATCATTCCCGGTCAACACATCAAGCTGATGAAGCATATCATTGTCCCAACGTTCGTCCGGCGTGAAATATCATAATTTGCTTTCAAGCGGAAGCGCGCGCCCATTGGAGGAATGCCCTCTTGCGCGTCTGAAGTCAAATGCCGCGCGGGCCAGATGTACCCTGCGGTCTCTTCAGCAGTGAAGCGCAAAGCATGTTGGATCTCACCTGCAGCAATCTCATCATAACGCACTAGCCCTGGAAGAATTGGCAAACCTGCTGCGTCGGCAGAAGTCCAGGTTTCGGGGCGCAACGCATTCGAGTCTAAATCCCAGATCGCACCAGAGCCACCACTCCATTGTCCGTTATCAAAACTCGCATCGTAGATTTCATAAAGTTTGCAATCATCCGTATCTACAGTCAAAATATGATGATCAGAACTATATTCGATCCACGGGTTATCAGGAATGGGATACGGTCCTGGGTCAGATTCATCGGAGTAATCAAAATTAAGTGTGTACTTTGTCACAGAAGAACCGCTGATCACATTGTATGGAATACCGATAGACCCACCATCGTATACGCCCGAACCAAAGTCCATGTGAAAGCCTTCAGCACGGCCAATGCTGTCGATCCATGCATCAGACATCGGATGAGTCGGGAGCGAGTCCACGCGCGTGTTCCAGATGTTATTCCCAGGGAACATCGGGCAATTCGCAATGGCGGGTCCATTTCCACTTGGAGTGGATGGAACGACCGTATCGACAACGATCGTGTCGACAGGCACAGCCGTTTCAGTCTCAGTGGGTGCAATAGGAGTTTCAATTGGTGAGGTTGAGGTGGGCAGCGGTGAGCTGGGAATACAGGCAGATAAGAATAAAGTGAAAACGATGAACATGATTTTTGTGTTCATCAATCGCCCGTGTTATCGCTTGTTTGCAAGACTCGCTGGAAGGCGCGTAATAAGTCGCCGCGCTGTTCGAATCCGCTCTCACCCAATTCGGCTAAACACAAATAGACGCGTTCCCGGCAACGATGCAACAAACCTGAGACCACGCGTGCCATGGCCGTGCGACCCGTTTCCACATCATCGGCATCAGTCCAAATTCGGCCTGGTTCCCATTCGCGGGTCAATACATAGGGATGAGTCAACGGCTGGGCGAGCCTCTGGTGCCAGGCACTCGAGCCCACGTCCAGCCAGAATTGCGCGGTGACCGGTCGGTTCATCATGAGGAAGGTATGTGCCGGCGCGACCAACACCGCGTCCTTGTTGAGGCTTCGCCAACCTTCTACATAAGATGCAGCGATCACTCCATCCTGAAGCATTTGAATATATTCTTTTCCAAGGTGCGGAAAGCGCGTATTGTCAGCCTGGAACAAATAAGTTGATTCAAGAGCTTGTCTAAAATGCTGTACCGAGTCCACCAGGCTGGATGCCACGCGGACCGAGTCGAAATCTGTGTGAAAGCCAAAGCCTGGCTGCGAAAGGACTTCGCCAAATAGCTTCCTCAAGAAGTGATCGAACGGCAATTCTTCTCCTTCACGATAAGCCAGCAGCCAATCTCGAAGCGTTGTGTAACGATTGCCAACCAGGAAGGTAATCCGCTCCTGGACTTCCGGAGTGATCTCATCGAAGGTTGAAAGTTTCAACTCGCGTGGACGATACACGATCTCTGCCAAGAGTTGAGCGCGGACAAGATCGAGTCCTTCGATGGATTGCATGAGCGCATACGCCACATCGAAGCGCGGCGGGTGGATATTCCATTCAGGATGCGCAAGCGCGGCAAAAGTCAGAAGAGTCTGGCTGGCAGGTTCATCCCGTAATGTCCGCGAAGGACGATGAGAACGAGTGGGAATGCCGGCCGCCTCCAAACGATTCATCACAGAGAAACGGAGTGCGTCTGAGAGAAAAGGAGAAATGATCACAATATCAACCGGTGCGACCCCAGCTCCTTCAACAAGGGATTTCGTCTCGGCAACAACTGCATCAAGAAGCTCAGGATAGAAACGAGAGGTGATGATGCCCACTCCTTCTCCACCGGACGCTTCAGTGATTGGGACAGACGGATCAGGCAGAATAATTTTTTCTAAGCTGGACGCGAGAGCTGCGATGTTCTCTGACATCACAAAAGATTCGCTTAGCGCAATTCGCTCATCACATAATTCATTCAACGCATGACCTGTGAGCGGATCGCTGCCGAGAAAATGGCGATAGCCTCCGCCTTCATCGTAGATCAACAAAGCGGATTCAAACTCAGGCAGCCAGGCACGGATAATGTCATGGGCACGCGGGCTATCCTCCTCCACGTTGTCGTAGATCAAATGCCGATAGGTGCGTATCAAGTAATCTCGAACAATATCCATGGGCCAGAGGATATTTGAAAAGATTTCCAATTGAAGAGAAAAATCAAGCAGGTTGTTTTGCAAACAATACTCACGGAAGCGAGTCGCGCACTCCTGTGCATCCTGATAAACGCGGCGCTGGGCGGGATCGCCAAAATAAGCTGAATCGAGTCGAGAAGCAATGTCAGTATAGTGAAAACCAACGATCGCGGCTTTGTTCAGATTATCCAAAATTTGGGAATACATGCGATTGCGATCCATGGTGATGGATTCGAAGTAACCTTCATCCAACAATGGGCGGACGATATGCGCCATGTAATACTGCGAAGTTTCGAGGGAGAGAAAGACCGGTGGTTGATCGGGATGAGCAAAGCCAGCGGCTTCTGCCGCGATCGGCCAGAACAGGTCGCACACGCGTCGAGCCAATCCCCCAGCGAGGGTTGCGGAGGTCACTTCTCCGCCTGCTCTGCGTTCAGGACTATAAAGCAGATCGAGGTATGGCTCCTGCACTGTCCGTTGTGCGGCGAGCATCAGGATTGATTCGCCGGGCACACCTTGCGTGAGCAGATAGCGCATCCGCTCGACGGCCGCAGTCGTTTTGCCAGTACCCATCGGACCAGAGAGGAAGAGTTTTGAGTTTAGGGGGGATTCAATTATTTGACGTTGAGCAGGGCTGAGGCTTATCCCGAGCGGAGGTAAAGGATCGGTCATAGAAGTAAGAGTACGGAATAGGGGGAAGGAGAAAAGTAATTATTTGCGATAGAACAATTGTACTACAATTTAGGACTAGGTGTTTTGATACTTTCAGCGGTTAGAGTAGGAAATTAAATCTTTTGGTAACAATTTCCCATTCCATAAGCCTTGCTTTCGAATACAATAGACCATCTTAGGAAGAATCCCATTCCCTTATAAACCTTTACAGAATCTCACTCACAAAAGCGAGAGGAGGCCATAGAGAACCATCTCAAATCGCAGTAGAAGTTCAGCAACTTTTTGATTGGACCATAGAAAATTCGTAGAGATATGGAGGCAGTGATGTTACTTAAACGTACTTTGTTCGTTCTGGTCGCATTCGCTTTGGCTGCGTCAGTCAGTTCCACGGCTGCAGCCCAGGGAGAGGGACCGGGGCAAATTCTTGGGGCAGATTCTCCGACAGCCATCCCGGGTCGTTACATTGTCGTTTTCCAGCCAGGGACACCTGCGGCCGAGGTGAATGCCGCAGCCGAACAAGCGCGCGGGCTGGGTGGCCAAATAGATTTCGTTTATGACGCGGCACTGACTGGTTTCGCTGGAAGTTTCCCTGAGCAGGCGATCTCTGGACTCGGCCATAACCCGAATATTGACTTCATTGAGGCAGATCAGGAGATTACGCTCGACACGACTCAATCGCCAGCCACGTGGGGGCTCGACCGTATTGACCAGCGTAAACTTCCATTGAATAATGCTTATACCTATAACTATACGGGCAGCGGTGTCACGGCTTATATTATTGATACTGGCATCCGCATCAGTCACACTCTCTTATGGCTATGACTTTGTTGACAACGATTCAACTGCCAGCGATTGCAATGGTCATGGGACACACGTGGCTGGAACAGTGGGTGGAAGCACCTATGGCGTTGCTAAAGCTGTAAAGCTCGTGGCAGTCCGTGTGCTGAATTGTTCAGGCTCAGGCACAACCTCGGGAGTGATCGCCGGGATCAATTGGGTCACTTCTAAACATACCACTGGAAAGGCTGTAGCCAATATGAGTCTCGGAGGAGGTGCATCCTCTTCTCTGGATACCGCTGTCAACAATTCGATTGCTGATGGTATCGTTTATGCCGTCGCGGCTGGGAATAGTAATGCCAATGCTTGCAATTATTCGCCTGCCCGCGTCGGTAATGCAATTACGGTTGGTGCAACCACTTCGACGGATGCCCGCGCCTCTTATTCAAATAAAGGCTCCTGTCTTGATTTATTTGCGCCTGGCTCCTCTATTACTTCAGCCTGGTACACCAGCAATACAGCCACGAATACGATCAGTGGCACATCCATGGCGACACCGCATGTTGCCGGCGTTGCAGCCCTCTATTTGCAAGGTCACAGCGCAAGTCCCTCGCAAGTTCGAAACGCCCTCGTAAATGCAGCCACACAAAATGTAGTGACGAATGCAGGAACAGGCTCACCCAACCTGTTACTATACTCTTTAGTTCCATAAATCAACCTAAGTCAGCACAAGAGCATCAAGTTAGCAAAACAAATCTCCCGCCTCAAATGAGGCGGGAGATTATCTTATTTAACTATTGCATAACATAGCTAAGGCGTAGTTCCAATCCAGCTGCCGCGACCTGAGCAAAGGTCGAAGCCGACGAGACAAGATGCGCCGTTGTTACCACTTGTAATGTCACGATAGGTAATGCTATTTCCATACACATAAGCAGAATTTACAACTGTACCAGCCACAGCCGAGCGACCGGCCCACATCGGAGAACTGGCACTTGTGCCACCAACCTGGAACCAGCCTTGCTGGCCCTGATAGCGAGTCGAATCGTAGACAGAAACACCTGAAGCCGGATCAGCATCCAATGAGACATCTGGTGTAGCGCGTTTGCCACCACAATTGACTTGGCCATATCCACTAAATCCAGATTGTGCAGAGGTAGCATTTTCATACTGACTGCATCCGCCACCGCCACCACTCCAACCAGTTTCGCTGGTGAAGTTGCCACCGCTAAAGTGCAGGGTCGTGCCGCCCACCGAGATCACATTGGGCGAAGAGGAGGGATATTCTGCTGGCAGGCCAGCATCTCCAGAAGAGACGAAAAAGCTCACACCGCTTTGGGCAAAGTGCGAGTCGTAACTGTTTTCGCCAGAGAACTCACTCCCACCCCAACTGTTCGAAACATACTGTGCATGTGCCTTGGCATAGTCTTCTGCGGCAAGCAGGTTGGCGAAGCTATTGCTGCTGGCTTCTACCAATAAAATATGAGCGCCTGGTGCAATGGCATGTGCCCATTGAACATCCAATGAGATCTCAAGCGCCCAGCCAGAATCCTTGCGCGGGTAACTTGTGCCACCAGTCTGATTCACTTTCGAGAAGCAGCCATTTGCAGTCGTGCAAGCCGGCAAACCAAATTGGGAAGTGAATACAGCTAAATCGCTCTCAGCCGTCGGGTCATCGTAGGCATCTACAATGGCGATAGTCTTCCCAGCGCCAGCAGTGGCGCTCGTGGGAAAGCTGTAAACTGACTTGATTGTCGCTGGGCTCAGGCCAGTGGGGGATGTAGAAGCCTGGGGACGCAAAATCCAGACGTGACAGCGCCCTGTGTCAGGGGCAGCGGGTCCCGGGCACACTGGCTGACCGTGATCAGAAGAGCCAGCCGCCAGCGCCGAGAAAGGCGATATGAACAAAATCATCATCACAATCATACTTGCTATCAAACGCGGGCTTTTCATTTGGTTTCTCCTCAGATTAGTCTGACTGATCTATCGTAAAACAATAAGTTGTTTTATACGAATATTCGATGGGCAATTCACCTCCAGAAGAAAAATCCGGTTTTAAACAAAGAAAACCGGACATTCAGACCGGTTTCGCTATTTGCTCTCCACACACCCTACCTGTGTATCCACAGGAAAGCGACCAAATGCAGATGCGGGGTCATTGCATTCTGAGCAATTGTTTCTTACAAGACGAAACAGAGACCCCAAAGTTACTAATGTGGATAAGTATAGTCATATTCAAATGATTGTCAATGGAAGTTTGCGCACTTTCGTTTTCGTCTCAGGATATAGTAGTCGAAAGTTGGGAATACTCATATTTTTATAGCGTTCGTTCTTTTACTTTCCTTTGAGCAGCAGGCTCACATCTGCAGCAATACTATTTGGTTCTGCATCCGGCAGGAATGTCTCTCGAACATTTCCTGAGGGGTCTATTACATAGAGATACGTAGAATGGGTCTCACCGCCCTGTTCTACTGTCACTCCATAATCCATCCAAACTTTCTGAAGTTCTTCAGGAGTTCCACTAAGACCCAGAAAAGATGGATTGAAATGCTCCATAAAATCCTTTAACGCTTGCGGTGTATCACGAGCCGGATCAGTACTGACCATCACCACTTGCACATCCTTTGCACGATCATTCAAGCTTTCGAGTGCTAGTTTTATATGAGCCATCGTCAGCGGACATTCATCAGGACAATTGGTGTATCCAAAATAGAGCAGAACGACTTTGCCACGTTGGCTGCTCATCGTAAAAGGCTGCCCATTATGATCAGTCAGTTTGATTTCCGGCGCGGGCCAGGGCGGGGTAATGAGAGCACCTTTAAACGACGGTTTACTGGGTGTGTACAAAATGGCTGCAACAGTAATCAATAACACCAGAATACCAGCCCCAAGGAAGGACAAACGACGGTTCATCTCTTTCTCCGTAAACAGAAGTAGGGCGGAATGGTATCCCGCCTAGGATATTATTTTGGTTATTCTAAGCCTGCAATCATAAAACCACCTTAGAATTTGTTGAACTATTCAACGTAGGAATTTCTATGAACAAGAAACTTTTGATCAGCGGCTGCCTGAATTTTTCAACTGACATTTGCGCATGAATAAATTACTGTTGGCGCCTACACGTTAGAGAGTATATTTTTTGTGACATCAATTACTGCTCCGCGCCGTGCCTCACGTACAATCATCTGGCTAGTGTTGGTTGGCGTGCTTGTGCTTGTTTTATTTAGTATCCTCCCACTGTCGATCTTCTTTCAACTGGGTCCAAGGCTAAATCTTTTTGCAACCGTTTTTCTGGGGATCTTCATTGAAGCGTTGCCTTATCTTCTGCTCGGCACATTGATATCGGGGATTGTAGAAGTCTTTGTTGACCGCGCTCAAATGAGCCGCTTTATCTCAAGACGTCCTGTTCCTGCCGCCTTGACCGGTGCGTTAATGGGATTGGTCTTTCCGGTCTGTGAATGCGGTGTAATTCCGCTTACACGGCGTTTATTCCATAAGGGCTTGCCACTATCGGCAGGTATCGCATTCCTCTTAGCTGCACCTGTTTTGAATCCAATCGTCATATTTAGCACCGCCGCTGCATTTGGTTGGGGAGTCATGCTCGCCTGGCGTGTGGGACTCAGTTTGTTAATTGGAGTGATTGTTGGGCTGGTCTTTTCAGTAGAACAGGATTCATCAAATGTTTTACGTGGAGCCTTGATTGTAGCCCCAGAACATGATCATACCCACAATGAAATTGATTCTTCCTTCGGAGGCAAAATTCAACAAGCCTTATTGATCTGCGCGGATGAATTCTTTGAAATGGGGCGTTATCTCGTGATGGGTGCAGTGCTCGCTGCAACGCTTCAGACCTTTATTCCACAAGGCACTCTACTTGCCATTGGAAATGGTCCCATCCTTTCTGTGCTGGTCATGCTTGCTTTGGCAATCCTTCTTTCCATCTGCTCCACTGTGGATGCGTTTGTTGCTTTGGGTTTCGTAGGTACATTTAGTTTTGGCTCGATCCTCTCTTTCCTGGTCTTTGGGCCGATGGTGGACATCAAAAGCATACTCATGTACTCGCAAGTCTTTCGCCGCAAGTCAGTTGCGTATCTAGTGTTGTTACCTTTCCTGATGAGTCTTCTGGTGGGCATTGCTTTCAATTATTTTGCGCCGTAACAAGGAGTCTTTATGTTGGAACGACGGTATCGTTTTTTTCAAGCTGTGATTTTTCTCGGGTTATTCCTCTTTCTGGTCACCAAACTTATCAACACACAATTGCTTTGGTATATCAATAAGCGTTTTATCATTCTCACTGAAATCGGCATCCTTCTTCTTGCAATTCTCATGCAGCGACTTTTCATGGAAGCGCGCTCTATGAGTAAGCCTCCTCAGGATGAAGAACACGTTCAGCATGAACATAAGCCGGCTGCCATTAATTTATGGATTCTGTCCATCCCATTATTGATCGGAGTTTTGATTCCTGCCAAGCCTCTGGACTCAACCGCCGTCTCAGCAAAGGGACTGACCACAACTTCTGCGCTAATCAGTTCCAATTCATCCAGTCGTCCATTCGAAACCGAATCAGAACAACGGAACGTACTGGCTTGGGTGAAACTCTTTTATTTTGAAAAAGATCTGACTCCCTATACCGGGCAGAAAGCCTCAGTGATCGGGTTTGTTTATCTCGATGACCGTTTGCCAAAGGGCCAATTCTTTGTTAGTCGTTTCATTCTCGCCTGTTGTGCGGCAGATGCATACGCTGTGGGGATGATCGTTGAACCACCTGCTGGGACCTCCATTAAGCAAGATGAATGGTTACAAGTAAAGGGTCCGGTAGAGATGGTTTCTTTTGATGGACATAATAGTCCTCTCATTCGCGCGGAAACGATCACTCCTGTTTCGCAACCTGACCAACCCTATTTATATCCGTGAATTCTGAAGGACGCGGCACACTTGAGCTCGATCTCGTTGCAGGATTGGCGACGGGATTCCTGCTCCTGTTGATTGCACTCGTTATTGTTATTGGGACTCAGGTTGGGATTCGAGTCAAAGCCCAATTCCCGACAGGCAATAAAGTTGGTCCGTATGAAGCATTGACTGTGACTTTCTCTGAACCTGCGGATGGAGCCCTCGCAGTCCAAAAGTTTTCGATTCAGCCTAATGTGAAGGGAAAATTTCAATGGGCAGATTCAAAGACGCTACGCTTCATTCCAGTTGAACCATATCAGCCTAACACTATTTATACACTTTCCTTTTCCCCCGGACCTCTTGCAGATAACGGCGGTGTGCTTAAGAAATCGCAGTCATGGAAATTCCAGATTCGCCGGCCTCTCGTTGTGTATCTCGTAGCAGATCAACAGAAAAGACGTTTATGGACGATCGAAACGGATAATGGCAAAACAAGCCCACTGACAGACGACTCATTCAAAATATTTGATTTTGATGCTTCGCATAACGGCGAATTCGTGATCTTTTCCGCTGTCAATGAACAAAATGGCATAGACTTATGGCGTGTTAGCCGCGCGGGAGGCAACCCACTTCTTTTGCTTCAATGTGGTTCTGACCATTGCTCTAATCCTGCCATTTCACCAGATAATCGTCACGTGGCTTATGTACGCGAAGCCGCAGGGCCCACACCAGATTTGCCATATGGCTCGCCGCGCATCCGAGTATTGGATATGGAGACGAAACAGGATGCCCCACTTTATGAAGATCAGCAAATTATTGGGTTTCGACCGGAATGGTCACCCGATGGCACATATCTTTCATCCTATGATGGGACGAAAGCTGAGTACCGCCTGCTCGACCTTGTCACAGGCAACCAATTAACCATTCCATCCCAAACTGGAGCTACAGTGACCTGGTCAGCAGATAATTCCACGTTTGTGTATACCGACCTTGATACAAATGAGTTCGGCCCACACACGCGGATACGCGAGGCAAAAATATCGATCAATGATATTACGACCCTGTTCGGTGAAAAGGATGAAAGGGATTACAACTATAATTCATTGTCATGGGCGGCGGCGAGCAATGTACTTGTGATTGGTGTGCGTCCTGATGCGAACAATCCAGAAGAAGCCTTGTGGCTAATGAATCCCTCTAGTCTGGATGGTCAGGCAATCACAGATCAACCCGGCTATATTTATAATAATCCCATTTGGGATCTTTGGGGAAAGGCGCTCATCTTTGAACAATTCAAATTGAAAGGTGTTTACAAACCTGAGATCGGACTTTGGATGCCGGATATGCAAGAACCTCGCATTCTGGCTGAAGGCAGCATGCCGCATTGGTTACCCTAGATGTCCCATGTCATCGCCAGTTTCCGGTCCAAGCAAAGCCCGCCATTCACCCAGTCGGTTCTGGTAGGTGATCAAAACTGTGGCGATCAGGGTGGATATCGGTACAGCCGCGATAAGCCCCAATGAACCCACCAATGTGCGAACGATTTCCTCAGCCAGAAATTCGGAATTGATGAAGAAAGCATAGTTTCCGTTGCCAAGGGTGAAGATCAGGAGAAGCGGCAGGGAAGCACCTGTGTAGGCAAGCACCAATGTATTGACAGTGGCCGCCACATGGTCCTGCCCGACGCGCATTGCTTTTTGAAAAGTCCTTTGAAAGCCGAGTGCGGGATTCGCATCATGGATCTCGACCACCGCGGCAGATTGGGATGTAACCAGATCGTCCAGAACCCCCAACGCGCCGATGATCATTCCGCCCAGCAATAAGCCTTTTGGGTCAATCTGAATCGAGGAGGCTTGCATCAAATACATAGCGTTTTCGTCTCCATACCCAGTCAGGCGCGCAAGATAAACAAATAGGAGCGATAAGACTCCGGTCAGCAATAAGGATAGCATGATGCTCAATACCGAGGCATGGGTCTTCAAATTCCAGCCATAAGTCAGATATAAGGTCACCGCTAAAAGGATCACGGATCCGATGAGGCTTACTTTGACCGGATCCTCACCGCCCAGGATATGTGGGATCACGTAGCCTGTAATCATGACCATACTAATCACCAATGCAATCAGACTCCCTAGCCCCTTCCAGCGCCCCATAATCAGGATAGATAGAACGAACGCACTTAATAAAATGGCGAGGGGTGTAGAACGTTTATAATCAACGTAATAGGCTTGAAGCACATTGTTCGGAGTCTTGTTGACGATTACATAAACCTGATCGCCCGGCGCGAAGCGGAAATTATCCGATCGCAATGTGCGTTTTCCATAATCCACCTGAAATGGAATCCCTTCATATTCGCCTTCCAGAACTTCCACTTGCATGACCTGGTAGAGTTGAGGCTTATCGTTAAGTGTTATTTGTCCCTCTTCGACGATTTTTGTTACTCGAGCCAATACGGTTTGTGAGCCAAAAGTAGAAGTCCCGGCTTGGAAGGGTACGTGCCGAAAGAAATATGGAATCCCCCAGATCATAAACCCTAAGAACAAGAGGATGACAATGACACCACTCAGTATAAAATGAAATGGAATTTTTTTCATTGATATGTCCTACGAGTTCTTTCATTATAGTGTAGCGGAAAGATAAAATAAGAGTTGCTAAGGCTAAGTTAATATCTTATATTTCCTATAGTGATAGAATGAGTCACAAGGAGTAATCATGTGTATGTTTTGTGCTGCTATTCCTGTAACAGCCGCAGTTGGCGCGAAACTCAATGCCGAACAACTTCACGAACCGGAAGAGAGCCGTAAGCCAGTTTCCAAAATTACAGGTGGCGTAATTGTGTTGCTACTTACTGCCTCCATCATTTATCACACATTGATCTGGCGAAGCTAGAGGAATCAACAGGTTGTCAAGAAAACCTTATTAGTTGTTCCTTCAATTGTCGATTTTCGGCACGAACTTTACTTCGAATAGTTTTGGCCATAGCTTTCCCGTAACAAGAAAAACGTCACGATCAGGGTCGTATGCAATTCCATTTAATACACCATCCGATCCAGTTTGAGCGCGTTCTTCAGGAGTCAACAAGCCGGAGGCATCAATCACCCCAGTGACCTTGCCCGTATGTTTGTTAATACGCAGGATATTATTTGTCATCCAGACGTTGGCATAGATTGAATCTCCCACACATTCGAGTTCATTCAACTTGCTGATTGGTTCGCCATTTTGCATGAAGAATAGCAAAAGTTTTGGGGTCTCGCTTGAAAATAAAGGCACTGCCATTTGACATAAAGAAGTGCTGACCGTCAAAGCATAATCCCCATCCTTCACCGTCATAGGAAATAGTCCCAACCTGAGTAAGTGTATTCAAGTCATAGACGTAGCCAATATTCTCATGCCAGGTAAGCTGCAAGAGCCGATTTCCATCCAGCGCTATTCCCTCCCCGAATACCGGCGTTGGGTCATCGATGCGCTGTAGCACCAACCCGGTTTGAGGATTCACTTTCCTCAAGTTTGATTTGCCATATAGCCCGGAGCTTTCATAGAGAAAGCCGTTATGCCAAACCAGCCCTTCGGTGAAAGAGGTCGGATCGTGGGGCCAAACCGATAGCACTTTAGGAACCAATTCTTCAGGGGGCGCGGGTTTATGGTTGAATAACGTGGAAAGGGCAGTTTGATCGCAGCCTGCAGATAAGGCTAGAATCAACAGTACGAATATGAGTTGGATTAGATAAGTGGAAAGGCGCTTCAATTTATTGCTGATAGAGGCAATTTGGGTACGATTTGATCAAAGTCTGAAACAAAGATTATTGTTATCAATGGTGAGCTACATTGCGCCATCTTACCACATCTACTCTATATGTTTATCGTTGCGAGACATATCAAAGTAATCAGAATCGCGACAGTTCAACAGGCAATTGAGTTTCTTCAAAGTTTACCTGCACAATGGTCTTGCGATATCAGACCTCATATTGATCAACAGATACACTTATGGCAGTGCTATAATGCTTTTATCCATCTGAATTCAATCGAAAAACCCAGCGTATCGAGATTGAAACATAATCGGTATATTAACCGATCCACGAGTACGTAATGTTTGATAAAACAGAACAAAAACATGTAATCGACGTGAAACGTCGCTATGAGCAGGAATTAATGCGCAAGGCAAATGTCGTCGCGGTCGGCGTTGGTTACTGCACACGCGGCGGCGTTCAAACCAAGCAGGTGGGCATTGTTGTATCTGTTAAAAACAAAGTGCCATTATCAACACTAAACCCGAAAGATATAATTCCTGCGAAGATCGAAGACGTGCCGGTGGATGTAGTTGAGACCGGCCCAATTCGCGCGTTGTAATCAGCCCGCGCAGCCAAAACTCAAGGAGCATAGCTGATGGAAACTAATATGGGTGCGATATCTGTGGTGCGAGAGATGAAACGCCAGCATGAAGCCAGGTTGCTAAGCATGAGCAACGTGGTGGCGATTGGCGTGGGTTTAAAAATTGCTGGCGACGTACAGACGAATGAGCCTTCAATCGTAGTATCAGTGGTCAAGAAGCTGCCTGTCATCCAGCTTTCAGAATCGGCGTTGGTGCCCAAAACCCTCGGAGGGGTAAAGACAGATGTGGTTGAGACAGGCAAGATCTTCGCGCTTCAAGATCCCACGCAAAAGATGCGCCCGGCTCGACCAGGGGTAAGTATCGGACATTATCAGATCACAGCAGGAACACTGGGTTGTCTGGTGCAACGGAATGGTGACGTGTATATTCTGAGCAACAACCATGTCTTAGCGAATTCAAACGCAGGCAAGTTGGGTGACGCGATCTTACAGCCGGGACACTATGACGGCGGCACAAGTGCAGATCAAATTGGCACGCTCGAGCAATTCATTCCAGTCGCCTTCGATGGTGGAGGAGTTACTCCACCATCTTCCGGTTGTTCACCACTGGCTTTCTTGAAGAGACTCTTCGGGCCATCGGCGAGGGCGATGATCAATGAACCTGGCAATAATACAGTCGATTGCGCCATCGCCAGACCGCTTTCAGCCGATCTGGTCAACCCCGATATTCTTCACATTGGTATTCCAACTGGTGTTAGTACTGGCACTCTCGGTACGCCAATTCAAAAGAGTGGCCGCACCACAGGCTATACTACTGATCAGATTACCCAGATTGACGTGACTGTCTCAGTGGATTACGGTGGCAATATCGCCACCTTCCAGAATCAGTTGATGGCTGGTGCATTGAGTAAGGGAGGTGATTCTGGCTCGGTGGTGCTGGACATGAATAAGCAGGTGGTAGGCTTGTTGTTCGCTGGCTCTAACACAACGACGATTATGAATCCAATTCAATTTGTGCTCGACGCGCTCCAGGTTCAGCTTGTTACTGCCTAATCTTTATAGCCCACACTGCTGAAGTGTTTGATCGTGGATATCGCCTCACTGAAGCATACCGGGTACTTGTAGAGACGCTTTGAAAGAACTTCTTTTTGCGAATTCGAAGTATGAGCACGGGCGAGTTGAATAACGCCGCGCAGCTAGCAGAAAATCTGGGACAAGCAAAACAGCCTGTCGACTGACAGGCTGTTTTGCTTTTTGCTTGACAGAACCAGGAGAAATTTTCGAGTGTTCGTGAAATTCTCATTTACTGAAAATGCTCATGATTTTATTGAGTGCAGCCGGAAGACAGCCGGGTGAGGAAGGGGACGGGGTAGGAACGGGAGCAGGAGGCTGAGGTGCTGGTATTACTGGTAAATCGCTTCCTGTCAGTGCTTTGTAATCCGCAGCCAACTGGTTCAAGTCAATCCCTTCTTGGAATTCAAGGGTGCGTAATTGTTCGGGCCAAATGACAGCCCAGGCCTCCTCCACCTGTTTATTCCAGAAATTATCCGTAAATCCCGTTTCTTGTGCCCAGGTGATAAAGCGCACGTCATTGGAGACGATGCTCATATAACCACCCCCGAGGACGCTATGGCCGCCTTCGTACGAGGAGCCCTGTATATAATCCCACGGTTGGCCTCTATCGAATTCGGTCAGATTGGCTTTTTGTACATTGATGCCGAGCCACAGGCAACCGAAAATTGCTAGGGCTGCTTTTACCTCATCCAGGTTGGAAAAATTCACTTGCGCAAATGCCACAACCTTTGTGCCATCCGGTCCACCGGTGTGGTGAAGATATTCAAGACAGGTTTGAATATCCATACCATCATCCTGGGCAGGGAAGTTTGGATTCTGAGTCTTATACAACGCAGTGACTTGATCCATCGTTGGATAATTTTCAGTTGCCAGGATAGCAGTGACCAGGCGTCTCATATTGGACCAGGTTACTGCGACACAGTCCCCATATTGATCGTTGCCCAGCATCTGCCAGTTCTGTAGCTTATTGAGGTAATCTTCTGAAAGTGGATGGTCGGGAATGATTCCGGTGAGAAAATTTGCCAACTTCAATGATGGAGCATTCTTGGGTGGCTTGCGACCGAACTTTAGTTGCCTTGGTATATTTGACATGGCTCCTCTTTTGGCGACAAAAGTGTAAACTCACAATTGTTCTGCAACAGGTTCATCTGCAAATGGAATTATGCCACGTTTTCGTGGGAATTACTACTATACCCGATCGCGCCCCAAATAAGATGATCGGACCTTGACTTCTCACTTTTTTCTTTGTATACTTATTGAAAATGATTTTCAATTTCAAAAAGAGACGGATCGATGACTACAGATACCTGGCTCACTCAATTACAAGATAACGGCTATCGTCTTACTGAAGCGCGGCGCGCGGTAGTAGATGCTATCCAAAAATCTAAGCAGGCACTTACTCCGGTGCAGGTTTTTGATCTGGCGCGAAAAAAGTATCGGGAATTGGGGCTCGTCAGTGTGTATCGCACACTTGAAAAACTTGAGGAACTAGGGCTTGTCCAGCGTGTTCACCAACCGCAAGGGTGTCAAGCTTTTATCACCGCCGGTGAGGGACATCAGCATTTGCTGCTTTGTCATCAATGCGGTGAAGTTACTCTCTTTGAAGGCGATGATCTCGATGTGTTAATCCGCTCCATTGAACGCAATACAGGTTACAAAATTAAGGAGCACTGGCTGCAACTCTTCGGCTTATGTAAGAATTGTAAATAAAAGGAGAGACTTATGTGTATGTTCTGTGCTGCTATCCCTGCCGCCGCTGCAGTGGGGGCAAAGCTGAATGCTGATCAACTTCATAAAGATGTATCCCAGCGTCTGCCAATCTCAAAGATGACAGCCTTCGTCATCGGATTGTTGGCCATTGGTTCGATCACCTATCACACACTGACCTGGCGGAATTGAGTCCGGATGAGGTGTTTTGCTCTCTTCATGGAGGCGCTTCACCTCACCTTAGCGCGTTGTGCAGTTGTCGAGATAATTCAAAATCCATCTGCACCCAGCTGTGCTTTTCCCTAGGTTGACGTCTTTGATTTGGCGCGCTGATCTGATGGCACGCTTGAAAGACTAGAGGAAGTTGGTCTCGTTCAGCGCGTGCAGGGGCATGTTCTGCGTGGTACCCAACAAGTTCTTAAGTCCTGTTTTGAGCGGTTTTGATACTTGGCTTACGGTCTGTGGCTAAACAACCGACCGCATGAATAAAAACCCGCTTAAGATACCGGCAGTAGAGATATGCCTGCGGGCACACAGTATCCTATCGCTCTATATTTAGGCAAAAGTCGATCATTTGCCAACTACCTTTGTCCATTATTTACAGAAGAACTCACCATGAAAAAACTTGCGATGTTATCAATTTTGGGATTATTGATTTTATCCATGCTACTGTCGGCATGTCAGACCAATGCCCCTGTGAAGAGCAGTCAGAAAACCATTGTGGTCACCTATTCCATCCTCGGTTCGGTCGTCAAAGACCTGGTAGGCGATAAAGCACTTGTCATTGTGTCCATGCCTAATGGTCAAGATCCGCACGAATGGGAGCCATCGGCCAAAGATATCGAAACGCTGACCAAAGCTGATCTGATCGTGCAAAATGGGTTAGGTTTGGAAGGTGGAATGGAGAAGGCGCTCGCCCAAGCCAAAGAAGCGGGTGTCAGGTTCTTTACCGCTTCCGACCACATCCCGGTCCGGCATGTAGGGCCGGGTGAGGGCATCCCATCAGGCGACCCAGACCAAGCGGCAGGCGCAGCAGACCCGCACCTTTGGATGGATCCGGTAGATATGAAAAGCATTGTCGATGCGCTTGCAGCGCAGGTCAAAACAGATCTGGGCATTGATGATCTCTCTGAGCGAGCCAAGGACCTGGATGCGCGACTGGACAGCCTCAACCAAGAAGTTGAGGCTGTCGTGAACACTTTGCCGGAAAATAATCGGAAATTGGTCACCGGGCACGAATCCATGGGGTATTTCGCCCAGCGCTATGGTTTCAAATTAGTGGGAGCAATCATTCCCAGCATCACCAGCCAGGCCGAAGTATCTGCATCCGATCTGGCGGAACTCAAAAAATTAATCACGGATAACCACGTGAAGGCGATCTTCACGGAGCTAGGTACGCCTGCTGCAGTTTCGGATGCTATTGGAAAGGAAACCGGAGTTAAAGTGGTTGAGTTGACCACCCACAGTTTGCCTGAAGATGGCTCTTATTTCACTTTTATGCGCAACCTGGCCAAGGTAATCGTCGACGGTCTCAAGTAAGCAATAAATCAATCGGATATGCGGTGGGCTTATCAAGGTATGCTGATCACCCTACCGCCATTTAGCCCAACATTGTTGAGGGAAGTTATGAACTGGTTTGTAGATCCTTTCTTATCGAACACCTTTTTGCTGCGCGCCTTGCTGGCCGGAATTCTGGTTTCCATAACTTGCGGGATTGTAGGCACCTTTATCGTCTTGCGCGGTCTGGCATTTATCGGTGATGCTTTGGCGCATGGAGTGTTGCCTGGAATCGCGGTAGCCATCTTGTTGGGAATGCCTGGAATCATTGGTGCGTCGCTGGGTGCCGTGGTGATGATTGGCGGGATCAGCCTGATCACCCGAAAATCCCGATTGTCGTCGGATACGGCCATCGGGTTATTGTTTGTCGGAATGTTGGCGTTGGGGGTTGTGATTGTTTCCCGATCGACCACCTTCACCGGAGATATTGTAAGGGTTTTATTTGGTGAAATTCTCGGGATCAATATTCAAGCAATCTTTTTGCAGGTCATTGCAACTCTGGTGATTGCGGGAACGGCTTTCATCTGTTCCCGCCCTTTTCTTCTGCTTTGTTTCAACCCAGAACAGGCTCAGGTGTCGGGGTTTTCTTCCAGCCTTTATCATAATATTATGTTAGCCATGATTGCGGTGGCTGTGATCATTTCATTTCAAACTGTGGGTACTATGCTGGTGTTTGGAATGCTCCTGGCGCCTGCCGGAGCTGGCGCGCTAATCGCTCGCCGGATAGAAGCCATGATGGCTTGGGCAGCGCTTATTGGCACGCTGTCGGTTTATACGGGTTTGTTGACCAGCTACCACTTTAATCTCGCAGCCGGCTCATCCATCGTTCTGGTAGCGACCCTCATATTCTTTGGCGTATTGATGGTAAAAAACATTCAGTTATTCCGCAACCAGCAAACTGTTAAGAATATAGATGAGTAACAACCTGGCAGATCCCCAAAGGACATCCAAGCCAACTGTGACCGCCAGTGGTTTGGATATCGGTTACCAAAGTGAACGGATTGTTCAAAATATTAATTTCA
>WNFX01001958.1_pt1 | contig 22428 bp, 26 predicted proteins | sample 5400111 | NCBI WGS metagenome assembly WNFX01 (sample SAMN13153363, study PRJNA577476) | soil metagenome | isolation source: 40 cm soil or saprolite under grassland replicate 1 | place: USA:California | collected 2016-06-15 | reverse complement strand
TGGCCGCCCGCTACCGGCGCTCGCGCCCGGTCCCGGCTGGCCCGCTGTCCGTGCGCCCCGTCGTCTCCACCCGGCCCGGCGCGGGCCGGGCATCCGCCACCCGCCCGTCCCCCGCCCGCCCAGCGCCGTCCCGGCCCGGCGGGCCCGGGACGCCCGCCCTCCGGCGGACGGCCGGCCGACGCGGATGAGACCCGGGCAACGGCAGTTGACCCGTGCACACGGGAGGAGGTGAGAAGCATGATCGCGTGGTACGGACACCCCGGCTGGGGCCACTGGGGCCCGGGCGGGTGGATCTGGGTCGCGTTGATGGTCCTGTTCTGGGGCAGCCTGCTGGCAGCCGCGGTCTACCTGATCTGGCGGCGGCCGGCCCCCGCAGCCACCAGCGGGGCCGGCACCGGCCCGGCCGAGATGACACTGGCCGAGCGGTACGCCCGCGGCGAGATCGACGCCGAGGAGTACCGGCGGCGCCAGGCGGTGCTCCGTGAGCGCCCATGACCAGGGGCCGGGCGGTTGACGAGCCGCCCAGCGACGGCCGCCCGCCGGGTGCGGGCGGCCGTCCCCTGCGACTGCCCGGCCTGGGGCGGGATGGCTCGGGCCGGACTCTGCTGCCTCACCGGCTCGCCTTGGCCTGCTGCGGCGCCAGCGCCTCGTCGGCCGGCGCTGGCTCGGCCTGGATGTGCCGTCCGGGCAGTGCCAGTCCGGCGAGCGCCCCGGCGAGGGCCAGGCCGCCCGCGACCGCGGTGGCGGGCGAGAAGCCGTCGCTGAAGGAGGCGGCGGAGGAGTAGCTGCCGGCCAGGCCGAACACGGCGGCCAGGATCGCAACCCCGAAGGCACCGCCAAGCTGACGCATCGTGGTGAAGGCCCCCGAGGCCTTGCCGATGTCGCCGGGCGGGACCGAGCCGACCACGGCCTTGGTGAGCGCGGGCAGGGCCATCGCGAACCCGGCGCCGGAGACGAACATGGGCGCGAGCATCGCGGCGTAGGCCAGGCCCGGCGCGGCGATGACGGCGATCCAGGCCAGCCCGGCGGCCTGCAGCAGCAGGCCGGAGACGACCAGCGGTCGCTCGCCGATCCGGTCGGCCAGCCTCCCGGCCTGGGGCGCGATCAGGAACGGCGCCACGCCCCAGGGCAGCAACCGCAGACCGGCGCCGAGCGGGTCCTGGCCGAGGCTGACCTGCAGGAACTGGGCGGTGAAGAACACCACCCCGGTCAGCGACGCGTTCAGCAAGAAGATCGCAGCGTTGCCCGCGGAGAAGCCACGGAAGGCGAACAAGCGCATCGGCAGCATCGGCGCTCGGGCACGCATCTCCCAGGCAGCGAACATGACGGCCAGCACCGCGCCGGCCGCGAGCGTCCCGATGACCTCGGGACTGGCCCAGCCGGCCGAGCTGCCGCGCACCAGCCCCCACACCAGGCCGAACGCGGCACCGGTCACCAGCCCCAGGCCAGGAAGGTCCAGCGCGGCCCGCGGGCCGTAGCTTTCAGCCAGGCGACGGAGCGCAAGAGGGATGCCCGCCAGGGCGATCGGCACGTTCAGCCAGAAGATCCACTGCCAGGCGATGCCCTGGGTGATGGCGCCGCCCAGCACCGGCCCCACGGCCGCCGCCAGCCCGGTCACGCCGCCGAAGATCCCCATCGCCCAGCCGCGGCGCTGCGGCGGGAAGGCCGCGTTCAGCAGCGCCAGCGCCAGCGGCATGACCATCGCCGCGCCCGCGCCCTGCACCGTGCGCGCGGCGATCAGCGCGCCGGCGCCGGGGGCCAGCGCGCACGCCGCCGATCCTGCCGCGAACACGCCCAGCCCGGCCGCGAAGATCCGCCGCCGGCCGAACCGGTCGCCGACCGCCGCCGCGGTCATGAGCAGCACCGCGAAGGCCAGGGTGTAGGCGTTGACCGTCCACTCCAGCTGCCCGATCGAGGCGCCCAGGTCGCGGCGGATCGTGCTCAAGGCGGTCGCGACAACCAGCTGGTCGAGCACCACCATGAACGACGCCGCCGACGCCAGCGCCAGGGCCCAGCCCTGCCCACGGGTCACGGCGGCCTGCCTGCTCGCGGTCACCATGTCTCCTCCAGTTCCGCGTGTTGTTGCCTGCTGCTGGTTGAGACACCGCGGGGAACGGCGAACTGACCGGTGACTTTCCGGCCTGGCTGGTGTCGTTACCTGCGGGAGCTGGCGAAGGACGAAGCGATGCGAGGATGCGATGGTGACCACAGCGGCGCTGGCCCGCGCCCGGGCGGGCGACGGGGACGCGTTCCGCGAGCTCACCGATCCCTACCGGGGCGAACTGCAGCTGCACTGCTACCGGATCCTCGGCTCGGTGCAGGACGCGGAGGACATGGTGCAGGAGACCCTGCTGGCGGCCTGGCGCGGGCTTGACCGGTTCGGGGAGCGGGCTTCCATGCGTACGTGGCTGTACAAGATCGCGACCAACCGGTGCCTGAACGCGCTGCGTGACACCGGGCGCCGCCCCCAGCGCGCCGGCCAGTCCTGGCCGGGCGGCGCCGCGCCCGAGCCCACCCGCCGGGCCGAGCCACTATGGCTCGAGCCCTACCCGGACGCGCTGCTGGACGACCTGCCCGACACCGCACCCGGCCCGGAAGCCCGCTACGAGGCCCGGGAAGCGCTCGCACTGGCGTTCATGGCCGGGCTGCAGCGCCTGCCCCCGCGGCAGCGAGCGGTGCTGGTGCTGCGTGACGTGCTCGGCTACCCCGCGGCGCAGGCCGCCGACATGCTCGAAGCCAGCGAGGTCTCAACGAACAGCGCCCTGCAGCGGGCCCGGGCCACACTCAGCGCCCAGTTCCCCGCCAGCCGCGACCGCGCGCCGGCGCCGCGCTCACCGCGGGAGCGCGAGCTCGTCAGCCGGTTCGTGGACGCGTTCGAGGCCGCCGACGTCGGTAAGCTCGTCGGCCTTCTCACCGACGACGCGTGGCTGACCATGCCGCCCGAACCGCTGGAGTACCAGGGTCACGCCGCGATCGCCCAGTTTTACGTGAGCCGGACCTGGTGGGGCGTCCAGCCCGCCCGGCTCGTGCCTACTCGCGCGAACAATCAGCCCGCGTTGGGCTACTACCTGCGCGACCCGCAGGCCCCGGTCGCCCGAGCGCACGGGCTGATCGTGCTGACTCTCGCCGGCGACAAGATCTGCGCGATCACCCGCTTCGGCGACAACAGCCTGTTCCCCCACTTCGGGCTGCCCAGGAGCCTGCCCGACTAGCCCGGGCGGGCAGGACCTGCGCGGCGGACGGCGCCCATGCCAGGTACAGATCAGGGTTCCGGCGCTGTCTGGCAGACTACGATCTCATGGCTGGCGCCTATGAGATCCTCGCTGCCGACTACGACTGGATGTTCGACGACGACGCGCTTGCCAACGGACGCGCAATAAACCACCCCGCGACGGCACGCCTGCTGCAGCGGATCAGCCGCACGAGCGCCGTGCTGGACGCGGCCTGCGGTACGGGCGTCGACGCGGCGGTGCTCGCGCGCCGGGGCTTCACCGTGTGGGCGGCCGACGGAAGCGAGGCGATGGTCGAGGGTGCGGCTGCCCGGTTCCGGCGGGAGCGGTTGGCGATCCCGCTCTTGCACTGTGCGTGGGCGGATCTTCCCGCGGCCACCGGCGAACGGTTTGACGTTGTGCTTTGTGTCGGGAACTCACTGGTACACGCCGCCGGCCGCGACGCAATGGTTGAGGCGCTTACGGGGCTGCGGCGGATGGCCGGTCCCGGGGGATACGTGGTGATTGACTCACGTAACTGGGAGAAGCTCCATGCCGAGCGGCAGATCGTTCAGGTTGCCGACCGGATCGTAACCCGCAGGGGGCGGCGATGTTTGGTGCTCTATGCCTGGGAGGTGCCGGATCGCCTCGGCGACGAGCACATCGCCCATCTGGTGTTCGTCTTTGAGAACGGCGGCCGGATTGAGCCACACGAACACCAGATCACGTTCCGTCCCTTCACGATCAGCGAACTGCGGGCACGGCTTGAACTGGCGGGATTGAGGGAAGTCGACACCGACTTCGATGCTTCCCGTGACCGCTATGCCGTGGTCACAGTAGCGGCCTAAGCGGGGCGCCTAAGCGAATGCCGAGTCTGTGGCCCGGCCCTTGCGCTCGCCGTCAGAAGTAATTCTGAGCCGCCACCGGGCCATGATGCCGAACTGGATCACCTGCGCCCGAGTCCCCGGGGTCGTTGACGAACCAGTGCACCTCTTCGTCGGTGCCGCCCATTCGATGCTGCCTGCGGCGTCTTCGGCGTAGCCGTCCGCCGAGGCGATCGCCGGGTAGATCAGCCTGGCCATCAGGGCTCGGGCCGTTACTTCTTGACGCGGTAGCCGATGAAGGTCGCGAACGGGGACTGGCGCACCCCGAGGTGCTCGAGCTCCAGGGATTGGCTGAACCCGTCGAACAGGCGCTTGCCGGCGCCGAGGGTCACCGGGGCGATGATGATCGTGAGCTCGTCGACCAGCCCGGCCGCCAGGGCCTGGCGGATGAGGTCGGCGCCGCCCATCACCTGTACGTCCTTGCCGCCGGCCGCCTCCGTGGCCCGGTCGATCGCCTCGGCCAGGCTCCCGGCGAAGATGAACTCGCCGCCCGGCGGCTGCTCTGCCGGGCGGTGGGTGACCACGAACAACGGAACGTCCCAGGGGTTCTTGCCGCCCCAGCGCCCGGCCGCCTCGTAGGTGCGGCGGCCGCAGATCACCGCACCGTTCGCACCCATTGCTTCCTCCAGCCAGGCCTTGTCCACCCCGGCCGGCTCCCCGCGCCCGGGCGAGTCATAGCTCCACGGCCCGCCGAACACCCAGTAGTGCAGGCGCTCGCCGCCGGCCCCGAGCCCGCAGCCGGGGCCATCGCCGGGCCCGGTGATGAAGCCGTCCACCGAGATGGTGATCACCGCGAGCACCCTACCCATCGCCTCTCCTCCTGCCATCCGGCAGCGCTGTCATATATCAGGCAGACGGCCGGCCCAGGCCAAAATCATCGACCGGCCGACCCGGACCGTTGAGCCTGCCTCGGGCCCGGCTGACCGGGACGGCTCGATGCCGGGCCGGACTGAACGCGTCACGTCTCCGGCTGATAACTGGCCGGGATGAGCAGGGACTGTCAGGCGTCCGACTCTGGGACGTAGTGCCGACTCTGCTCTGTTCGTGCATCGCGTTCGGTAGTCGGCCTGGTCCGGCGCATGGCTGCCGGAACTCAGCGCTTGCTGCCGTGCTGATCGGAGCGTTATGCGCCGAGACCGGCGCCGGCCGTCCCGCGACATTGAGGCCTGTGGTCTTCACCTGCCGGGAGGCCCTGCGTAAGTTCAGAATGTGGACTATCACGGCCCCGCGACGGCTCAGGAGCATGCCATGGCTAGTGATCCAAAGATCCGCGCCTCCGACGCGGACCGCGACCGGACCGCCGCCGCCTTGCGCGAGCATCTGGCGGCGGGCCGGCTGACCACCGAGGAGTTCGATGAGCGCCTGGACAAGGTCTATGCGGCGAAGACCTTGGGTGAGCTTGACGACCTGATGGCAGACCTGCCGCGGACCGACCTCGAGCAGCCTGCGGACGTCTCATTGCACCACGCCGGTAACCGCGCGCCGCTGTCCGGGCAGCGGTCCGCCGGGCCGGTTGAGGCCAGTGAGGGCCGGTTCTCCCCGGCGTGGCGGGCGGCCTGGGGGTCTTGGCTCGGGATCAGTGTGTTGTTTTTCGTGATCTGGCTGGTCAGCGGGGCGAGCGGCGGCCTGTGGTTCTTGTGGGTGCCCGCGCTGATGGGCGTCTTGCTGCTGGGGCGCTGGATCAGCGGCGCACCTGCCCACCGCGACCGCAGGCCGGGCCGGCCGCGGCGGAACCACAGGTACCGCGACAGCGACTAGGCACCGCAGTAACCGCGGCGGCGAGCGCCTACCCCAAACCCCGACCGAACGTCCGACTCCGCCGATGTGAGCGAGTTCCGTCTCCGCATTCTTATGCAGAGGTCAGCATCTTCATTCGTGATCAACAATGCAGTGGGAGGTACATGGTGACCACCGGCAGTTCCCGCTTCCACCCGCGCGTCGGCGACACCGGCGTCTGGACCGGCCAAGTCTTCGGTGCCCACCCCAGCATCGGTGTGGCCAGCCTGTTCGGGGACCACATGCGGCTGCTCGGCACCAACCCGGCGAACTGGACCAGGAACCCCACCGGGTGAGCAGGACCGGCGACACAGGTCAGCACCAGGCTGCAGCACCGCACACCAGATCCGGGGTGGCTGCGTGGCCGGCGGATCGTTGGACTCCCGGTCACGGGCCGCTTCTGCGCTCAGGATGAGTCGGCGCGAAATGCTGGGGGAACGCCAGGTTGCGGCACCGCTGATGGCGCAGCGCGCCGCACACGGGGCACTCAGACCGGCTCACCGCCGGTTCCAGCCGGGCGAGGGTGTCGGCGTCCAGCTTGCGGGGCTCCGGCTGAGCGGGAAGCCTCAGCGGCCCTCGCAGCGCCAGTTCGGACACGAAACGCTTGTACTCGGGTTCGCACTCATCGCACCGGCAGCCTCGCGCCCAGGCCAGCACCGTGCCGTGCGGCGGCAGCGCGGGCGGCAGGTTGCTCCATGCGGTCATTCGTCCACGGTAAGGCAGCGGTTTGGCTTTCCAGCGAGTCACCCACTGGGTTCCGAGTCTTCACAGATCCGGTCGGCCACCCATTCTGCATCGTCTTCGGCCGCCACAGCACAAGCTGAACCCAGGTCCGCACATGCCGCATTGGCGCGCGCGGTCCGGCAAGGCCGGCGTGCCCGGCTGACGGTGTAGCCAGGCTGGCTTGAGGTGGAACCCCGGTGGTGGCGCTGGGCCGGCCAGTCGGCGTTGCCGGCGTGTGTCATGGTGTCTGCGTGGGTGAGGACCTGTGGGATGCCTACGACACGATGGGCCTGAGCTTTCAGCAGCATGCTGCCGACAGTGCGGCCAACGCCCATTACGACCGGCCCGCGGTGCTGGCCGCGCTGGGACCCGTCACCGGCCGGCAGGTCTTGGACGCAGCCTGCGGCCCGGGCCTGTACCTGGGTGAACTGCTGGAGCGAGGGGCCGAGGTCACCGCCTTTGATGCGAGCCCGGTCATGGTGAGCTTGGCCAGGCAGCGAACGGCGGGCCAGGTGCGGATCGACCAGTTGGCGCTCGGGGAGCCGCTGCCCTACCCCGATGGCGCCTTCGACCTTATCGTCTGCGCGCTGGCCATTCACTACGCCAGCGACCGCGCGGCCGCATTCGCCGAGTTCTGCCGCGTCCTGCGCCCCGGCGGGGCAGCTGTGGTATCGACGCAGCACCCGGTGATGGACTGGCTGCGCAAAGGCGGCTCCTACTTCCAGACCACCCCGGAAACCGACATCTGGCATACCCCATCGGGAGACCAGCCAGTGCACTTTTGGCGTGAACCGCTGTCAGCCCTGTGCACGGCTGCCACCGATGCTGGATTTCTCATCGAAAAACTCATTGAGCCGGTCCCAGCCGAAACAATGCGCGAACGCTATCCCGAGGACTACGAGAAACTGAGCAAGGAACCAGGATTTCTGATCCTGCGCCTTCTCAAGCCAGCCAGACCGAATCCCAGCCCTCCGAACTGACCCGGTGCCGCTGCCTTCGCGTCCCGGGCAGGGCATGCACCGCCCGCTCTATGCCGCTCGGCGGACATCTGGTCATGCAGTGGTGATCGACGCGCAGCGCCGGGCCCGGCCACCGCCTGGCCCAAATGGGGTCGCCGTGAGACCACCCGTGCTGTGCCGGCCGGGCGGGAGGCGGGGCGCCGGGTTTACCCGAATCGGCGCAGGCCGTGCCAGGCAGGCTGCTGGGCGAAGTCGAGGTACCGTGTTCGCTGGATGACCACATGGCCGCGGCCGAGCAGTGCGCCGGCGATCATGCCCCGGTGAAGGCGGACGGCACGGTAGTGACGCGGCGCGAGCGCGACCGCCGCGGCGTGCACGCGGTCACGGTGCCACTCGGGCGGCACCTCGGACGTTGCGAAGAGCACCAGGTTGCCATGCAGAGCGGGGGCGAGCTCGGCGTCGTAGTAGCCGAGCAGCCCCACGTCCGCGTAGCGCCCCAGCCGGGCCACCACGTCGGCCTCGAGCTGGTAGATCGCCGCGTGGTCCATGCCGGGGCGCAGATCACCGAAGAACCCCACCACCGTGACGTCGTGCGCGCCGGCCAGGGCGGGCGCGCTGGGCACCACCAGCCAGTGACGGCAGCCACCGCGGGTGTGCGTGAGCAGCTCGGCCGACGTGCGCCAGCTTGGCCAGGACCGCGCCCGACGCCGCAGGCGCTGGAGCATCCGGTCCATGACGGCGGCATCGGCCAGGGTGCGCTCGGGATCGGTGAACGGACGCGCAGGCAGCCGTTCGGCCGCCGCGAGCACCTCATAGCGCTGCACGGGCCGACCGTATGACGCGGACGCTGTTCAGACAACGTCCCGGCTTGGCGGCCAGCCGGCGGGCTGGGCTCCGTCCACTGCCGCCAGGCGGCAGCACTGACGACCCCAAGGCCGTACCTGTACGCCGCCTCGCGGGTGCATCGATCCCGGGTGGGCGGCCGACGGCCGATACGGTGACCACGAGATGGCGGTTGATCTTGTACGGTGCAGATAGCCCATCACAATCATGGAGGCCAGGATGGCGCAGCGGGTCAGTGTCGAACTCGAAGACGACCTTGATGGAGGCCCAGCGGATGAGACGCTGCGGTTCGGGCTCGGCGGCTCCGAATACGAGATCGACCTCAGCAAGAAGAACGCCAGCAGGTTCCGCCGGGAGATCGCGCCCTACATCGAACATGCCCGGAAGGCGGGACGGGGCCAGCGTCGCCGGCCGGTGCGGGCCGCATCAAGCCGTGAGCACAGCGGCGATATCCGGGCGTGGGCGAAAGACCACGGCATCGCGGTCAGCGAGCGCGGGCGCATCCCGGCCAGCGTCGTCGAGCAGTACCAAGCCGCCACGACCGGGACCTGACGCAAGCCCGAATCAGGGTGGACCGGAACCGATCCTCGCACCCGCTGGTCCCGGCCGTGATGGATCTGTCCGCGTGGCGCGACTGGGTCTTCGCCGCACGGAGACAGGCGCGCGTAGCGGTTAGTTGTGTTATGGGCGCGGACCAGATCCGGTTACACGGCGTCATCCGGCTGGTGGGCAGGTACGGTGACGGAGGCCGCCCGGGGAGCCGGTCAAGCAGACGGCTTGGGAGTGCGGCTGGGTGAGCGGCCACATCAGGCCAGAGCCAGGGCAATGGCGTGCAAGGCCAGCCCCACGCCGGCTCCGACCACCGTGCCGTTGATGCGGATGTACTGCAGATCGGGCCCGAGGAGCAGTTCCAGCTGGCTCGACGTCTCCGTCGCGTCCCACCGCTCGATTGTCCCCGTGACGAGGTCGGCGAGCTCGTCGTGGAACTGGTCGGCAAGTGCCCTGGCTCCTGACTCGACCACACGCTCGAGGCCTTCCTGGAGGCGGTGGTCTGACCCGAGGCGCTGACCGGCCGCCACCAGCGCAGCGGCCAGCTGACGGCGCAGCTCAGACTCCGGGTCGGCCGCCTGGGTCCGCAGGGTGTCTTTGGCCTTCCGCCACAGCGACGAGGACCAGTCCCGCAGCTCGGCGCTGCCCAGAATGTCATGCTTGAGGCGCTCCCCGCGCTCGCGCAGCTCCGGAGATGTCTCAAGGCGGCCGGGGAGCCCGTCGATCCACTCCTCGAACTGACGGCGGGCCTCGTCGTCGGGGTCGGCGGCCATGGCGACCAGCCGCTGGCGCAGGCGGTTGTACAGACGGTCGAACACCAGCCGGTACGCAGCGTCAGGCATCCAGCGGGGCGACTCGGCCTCGAACCGCTCACGCAGCTCCACGTGATGATCGGCGAGATAGCGGTCGGCGGCGGACACGATGGCGTTGAACATCTCGGCATGGTGGCCTCCCGCGATGACGACCCGCAGGGCCCGCCCGGCCAGCGGCGCCACCTCGACGGCGTCCACCGCCCGGGTCAGTTCGGCGGTGAGTACGCGCTGGACATCCTCATCGCGGAGGGCCTCGGCCACATTGACCACCAGGTCCGCGGCGTGACCGGCGAAGCGGGCGGCGTTGGCCTCGTCAGCCAGCCAGGCTGCCAGGCGGGGAACGAGGCGAGCTGAGCGGATCCGCTCGGCAAGAACATCGGCGGTGAGGAAGTTCTCCTGCACGAACTGGCCGAGAGTGGCCGCGAACTGGTCTTTACGCTCGACGATCAGCGCGGTGTGCGGTATGGGCAGGCCTAGGGGGCGGCGGAAGAGGGCCGTCACGGCGAACCAGTCGGCAACGCCTCCGACCATGGAGGCCTCGGCCGCGGCCTGCACGTAGCCGAGGAGGGTCCCGTGAACGCCGGCCGCCGTCACGGCCACGAACAGCGCCGTTGCCCCCACCAGGAGAGCGGTGGCCCGTCGGCGCGCAGCGGCCAGACGGCGCGCCCGCAATGCCGTCGACTCGCGCTGGAGCGAGGGTACCGGTGAAGCGGACATCGCCGCGGCAGGTTCCATCTGATGGTCCCCGGTCAGTCCACGGCACAGGGCAGAAATCCGCGCTCACGCGGGTCGGCTGATTTCATCAAGGAGTCAACCTCGCTCTCGCAGGATTTGGGCAATCACTCGCAGCAGGAACAGCACGGAAAAGGGCAATCCGATTCCACCTGCAACGTTCACCAGGCTTACGTCCTGGCCGGGCGGGACCGCCCGTGAGCAAGATGGCGGAAGCCAGCGCCCGCAAGGGCGCAGTGCTCAGCGGAGAAGGTGGTCGTGGCCGCGCCTGGCATAACGTTTCAGAGACTCGACGGCGGGCAGGCCGCCGCGCACGCGGACGAACTGCAGGCTGTTCACCGCGAGGTTTACGGTGAGGCTGATCACGAGGCGTTCGCCGCGCGGTTCCGGGTGTGGCGCCGCCAGCAGGGTTTCGTCCTGGCTGAGGCCCGCCATGGTGACTACCTGGTCGGTTTTGCCACCGGAATGCCGCTGCGCCCCTCCACGTCCTGGTGGAAGGACCTGACGACCCCACTGCCAGCCGAGGTCACCACCGAGCATCCCGGCCGTACCTTCGCGCTGACGGAACTGCTGGTACGCGCACCGTGGCGCAGGCAGGGTATCGCGGGATCCCTGCATGACCTCATTCTGGACGGCCGGCCCGAGGAACGAGCCACGCTGGCCGTCCCGCCAGGGGCCACCGCGGCGCAGAAGGCCTTCCGGAAATGGGGCTGGAGCAGGGTCGCACGGACCCAGGGGCCTCATCACGGCTCGCCCGTGCTGGACGTGCTGATCATCGCCCTGCCAGCGAGTCACCGGTAGACGCCCGAAAGGCATGCAGCAGATCTCGCTTGTGATCTTTGGTTCTGGCACTTACGTATCGTCTGGTGATTCTTGCTGGGCGCTGCCGGCGGGTATGAGGGGTGGGCCAACGGGTTGCGTGCTGCGCAGCAGGTCGACGAGATACGTGGCGACTTCACCGGCGCGTGCGTCCGGCCACCATCCGGAGTGCCGGTGAACCGGTGGCGGTGTGGGCTCGGCGTCTGGGGCCAGGAGTACGGGATCCCAGCACAGCTGATCGAAGTGCTCCTCCAGGTACGCCTGGGTCCGCAACGGTGAGGGCGGGGAGAATATCCACGATCCGATGTAGTCGGTGCGGCGCACGGCGTTGCGCCAGTATTGGCGGCCGTCGTGGGTGAGGAGGTTGCGGAGTTCTTCCAGATACCGCCGGCCGAAGTAGGCGGGGAAGGCCCGGCCGTAGCGTCGCCGGGCCGGGCAGGCCAGTACAGCGCGTTGTGGGGTGCGGGCGGCAGCACGAGCCTGCCCGGTACCGCCGTGCCCAGCAGGCCGGCTATCCCGAGGTTGAGGGCAGCGGTCAGCAGCCCGCCGAGCAGGAACGCCAGCAGCGCAACCAGCGTGGCAAGGTGCCCGCCCGGTAAGGCGCGAATCCCTCGCCCGGAGCCGGCGCGCGGCGTGCGAGCACGGCGACGACGACCCCGAAGGCCAGGAACAGCGCCAGCTGGGCGATGAGCAGCCACAGCAGGAAACCGCTCATGCCGGGAAACATCCCGCGCTGCGGATCAGTGCTCTTGTCGGTCCAGCCGCTGACCGCCGCGCTGCCCACGATGGCAACCACCCCCGCGGCGAGCAGCACCCACCACCACCCGATCCGCGCGTCCTCCGACGGGTTGCCGGCAATCGAGACGTTGTGCCGGTCGGACACGGGCAAGGCGATGACGACGGCGGCGACGGCCAGGACCACCGCCGAGAAGACCAGCACCACCTGATGCGCCCACGCCGGATCGCCGGCCCGCCAGGCGACCAGCAGCGCGGCAGCGGCCAGCGCCGCCGCCGCGTGGATGACACGCTGACGGCTCACCAGCAGCGCGCCCTTCCAGAACCCCGGCTCGGTCAGCCGCCAGCGGCCCCACCCGTCACCAATTCCGCTGCTTGTCCGCGCCTCATACCGGTTCGCTGTCACCACGCTGGTCACCCACAGCACGGCCACCACGACGCCGACCGACAGCAAGGCGATGGCCACCCGCCAGCCCGGGGGGAGATGGGCGTACCAGGCCATCCACTGGGGCAGCACGCCGGGATGGCCGGCCGCCTGCCAGGCAACCGTGCTCACCGTTACCGCCGCCGCCGCGGTGACGAACTGAAGGGTCGCCGCCAGCGCCAGCAGCCGCAGCACCCCACGCGCCAGCTGAAGACGCCAGCCCGGCTTCAGCTCCGCTTCCAGCTCCGGCTCCGCTTCCGGCTCCGGCTGCCCCCGCTGCTTCTCCGGCTCCGCGGGCAGCATGAAATGCGCCAGGTTGTAGATCATGAACGGCGCCAGCACCAGCCACGACGCCGACACCAGCGGCCGCTCGGTCAGCCCGCCCCACGAATACGCCTCCAGCTTCCAGCCAACGCTGGGCCGCCCCCCACCGTCCGGATTCCACCGCCGGTAAAAGCCGGTGATGGTATCGCCCGCCACCTGCAGTGCCGTGGGGTGCTCCAGCATGGTCGGGCCGTTTGATCCCGAGACCCCATGAATGCGCAGTTCGGTGACGCGCCCGCTGGCCAGCGTGGTATCGAACAGCGCTCCCGCGCGCGCCGCCAGGGCCGGGCTCGTCTGATCGGCCGGTGAAAAGGCCCAGGAACCACGTAAATCGGGCGGATCGGCGCACGCGCGCAACGCACTCATTGCACGCATCGGGCCGGCGACCGGGACGGCCTTGTGGCGGCTGCTCCCGGTGGCTTGGGGGCAGGGTCCGATGAGTTCTCATTATGGGAGACGTCGACACTGTCATGACGACGACGCACATGCTGGAAACCGCCGAGGCCGGTATCGCCTACGATGTCCACGGCCCGCTGCCCACCGCCGACGGGCGCCCACCGCTGTTCATGATCGGCCAGCCCATGGGCGCCAGCGGTTTCGGTGCGTTGGCGTCGCACTTCCCCGACCGCACTGTGGTCACCTATGACCCGCGTGGCCTGGGCCGCAGCACCCGCAAAGACGGCCGGGTCGACAATGCGCCCACGGTCCAGGCCGGCGACGTGCACGCCGTTATCGAGGCGCTCGGCATCGGTCCGGTCGAGATGTTTGCGAGCAGCGGCGGCGCGGTGACCGCGCTCGCGCTCGTGGCGGCCTACCCCAACGACGTGACCACCCTGGTGGCGCACGAGCCGCCGCTCATTCCGGTGCTCCCCGACGCCGAGGCTGCCGAGCGCGCCCGCGCCGCCGTCCGGGACGCGTATGAGGCCAAGGGGTCACATGCGGGCATGGCGGCCTTCATCGCCATGACGTCGTGGCGAGGCGAGTTCACCGACGACTACTTCGCCCAGCCCGAGCCGGATCCCGTCCTGTTCGGGATGCCGGCCGATGACGACGGCTCCCGTGACGACCCGCTGCTGTCCGATCGGTCCTGGGCGGTCAGCAGCTATCGCCCCGACGCCGCCGCGCTGGCCGCAGCGCCGACGCGCATCGTGATTGCCGTGGGGGAGGAGTCCCTGGGCACCTTCACCGGACGGACGTCGCTGGCCACCGCCGAGCTGCTGGGTCAGCAGGCGACCGTGTTCCCGAGCCACCACGGCGGCTTCCTCGGCGGCGAGTTCGGATACGCCGGCCAACCCCAGGCCTTCGCGCGCAAACTGCGAGACGTCCTCGACGGCAACTGACGCAGTGCACGTCGCGTTTCACAGGCGGGAGGCGGCGGCCAGTTGAGCCGGTCACCAGCCCATGCTGCCACCGGCATCCTCCCGGCCAGCGCCGATCTCCTCCCGGGACACGGGAAGGATGTCGCTCCTGCCCCAAACGAGAGAAGGCCGGCTGGTGCCTGCGTCACAAGATGTCGCACCCGCACATCAGCTTGCAGCGCGGTGCCCCCACAGACAGCCAGTACCAGCCATCGGCGTCGGGGTACATACTGGCAGTGGCGATGTGGCACACCGTGAGCGTGTCCTCCTACGCACGGGTAGCGCGGAACGCGGGTAAGGAAGTGGGCGGATGCAGGCAGCCGTCGGGGACCGGTTCCACGTGCGTGGCAACTTCGTGGGCCAACCGGAGCGGACGGGCGAGATCATCGAGGTCCGGGGAGCGGGCGGGGAACCGCCCTACCTGGTGCGTTTCGACGACGGTCACACTAGCCTGGTGTTCCCCGGCCCGGACGCGATCATTGAGCATCCGCGCAGGAAGGGTAAGAAGAGGCCGCCGAAGAGCTGACTAGCTGCGGCAATCTCAGGCGCCCCGCATGACCTCGGCGGGCTCAGGGACTGGCCGGCTGCTTGTGTACCGACGCCTGGTAGATCTGCTCGATCGACGACTCGAGCTGGGCGTTGAACCGCTCGTCGGTCTGGTCTTCGGTCAGCCCTTCGAGAAGCGCGCGCGAGAAGCTGGCGATGAGCGTCGGATCGCGTGCGAGCCGGGCGCAGGCCTCGTCACGGCTGTAGCCGCCCGACAGGGCGACGACCCGCAGGACGCGTGGGTCAGACGCCAGGTCGCCGTACAGGCCAGGCCGGGTCGGGATGGTGATCTTCAGCATCACGGTCGCGCCCTCAGGCAGCGCCTGGACGTGCTTGGTGATGGCGTCGCGCAGCAGCGTCTCAGCCTGCTCCTTGTGCGGGCTGGAGATGCTGACTTCGGGCTCGATGATCGGCACGAGGCCGGCGGCCAGGATCCGGCTCGCGTAGTCGAACTGCTGGTCCACGATCGCCGAGATCCCGGCCTCGTTGGCGTCGTTGATCAACGACCGCATCTTGGTGCCGAAGATCTGGTACCGCTGCGCGCGCTCGAGCAGATTATCGAGGGTGTCGATGAGCTTCATGAGCTGCACGCCGTCCTGCTCGGGGGCAAGCCCCTTGTCGACCTTCAAGAACGGCACCACGTTCTTCTCGTCCCACAGATACCGCGCCGTGGGGACGCCGTTGACGTCCCGTTCCATGGTCTGCTCGAACAAGATCGCCGCGAGAACGCGGGAGCCATCAAACGCCGGGCTGGTCAGCACACGGGTCCGCATGGCGTGGACGAGGTCGAACATCTCGGCGTCGGAGCTGTAGCGGTCCCGCTTGATGCCGTACTCGGCCAGCGCCTTGGGCGTGCTGCCGCCGCTTTGGTCAAGGGCAGCGAAGAAGCCGCGGCCGGTCCTGACCTTCTCGAACTGGATAGTGTTCACCCTTCCTTATTCTGGCACCCAGCCGGACCGGCTGGCCCCGAGGGGATGCCCGGGGCGATGAACGGGGCGGCCGCGACCGTCCCGCGGGCCGGCAGACAGCGGGCCGCCAGGCGCCGAACGCCCCCATCGAGCCGCACGGCCGCATGTTCAAGCGGTGCCGAAGTTCACGGAGTGTCACCAGGTCCGGCTCGACAGGCTGTGGCGCGTGCGCCGGATGCTGCCGGCAGCGCTCAGGTACGCCGGATCGCGTCCCGGCCGAGGTCGGCGAGGGTTGGGTAGCCGTCGACTGCCATCAGCAGGTCGGCCTCCGCCAGGATCGTCTTGAGCACGTGTACGATGCCGTCGGTGCCACCCAGCGCGGCGCCGTAGGCGTAGGGGCGGCCGATCCCGACTGCCGTGGCGCCGAGTGCGAGCGCCTTCACCACGTCGGAGCCGGAGCGGACGCCGGAGTCGAACAGGACTGGCACGTCCGGCACCGCCTCGGCCACGTCAGCGAGGCAGTCGATTGCGGCGAGGCCGCCGTTGGCCTGCCGGCCGCCGTGGGTGGAGACGTAGACGCCGTCGATGCCCTCATCAACGGCCCGGCGGGCGTCGCCGGGGTGGCAGATGCCCTTGAGCACGAGGGGCAGCGTGGTCAGCGAGCGCAGCCAGGCCAGGTCGTCCCAGGCCAGCGGGCGCCCGAACATCAGTGCCCACGTCAGGATCGCGGTGCCCGGGTCCTCCTCAGGCGGCTTCTGCAGCCGGCTCCGGAAGACCGGGTCGGAGAAGTACGTCTTCAGGCAGCGGCCCCGCAGCTGCGGAAAGTTCGAGGTAGACAAATCCCGCGGCCGCCAGCCGGTGACCCAGGTGTCGAGGGTGACCACGATCGCGCGGTAGCCGGCCGCCTCCGCCCGCTGAACGAGGCTGGCTGCCACCTCGGGATCGGTCGGGCAGTAGAGCTGGAAGAACCCGGGGGTCTCACCGAACTCCGCGGCAACATCCTCCAGCGGGTCCTCGCTCAGCGTCGAGGCCACCATCGGCACGCCGGTAGCGGCTGCCGCGCGGGCCGCGGCCAGGTCGCCGTGGCCGTCCTGGGTGCAGATCCCGATCACCCCGATCGGGGCCAGGAAAATCGGTGTCCCGAAGGTGGTGCCGAACAGCTCGACCGACAGGTCCCGATCGGTGTTCGCCCGCAGCATCCGCGGTACGACACCCCAGTGGTCGAAGGCCGTCCGGTTGCTGCGCTGGGTGTGCTCGTCACCGGCACCCCCTGCGACGTACGACCATACGCCCGGCGGCAGCGCCAGCTCCGCTCGCCGCTCCAGCTCCGCAAACGACATCGGGAGCGAGGGCACCACGCCGGAGAGCCCGGCCAGGTAGATCTCGTTCTGCAGGTCTCCGAAGTTAGCCACCCGGCGATGCTAGTAGGTCATCGTCCGAAGCTGGGCTCCGCCGCCTCTTGGATCAGGCACCGGCACTATTCCAGCCCTCGAGAAAGGCGCCCGCATCTGCCGCTGCGAGCGCGCACCTTGCCGGGGGTATCGGCTGGTTGCCACCAGATGCGGACGGGCACGACGATGACTGACATGGCGATGGTGTACCGCCGCCCGGCAGGCGTGATGCGGCAGAGCGTCAAGCCGCAGCTGGCCAGCTGGGACCGGGCAGGGCATCCCAGCCAGGTGAAGCTGGGCCGCTTCCTGGCCCACGTGGACGCCATAGCCGGGCCGGTGCTGGCGGCTGTGAGCGGCCGGGTCGTGGCCGAGCTGATCGTCGGGTTCAGCGATGGCGTGTCACTGATTGATGGCGGCCATGACCTGGACAACTACCTGTTCCCGGTCGCTGACCGGCTGGGCCCGGAGCGGGTGGCGGCCATCTTCGGCCGCAAGATCTGCGGGCCGTCGTCACTGGCGGTGGGACCCGCCCAGCCGGGCACGGCCGGGGCCACCCCGCAGTTCTCGGCCCGGATGGCTGGCTCCTGTGAGCGCAAGGAATGGAAACAACAGCTCCACGATCGGCTTGGGGTACAGGCGGCCACCATCGACCCGGGCCCGGCCGGGCTGACGATCGCGCTGACGACCGGGCCGGGCCGCAACTGGGCCAGCCTGTGGAAGCCGCTCATCGATGCGTTCGGCCCCGTGCTGGGCGAAGACCCCGCCCGGCCGTTCCACCCGCACGATGACCGCATCGTCAGCCTCGGCCTGCATCACACCATCGACACCGGCATCGCCCACGACGTGATCATCGACGCCTGGTGGACCAGCCTGTAGCCACCCCGCCACCCCTCGCCGCGCATGCCATCACGAGGCCGGTAGCCGAATTGAGCGCGTTGCGCTGGCGCATACTTATGCGTCAACTGGCATGATCACTCATGATTCAGTTGACCCGGCTGTGGTGGGGCAGGGATTGCCGGACAGCCTTATCCGCGCATCTGGAAGCGTGCCGGGGTGCTGGCCGGGCACGCCGGTTGTCGTGCTGGTAATCCGGGTGGTCGTGCGCGGCCGTTGCCGGGCCGGTCAGCCTTGTGCTGTCCGGGGAGCGGGCTGGCGGCTTGTCCGCGCTGCCTTGTCCGGGCTTTGTGCTGCCGGCGCCGCGTTTGCTACTTGCTCGGCTACCCGTCCGATCTTCGCGAGCCGGGCCAGGGTGGGCCGTGACAGGACTTCCGCGATGTCGTGCAGCGCCACGATGAGTTCCTCGACTCCGTCCAGCGGGGCGTCGTCGCCTGCGTAGAGGAGGATCGCCCGGTAGTCCTCGGCCGAGACGGTCTCACCAGGCAGCTCGATCTGCCCGGAGTCTGCCAGGAACAGCGCGGGCACCGAGGTGTCAAGGGCCAGCGCGACAGCGGCCAGCTCCGCCGCCGTGAAGGCACGGCGGCCGCGCTCGGCCTGGTGGACGGCCTGGCGGCTCCAGGGTTTGCCCAGGTACCGGCCTATGGCCTGGCCCAGCTGCGTGAGTGACATCTGCCGCGCCTGCCGAAGGCGCGCGATCTGCTTGCCGATGGCCGCTTCGACCCGCATGCCACCCCCTTGTGTCATCTTCCATGATGACATCGGAAGTTCATGATTGACAAACGTCAGGCGACCGCCATAATGTAATCATCCATGTTTCGCCGTCATCTCACGCGATGACACGATGCTCACGTTCCCCGGCCAGGTGCGCAGGAAACGATCACTCCCGCCCGGAACGGCGCCGCCGGGCCCATCACCCGCACAGGCACGGGCCCGGCGCGGGGCCAGCGCACGGCCACCACGACCCGTCACGGCAGCCAAGACACCAGCTACGCAGACAACGGAGGCCGGCGTGCAGTCCCTTCACATGGAATCCATCAGCGCGGGCGATTGCGCCGTCCTGCGGGTCGCGGGCGAGATTGACATATACACCGCCCCGGAGCTGCGCCAGCGCGTCATTCATCTGGTCGATAACGGCACCCTCCACATCATCGCCGACCTGCGCGGCGTAGATTTCCTCGACTCAACCGGCCTGGGTGCCCTGGTCGGCAGCCTCAAGCGGCTGCGCATGCGCGAGGGATCACTCAACCTCGTGACCAGCGGCGGCCGGATCCTGAAGCTCTTCCGGATCACCGGGCTCACGCACGCCTTCGCGCTCCACTCCTCGGTCCCCGACGCCATCACCGCCGACCAGCACTGGCAGGCAACCCTCGCAGGACAAGGCGACAGCGCCAGGAAATGGTGCCGGGAAAACGGACTGCTGTGAAAGCGCCGCGGCCGGCCCCACGAGCCCGCCCGGGTCGCGCGGAGCGGATCCGGGCGGGCAGGGATCCGCTGGGAAAGGGGCTGGCGTGGTTCCGGGGCAGGGAAGATGGGGCAATGGGTCCAATGCCAGGCGGCCCCGCCGCAGATAGGCCACGAGAGTGGCTCGCCCTGCCTGGCGGCCAGATTCGGCCCGTTGTCTCGGTCCCGGGCACTGGCGGCACCGCCGAGTTGCTGGCGCATGCCGCGTGGCTGGCCCGTCAGCGGCCGGCCTGCCGGTGCGGCAGACCGCGGCTGGGCTCTGGCCGGACCTGCGGCAGCCCGGAGTGCGTTGCCCGGCTGCGCGGACAGGAGGCCAGCACCGCTACCTCCAGACATTAAGTGCGCTTGTACTCCTGGACCGCCCACATGTTCCCGTCCGGGTCTTCAAAGAAGCAGTAGCGTGAGCCGGGGGTGCCCTCGGGCCCCATTTGCTGCACGCCGCTGATGCCGACGCCCCGGCCGGCCAGGTCGCTGCGGACAGCGTCGAGATCCTCCACGACGAGCTGCACTCCCTTGACCGAGCCGGGCTCGCCCAGCGGCAGGCCCTGGCCAATCACCACCGAGCAGGCCGAGCCGGGTGGCGTCATCTGCACCACCCGCATGTTCTCGTTCGGCCGTACGTCGTGGTCCAGGTGGAAACCGACTTTCTGGGTGTAGAAGTCCTTCGCGGCGTCGACGTCGCGCACCGGGACGGGAATGACCTCAAGTTTCATGTCCATGAAGCGTCACGCTAGCGAAACCCGCTCATTCAGCCGCCATGTGGGCGCTCGACTGGACCATGCCCCGCACGCGGGGCAGCACATCCTCAGCTGCCGCGGGCGGTGGGTGGCGCGAGGGGATCTTGCCGGCGACGGTGCGGCCCGGCCACCGCGGGACCTGGGACATCCCGCCACAGGCCGCGGCGTACCAGGCGGGCAGCCGCGGCGTACCAGGCGGGCAGCCGCAGCGCCGGTAACTCCTGAGGGCATGGTGGCGTTCTCAATCTGTGCACTGGGCATGGGCAGATGGCGTCACGTTCACAACCTGCTGGCTCGCGGCGTGAGCGCCGGCGACAGCGGAGCGGGCGACGACGCCAGACTCGGGCAGCTACAACGCCAATACCCGCGGTGGCTGATCTGGCGTGGCAGCTTCACCGGGGACTACTGGGCATTGCCGCCACGCCGCCACCGCACCCGGCGTGAACTGATCAGCGCCCGCGATCTCGATGAACTCGCGTGGAGGCTAGCCCAGGCCGAGGAGCAGCACGATCTATGAGCGGACATCAGCCAGCGCGGCTCGCGTCTGGCGCCTGCCAGCCAGCTTTCCGCCGCCGCCGGCACTCGGGCTATACACCTTGTCATGCCGCTCCTCGTGTGCGGGTCGAGGCCGACGGATGGGCCGGGAGATCCGGAGGTTCAAATCGGCGGTGCGGTCGGTGGAGCGATCAACGGAGCCCGCGATGGGCGGCCCACAGGGAGCCAGCGCGGGTGGCAGCCTCGGCGATCAGAGCGGTCAGTGTGGGGTTCTCCGGTACCGCAAACGAGACATAGGCGCCGCGGCCACCGCCGGCCGGACGGCCGTAGGCCTTGACGGCGAGGTGGCCGTCGGCGAGCAGCCGCACATTGAGTGTGGTCAGCGTGAACGTCTCACCGCGCCGGGTGTCGGTCCACCGCAGTGCCTCGGGGATGGTCACATTGATCGCCAGGGCTGTCACCTCGGCACGCACATCGCTGTTCATGACACTCATGGTGCCCATCAGCACCGGCCGCCGCCGGGGCCGGGTGCTCCGGTCAAACTCGCCAGCCCGCATGCAGGCGATCCGCGTCCATGAGCTCACGAGTCTTCGGCGGGGTGATCGCTATGCCACCGGGATGTCCGGGTACGGGCTCGATCCCCAGGATGGACGGCTAGTGCTACGTTCCTTAAAGGGTGTATATAAAGCGCTTTCGGTAGGAGCGGGGTTTGGGCTGGGGCCGTCCCCAGATCCAGGGCCGGGCGCGGGCGTTGAGCTGGGCGGTGGCGACCTGGGTGGCGTGGGCGATCTCGTCGGGGTCGGCGAAGGACTGGCCGGCCAGGGCGGTCTTGCGGAAGATCCGCCACCAGCCTTCCTGCAGGTTGAGCCAGCAGGCGCCTTTGGGGATGAAGGCGTGCCGGATGCGGGGATGGCCTTCCAGCCAGGCCCGGGTGTCCTTGCTGTTGTGGCTGGAGAGGTTATCGGTGATGATCACGATCTGGCTGTGCGGGTTGGCGTCCTCTACCTGCTGCAGGAACCGCTGGTAGTGGCTGCTGTTGCGGGACGGGGCGCACATGGTGACCTCCTGCCCGTCGGCGACGCGCAGCCCGCCGTAGACCCAGGTTTTCTCCGGGCCGCGGGCATACTCCAGCGGCGCCTTGATCCGGTGCCCACCGGGCGACCAGCCGGGTGCGGGCGGGAAGGTGCGCGGGATCACCGGGCCCAGTTCGTCGGCGCAGATCACCGTGGAGCCCAGCGGCGGGGCGGTGCAGAGCTCCACGACCGCGGTCCTTTTGGGGCGAACTCCGGGTCGGTGCTCGTCGCCCAGCTATGGGTCCGCCGCCAGCGCACCTTCTCGGCCAGCAGGATCCGCCGGACCTGGCTGCGTCCCACCTGGATGCCGGCGTCCCGGGCCGCCTGGCTCAGGCTATCCAGGGTCCACTGCGCCGGGCCGCGCTCATCATCGGCGGACAGCTCCCCGGCCCCGTCGCGGGCCAGGCAGCCCGGCGGCACGGAACGGGCCATGGCGATGATGGCCGACCGCTGCGCTTCGGTGATCCGCCGCTTGCGCCCGGCGCCAGGGCGGTCACCGAGCCCGTCGATGCCGGCCGCGTTGAACCGGTGCAGCCAGCGGCGCACCGTGTTCTCATGGCAGCCGACCTGGGCCGCGATCGCCGGGACAGCCAGCCCGTCCCAGCTCAGCGCGATGATCCGGGCCCGCTCGACCCAGTCAGCCGGGGCATGCCGGGCACCCGCGAGCCCGCAGATCTTCCTGCTCTCGCCGTCATCCAGCGGCGGGCGCGCCCTCACGAACTTCGGCACGGAACTGGCCTCCCCATACCTGGCCGACGCTCCCGCTACCCATA
>WNFX01006960.1_pt1 | contig 22431 bp, 23 predicted proteins | sample 5400111 | NCBI WGS metagenome assembly WNFX01 (sample SAMN13153363, study PRJNA577476) | soil metagenome | isolation source: 40 cm soil or saprolite under grassland replicate 1 | place: USA:California | collected 2016-06-15 | reverse complement strand
GGCAAGTTCAGGCAGTTTCTTTGCGCCGAACAGGAGCAACACGATGAGGAGGATTACCATCATGTCCGGCCCCATAAGATTCAGGATACTGGCGATCGTAATAGGCATAAAAAAATCTCCGATATGTTTGTTTCGTAAGAAAGTTGTGCGGCGTTCAATCCATTCATACCGAATTGGCAAAGTTATATTCCAAGAAAATGATCTCCCGCTTGGTTTACCCGCGGATTTCTGGAGATGGAAGTTCGATCCACTAGGCCTTTCTCATCAGAGGAAGTGGAATAAAGACGGGGCCGCGCCGGTTGTATTAAACAAATGGAAAGACGCATGAACGAAATGGAACTCCTGAATGCCACAACCGTCGCCGGACTGCCCAAAGATGGGTGCGTTACACATGCGCGCAATGCTACGGCGTCCGAAAACGGTTCGGTTCCACTGGCAAGGAATTCTCCGCGAGTTGACCGGCGTCGAAGTCCACCGGTTTGGCCCTGCCTGTTCGCCGCAATCCTCTGGTTTAATCAGCACATTTCGAGTTCCTCAAAGGACCTAACTATTTCACTCATCTCAATAACTATAACTATAACTCATACTTAGAACGGATAATTCTTATGAACTATAAAAAACTTATTGCAGTGACAATTGCTCTTACAGTTTGCGCTTTTACAGGCTCGAACGTGTTGGCGCATGGTGGTAGCAGCGGTCACGGTGGCTTCGGTGGTGGAGGCGGCTTTCACGGCGGCGGCTTTAGTGGCGGTGGCTCTCGCGGCCATGGCTTCAACGGAAGTGCCTTTCGCGGCGGCTCGGCATTCGCCCGACTAGCACCGAGCTTCAACCGCGCTGGGCCGCGCGTTGCCCATGGAATGACGCGGTCCGGAACATTCCGCAATGGAGGTCGGGATCACGGTCGGTTCCACCATCGCAACTTCAACGATCGATTCTTCTTCTTTAGCGATTTTGGAGACCCGTTCTTTTACTATCCGTATCCATACTACGGGTACTATCCATACGGTGATTATCCTTACGATTACGGATACGATTCGTACAATCAACCAGGTTATCGAGGCGGTGCGGGATACACCGACTCTTTGGTTGGGCAAGTCCAGCGCAGTCTGGCTCGTGCAGGCTATTATCATGGCTCAATCGATGGCGTGAACGGCAATGGAACGCGGAGGGCGATCCGTGAATATGAGCGGGCTCACGGCTTGCCGGGAGATGGCAAGATCGGCCAACAATTGCTCACCACCATGGGCTTGAGCTAAGGACCGTCGAACAATTTGGACTAGCGGGCTGGCGACGTCAGGTTGCGGCCCGCTGCCTTTTTGCGACGCTTAGGATGCGAACTTACAAGATGCATCGCTTCCACAGCTTGCCCTGTTCACTATCGGAAGCCCCGGCTGATTTTGTTTCCGTTAGACTCCAAAACGGTCGATCCAGGCACGCGATGCAGCTATACCCCGGGCACGTGATGCTTTATCGTGCGTCCCGACGAGGAGATATCGATCCACAAGCCGTTTTTTCAAAGATCGGGGAATAAAAATAGGCCGCTGCCGGTTGTATTAAATGAATGCAACCGTGCATGACCAAAACAAGAGTCTTGTACCGCCGAGCGACCACTGAAGCGTCGAATGACGGAATGGCGGATAGCTTTCGAAGTCATCGGTGTGTGTTGCATAAAGGCACGATGCGGAGGTATCCGCGTGCGGTGCGGTTTCAGCGGCCGCGATTTGAGACGCCTGGAAACTGGCCGGTGTTACTGCGGTTTTTCGATGCAAACGCTCTGGTTCTAAATGCAATTTCCAGCCGAGGTGACCTGATTAAAAAAACGTTATGGCCACAGCATTGAAAGCCGAGTATGATTTTGACACTGAAGATCTCGAGGCGAGTGCCAAGATTGTGAAGTTTGTCATACCTAAGAAGCACCAGGAACAAGATGCCGCTCAGGAGCACGAATTGGCGTCTTTTGAAGAAACAATGTTGCCTCACATGGATGCGGCCCACAACCTCGCCAGATGGTTGCTTCATAACGAACAGGATGCGCAAGACGTCGTTCAAGAAGCGTATTTGCGTGCATTCAAGTCTTTCGGCGGATTCCATGGCTCCAATGGCCGGGCCTGGCTGCTGACGATTGTCCGGAACACCTCCTACACGTTACTGAAAAAGAACCGTGCGGTTGATCTCACCACACCTTTCGATGAGGAAATACATGCATCCGGCCACGAATCGGTTAGTCCTGCAACCATTCTCGAGCAGAGTGAAGACGCGGAGTTAGTCAGGGAGGCGATGGATGAATTGCCTGTGGAATTCCGGGAGATATTAACGCTGCGCCACCTGGAAGGCCTGTCCTATAAGGAAATAGCCGACATCGCGCAGCTTGCGCCCGGCACGGTCATGTCGCGGCTCGCGCGCGCCCGCGCCAGACTCAAACAAGGTCTAGCCGCTCGCATTAACAGGGAGAAATAAAATGAACTGCGAAGAAGCTATAAATTTAATGGATGGTTATCTGGATGGCGAATTGGATCCCATTACTAACCAGGAAATCGAGCAGCACTTGCGGGATTGCCGTAGCTGCGAGCAAGCCTATGAAGCGCATCGTGCGCTGGTCCGCACGATCGCTAGCGCCGTCCCGTATTACAAGGCGCCAGCGGAATTGCGTCACCGAGTTCAATCCTCTTTGCGGAACGAGATTGGCGCAAAGGCCACGCACAATGGTATGCGAGGAAGTCAGGTATTGCGGACAAGAAAGCAAGCGGAGCGGCGTCCGATTCTTTCTGACATGCCATGGAATTGGCTCGGTCTCTCCGGGCTCAGTCTCGCGGCCGCTATCATTTTCGCTGCAATCATCGTTTCGAACTTGCTACCTGTGTTGCGACGCCCTGGTGCCGATCAATTCCTCGCGACGCAGCTGATAGCCGGTCACGTCCGCTCGCTTATGGCAGACCACCTCACAGACGTGGCGTCCTCTGACGAGCATACCGTGAAACCATGGCTCGACGCCAAGCTCGATTTTGCGCCTGTGGTAGTGGACCTCGCCAGCGATGGATTTCCTTTAGTTGGGGGTCGCCTTGATTATTTAGATAACAGGCCGGTGGCGGCTTTGGTTTACCAGAGACGTAAGCATTTTATTAACGTGTTTGCTTGGCCGGCAGAATCGGGAACGACTGGAACGACGAAGACGATGACGCGTCAAGGTTATCACCTTTTGCATTGGGTGCATTCCGACATCAATTACTGGGCTGTCTCTGACATTAGCGATAACGAGTTACAGACTTTTAAGCAACTTTTCGAAAAACAGCTGCCGCACTATTGATAGGGCGGAGACTCATTCGCGGATAGTTCATTACCGCGGAGTGGCGCATTCTGATCGAGTGTTCGATCGGGCGCACTTACTGTGCCGTAGGTGTTGCGCCATCCGCCGTTAGGTTCCTTTCTCAGGTGTTAGGCCTGTTGTTGTTTCTCGCGTCGTACTGAGTTTACCGCTTTGTCCAAATCTGAAGTGCTGTCAAGAGATTCTGGTTCCCAAGAGCACTTCTTACGATGGGAATATTCGCTCAGCAAAACGGTATGTATAAATGAAGACAATTTTACGGATTGCTCATAATGAAACCGAACGAAAAAAGCGGTCACGTGATGTCACCGTCCCTTGTTCACGATCAAAAGCCCCCGACGAAGTGGGTGTCCATACTCTCGCCATTCCTGAGGCATTTAAACACGAGCACTCTGGCCTTCATCATGTTCATTGCTCTCGCACTTCTGAGTAATACCCGTGGTAGGGAGGCTGAAACCAGAGAGTCAGCTTCTGGCGGCTCGACCAAGAGCGAGGTTGTTATTAACAAGCGCCATGAAAGTATTGGTGCCGTGAGGCCGGGGACATCGGACGATCGCACCGAATCGGCCCAGGGCTATCTAAAGGTCTATTCGGCGACCGATGAGCTCAACGATGGTGGTCTCGCTTATTATTCGCACAGCTCCTACGCAATCTATAGGACCGACGGAAAGCTCTTTAAAAGCGTGGAAAATCACAGTCCGCGCAGTGACGAAAGTCCCGAGTTAGTGGCATTGCCCGTTGGATCTTACCTAGTGATAGCCCGATCTGACAAACACGGAGAGGTAGGCATTCGCGTTACGATCAAGGCACGCCAGCTCACGGTGCTCGAACTTGACCTCGCAGAGAGGAACGGACAGACGGTTAGCTTTTCGCAAGTCATCGCAAATAGGGGACAACTCTGGCGCCAGTCGATGGGGGGCACAGAAATCCTATTGTTAACACTGGTCGAGCGAGGCTGACTCTCACATCCACCTTCAAAGATTTCGGGAATAAAATCGCGCCCAATTAGTAAAGACAAGTGTAAAAGCAAACAACAAGCAACCAAACAAAAACCAAATATTATGTCCGATCACATTTCTCACGATCACGAGCATGACGGGATTGATCGCCGCGGCTTTCTCCAATGCATGGCATGGGCCGGTACCGGCCTGCTTTGGACGGTTAGCGGCGGCGTTCTCGTATCGAAGACCCTTGCTCAAATTGCAAAGGCCGGGGAGCCATTGCCGGCTACTGACCTTAGCTTCCTGCAAATCAGCGACAGCCACATCGGCTTTAGTAAAGAGGCGAACAAGGATGTCACCGCGACGTTTAAGATTGCGCTCGATCGCATCAACGCGATGCCCACTCCGCCGTCTTTCCTTATCCATACGGGAGATATTACGCAGCTGTCGAAGCCAGAAGAGTTCGACACCTTCGATGAAGTGCTCAAAAGCTGCCGGACCAAGGATGTTTTCTATGTTCCTGGAGAGCACGATGTGCTTAACGATGGCGGAAAGCTTTATCGTGAACGGTACTTAAAGAGAGTCGAAGCTAAGGGCTCGGGCTGGTACAGTTTCAATAAGAACGGGGTCCATTTCATTGGACTGGTCAATGTCCTGGATCTCCAGGCTGGTGGTCTGGGGCAGCTCGGCGAGGATCAGCTCGAATGGCTCGAGGCTGATGTGAAAGACCTCGGAACGAGCACGCCGATTGTTGTATTCGCGCATATCCCGCTCTGGGCAGTCTATCCCGAATGGGGCTGGGGGACGAGTGACAGTGAACGCGCTCTGGGATATCTGAAACGATTTGGCTCAGTGACAGTTCTAAACGGTCACATCCATCAGGTGCTTCAAAAGGTCGAAGGCAACATCACTTTCCACACCGCGATGTCCACCGCCTTCCCGCAGCCAGCTCCTGGAACCGCGCCGTCGCCCGGTCCTTTGAAAGTACCAACTGAAAAACTGCGGAGCATGCTTGGCCTAACAAGCGTTCAGTATAAGCAAGGCAAAACTTCCCTCGCCGTTGTCGATTCAAACCTCAGCTAAATCCACTCAAACTATGACTACACTTACTTCTAAAAATAAAATAGCAGCACTGTTATGCGGCATCAGTTTTCTCAATCTGTCCCTCTTCGCATTCGCTGGCGAGATGAAGAACGCCGACGACACCGGCACCAAGCAAAATAAAATAGAGATCAAGGATTTCGCCTTCAAACCCCAGACGTTAACCGTTAAGTCCGGGGAGAAGGTTACCTGGATCAATCGGGACGAAGAACCGCACACAGTCGTGAGCGTCGAGAAGCAGTTTAAGAAATCGACCGCTCTCGACACGGATCAAGAGTTCACGATCACAGCAGGCGCTCCCGGCACTTACACCTATTTTTGCTCCGTTCACCCGAAGATGACTGGGACGATCGTGGTCGTGAAGTAGCAAGGCGCGATTGATACCCACTCATAGCATCGGTTCCGTGAAGGTTAAGGACGTTATGAAACTATTTCTCGTGGCTTCCGTGAATCCCTTTGATGTCAAGGCCGCGCTTCTCCAGGGACACGCGCAGCATCCGGTCATCATTCATTTTCCAATTGCGCTCTTTATCGCGAGCGCTGTCTTTGAGGTACTGGCAGTTTGGTGCAAGCAACCGGGTCTTGCATCGGTCGCCTATTACAATCTCATCGGCGCCGCGCTGACCGTCCCATTGGCGATTGCCACCGGCCTAGGCGCGTGGCGGTGGCAGCTCGAAGGCGCGGCTCTCAAGGGCAACTTACGGCTGCATGTGATCTGCGCGCTGACTTCGGCATTGCTAATCTTCTTTCTCTGCTGGATGCGCACGCACCTGCGTACCAAAGGGAAGTCTCCTGGCGTGGCTTATTGGGCAGTAGCGCTGATCGCACTGCTGGTAATCACGCTCACCGGACATCTCGGCGGAATCCTCAGCGGCGTCGAAACGCCTGGTAGTGGGACGTGATAGCAGCTTAGCTCGTGTAAGTCTTCTCGGTTTTCTTTTCCTGCATTCCTCGTCTTCCGAGCGGTTGAGACACGGCTCTTGCAACGCTCTCGCGGGGGCCGATGTTGAGCGGAGACAACTTGAAACTTCCAACAATTAAAGAACGTCAACGGTTTCCTTCGCCCGCGGTGACACCACAAGCGTTGGCATGGGATGGCAAAGATCTGTGGATGAGTTCCCGCGATCTCGGCACTCTCTACAAGATCGGCATCGATAGGTGGAAAGTGGTCCAGGAAATCGATCCGCCCGGGATCGTTTGGGCAGCGGTGGCAACAAACTGCGCGATGTATTTCACCATCGGCAAAGGATTGAATGACGATCGCTACGTTTATCACTATGCCGCCGAATCGGGGTTCACAAACCTTTTCGTGTGTCCTGAATTCACTGGATCGTACCTGAGCTATGACGCTGAAAATCTTTATCTGAGCCAATGGTACGAAAAGCGAATTCTGAAGTTCGATAACAAGGGGAACGTTATTCGCAAGATTGACATCGGCGCGGAAATCTGCGGTCACACCTTTGTGGACGGAATGATTTACGTGCTGCGCGGCGTGGAAAAACCAAACGAAGATTGGACCATCGCGCGACTCGACCCGCGCGAGGATAGGCCGGAGGTTAGAGATATCGCCGTTGTTCCGTTCGCGTGCCGTTCACTGACATTTGACGGCGAACTTTTTTGGTCAAACTATCGCGCCCAAGACACCATCATTTCATTCTCGCTTCCGAATTGAGAGACGGCGCAAGCCAGACTGGTAGTTAGTGCGCTAAAGTGGGTTGTGCGCCGACCCGCGAACAATTTCGTTGAGCTCTGCGATCGCCGCGCGCTGCTGGTTCAGTGACAGCTTCGAGTAACCGACCGTGTCGATGAACAACACATGCGCGATCTCGAGCTCAATTTCTTTTTTAATCTCAGTCGCCATCTTTATTGGAGCGCGACCGGCTGTTTGGCTTCTTCGAGGAGCTTCTCAAAGCGTGGATCGCCGCGCAGCGGATCCCAGAACGGGAGTAGTTTCAATTGGCCATAGCTGAGACCGCTCGCGCTGCGGATGGCAATGGCAAGCTGTTCGCAGGCGAGATCTTTGTCACCAACCCATGCAGCGATCATCGCCAAATACGTGACCATGTTCATGCCTTGCATTGAATCTTTTTCCACGGGAAGAAGCTCGACCGCGCGCCGGCCTTCGCGCAGCGCTTCCTCCTTCCGTCCGAGACCGGCGTCGATCAAACCAAGCATGCACAGCGCCGGGCCGTAATTTGGTTGAGCTTGGACGATTTTCTCCTGCTCCGCGCGCGCCGCAGTAAAAGCCGACTGCGCTTTCTCATCGTCTTTTGTCATACGCGCGATAACACCTTCTGCAAATGGACGACTGAAACGAACATTACCGGGAGCGAAGCTAATTGGCTCCTCGCCAAACGCGATCAAGGCGTCTCTTGCAGCCGCGGCGTCGCGTTCGGCTAGTGCGCAAATAAGCCAGTCATTGACGATACTCTGTGGCGCAGCGGGATTTGTGGCCCGAATTGAATCGATTGTTTGATGCAACGGCCGGGTATCGGCTTTCCAATTATAGTCGACGTATGCAAGCAATACTTTTGTAACAGCATCATTGGGTTCGAAAGCCAATACACGGGCCAACCACGGTTTTGCTTCTGCATAGCGCCGAAGAAGCGAGTAATTCGCTGCCACGCCCGCCTGCAGCAGTTCAATATCGCGCGGGTTCAGCTCCAGCGCGCGCTCAAGATTTCGAGTGGATTCTTCCCAGTGCCCTTGACGCCTCTGAATGAGGCCCGTCCACCGGAATATCCGCGCATCATTAGGCAACGTCTGGCGGGCAACTTCCAGTTCAGCCAGAGCGCCGTCGTAATCGCCGTACGCCCAATAGAGATTCTGCGCTCGCGCGAGGTGCGTTTCACCAGCATCCGGACGAAGGCGAGAGGCCGCTTGAAGGGCTGCTTCCGCTAAGGCCAGGCGCGCAGATGTATGGTCGAGGCCGTAAAAATAAAGCGCGTCATGAGCGAAGGCGAGCTGACAATACGCATCGAAAAACGATGGATCACGAGCGACAGCCTGGGTTAGCAGATCGACCGCCTGTTGTAAATCCGCTTTTGCAGTACCGCTGGAGGTCGCCCTCAGAAGAAGATTTTTGGCGCGCGCGTAAAGATCGAAGGCGGTGATGTCGCCTGTCGGAGGACGCTCGATTGCCTTCTCTTCACGCGGCGAAAGTTTGGCCTGTAACTGATCAGCAATCGTCTTCGCGATCTCGCTCTGAATGGCGAACACGTCCGCCAGATCGCGGTCATAGGTCTGTCCCCATAAATGCCGGTCGGTGCGCGCATCGACCAGCTGCGCGTTAACGCGCACCCGATTGCCGGAGCGTTGAACACTTCCTTCCACCACATGCGCCACACCAAGTTGCTGAGCGATCTCGCGCAGATTGTGCGCGATTCCGCTTTTGTATTGCATCACACTCGTCCGGCTGATCACTTTAAGATCGGCGATCCTGGCCAGGTCGGTTAAGATTTCATCCTGCACGCCATCGGCAAAAAAGGCGTTTGCTTTCTCTTCACTTAAATTCTCGAATGGCAGGACCGCGATGCTTTTCTCTGGTGCCGCCGCGGAAGTGCTCGTTGATTTGGGCGCGGCTAGATGGGCAACTGCTGTTTGACCGCCTTGTTTTTCGCCTCGTTTGAAAACTCCGAAATACCATGCGCCGAGGGCGAGCAAACAGATCGATGCAAGCATGATGATGGCGAGAACTTTCTTTTTTGGTCGCGGAAAGAACGGCGTCGCAGACGGCGCGCGCGTTTCCGGTGAAGGCATCTGCAATTGGCGGGCAATCTCCATGACCGACTGTGGCCGCCGCTCGGGATCTTTCGCCAGACAAGCCGCCACCCATTCTTCCCACACCGCTGGAATCGGCTCCGCCTCGATGTCGAACTCTTTCCGGCGCTCGGTCATCGACGGGGGAATCTTTTCTCGAATCTGTCGATCGATGTTACCGACATAAAACGGTGGCTTGCTGGTGAGCAGCTCATAAACGCTCGCGCCTAACGAATAGATATCGTCAAGATGAGTGCCCCGCTCGCCTTCGAGCTGTTGCGGACTCATGTAAGCAAGTGTCCCGCTCCGGCCACCTGCCATCGTAATCACGCTCATCGAATCGCCCAGGCTCCGGGCGATCCCAAAATCGGACACCTTGAGCTCGCCACGCTGATTGACCATCAGATTAGCCGGCTTCAAATCGCGATGGATGATCCGCGCGTAGTTGTGCGCGTAATCCAGCGCATCGCAGAGCTGGCTTATCCAATCGCTCAGTTCGGCCGGCTCAAAGACCTTGTGCTCTTTATCGCAGCGCAAACTCGATAGCGTGTCGCCATCGACGTATTCCATGGAAATGCAGCCCGAGCGTTCATCGTGCACGAAATCGTAAATGCGCACGATGTTTTTGTGGGTGAGTTCCAGGCAACGTCTGGTCTCGTGCTTGAGATTGCTTAGCACGGCCGCATCGTGAATGAGCAAGTCGGGGAGAAATTTTAGCGCCACATCGCGCTCTAGTTCTTCGTCGTGCGCCAGCCAGACAATTCCCATTCCGCCTCTGCCTAGAATCTTAATGAGCGTGAAACGGCCGAAGAGTCTTTGTCCGATGGCAAACTCACGCTGCGTCACCTCCGATGCGCTGCCGGTTCGCTCGCCGCTCACGCTGCTAGGATAATCCTCAAGGAAAAGCGATAAAGCCAAAAACAGCCAACCTTAACTGTTGGCCTACAGTTATGAAAAACCCAGATTTCTCGAGCGAATCGCTAGTTCGTGGAAAACGCGTTGAGATTTCAATCGACAATTGAGCCAAGGAAGAAGGTTCACCCCGACGTTTGTTTTCTTCGTCATCTTCTATTCCTCCTCTTTGAGTCTTGCGTGTGGCGTGCAAGGTCTGATTTTCTGAGCGATATTGCAGACAAATGGTTGCAGGGCTGACGCAATCTGATTACGCGGCTCGCTGGTGGATGATGTTGCCGGACGGGCGTATTGAGTGCCGGCTTTGTCCGCGATTTTGCAAGGTGAACGAGGGCCAGCGCGGATTCTGTTTCGTTCGGCAACGCTTGGGCGATCGAATGGTGCTGACGACTTATGGCCGGAGCAGCGGGTTTTGCGTCGATCCGATTGAAAAGAAGCCGTTGAACCATTTTCTGCCGGGAACGAGTGTGCTCTCGTTTGGTACGGCCGGTTGCAATCTCGGTTGCCGGTTTTGTCAGAACTGGGACATTTCCAAGGCGCGTGAGTGGGACAAACTCGCCGATGCCGCGTCGCCGGAGCAAATCGCGCTCGCAGCGGAACGGCTCGGCTGTCGATCTGTCGCGTTTACTTACAACGATCCGGTGATCTTTGCCGAGTACGCGGTCGATGTTGCGGACGCGTGCCGCGAGCGCGGGATCAAAGCCGTGGCAGTTACGGCCGGTTACATCTCTGATGATGCGCGTGCAGAATTTTATCAGCACATGGACGCGGCGAATGTCGATTTGAAAGCATTCACTGATGCGTTCTATCATCGGCTTTGCTTTGCGCAGCTTCAGCCAGTGCTCGATACGCTCAAATATCTCTGGTTTGAGGTCACGACGCTTCTGATTCCGGGCGAGAACGATAGCGACGCAGAGCTGCATCGGGCGTCCGAGTGGTTCGCGGAAAATCTGGGCCCGAATGTGCCCTGGCACTTCACAGCCTTCCATCCCGATTTCAAGATGCTCGACAAACCGCACACGTCTACGGCGACACTCACGCGTGCCCGCGAGATCGCACGCTCGAAAGGCTTGCACTACGTTTACACGGGCAACGTGCACGATCGCGAAGGCGGCAGCACGTGTTGTCCAGGTTGCGGCGAGTTGCTTATCGAGCGCGATTGGTACGAGCTGGGCGAATGGAATCTCGAAAACAGCCGCTGCCGATCTTGCGGTTATGAAATCGCCGGCGTTTTTGAAGAGCGCCGCGGCGACTGGAGCGCGCGACGGCTGCCAGTGAGGCTCGCAGCGATCACGTAGGATTCTGTAGGGGAAGCAGACTGCTCCCCCCTGAGGCGCTAGCAGCGTTCCCTACAGTGGCTGCCGAAGAAAACGTCCAACGCCCACACCGAACTCCCAACGTTCAAAGTCAGAGATCAGCAGTGACTCGTCAGTGGTCTATTTTCCTGCTCGCGTTATCGGTCGGTGCAAGCAGATTGCCGAAGAAGCGGCCAGCGAGTAGGAAGATGATGCCGGCTGTGCCGCATAAGGCGGAATGTAAAAGCCAGAAGTGTGTGGCCGCCATTTTTTCCAAAAGACCGCCGATGGTGCCGACGAGATTGTTCGCAGCGAAGAACGCCAGGTAATAGATGCCGATGATAGTGGCGGACAATGCGGCTGGTGCCACGCGCGCGTAAAGCGCGAGCGAAACTGGAAAGATGTTCGCGAATCCGATGCGAGCGAAATGAATCCGGTCACGGCTACGAGGCTGCCGATGCCGATCTTGGTGATTTCGGGAGGTTCTGGAAATTTTTTCGACCAGAGCCGCCAAAACACGACCGAGCCGGCGAGGAAACTTACCGATACAATCGAGTCGAGCGTGATCAGCCATGTCGTGGGCATTTTTTTGCCGAAGAAAATGAGATTGGCGTTCCGTTCTGCCCAGACGAGATAAGCGTTGAAGATTTGTTGATTACCAATTATCGCCATAGTGAGCACGGGTAGAAGGAGAAGCAGCGCAACGACTGCCATTCGTTCGCGATGAGTCAGGCGAGGTTTTGGTGCGCTTTCACTTTTTTCCACAATGGGCGAATCGGGAGGAAGCCATTTGCGCCCGGACAGATAAATTGTGAGACCGATTAACATGCCGACTCCGGCCGCGCCGAAGCCCCAGTGCCAGCCGTAAACTTCACCAAGCGTGCCAGCGATGAGTGGGGAGATGATGACACCGGCGTTAATGAAGATGTAGTAGATCTGGAATGCGTCGGCGCGGCGATTGTCGCCCGTCGCATAGAGCGCGCCGACCTGACTGGCGAGGTTTCCCTTGAAGCAACCGACACCGATGAGAAGAGACGTCAGCGCGACGAGAAACGTGATGTCGAAAGCTACGAGAAATTGGCCGGCCGCCATCAGTAACGCGCCGATCGTGATCGTGCGGGTGCGACCCAGAACACGATCCGCTAACAATCCGCCAGCGATCGGCGTGAGATAAACCAGACCGGTATAGAGACCGAAAATGGCAGAGGCGAGCGGCTGCACCGCGAGAGGCCCGCGATACACAATCTCGAGCAGATGCCGAAATGGAACGAATCCGGCGATGTGCTCGATGTGACCGGGATGCAGTAACCGGTGAACCATGTAAAGAACGAGCAGCGACTGCATGCCGTAGTAAGAAAAACGTTCCCAGGCTTCAGTGAACGCGATGTAGCCGAGACCGCGCGGATGCCCAAAGAAGCTGCGATCCTCGGGGTCATGCATGGCCGCAGAGTGTTGTGCTCGGTCGGCTTTGGCAAGCTCTTCGGGTTAATGTCATTCCGAGCGGAGTCGAGGAATCTCTAACTTTTTATGCAGTGCGGGCCATTGAATTGTGATAGCGAGAGATGTCTCGACTTCGCTCGACATGACAGAGGTACCTATGAGATGGGTCTCTGGAAATCAGAAATAAACACTCGTGTTCGTTGGCCATTACAGCATCGCTTTCGCAGCTAAGACGGAGCGAAACAGAGTCCCGCTCTGGGTCTTGTTCGTCGCCGTCCAATTTCTTGATTACATCTGGGCGACGCTGGTTTTGCTTGGGATTGAAAAGCTGCGCGTCATCAAAGGTTTCACGGCAGGCAGCATGCTCGACTCCTATTTTCATCCGTATTCGCACAGTCTGATCGCGGCGGTCGCGTGGTCAGGCGTTGCGGCTCTCGCTTACGGGACATTTTGCAGCCGACACGGCTGCCAGTACAGAAAGTCTGCCGCGTTGATCGTCGGCCTTGCTGTGTTTTCGCACTGGATTCTCGACCTCATTGCGCATCCTCGCGATCTCCCGATCTACGACAACACATGGAAAGTCGGTTTTGGCATGTGGAATTATCGCGACCCGGAGTTTGCATTGGAAATCGCTGTGCTGGCCGGCGGGATCATCCTTTATCTAGCAAGAAATGCGACGGCGGCAATTCGCAGAAAAGCCGTAATCGTCTTCGGAATCGCTCTCGTTGTCGTCCAGATCGGCGACACGTATGTGCCACGCACGCCATTGACCGATAAGGCCACGGCGATAGGCGTTTGGATTTTCTACACGCTCTTTGTTCTTATTGCGTTCGTCGTAGAGAAAATCGGCAGGCGCAGGCAAATTGATTTGCCGTGATCGTGATCATCTATGGAGTCTCTGGTGCTGGCAAAACCACAGTGGGCCAACTGCTCGCGCGAGAACTGGGCTGGCATTTTCTTGAAGCTGACGAATTTCATCCGGCAGCAAATATCGAGAAGATGCACAGCGGTCATCCGCTGACGGACGAAGATCGATGGCCGTGGCTGGAGAGTTTGCGCGAGTTGATTACGCGCTGTATCGCCAGGGGTGAAAGCGCTGTGCTGGCGTGCTCGGCATTGAAACGAGCGTATCGGGAGCATCTTCGTGTCAGTGAAGAAGTGAAGCTGGTGTTTCTTCGCGGCGATTATGCGCTCGTGGCCGAGCAACTACGCCATCGGCACGGTCATTTCATGAATCCTGCGTTGCTGCGAAGCCAATTCGATGACTTGGAAGAACCCGATCCCGACGAAGGCGCAATCACGATCCAGTTGGGCCGACCTCCACGGGAGCTTGTCGAGGAAATCAAGACGAAGCTTCAAGGAACGACGACTTCCTAGTCGTCGTGGCCTCTCGACGGCAGGGAAGCCGTCGTTCCTTGGTAAAGATTATCGCTTTCGACGTTGAAAATGCGGTTCCAACGTGCGCGATAATTCTCAAACGCGATTTGCGCGCCCAATTGCATCAGTTGTTCCTCGGAAAATTGGTTGCGCAACCGCGCGTACAAATCATCGGAAACGTTCGCTGGCGTCTCTGTCACGGCATCAGCCAGTTCAATGACCAGTCGCTCCGCGTCATTAAAGGGCGTCCTGTCGTCGCCAAGAGCGGCGAGCAGCTTTTCATCGCTGAGGCCGGCTTTTCTGCCACGGCAGAATTGACGTCTATTCAGAATGGACAACCGATGCGCGCCGCGGCGCGCACTTTTCCCAATTGAATGTAACGCAATGAGACAAGTCGTTTGCAGCCGAGGGCGGCTTCCATGGCGACGCCGCCCCACACCAGCCCGGGCAAACGCATCTGCACTTTCGCCGGCGTCGATCTTTTCCGAACATTTTGCGCATCACGCCGTAGAACCAGCGCAGATGCCACGGTGCCTGCTTTTTCTCCAAGCCTGAAACACGAGCCATGACGAATCCATATCGTTTTGCCGAGTGCGTTTGGTCTTGGTCTGCCGAAGGTCAGCGCGGCGGACGTGTAGCTACATCCGCCACGGTGTGTTATTTTTCTGGGGATGAAAGGCACTGCTGCGAAAATCGACATCGTGCGCAATCACATGCGCGACGTTGATCGCACATTGCTGCGCGAAAACCTCAAACTGACTTTCGAGCAACGCGCGCAAAAGCATTTACGCACGTTGCAAATGGTTGAAGAGCTGCGGCGCGCCGGCAAAAAGCTGAGACGGAATCGCGATGGCTGTTGATCTCGGGCAGATCATTCCTCCGCTGGTCAGGGCAAAGGTTGATTTCATCCTCATCGGTCGAATGGCGGCGATTCTGCACGGTTCTGCGCGCGTCACCTTCGATGTCGATCTGTTTATTCGCGCGCACATAAAAACATTGAGCGCCTCGCTGCTGCGCTGGCGGTGCATGGCCCAAATCTCCGCGATGCTCCGCTGAACCTGCCATTCTCGTGGGACGCCAAGACGATCCGCAGCGGCTTGAATTTTACTCTCACAACACGTCTCGGTGACGTCGATCTCTTCGGCGCAGTGGCCGGTGGTGAGACTTACCAGGATTTGCTGGCGCATTCATTCGATGTCGATGCTTTCGGAGTCCGATTCAAATGTATCGATCTTCCGACGCTCATTCGCATCAAAGAAGTGGTGGGCAGAGCGAGAGTCCATGAAGCGCTCGCGGAATTGCGAGTTCTCTTGGAAGAGAAGGAGAAGAAGCGAGTCTAGGCGTGCGTTGGCTTCTTTGATGAAAAGAGTTTTTTCACCAGCGTATTGGTCGATTTTTCCAAGAGCATTCCCCATGCACTAAGAACAGCCAGCGTCGGGATGGTGATCAATAGAAACATCCAGATCGGCACGTCACTGATGCGCAGTCCGAGCCAGATGACGTACGGTTGGTGAATCAGATACAAACCGTAAGAATAAACGCCGACAAGGCCGAACAGTTTGGCTGGCCCTTGGAACAGCGAAATGGCTCCGGCGATCCCAATAATCTCTAGCATGCAGCATGCGCCGGTGGCGAAATCGACGAAGACGTAGGTAGTGGCGTTGTGGTACAGCCATAATGCCGCGGGATACAAGAGTAGGCCGACGATGAATCCAGCGCCGCGAAGAAGAAACCATTCCACGCGCGTGCTCGATTGATTATGCCACATTGCCAGTACCATGCCGAGCGCGAACTCCGGCAAACGACACACTGCGAACCCACCGAGTGTCCACAAACCATTTTGTGGCCAAGCCACGAGGAAGATATAGCGAGTGAAAAATCCTGCGCCGCACGCGATTAGTAAAAACAACCATGGCCCAAGCCGACGTGCTGCCCAAAAGAGGAGAGGAAAAATAAAAACGAACTGGATCAGCATGGAGAAATACCACCATGCCGCGTTGAGGTACATGAGATTCATCTGGATATCGATGAAGCGCAGCCCGAGCAGGCTCAAGATGATGCGGTCATCCACCGGTTCCAGGCGCGCAATGAAAGGTGAGACCAAATATACCAAATGCGCGACCCAGTACATGGGATAAAGCCGCAGGAACCGTGCGCGATACCACGCACCCCAGGCGACTGCGCCTGATTCAGCCCGGCGGATGGTGGATCGCATGAGTGCCCAGCCGCTTAGGATGAGAAAAACCCCCACGGCGTGCAAAGCGAGTTCGGACACTTTCAACCATGCGACTCCCAGGATAGTCTGAGCGCTGGCGGCGAGCCCACTCCAATCAGCTTGCGGAAGCCTACCGTGCTCGAAGTAGGTTCTGTAAAAGTGAAAGTATACGACCCAGAGGATCGCCAGTCCCTTTGAAATATCGAGCCAAAGGAGCCGTTTCACCGCATCGGCTTAGCAGGGCAGACGCAACTTGGTCAAGAAGCGTGACGATGCAGGCGCGCTGGACCAGCCTTACTCTTCCGGCGCTGCCAGCTTGGCCAGTACGCTGAAATCTTCCAGCGTCGTCGTATCTCCGGTGACTTTCGCGCCGCTTGCGATTTCCTTCAGAAGCCGCCGCATAATCTTGCCGCTGCGCGTCTTGGGCAATGCTTCGGCAAAACGAACCTCGTCAGGCTTGGCGATAGCGCCGATGTGTGCGCCCACGTGATCGCGCAATTCATCTTTCAGCCCGCGGGTGGGATCGACTCCTGTTTTCAGCGTGACAAAGGCGACGACGCCTTGCCCCTTCAACTCATCTGGCCTGGGGACCACGGCTGCCTCAGCGACTCGCGGATGACTGACAAGCGCGCTTTCGATTTCCGATGTGCCCAGCCTGTGCCCGGCAACGTTCAGGACGTCGTCAATCCGGCCAACGATCCAGAAGTAACCGTCCTCATCACGGCGCGCTCCGTCGCCCGTGAGATAATTTCCTGGGAACTCGCTCCAATATTGTTTTTTGTAGCGCTCCTTATCGCCGTAAATCGTGCGCAACATCGCCGGCCAGGGCCGGCGTATGATCAATTTGCCGCCAATATTCGGTCCGACTTCTTGTCCCTTTTCATCAACGATAATTGGATCGACTCCGAAAAAAGGAAGCGTTGCGCTGCCTGGTTTGGTCGGAATTGCACCCGGAAGAGGCGTAATCAGAATCGACCCGGTCTCCGTTTGCCACCACGTATCGACAATTGGGCAACGGCCCCCACCGATGTTCTTGTGATACCACATCCACGCCTCAGGATTGATAGGTTCGCCGACTGTCCCAATGAGGCGAAGCGATGAGAGATCGTGTTTCGCCACCCATTGGTCGCCCCAGCGAATGAACGCACGGATCGCCGTCGGGGCCGTGTAGAGAATGTTGACACGATATTCTTCAATGATTTTCCAGAATCGATCGGGCTCCGGCCAGTTTGGTGCTCCCTCGTACATGACGGTCGTCGCACCATTCGCCAGCGGGCCGTAAACGATGTAACTATGGCCCGTGACCCAGCCAACATCGGCTGTACACCAAAAAATGTCTTCATCGCGGATGTCGAAGACGTATTTCATGGTCGAGTAAACGCCGACGAGGTAACCGCCAGTCGTATGTAAAATTCCTTTCGGTTTGGCGGTAGAGCCACTCGTATAGAGGAGGTAGAGCGGATGCTCGCTATCGAGCGAAGCTGGCGGACAATGTGCATCGACATACTCCAGCTCCTGATGCCACCAATGATCGCGGCCTTCCTCCATGTGAATTTCGTTTCCAGCGCGGCGAAAAACGATTACCCGTCTGATCGATGTGCCGCCACGCAGCGCGTCATCGACGTTTTTCTTTAGTGATACAATTCCGCCGCGGCGATATCCGCCATCGGCCGTCACTACGGCAACTGCGCCGCTGTCGGCAATGCGATCACGAATACTGTCGGAGCTAAATCCGCCGAAGACGACCGAATGCACGGCGCCAATCCGCGCGCAGGCCAGCATGGCAATAGCAGTCTCAGGAATATTCGGCAGATAAATGATGACGCGATCGCCCTTTTTGACCTTGTTCCGTTTCAGAACATTTGCGAATCGGCAAACTTCGCGATGCAGTTGCTGATAAGTGAGCGTGCGTTTGTCGCCCGGTTCGCCTTCCCAGATAATTGCTGCCTTGTTCCGGCGCGGCCCGGTCAGATGTCGGTCCAGACAATTTTCCGAGACATTGAGTTTCCCGCCGGCAAACCACTTCGCCAACGGCGCTTTCCACTCGAGAACTTTTTTCCACGGCGCGCGCCAAAGAAGTTCATTCGCTTCGCGTGCCCAGAATTTGTTCGGTTGTTCGATCGATTCCCGATACATCCGCTGATATTGACCGAGGCTTTTAATACGAGCCTTCTTCGCGAAATCTTTGGACGGTTTGAAAACGCGCTTCTCGACGAGATGCGATTCGATATTGTTTTCCATGAGCAGCCACTTATATGCCGAAGAAATTTTTCTGGGCAAGCGTTCCGTTTGGGGATGTAGAGGCGGTCGCCGCGGCGACCGCGCGTGTTTTTTGTAACTTACGCGTGAGCAGCCCTCGCCAGGCTGCGGCTGGCCAAGGGAGACGTGCCACTACAGCACACTAACTTCGCTACTTGCCACCTGAAGCTTCCGAAGGCGGGAATAAAGCGCTTCATCACTTCGGATTTGCTGACCCGCCACCCGCAGTCGCCTGGTAAATTGCTTGCTTGGCGTCGAACTAGCCGTCTTTAGCGCCCTAGCGCGTGATGCAACGGTGCAGCACCCGGCGGCGAAGGTGTGATCCCACTTAGAATCTCATCGGCCCTGACCGGTCGGCCATAGTAGCGAAAATTCGAATCCCTTTGCCTTCCAATCACCGCGCCCTCGAGGGACACGCCCGCAAAGAGGCCTTTGCTCTTGCTGTAGGTGTAAACGGCAGCTGCCGGCGTGACCGCACCTTCTGCTGTGCGACCCACTGGGCCTGCCGCGGCACTGACATCCCCGCCAATTGTCACATTCCCTCCGCGAGAAAATGCTCGCACGGCAGCGTCATTGTTAAGGACAATCACGAAATCGGTCACTTGCGCCCCGATTTGAAGGCCCCATCCCGCACCCCCTGTGGCGATAAATGATGGGCCAGACCAGCCATGGCGCGTGCGAGCGACGACGACGCCCTGACCGCCTTTGCCGCTAAAAATGAATCCGGCCTTAAACACACTCATGATCGCGAGTCCTCGTGCATGCCGGAGCACGTCTCTTGGAATTGCTCTCTCGGGTATTTGCCGAAATTCGCGTATGATCGCGGCGCAATGATTCACGGTGTCCTGTTCAGCGGCACCGGCCTTCATCAGCGCGAGAGATAATATCGCGAGAAACAAAAATATTTTTTTCATTGATTACAGTTGCTTCGCCAGCGGACATCCAGGTGGATGTATGTTATGATGATGCATCTGTTGTAGCCGCCTCGCTGTGCCGAGGCGCGCAGAGAAGCATGGCGACAGAGCGCCATTTTAGATTCAATAGCAAATTGCTCTTTTAGCAGCATCTTCCAAATGCTTCGCGATCTGTCCAGGAGCACAGAGAAACACGGCGACAGAGCGCCGTGGCTACAACTACAACTCAAACAGTGATTGAAATCCCAACCGACAAGAATTTCATGCGCGAAGCGTTGCGACAGGCAAAGAAAGCGTACGATGCCGATGAAGTGCCTATTGGCGCAGTTGTCGTTCGAGGAGGAAAAATCATTGGACGTGCCTATAACCAGGTTGAGTTGCTCAAGGACGCGACTGCGCACGCCGAAATGCTGGCGCTGACGCAAGCCGAAGCCGCGGTGGGCGATTGGCGGCTAACTGACTGCGACCTTTACGTTACAAAGGAGCCATGTCCGATGTGCGCTGGTGCGCTTGTCCACGTTCGAATCCGTCGGATCATCTTCGGCTGCGCTGACCTGCGCGCTGGAGCGGCTGGAAGCATCATAAATCTCCTTCAGTTGCCCTCTCTGAATCACCAGTGCGAGATCACATCGGGCGTTCTAGAAAGGGAATGCGCGGCTATTCTTCAGGATTTCTTTCGGAAACGCCGCACATCGCCGAGTCAAATACAAGATCGACACTCTGATCTCTGATGTCGGCGCTGGTATCGAAGCAAATCGGATAACGCTTCGCTAACCCTCAAAAACGAACTGACTCGGAATTGCTTCCGAGCCAGCTAGCTGATTCTTACATCATTATTTCAGCGTTAATAGCTGTGGTAGTAATGATGATGGCGATGGTGGCGATAGTAAACTCGATGCCCGTTGTACCAGTAATATGAAGGGCCGGAATAATAGGACGAATAATATGGCCGAGAATAGTAGTACGGCCTGTAATATCCGTAGGGATAATATCCAGAGTAAGAGTACGCCGGATAGCCATAATAGCCGCCGCCAATCCCGACTCCTGCAATTCCTGGAATTCCGACGTAGATTTGAGCGTCAGAACTCTGCACGGGAACGAAAGCCAATCCACTTGCCACCAATACCATTAAGAGAAGCTTTTTCATTGTTTTCCCTTTCTTCTTGTCTGTCCCTTTTTGTTTTTTCTTCTTGGGCGATGGAAGCTCCTGCTAAGGAGTTCCACGACGCACTGAGACTGCGCGTCTCCCTTTATTAGTACAATCGAATGCGGGGGCTGTTGTGGTTCCCAGCGACGGCAAAAAAAGACGAGGGTCTGGTGACACAATTGGCAACTGAGGCGGAATCATTGGCAAATTCGACGCCGCTTCCTCGCTCAGCGGGTGGAAAAATCGAAAATCGCAATTTCGCCAAGCAAGAAATTGGATCTGGCTTGCGCGTTCTCGACAATCAAAAGCGCGAATTATTCAGTGCATCTTTCGGACAAGCCGGAAAATCTTCTTTAATACTCACACAGGATTGAGCATTACGTGCCGCGTGTGAAGTACTGGGAAATCATTGCTGACACTCTCAGCAAAGCCGGATGGAGTTGGGGGTGTGTCGCAGCCGTGGATCTTCGCGGCCGGATCAATCTTCGTTGCAGAGGCGCATCGCGACGACGGAAAGCCCTTCGTTGTGCGTGCGGATTGAAGCGGCGATCCGCCGCGCAGTCGCGACGACAGTAGGATAAACGCACACGAGCTATCAGCAACGATACTTAAGTACCATGAAAGCGTTCTTTTCGATCATTCTCGCCGTCTCCGTCTCCATTGGCAGCGTTCAGGCAGGCCCCGTCCATACGGCAGCCAATGTGGCGAAGAGCACTGCGCAGACGGTCAAGAATGTCGGGCACAGCGTGGTGAAGGGCACAAGAAGAGCCGTGCACACTGTAGTCAATACGCTCACGCCCGATTAGGTGAGGTAAGGCTACCACTCTTTGAAATCGCCCGTTTGCTGATGTGTTTCGATCACGTTGCCAGTATCATCGTAAATGCGAATCACAGCATGATGTGAGCGGCTGAAGAATCAGGCGGGTAGTGGCTCAGTTTGAAGACGCCACCAGCTTCTTGAAGACAACACGGGTACCAAGGTCGTGAATTGTCGCAGCCCAGCCGTTTGACTTTGCGAAAGCGTGGATCCGCTCTTCGCGTTTTGGATCGGCTGCCAGTCCTACCGGCCACACTCGCGCTAAGCTGTTTTCAAAGACAGTGCAAGACGCCCTTGATTCAAGTCGCTCTCGGATATGTTTGGCAAGCGTGTCAATAGGGCAAATATCGGCTATTTCCGCAAAAGAGCGATCATTTCTTCGATCGACCAAACTGAGCCACTACCATCTGGCGTAACCGGCTGCGTTGCTGATTACATTTGGCTCGCCGTACCACAAGCGACCGAATGGCAGTGCATCGGAAATTAGATCAACGCCGCGTTTATCTTTGCGCGGGCGCACTTCGTAAGCGTGCATTTCTTGTGTCACATCAAAATCGGCGCAAGATTCAGAACAATACATTTTTAGGATGCGAAGCTTTCTAACTTACCTCTCAGAAAGATGTAAATGGGCATCAAAAGGGACTGGCGGAGTTTGTGGGTGGGTATCTCTCATTGTTGGAGCCACGCTGGCGGTTCTACTGTGGTTTTCTCCACGGTGGTTTCACGGCCACATCTCGGATCGAATGAACGCATTTATTCTAGTTATGGTTCCCTTACTGGCTGGAGCGAGCGCATTTCTCGTTCGGTGGTTCGTTTCTCCCTATCCAATTTATATGCAGATTCGAAGGACGCTAGACACACTAACCGACGCGAAGAAGGAGGAACGCACCAAGGCTGTCCAAAGCTGCTTTGAGCGAAGCGCTGCAATCCTA
>WNFX01002256.1_pt1 | contig 22434 bp, 24 predicted proteins | sample 5400111 | NCBI WGS metagenome assembly WNFX01 (sample SAMN13153363, study PRJNA577476) | soil metagenome | isolation source: 40 cm soil or saprolite under grassland replicate 1 | place: USA:California | collected 2016-06-15 | reverse complement strand
GCTCGCGTCCCACGGCTTCCGGTTCATTGGGACGCGACGGGACATCATCGCGCTGCGAGAGCCCGCACGATCGCCCGCGCCGGCGCGCCTTCGTGTCCTCGCACCTTGAGCGGTAGCACGATCAGATCGTAGTCACCCGCCTGCACCGGGCGCAGGTCCAGGCCCTCTACGATGGGAATCCCGCGCCCCAGCAAGATCTGATGCGTCCTCGGCGCTGGCGCGCCGAATTGCTCCGCCGAGATGTAATCCACGCCGATCAACACGACGCCCGCGTCCGCGAGCAGCTGCGCCGCGTCCGGAGCGATGTACGCAAAGTCCCTGTGGAAGTGAGATGAGTCCATCCAGCCGCGCACCGTGCTCCGCGTCCGGAACAGCACGCGCTTCACTCCTTTCCAGTCGTGCCGGTTCAGCTCGCCCGCGTCGATCGCCCGCACGCTGTCGGGGATATCGATCACCCGCGCCGCACCGATCAGCGGGTCCAGCGCCACCTGGTCGATCGGCGCCCCGTTGGCGACGAAATGCATCGGCGCGTCGATGTGCGTGCCGCTGTGCGCGCCCAGCGAGTAAACCGAGAGCGTCAGCTTGTCGCCCTTCCGCATGTCCTTGAGAAAATCGAACTTCATCGGCGCGTCGCCCTCGTACACCGGCGTCGTCGCGGGATCGAGCGTGGCCGTCACGTCGATCCAACCTTCTGCACTGAGTTCGCCCGTTCCTCGGTCGCGTGGAGCGCATCCGACCACGAGGCTGAGCAAGATCGTGAAACCCAACCCCGCCACGCCGATGATCGTCTCGGCCACAGTCCACGTCTTCAGCGTCTGTTGCACGGTCATGTTGAAGAACTCCTTGATGAGCCAGAACCCCGAATCGTTCACGTGTGACAGCACCAGCGAGCCTGCGCCCGTCGCGAGCACCAGCAGCTCGGCGTGCGTTCCCGGCGCCACCGCCGCGATCGGGGCCACGATGCCTGCGCTCGTCGTCATCGCCACGGTCGCCGAGCCGGTCGCCACACGGATCAGCGCCGCCACGGTCCACGCCAGCAGCAGCGGAGAGGCGTGCGATCCCAATGCCACGTCGGCAATCGCCTTCCCGACACCGCTGTCCAGCAACACCCGGTTGAACCCACCGCCGGCGCCGATCACGAGCAGAATGGTGGCGGTCGGCGCCAGGCAGTCGTTCGCGAACTTGAGGATCTGATCCCGCGTGAAGTGCTGGCGGTATCCCAGCGACCAGAAGGAGAAGAGCAGCGCCACGAGCAGCGCAACGATCGGGCCACCGACAAAGTCGAGCACCCCACGGACCGGGCTCGCCGGATCGAGCGCGACGTCTGCGGCACTCGCGCCCAGCATCAGAATCACCGGGAGCAGTACGGTGAAGAGCGAGATCGCGAAGCCAGGCATGACGGCCGTCCCGCCCATGCCGCCCCCGCCGCCCGTGAACTGCGCAGCAACCGGGTTCTCCGCGGGGAGCGCGATCCGTGGCGCAATCCATGAGGCGAAGATCGGACCGGCGAGCGCTGCCGTCGGCAATCCGACCAGGAGCGCGTAGGCGATCGTGCGCCCGATGTCGGCGTGGTAAGCGCCGACCGCGAGCATCGCTGCCGGGTGCGGCGGTACCATCCCATGCACCACCGACAGCCCCGCGACCAGCGGAATCCCGATCTTCACGAGTGACAGCCCCGAGCGGCGCGCAATCGTGAACACCAACGGAATCAGCAATACGAAACCGACCTGGAAGAAGACCGGAATGCCCACGATGAAGGCAACGAACATGATCGCCCAATGGACGCGTTTTTCGCCGAACAGCGCGATGAGCGTGGTCGCGATGCGCGTCGCGGCGCCCGACTCCGCCATCATCTTGCCGAGCATCGTGCCGAGGGCCACGACGATCGCGATGAATCCCAGGACGGTGCCGAGGCCATCCGTGAATGCCTTCACGACGTTGGCGAACGGCATTCCCGCGGCAACACCCAGCGCCAGGGACACCACGATCAATGCGATGAAGGGGTGCAGCTTGAAGCGCGCGATGAGGACGATCAGCGCCACCACCGCAAGGAATGCGAAGAGCAGCAACGTGGTGTTTGGACTCATGCCGCGTGGTTCACGAGATCGGCGACAATTGTGTCCGGCGTTTCACGGATATCGCACACCCACGCATGCTCGTCCGGCGTGGGTTCTTCCAGAATCGCGAGCTGGCTCTCGAGCAGCGAGGGCGGCATGAAGTGCCCGCGGCGGTTCGCCATGCGCTCCGCGAGCAGCGTTCGGCTACCCGCGAGATACACAAACCGCGCGTCCGTATCGCCCTTGGATCGGAGCAGATCGCGATAGCTGCGCTTCAGCGCCGAGCACGAGACGACCAGACCAACGCCCGCGCGCTTGGCGGTGCGGAGTCGGGCTGCGATCGCGAGGAGCCACCCGCGGCGGTCGTCGTCGGTCAGCGGTATTCCAGCGGCCATGCGATTTACGTTGTCGGGGGGATGCAGGTCGTCACCTTCGAGGAATTCGGCGCCGAGCGCCTTAGCGAGCTGCGCTCCGATCGTGCTCTTTCCGGAGCCCGCGACGCCCATGATCACGTAGAGCCCACCGTGCGCAGCGCGCATGACGTCGGCCGCGGCGAAACGGCGCACGATCTCTCCCGCGGGCTCGACCGCGTGAATTCCCGCGACACTCTTGCCGGCCTGCCAGTAGTCCTTGGAGGTCTTTTCTCCCGCGCCACCGGCCAGCGAGGCGCGCTTGAGCTGCCACGCCGAGCGCAGCGCATAGATCGTCCGCATCCAATGCTTGGTCCTGCGACCACGCAGCATCCAGCGCGCGATCGGGCCCGCCTTCGTGCCGATCCGGTCGACGTACGGGGTGCGAATCACGGACAGCGGCACGCCCGTGACGCTAGTCGTCGTGCGCGCCGCACTCGTTCGTCGCGATGAAGCGCGTGCCGAGCTGTGCTCCGGCATAACCCATTCGCAGGGCCGCGACGAAGCCGGTCTCGTCGCCAATACCACCGGCGCAGACGACGGGCACGCACAGATCCGCGAGCTCATCGTACAGCGCCTTGGCGCTGCGCGGCCCTGCATGGCCACCCGCCCGATTGTTCACCGCGATGAGCCCGTGCACGCCGCCCGCCAATCCCTTCTCGGCCCACTTTCGCTCCGTCACGTCGTGATAGACGATGCCCCCCCCGCCCGCGGAGGCGACGCGGTCCACGACCCAGCGCGGATTGCCCAGCGAAGTGACGAAGAAGCGCACGCCCTCCTCGAGCGCGATGTCGACATAGCGACGCATACGCTCGAGATAGAACTTCGAGCTCCGCTCGATCAACACATTCATGCCGATCGGCTTGTCGGTCGTACGCCGGATCAGTCGAATTCCGTCCCGCAGGTCCTGCCCGTACACGTAGATCATCGACAGCGGTTGCACGACGCCGATGCCGCCGGCCGCCGAGACGGCCGCGACGAGCTCGGCATTGGAGCAGGGGTACATCGCGCCGCAAATCAGCGGCACCTCGATGCCGAGCTGCCGCGTGAGGGGCGTATCGAGCAGACTCATCGAGGCGGGATGGGTCGCAGCCGCCAACGGGCGGTGGCATGCGCGACAACGTCGCCCTGGGCATCGGTGATCGTTACCGGTGCTTCATACTCCCGCTCCGCTGTCACGTCGAGGCCCCCCGCGCTCACCCGGCACTCTGCCGTCAACAAACCGCGCGCCTTCTTCAGATAGGAGATGGAGAAACCGGTCACGATGCCCTGGACGCCGGGCGGCAGTCCGACCAGGACCGCGAGTCCGCTCGCCATCTCCGCGAGACTGGCCAGGGCCATCGCATGCACCGACGCGAGATGATTCCTCACGCGCCGGCGGTCGCGCAGCCTCACCCGGCACCAGCCCGGCTCCAGCTCAGCGACGCGGGCGCCGATCGTGCCGGAGTACGGAGCCATCCAGCCCACGAGCAGACTGAATAGCGTCTTGCCGCCCGGGAGCCTGGAGAGCCGGCGCCAGGACGCGCGCAGTCGTTCGCCGGGCGCGGACATGGAGGAGGGCACGGGATCGAATGTAGTTTAAGTTGTCTCCACATGACGCAGCTTGCTTTCGCCGGCGTCGGCGTCGATTTCGGCGACACCACCCTCTTCTCGAACGTCTCCTTCACCGTCGCCCCGGGCGAACGGTGGGGCATCGTGGGCCGCAACGGCTCGGGCAAGACCACGCTCTTTCGGCTGCTGACCGGCGAGCTCGAGCCCACGCGCGGCACTATCGCGCGCGCGCCCCGCCTGCGGGTCTCGCTGCTGGAACAGCACCGCGACTTCGGCGCCGCCACGACGGTGTGGGAGGCGGCGGCCGGCGAGCTGGCCGAGCTGCTGGCGTTGGAGCAGTCGCTCGTACAGCAGGCCGCCGACCTGGCACACGACTCGTCGGCGCGCGCCCTCGCCCAGTACGGCGAAGACCTGGAGCGGTTCGAGCGGGAAGGCGGCTACGCGGTCACCGCGCGCATTGACGCGGTGTTGCATGGACTCGAATTCGATCCCGCCCAGGCCCGCGTCACGCCGCTCTCCGCCCTGAGTGGCGGGGAGCTTGGTCGCCTCGGCCTGGCACGTCAGCTGATGACGACCGCCGACGTGTTGCTGCTCGACGAGCCGACGAACCATCTGGATCTCGAAACCACTCGCTGGCTCGAGGAGTATCTCGCCGCGAGCGGGCGTACGGTGCTGCTCGTGAGCCACGACCGCGCATTTCTCGACGCCACCGTGGATCACGTACTACATCTGGAAGGAAAGACCGCGACGTCATACACGGGCGGCTACGCCGCGTTCGTGACCCAGCGCGCCGAGCGCCGTCTCGCACAGCAGCGGGCCTACGACCAGCAGCAGCGCACGATCGCGCACGAGAAGGATTACATCGCGCGCAACATCGCGGGGCAGAACACTCGCCAGGCGAAGGGCCGGCGCAAGCGGCTGGAGCGGCTGCCGCGACTGAGTCCCGTCATTGGCGCCGAAGGGACGATGGCGGTGCGCTTCGAGGTGCCGGAGCGCGGTGGCGATCAGGTCGTGAACGCGAAGAATGTGAGTGTGGGGATCGGCACACGCACCCTGGTCGAGCGGTTCAGCGGCACATTGGAGCGGACCGGCGTGCTGGGCATCATCGGCCGCAACGGGGCGGGGAAGTCCACGCTGCTGCGGGCGCTCCTGGGTGAGCATCCGACCCAGAGCGGCGAGCTGCGGCTCGGCTCGTCCATCTCGGCCGGGTACTACCGCCAGGATCTTTCGCAGGTCCCGCTCGACCGCACGCTGTACGATGTCATCGCCGGGCTGCGGCCGAAGTGGGAGCGCGGCCGCATCCAGGGGCACCTGGGACGATTCGGGTTTTCGGGGCAGGAAGTGCAGCGGCGCGCCGACTCATTGTCGGGTGGCGAGCGGGCGCGCGTCGCGCTCGCGATCCTGATGCTGTCGGGCGCCAACCTGCTGGTGCTCGACGAGCCGACCAATCATCTGGACGTGGAATCCATCGAGGCGCTCGAGGACGCGATCGGAGCGTACGACGGTACGGTGATCCTGGTGAGTCACGACCGGGCGCTGTTGCGCGCCCTGACGACGCGGATTTGGATCCTCCACGAGCGGCGCATGACCGAGTTCGCGGGAAGCTTCGCGGAGTGGGAGGAAGTCAGCACGGAGCGCGCCCATGCCGCGGCGGTCAGCGCCGCCGAGGAACAGGCGCTGCGGCGGGTCCACGAGCATCAGCGCGTTGCGCCTCCCGCCAAGAAGGATCCGCGCAAGGAGCTGCGCCGGGCGCAGCAGGGGCTCGAGCAGGCCGAGGCTCGGGTGACGGAGCTGGAGTCCCAGGTCGCCCGCGTAGTCGCGAAGTTGGAGGACCCGGCGCTGTACACGAAACCCGACGGCGCCGCCCAAGCCCGGGCGTTCGGCGCCGAGCTCGAGACGTTGAAGCGGGAGCTCGATGCGGCGCTGGAGCGGTGGACGTCTGCGACCGAGCAGGTCGAGATGCTTGACGGACTCGCGTAGCGCCGTTCTCGTTGGCTCACCATCCAGGGAGTGGCGACAATGCAATTGGCGATGATCGGGTTGGGCCGTATGGGAGGCAACATGGTGCGGCGGCTCGTCCAGGGTGGACACGAGCTGATTGCCTACGACCAGAGCGCCGACGCGGTCAAATCACATGTCGGCACTGGCGCCAAGGGCGCCAAGGACCTCGCCGACGTCGTGCGGCAGCTGACCCCGCCGCGAGTCGTTTGGATCATGGTGCCGGCCGAAGCGGTCGAAGGCACCATCGAGCAGCTCGTGCCGCATCTGAGCCGCGGCGACATCGTCATCGACGGCGGCAACTCGAACTTCCGCGACTCGCTGCGTCGCGGGGACGCGCTCAAGGGGAACGGAATCGAGTTCGTGGACGTCGGGACGAGCGGCGGGATCTGGGGCCTCACCCTCGGCTATTGCCTCATGATCGGGGCATCGCCCGCCGCGTTCCAGCATTGCGAGCCGATCTTTCGGACTCTCGCGCCGCCCGAGGGATGGGCGCATGTCGGCCCGCCCGGAGCCGGCCACTACGTCAAGATGGTGCATAACGGGATCGAGTACGGAATGCTGCAGGCGTACGCCGAGGGCTACGAGATTCTCCACGCGTCTCAGGATTTCAAGCTGCAGTTGGGCCAGATCGCCAAGCTGTGGAATCACGGCAGCGTGGTTCGCTCCTGGCTGAACGAGCTCGCGGAGCGCGCGTTTTCGCGCGATGACCAGCTAGCCGGCATCCGTGGCTACGTGGAGGACTCGGGCGAGGGGCGCTGGACGGTCGAAGAGGCGATGCGCCTGAACGTGCCGGCACCGGTCATCACGTTGTCGCTGCTGGCGCGGTTCCGCTCGCGGCAGCAGGAGTCGTTCGGTGCCAAGGTGATCGCCGCCTTGCGCCGCGAGTTCGGCGGGCATGCGGTGCAAACCAAATGAGGACGTCTCTGTCGATCGTCCTGTCACTGACGCTGCTTGCACCAGCGCAGGGGCTTTCTCAGAACGCACTGTCGGTCGACGGGCTGCGCGTCGAGTACCTCACCAATCCGATCGGCATCGACGTGGTGCAGCCGAGGCTGAGTTGGCGGATTGCGAGCACTCGACGCAACACGATGCAGGCCGCCTATCAACTCCAGGTCGGGACCAGCGAAGCGAGCCTGACTCGCGGCGCGAATCTGCTGTGGGATTCCGGGAAGATGGTCTCCGGCGCCTCGGTGTTTGTGGACTACGGAGGTCCGCAGACTCTATCGCGGACGCGCTACTACTGGCGCGTGCGCGTCTGGGATTCGAGCGGCCGGACCTCCCCGTGGAGTGCGGCCGCGTTTTGGGAAACCGGACTGCTGCAGCCCGGGGACTGGACCGCGGAGTGGATCACCCCGCCCCCGACCGCTGCCGATAGCCTTCCATCTCCATCGCCCTTCCTGCGGCGTGCGTTTCGCGTCGGCGACGCCGTGCGCTCGGCGCGTCTCTACGTCACCAGCCTGGGCCTTTATGAGATCTATCTCAACGGCCAGCGCGTCGGCGACCAGCTCTTCACGCCCGGCTGGACGTCGTACCGCCGCCGGCTCCAGTACCAGACCTACGACGTCACCGCACTGCTGCGGTCGGGCGCAAACGTCGTCGGCGCAATGCTCGGCGATGGCTGGTACCGAGGCAATCTCGGATTCTTTCGCCAGCGGAACCTCTATGGCCGCCAGCTTGCCCTGCTCGCCCAGCTCGAGATCCGATATCAAAGCGGGCGCACCGAGCGAGTTGTGTCGGATAGAGACTGGAAGGCTTCAGCGGGCCCGATTCTCAGCTCCGACATCTACGGCGGCGAAACGTACGACGCTCGGCGAGAGCTGAGCGGCTGGGCCGCGGCGGGAGCGCCGTACGACGATCGCAACTGGACGACGGTTGGCGTGCTCGTTTATCCGCCTCCGGCGGCGCTGGTCGCATCGCTGTCGCCACCGGTGCGGCGCGTCCGCGAGCTGCGCGCGGTGGCTATCCGTCTGGCGCCGTCGGGCGAAACGATATTCGACCTCGGTCAGAACTTCACCGGCTGGGCGCGGCTCAGCGTCCGCGGACCGGCTGGCACGACCGTCACACTGCGCTTCGGCGAGGTGCTCGACCGCGAGGGCAATCTCTACACCGCCAACCTGCGCGCAGCCGCTCAGACGGACCGCTACACACTCAGCGGGAACGGTCGAGAAGTGTACGAGCCGCACTTCACGTTCCATGGCTTTCGGTACGTGGCCGTCCGAGGACTTCCCGCTCCAGCGGATTCGGCCACCATCACGGGCATCGCGGTCTCGTCCGACCTCGCGCAGACCGGGAGTCTCGTAACCTCGGACTCGCTGCTCAACCAGCTGCAGCGGAACATCGTCTGGGGGCAGCGCAGCAATTTTCTCGACGTGCCGACGGACTGCCCGCAGCGCGACGAGCGACTCGGCTGGACGGGAGATGCCCAGGTGTTCGCGCGGACTGCCGCGTTCAACATGGACGTCGCCGGCTTCTTCGCGAAGTGGCTGTCCGATGTGGCGGCCGATCAGGATCCGAGCGGCAGTGTTCCGTGGGTGATTCCGAATCCACTCGGCGGTGACTCGACCCACTTCGCGGGCACCGCCGGTTGGTCCGATGTCGCCGTCATCGTTCCCTGGACGATGTACCTGACGTATGGCGACCGGCGCTTGCTCGAGCGCCAGTATCCGAGCATGCGCGCGTGGGTCGATTACGCGCGGCGCCGAGCGGGCACGGGCCTGATCTGGAGACCGGGATGGCAGTTCGGCGACTGGCTCGCGCTGCACAGCGACGATCCGTCGTACCCCGGCGCGACGACGGGGACAGACCTGATCGCGACGGCGTTCCTGGCCCACTCGACCGATCTGGTGTCGCGCACGGCGGCGATACTGGGGCACGAGAGCGACGCGGCCGAGTATCGGGCGCGCTTCCGGGCGATCCGTGAGGCGTTCAATCGGGAGTTCGTCTCGCGGACGGGCCGAGTGGGCGAGAACACCCAGACGGCCTACACGTTGGCGATCGCGTTCGATCTGCTTCCGGATTCGCTGGTATCGGTCGCAGGCGGGCGCCTGGCGCAGGACGTGGAAGCGCGCGACCACCATCTCACGACAGGCTTTCTCGGCACTCCCTACCTCCTGCACGTGCTCGGCGCCACCGGGCACCTTGGGGACGCGTTCGCACTGCTCACTCAGCGCACCTACCCGTCCTGGCTCTACCCGATCACCCGGGGGGCGACCACGATGTGGGAGCGCTGGGACGGCATTCGTCCCGACAGCTCCTTCGAAGATCCCGGGATGAACTCGTTCAATCACTATGCCTTCGGCGCGGTCGGCGACTGGATGTACCAGAACATCGGCGGTATCGATGTCGATTCGGCGGGGCCGGGGTACCGACGGGCACGCATCGCGCCTCGACCCGGAGCGGGTCTGACGAGTGCGAGCGCGTCTCTGGAAACGGCGTATGGGATGCTCAAGTCCGCCTGGAGACTCGAGGGTCGGCGGTTCGTACTCGACGTCGCCGTTCCGGCAAACACGTCCGCGGAGGTGACTCTGTGGGACGCCCGCGTCGCTGACGTGCGGGAGGGCGGTGTCCCACTCGACGGACGCGACGGCGTTCGTAGCGCCCGCCAACGCGGCAACAATGTGATCGTGGACGTCGGCTCGGGCACCTACAGTTTTGCGGTCACTCCATGACTCGGCCGCTGTGGAGTATCGCGCCTTACTTCATCGTCGATGACGTCGTCGCCACCGCCAACTATTACCGGGACAAGCTTGGCTTTGGGTATGAGCGCTTTTGGAATGAGCCCCCCTCCTTCTGCATGGTCCGCCGCAACGGGATCGTCATCATGCTGGCACAGCTCGAGCACCCGGGCCTCATGCGACCGAACCATCTGGTCGATCCGGAAGGCGGAGCGTGGGACCCATATATCTGGGTCGAGAATGCCGATGCGTTGAATGCGGAGTACAAGTCTAAAGGCGTAAAGATTGCGCGTGACATTTGCGACCAGCCCTATGGTTGCCGCGACTTCGATATCGAGGACTGCAACGGGTACCGGGTCTGTTTTGGACACGACACGGAAGGTTGATCTCCCAGTGAACACGATCGGTGCCTTCATCGGGGACACCATGGCGAAGGGACCTGAAGAGAACGAACCCGACTAGGCGAGTGAGCCCGCGGCGCGGATAGATTGAAGGAGTCACAGCCCCTGAGATGGTGTGTCACTTGAGTGCCGGATTACGACACGGGCTCGCACGTAGTCCTTCACCATATCGCTCGGAGCAGACGATGGTTCTCGGCCTACGCACGGTGATTTATCACGTTCCCAACCTCGAGCGCGCCAAGCAGTGGTACAGCGCAGCCTTCGGCGTCCAGCCCTACTTCGATGAGCCATTCTACGTCGGCTTCAACATTGGCGGCTTTGAGCTCGGCCTCGATCCGGACACGAAAGGCGTAAAGCCGGGACCGGGCGGTACCGTCGCCTATTGGGGAGTCGCCAATGCCGAAAAAGCTGTCGAACACTTTGTTGGCGCCGGCGCGAAGCTCAAGTCTCCCGTGAAAGACGTCGGGGAAGGCATCAAGGTAGCAACGGTGGCGGATCCGTTCGGAAATCTCATGGGACTCATCGAGAATCCCCATTTTGTCCCTGCCGGCACGAAATGATTCGAGAAGCGTCGTGCCCTCTACTCCCTCACACGCCGTGGTTGGATTCGCGCTCGCTGCATGGGCTCAGCAGCGACCTCCCATCCGGCGCGTGTGCCTCGCCGCCGCCGCCTGCGCCGCCCTGCCGGACGTCGATGTAATCAGTTGGCCGCTCCACATCTCGAACGCGTCGCTCTTTGCCCACCGCGCTATCACCCATTCACTGTTTTTCGCGCTCCTCGGCGCGATGCTGGCGACGCGCGTTTTCTTCGGCGGTGCAGAGTGGGCGCCATCCCGCGCCCGGATTGCGCTGATTCTCTTCCTCGCGGTCCTGTCCCATGCCTGTCTCGACGCGCTCACGACGTACTCCGTGGGCGTGGAGTTCTTCGCGCCGTTTTCTCAACAGCGATTCCGGTTTCTGTGGACCCCGCTGGGAGATCCGCAGGGAAGGTTGGCTGGTCAGCTGATCCAGGAAGTCTTCGTCGTCTCGCTGCCCGCGGTCGTGCTCGGCTGGTTGGGGTTTCAGCGTGAAGATCGTGCTCGCTCGGCACGGCAAGCCTGACTGGGACTTCACGACGCCCATTCCGGGGCACGCCCTCGCCGCATGGCGGCGTGGCGAAAACGACGCCCCGCTCGATCCATCACACCGGCCCAGCGCGGAGCTCGAGCAGCTTGCCCATCAGGCGACGTGCCTGATCGCCACCCCGCTGCGGAGGTCGCTGGAGTCGGCTCGTCTCCTCGCCCCTGCGGCGGTGCCGCTCGTCGATGCCCATTTTCAGGAGCCGGATTTGCCGTGCGCGATTCGGTCCAGCGTGCGTCTTTCGCCGGATGTCTGGGCATTGCTGGCACGTACCGCCTGGTTTTGCGGCTGGTCAGCCGGGGTCGAACCCTTCAAGGCTGCCCGCGCGCGTGCGTCTAACGCGGCGGCTATTCTCAGCGCACGGGCCGAGGCGGGGATTGTAGTTGTCGTGGGCCATGGGCTCATGAATGTCTTCATCGCGAGGCAGCTGCGTCGCAGGGGATGGCGCGGGCCGCGGCTGCCGCTTCAGCGCCACTGGGCCTTTGACGTGTACGAGCGAACGGCGGGCTAGCCGGTCGTCAGCATCACGACGCGGTCGGCATTCGCCCGCGCGAACTCCGCGTCGTGGGTCGCGACGAGCAGGCCGCGGCCCTGGTCGCACAGGCGGCGCAACGTGCTCCCCAGGGTGCTGCGCCGCGCCGGGTCGAGCGCGGCGGTCGGCTCATCCATGAGGAGCAGCGCGGGATCCGGTGCCAGCGCGCGGGCAATCGCCACCCGCTGCGCCTCGCCACCCGACAGCTGACTCGGCCATGCGCCCGCGCGCCCGCCGACGTCCAGGGAGGTCAAGAGTTTCTCGCCGAGGGTCTCCGCTTCACCGCGAGTCTTTCCCAGGACGTGTCGCAACGCCAGCGTGACATTGTCGAGCGCCGTGAGGTGCGCGAACAGCGCGTGGCCCTGGAACACGAGTCCCACCCGGCGGCGCAGCGGCGCCAGGCGCGACTCCGGCGGCACGGGTCCCGGTGCGAGCGCGAATCCATCGACGACGATCCGCCCCTCGTCGAACGGCTGCAATGCGGCGACCGTCCGGAGGGCCGTCGTCTTCCCCACGCCCGATGGGCCCATCAACGCCACGATCTCCCCTCGCGCGACGTCGAGCGATAAGGCGCGCAGCACGTCTCGCGTCTCGTAGCGAACGCGCAGCCCGTCGATCATGAGCAGCGCCGTCACGCTGCTCGTCCTCCCCAGCGGTGCTCGAGCCGGCGTGCCAGGCGCGCCAGCGGCAGCGACATCACCAGGTACACGAGAGCACAGAGGACCCCGGGGACAACCCAGCTTCCGATGTTGGTCGCGTAGATCGCCGTCTCCTTGGTCAGCTCGACCACCGTAATGACCGACACGAGAGCGGAATCCTTGAGCAGGGCGACGAAGTCGTTGGTCATTGGCGCAAGCGCATAGCGAAGCGCCTGCGGCCCGCGCACCAGGCGGAGGATCTGCGCCTCCGAGAAACCGAGCGTGCGCGCGGCCTCGAGCTGCGCGCGCGGCACGGCCTCGAGCGCGCCGCGATAGATCTCGGCCTCGTAGGCAGCATAGTTCAGGCCGAGGGCCAGAACCGCGGCGAGGAACGCCGGCAGCCGTACGACGCCGGCCAACCCGTAATAGATGACGAACAACTGCAACAAGAGCGGCGTGCCGCGAATCACCTCGATGTAGATAGTCGTCAGGACGCGCAACCACGCCGGCCCGTACAAGCGGCCCGACGCCAAGGCTAGTCCGACGACGACCGCCAGTGCCATGGACAAGAGCGACACCAGCAGCGTCACCGCGGCCGCGCGGGCGAGCGAAGGGAGATAGGCGATGGCCTGCGTCGCTGTCGCGGGAGCGGCCGGCGTCATCGCGTTGGAGCGCAGGACGCGATCGAACAGTGTGAGCTGGCTCGGGTCCCACACGCTCCAGCGGCGGAAGATCTGCTCCAGGCTGCCGTCGCGCATCGCCTCGCGCAGCACCGCGTCCACCGAGTCCCGCAAGGCGGAGTCGGCGTGTGCGAGGACGCCGATGTAATGGCCGATGGCGACAGGTTGCGCGAGGATCGCGAACCCGGATCCTCCGCGCCGGCGCAGCGCACGTTGCGCGATGATGTGGTCGAGCAACACCGCGTCGACGCGACCCGCGACGAGGTCGGCGTAGGGGTGTACGTCGTCGTCGTAGGAGACGGGGATCACGCCGGAGTCGCGCGCGGTCACGAGCAAATCGTACGCAATCGTGGCGCCGAGCGTCGCGACACGCCGGCCCCGCAGGTCGGCCAGGCCATGGACCCGGTCCCGATCTTCCGGTCGCACGGCGAGCACTTCGCGGAACTCGAAGTAGGGCAGGGTGACGGCGTGTCGAGCGCGACGCGCCGGCGTGTCTTCCACGCCGGAGAGGCCGAGTACGAAGTCCCCGCGTTCGACGGATTGATCGATGTTGGACCATTGGACCTGGAGGAACCGCGCGCCGCGGCGCCCCAGCCCGCGGGCGATGCGATCCGCCACCTCCACGTCGAAGCCGCGCACCTGCGCTGGATTGGCCGGGTCGGCTTCCACGAACGGGGCACCGCCCTCGGCGTCTCCGCCCCACACCAGCTCGTGCGCATTCCTGCCCTGCGCGGCGAGCGTCGTCGCGATGCACAGCGCCAGGACAGCGATCACGCCAGGATGGAGAGCAACCAGCGTTTGGCTGCGACGTCGCCGGCCCAGAGCGCCGGGCCGAGCGGGGAGCCGAGGTAGATCAAAGTGCCTCGCCCGGTCCGGCGCTTGAGGGCCACCGGCAGACCATCCGCCCGCGCGATGATTTCGCCGGGCTGGTCCCCGAGCGGTACGACGCGGCTGAAATCGCGGATCTTGGCGGGATGGGGCCAGGTGTAGTCGACGTACGGGGTGCGCCGGGATGGGCGCTGTTCCGACCACAGCCTCACGGGTGCGTGGACGGCGAGTTGCAGGCCGTCGCGCAGCGAGCGGCGGTGCCGGCGGAAACTCAGCTGCCCCGTGAAAGCTGCGCCCGATTCGACGATCACGGTCGCTCCGTGTCGGAGCCACGACACGATTCCTCGGGCGAAATCCAGCGGCAGCTCCAATAACGCCGGGACGACGACGAGCTGACCCGGCACGGCGCGAGGCTCGTTATCGAGCGCGGCGTGGAATCCCGAGCTTGATTCGGGCAGCGAGCATTGGCCCGCAACGGGAAGAATGCAGCCAACGTGTCTCACCGTGTGGGCCACGGGCGAGGGGATCGGCAGCCGGAGGCTCATCGCTGCAGCAGCGCAAGTGAGGAATTCGCGCCGGCTCAAGTCCACGCTAGAGCCTTCCCGAAATCACGCGGTCCATCGCCTGCGCGGTGTCGTAGAACTGCTGATCCGGCGCGTAGCGGTAGCGCGCCTCCATTTCCGCGATGAGCCAGCCGTCGTACCCCACCTTGGTCATCGCGGCGCGAATGGCGGGCCAATTGTTGTCGCCCAGAAAGAGATTCGTGTACACGCTCTGATCGCCGCAGCGGCCGCGATGCTTCAGCACGTCCTTCAGATGAATGCGGGTGATTTTCGGCCCGTGGATCTCGATCCACTGTTCGGCAAATCCGGTGTCGTGGATGTTGCCGACGTCGAGATGAATCCCCACGGCGGCGCTGTTCACGTCGTTGAGAAATTGCCAGAACTCGCGTGGGCTGATGAGAAAGCGCTGCTCGGCGTTGCAGTTCTCACAGCCGATCCGTACGCCGGCGCGTGCGGCCTTCTCGCCGAGCGGCTTGAGCGACTCCACGCAGCGCTGGTAGACTTCGTTGTAGGGGACCTCCTCGGTCACGAGCCCCGCCACCAGGAGAATGGCGTCGCTGCCGAGCAGCACCGCCGTCTCGATTTCCCGCTCGACGATGCGTACCGCTTGCGCGCGAACGGCGGGGTCGCGCGCGGACAGGGGCGATGCCCAATGCAATCCGGTCGACACGTTGGATACGACCAGCCCGGCGTTCTCGACTTTGCGCCGCAGCTCTCGCACCTGGGTGTCGGGGGTGGTCATCTGAAACCAGGGGACATCGCCCAGCCACAGCTCGATGCCGTCGAATCCGGCTCGCTTGACGAGGTCCAGGCCTCTTTCGAATCCCCAGTCCTTCGGAATCATGTTGTCGCCGATCGATTTTTTCATATGCCCTAGTTTGCTGGCATTCCGTTGAATCTCGCAACATCGGCTCCCGTAGGGCCTGTACCCCTTCGGCCGGAGCAGACATGACTCGCCGGAACAGCGCGCGCCTCGCCGGCTTCGCCTACCTCTTCTATATCGCCGTCGCATTCCCCAGCATGGTCCTGATGAGCCGCGCCACCAGCGGCGACGGGATGGCGGCGAAACTCGCCTCCATCGCCCAACACGCAACCGACGTGCACGTCGCCGCCGTCCTCTCCCTGCTGAGCAGCTGCTGCGCGCTGGCGCTCGCGGTGAGCCTGTGGGCAATTACGCGCGACCAGGATGCCGATCTCGCAATGCTGGGGCTGACCTGCCGCGTCGCGGAGGGCGTGACCGGTGCCGTCTCCATTCCGGCAACGCTGGGGCTGCTCTGGCTCGCGACGAATGCACCAGACCCCGCGTCAGCACAAACGCTCGGCGGGTTCGTGCTGGAGGACAGTCCGCTTGTCGCTGCGAGCTTCTTCGCCCTCGGCAACACGCTCTTTTCCTGGCTGCTGCTGCGTGGCCGGATGATTCCCGTCGCGCTGGCGTGGCTTGGCGTCGTCGCCTCGATCCTGATCGTGGTGGGCCTGCCGCTCCAGCTCGCAGGAGTCCTGCGGGGAGCGGTCACGCAACTCATGTGGCTGCCCATGGCCGCGTTCGAGATTCCGCTCGGCTTCTGGCTAGTTTTCAAGGGTGTCGCACCACCGGAGGCGTGATGACCTTCCAGCCCGCGACCTGGCTGCCGATCGCCATCCTGCTGAGCGCCGCCAACCTGGTTGCGGTAGGCTTCGCAGCGGGAGGGACCGAACCATGGCATGCCGGCGTCCATGCCACGCTCGCGCTCGGCTTCGGACTCTGGGCGCAGCGTCTGCAAAGGCGCCGTCGCGAGGGGGAGGCCGGCGCGCGGCTCGAAGCACCTGACGCGGAGCGGTTCGAAGCATTCGAGGACGAGCTGAGCAAGCTGCGGCAGGAATTGAGCGAAACGCAGGAGCGCCTGGACTTCGTGGAACGGCGGCTGGTACAGGGATCGGAACCGCGCCGCGTGCCGCCGGAGCGCGGAGGATGACGGGAGCCGTGATGCGCAAGATCGGCTGGGGCGTGATGACCGTCCTGGCCATGATGATCGCGGTCTACGCGATGGCGGTCCTGGTCGCGCCCGCCATGCGGCCGCCATTCTTGCAGCAACGGTTCCTCACACTGCCGCTCGCTGCTTTCCTGCACCTCTTCGGGTCGGCCATCGCACTCGCGATTGGTCCGTTCCAGCTCAATTCACGGCTTCGCAACCGGTTCATCGACGCGCATCGCTGGATGGGACGAACGTACGTCATCGCTGTCCTCTGTGGCGGGACCGCGGCGCTCGTGCTCGCGCCCGTGTCACAAGAAGGCTTGCCGACGCATGTCGGATTCGGCATGCTGGCGACGCTTTGGCTCATAGCGACAGGAACGGCGTACCGGCGCATCCGGGCAGGCGATCGGGTCTCGCATCGTCGCTGGATGATTCGCAGCTATGCGCTGACGTTTGCAGCCGTGACGCTACGCATCTATCTGCCGCTGAGCCTGGCGTTCGGTCTACCGTTCGCGCCGGCGTATCAGACGATCGCCTGGCTCTGCTGGGTTCCGAACCTGGTGGTCGCGGAATGGATCATCTTGCGGCAGCGCGCCACTGCATCGATCGTTGAACCTGCACTCAGTCCGGCGATTCCGATTCGTTGATGCTCGCTGACACACTCGAGCAGCTTCGTGGCCTGGAACTGCGCGACGAAGACGGCGCAGTGGAGATCCTCGAGCTGCTGCCGCCGGCGACGGACGCCGAGGTCAGCGCGCTCGAGGCGAGGCTTCCCGCGGCGTTGCCCGCGGAAATCCGCGCCGCGCTCAGCGTGTCCATTGGCTTGGTCAACGGGCCGCTCGAGTCGTTCAACCTGCTCGGCTTGACTGGGGTCGGCCTGGAGGAAGTTTTCCCTGCGGCCCATTCGATCGCCCACGACGGGTACGGGAATTATTGGGTCGTCGATCTGCATCCTGACGCGAGGTCCTGGAGTCCCGTTTTCTATGCCTGTCATGACCCCCCGGTAATCGTGTATCAGGCGGCAACCGTCGAAGAGTTCCTGCGCGACGCGATCCAGATGTGGCAGCCGGGACGGCGCAGCCCGGTGGATGTCGTGCATGAGGATGCGTCGCTGCACATCTGGCGCCACAACCCCGACCTGATCAGCCAGGCGGACGCCGCCCGCTCGACTGATCCGGAGCTGGCTGCATTCGCGGCGACACTGACATCCGACTTCGAGATCATCGACCTGCGTCACGCGACCACGGGGCAGGGATTCTCGTGGGGCCGCTACGGGCCCGTCACCCGGTGCAAGCGTCACGGCACGGCGCGCATCTGGGCGATTACACGACCGGCGATGAAGTCCCGCATCAGCCATTTCTTGTTTGGTCGAAATTACTTCAACCAATGATGTGGGCTGCGCTGGTTCTCGTGCAGCAATCATGGATGTTCGGCCCCTTCACGAAGCCGGCCGACGTGAATCCCGTCATCACGCCCAACCCAACCGCTCACTTCCACTCGCCGATCAGCGACAGTGTGGTGTCGTGGGAGGAATACGCGACTTTCAATCCGGCCGCTGTCGTAAAAGACGGAAAGGTCGTTCTCCTCTATCGCGCCGAGGATGCCAGCGGCGAGCGGCAGATCGGTGGCCACACGTCGCGACTCGGCCTGGCCGAAAGCAGCGACGGTCTGCACTTCACGCGGCGTGCCAGCCCCGTGCTCTATCCTGACACCGATGCACAGCGGCAGAATGAGTGGCCCGGTGGTGTCGAGGATCCGCGCATCGTCGAGTCGAATGACGACATGTACGTGCTGACATACACGCAGTGGAACCGGGACGTGCCGCGGCTGGCCGTAGCGACCTCGCGCGATCTCATCGTGTGGACGAAGCACGGACCAGCGTTTGCTCACGCCGCCGGCGGCAAATATTTGCGCTTCGAGTCCAAATCCGGCGCCATTCTCAGCCGAGTCGAAGCCGATCGTATTATCGCAACCAGAGTGAATGGCAAGTACTGGATGTATTTCGGCGTGCCCGATTTGCATATCGCCACGTCCGACAACCTGATCGACTGGACCCCGTTGGAAGACGCCGATGGCCGGCTCATGAAGGTGCTGTCACCGCGTCCGGGCTATTTCGATTCCTGGCTGGTCGAAGCTGGTCCGCCCGCGCTGCTCACCGCTCACGGCATCGTCGTGCTCTATAATGCGGGGAATGACAGGACGTACGGCGATTCGACACTGCCGGCGCGCGTGTACACGGGTGGCCAGGCGTTGTTCGACGCCCGCAATCCGCTGAAGCTCATCGCGCGGTCGGACACGCCGTTCATCCGGCCGACCGAGAGTTATGAGCGAACCGGTCAGTACTCAGAGGGTACGACGTTCGTGGAAGGCCTCGTGCCGTTCAAGGGACGGTGGTATCTCTACTATGGCACCGCCGATTCGCGGATAGGAGTCGCCGTATGGGACGCACGCCGGTAAGACTCACACTGATCGTCGTTGGTTTCTTAGCCGCGTCATGCTCGGGAGACACGTCGGGCATTTCGGTGTTGGATCCGGGTGACGCATCGTATTCCCACTCGTTTGATCCCCCCCGGGTCGTCGATTCCACCGCCGCGTGCATTCGGCTCATGACCTATGCCATCATGGCCCTGGGGCGACGCTTTCACCAATTCGAGCTGTCCATCAACTTCATCGACAACTGCTCTGCCTCAGGGGGCGGCTACACATACTGGGAATCGTTCATCGAGGGCGACTACACGTCGACCGGCCATGACTTTGTGCTGATACCGGACACTACGCGCATGCCGCGATTCCCCGGAACGTTCGATGGGACCTACGTGCGCTTCACGCTGCCGGCGAATCCCGACTCCCTCGCGCCGACGCCGCAAGACATGCAGTTAGGCCCCAGAATGCCGTTTTGATGGGCCGCTTGAGGGGAGCGGCGCGCGCCGCCGTGGTGATCGCGGCACTGGCCTCCGTGGTGCTGATCCTGTACGGCGGTCGCCGCAACAGCTCCGGCGTGCTGCTGATCCTCTTCGTGATTTGGGTGCTCTCGCCGTTCGTCGGCCTGGCGCTGGCAAATAAAATGTCGGTGCGTTGGCCGGCCGGCGCCCAAACGGGGCTGCACGTGGTGATGCTCATTGTCGCGGGGGCCTCGCTGGCGGTCTACGTGAACGCCGTGCTGATATCCCCTCCGGCGAAGCTGGCCGCTCCGTTCCTCATCGTTCCCTTGGTATCGTGGCTCATCATCCTGATCGTCGTCTTGATCGCGGCGATGAAGAAGGCTTAGGACCCTCCGGTCAGCACCTGCTCCCAGACAGCATCCTCTCCCATCGGCATAGCGGTTTTGACGACCAACCCGCGATCCTTGCTGACATAGACGCGCGCCTCCCGCCCCCGTAACCGCACACTTACAACCCAGGCGTCACATGTGCCGGTGGGTACGGTCACTCGCTCGGCACCCACAACGCGTAGATCGAGCGGATAGATGTGCCGCGTTAAAAAACTGTAGCCGGGCACGTATACGCTCCCGCGCCACGATCTGTCCAGCGTGGTGAGCTGAAACAGCACGCGATAGACCGAACCAACCCAGTTGATGTCGGCGTCCCGCCACGACAGATACCGCGGCGGCTCGGCAGGGAAGTCCCCCCCGCCGGGATAGCGTCCATAGCGTTTCGTGCGACGTAGCAGACGCAGTGAATCTCGACTCACGACCAGGGAGTCGGCGAACCCCTCCGGGGCGTAGCGTCCGGTCCCGTACGTGACGATCGCCAGTGCCGGAAGCCCGTGGACCGTCGTCGGCGCAATGGAGAACGTCCGGATGCCTTGCTCCGTGGTGACCAGGCCATCCGTCGTCATCGTTGCCCGGTAGCTCCAGGAGCCTGATTGCAATGGTCGCGACGGCACACGGTCGAGCAGCGGATAGCGGGCGTGGCCCACGGTATCCGATGTTCCGACCTCCTGACTCAGTGCCGGCGTCGGCCACAGTGGGCTGCCGCCGAAGACCGCCGCGCCTGACGGAATTCCCTCCTCACGGCCGACAAACGCGCTGTAGACACCCCATGTGAGCATCGTCAGCACAATCGCCGCGGCGATCGCCCTCGGCGCAGTCAGGCGCGATGCACGGCGATCCGGCGGGAGCACTACACGCGCTCCCGTCGCCCGGCTGGCGAGAATCCGCTCACGCAGCTCGACCCGCGGTTCGGGGACCGGCAGTTCCTGCAGCTTCACTCGGAAGTCCGTCGTCATGGGCGATCCTCCAATCCCTGGCGCACGCGTTTGATCGCGCGATACAGTCGAACTCGCGACGTCACCGCACTGATGCCGAGCAGCGCCGCGATTTCGGCATGGCTATACCCTTCCATTTCCTTGAGCACGAGCACGCTGCGCAGCGCTCCGGGAAGCGCGTTCACTGCCGCGTGCAGCGCCAGCTGTTCCGGCGTAAGCCCTGGGGGAGTCGGGACATCCGCGGCGCTGTGGAGTGATATCTCGCGGCGCCGTTCGCGAGTGCGCTGGCGCATCAACGCCACCCGCACCGTCACCCGTCGCAGCCAGGCGTCGAGACGGCCGCGTTCCTCGTAATGCGCCAACGCTTCCGGGAGCCCCACGAATACGTCGTGCACCACATCCTCCGCATCTTCGCGCGTGCCGAGCAGCCGATAGGCGAGGCGAAAGAGTTGGCTTGCGTACGTGTCGTACAACGTGCCTAGTGCCTGGGCATCCACGCGCGGGAGGCTCGACGGTCTCACTGCTGGTATGGTCATGCTCATAGGACAAATGCCGCCAGTCAGTCAAACGTTACCAAGAACGTTTTGCTGCGATAGAATGCCGTCATGACCAAGGTCAAAGTGGGCATTATCGGATCGCGATTTCAGGCGGACTGCATTGCCGCAGCCGTGAAAGCGGTGCCGGAGGAGGCCGAGCTCGTCGCCGTCGCCTCGCCGACGAAAGGCAACGCCGCCTCCTTTGCCAAACGGCACGGCATCGCCCACGCTTACACCGAGTACCACGAGCTGCTGCGCAACCCGGAAGTCGAGCTGATCTCGATCACGGCGCCGAACCGGCTGCACGCGGAGATCACGATCGCTGCCGCCAAGGCCGGCAAGCACGTCGTCTGCGAAAAGCCGCTCTGCATGACCCTCGAGGAAGCGGACGCGATGATCGACGCGTGTCGCCAGGCGGGCGTGTTGCTGCTCTACGCCGAAGAGCTGTTCTTTGCGCCGAAATACGTGAAGGCGAAGCAGATGGCCGACGAAGGGGCGTTCGGCAGGGTGCACCTGGTGAAACAGGGTGAGAAACATTCCGGCCCGCATTCCGACTGGTTCTGGGACGTCACCCAGTCCGGCGGTGGCGCCGTCATGGATCTGGGCTGCCACGGCATCGCCTTCTGCTGGTGGTTTCTCGGAAAACCGAAAGTCACGAGCGTTTATGCGCACATGGCGACCCAGATTCACGGCGACCGCACGCAGGGGGAGGACGAAGCGGTCACGCTCATCGAGTTCGCGAATGGCGCCGTCGGCATGGTGGAGAGCAGCTGGAACCGCCCTGGCGGGATGGACGACTGCATCGAAGTCTTCGGCGACAAGGGCCAGACCTACGCCGACATGCTCATGGGGAACGCGCTGCCGACATATTCGGAAGTCGGATTCGGCTACGCCGTCGAGAAAGCCGCGTCGACCAAGGGATGGAGCTATCCGGTGTTCGAGGAGCACTGGAATTACGGCTTCCCGCAGGAGATGCGGCACTTCGCGCGATGCGTGCGCGGCACAGAGAACCCGATCTCCGATGGGGAGACGGGGCGGGTGGTACAGGAAGTCCTGTACGCCGCGTATGCCTCGGCGGGCCAGGGCCGTAAGGTCGCTTTGCCGTTCCGGCCGAAAGGGGTAGCAAAGCCTATCGACCTGTGGAAACCAATACCGGTCGCGCTCGTCAGGAAGTCCTGAAGACCCAACAATTAAGAAGGAGAGATTATGGACTTGCCTCCGCTCTGGAAGAAGGAACCGGGACCGGTGAAGCTGCCGGAGCCCCCCAAGCCACGTCCGCCCGAGCC
>WNFX01003371.1_pt1 | contig 22437 bp, 34 predicted proteins | sample 5400111 | NCBI WGS metagenome assembly WNFX01 (sample SAMN13153363, study PRJNA577476) | soil metagenome | isolation source: 40 cm soil or saprolite under grassland replicate 1 | place: USA:California | collected 2016-06-15 | reverse complement strand
AGCAGATAGATCGTGTGATTACCGCCCTCCTTGAACAGCTCCCACACGACCCCGCGCTGCGCAGCCGCTCTACCGATCTTCCGGAGTCACCCATGGCAATCAAGATCACCGAAGACTTCATGGCTCTGGAGATCCGCGGCACCATCACTGCCACGGCAACCCGGCCGCCAGACGGCCGGTGGCAGGTCACAGACTGGCCCGGCTGCTACGACCGCAACCAGGCCGTCACCGCCTTGACGATCACCGAGCTGCTGCAGGCCGGATACCGGGCCGATGATCCGCTCGTCCGCGCTCTGCTTGAGGAGTTGCGGTGACCGGGCGACTGATCAGGATCACGACTGCCCTCGCCGTGACCGGCGTCGCCACCGTCGCGGCGATCATCTCATACCGGCACGCCTACGAACTCGTCAGCTCGCACAGCGAGACCGGCGTAACAGCGCGACCAGTGCCGTTCACCGTCGATGGCCTGATCATGGCCGCGAGCATGCTGGTGCTCGACGCGAACCGGCGGAACCGGCAGGTACCACCGCTGGGCGCACTGGTGCCTGGGAGCCGGAATCGTGGCCACCATCGGAGCTAACCTCGCACATGGCCTGGGCCACGGCCCGGTCGGTGCCGTGGTCAGCGCATGGCCCGCCCTGGCGTTGGCCGGCTCCTTCGAGCTTCTCATGGCACTGATCAGGACCGATCAAGAAGAACTCGCCGTGCAGTCTGCGGTGGTGGCCGAGAGCCAGCGCGTACCAGTCGCGAGCCACGATGCGCGAGCAGCACTTGAAGCCCCTCCAACCTTGGAGCAGACGATCCGGGCCTGGCACAACTGGTCGCAGCCAGCGCGCCATCGCGCGCGAACTCAACATCGACCGCCGCAAGGTCAAACGCATCATCGACCTTGCCGGGTGATATTGGCCGGGTGCGGTCCCGATCGCCCCCATCACGGCCGTTCTCGGGTGTCGGCATCGACATCTACTGCGCCGACCTGGAGCCAGCCGACATCACGGCTCGACTGGCCGAGAGTGCCCGATGGTCGGATGAGCAGTTGCTTGGAAGTTCTTTGTCTCTGCTCCCGTTACCTGGCCCGGCGCAGGTCAGTGGCCACATTGGCGTGCCAGTGAGCAACACTCCCCTCCCATCGGGGCACGCGACGGGCACGGGGCTGGCCCCGGGCTGTCGGCATATTGCGGAGTCGGATCTCGATGCGGTGCCACCCGTTGTTGTGGCGCCCAGCGGCTTGCTGGAACCGAGCAGCCCCGCTGCCGGCGTGTCGAGGCCAGGCAGACGTGACCCTATGTAAGAGTGCTACTTATGGAAGTGAGAATCACTGTCGCCGTAGCACGAGTGCTGCGGGAGTTCCTCGCCGACCCTTCCGAACCGCGCTACGGCTATGAGCTGATGCAGCTCACGGGATTTCCGTCTGGGAAGCTGTATCCCGTCCTAGCAAGGTTGGAGCGGGCAGGGTGGCTCACCAAAGAACGGGAGGACATTGCTCCTAGACAAGCTGGGCGCCCGCAGCGTTGTTTGTACCGCCTAAGCCCGCACGGGGCTGAGTCTGCACGCTACGAGCTGGCTGCGCTTAACGAGCAACTTGCACCGGTGGCGTCACGGCGGCTTCGCCTTCAACCCGAAGGCTGGACGGCATGAAGTCCACGTGGTTTGTCCTGTTGGGTCTCGCCGTCCTCGGGTATGGCCTGCTGCGCACCGTCGCGACGCAGATCTGTCAAGAGGAGATGCGAACACGCTTGAGTCGACTTCCCAACTCTCTCATCTATCTAGCTGCCTCGCGACTCCCCGGCCAAGCACGCGAAGAGTTCGGCCACGAGTGGCGGGCTGAGCTGGCTTTCATGCTCCGCGACACGGCAGGGCTACCTTTGACGCGGCTTTTTCGCGGCACGCGGTATGCGATGAGCCTGCTCTGGGCTTCGCGAGGTCTGGCCAGCGAACTCTCCGGCGATGAGACGGGCGTCTACCCCAACTTGGGGGCGAGCATCACCCAGGAAGTCTTCAGTCTTGCCCAGGCCATTGGCTATAACGGTCCGACGGCGTGTGTAGCCGCCGGTATCAGCTACAGACAGCTCGATTACTGGGCTCGAACCGGTTTGGTCGAACCGAGTCTCAGCGCGACATATGGATCAAATTCGCGACGCCTATATAGTTTCCTAGATATTCTGGCACTACGGGTCATCAAACGGCTGCTAGATACAGGCATCTCGCTAAGTCAGATCCGCGCAGCCACGCGTCACTTGTATGAGTGCAAAGCCACTGACTTCGCCCGACTCACCCTCATGAGCGATGGCAAGAACGTCTATGGGTGTACGTCGCTCGATGAGATCGTTGATCTACTAGCGAACGACCGGGGCGTATTTGGCATCGCCGTAAGCCAGGTCTGGATTGAGATTGAGAGCACACTGTCCAAACTTCCTGCAGAGCAGGCGGAAACGCCAGGCCAGTGAGACGTGCAAGGCCCAACTGCCCCGGCTGCGAAGGTCACGGGCACCGAACCAGAAACCCGGAAGCTCCGGCCGCTGCGCGTCCCCGGGCAGCAGTTCGACCGGTACACCTCGGCCATCCGCTACCTGGACCCGCCGTCGCTGTTCGAGAACCGCCCGAGCTACCGGCTGCACGGCCTGGCCTGGGCCGATGGGTCCGGTGCGATGCGGTTCAGCCTGGCCACCTACTTCGACAAGCTCGACATCAGCGAGGCGCTCGGCCATGAGATAGCCGAGCTGCGCAGCCGCAAGATGGCCAGATCACCAGCCGGGACTTGCCGTTCCGTTCCCTGATCGATGATCCGTTCGACTGCCGCCGCAGGGCGGTCCTGCCCGCGATCACGACGCTGACGTTGCGGCGTGGCCGCAGCGGCGAGAGCTTCCTGCTGCATGGCGCGACCCGCGCAAGGTGGCCACCGCAGCAGGGATCTATGACGTGATCCCGGCTGGCGAGTTCCAGCCGTCCTCGATCGCGCCGCCCGACCTGATCAACGACTTCGACATATGGCGGAAGATCGTCCGCGAGTTCAGCGAGGAGCTGCTCGGCGCTCCTGAGTACGACGGCTGTCCTTGGACACCCAATCGTGTCGATAGATCGGATCCTGACCCTGCGCGGACACCGTTGAGTGTCACTCCTATGGTGCTGTGACGGGCGCTGCTGACGAGCGTGGGCGCGCCAGGCCGCGCGGGGTTGCCATCCAATCGTGTCGCTGGGCCCTCCGTGGCTGGCGGGCGGGTGCCGGGGTGCGGTCGGGTGTGCCTGCTGTCCGGCGGCATCGAGCGATGCTGCGTTTCACGCAGGGCTGCTGGCCGGGATCCGGTGTCTGGCCTCTGTCGGGTGGCAGTTGCCCCGGGCGGGTGCCTGGTAGATGATGCTCGGCGTGCGGGAGAGATAGTTCACGCCGGGTTCCCTCTGCTGAAGGCGCAGCTCCCGAGGTTGCGCGGGGTGTAGCGGGCCATCGCCTGCTGGCGGATCGCCGCGTCCGATGTGTCCTGCTGGCGCTGGTCGCCTCGGGTTCGGCGGACGGCTTGCTGCCGGTGGTGCTGAGCTTCGCGGTGTTGCGGGTTACCGGGTCGGCCGCCAAGCTCGGGTTGGTCCTGGCCTGCCAGAGCGCGGTAGCCCTGCTTGTCACGCCGGCCGGCGGTCTGGCGGGCGACCGTTTCCCTCGCCGGCGGATCCTGATCGCGTCCCTGCTAGCCCGGATGACGGCCGCCGCGGTCCTGGCTGCGGCAATGCTGACCGGCACGAAATCGTTCGGCCTGCTGCTGGTCATGGCGGGTGGGTACGGCTGCGCTGATGGCTTCTTCGGCCCGGCGGGCGCCGCGCTGCTGCCCGATGTCATTCCCCGGGCCCGGCTCGCGCCGGCGAATGCACTGATCGGCGGCGCCACGTCGGCGGCCGCGATTACGGCCCCGGCGCTCGCCGGGATCATCGTGGCTGCCCTCGGGCCGGGTGCCGGCCTCGCGGTCCAGGCAGCCATGCTCGCGGCCGCGGCCGGCGTGCTGGCCGCCGGGCGGCTGCCCGCCATCCGCCCGGCACCGGCACGCCGGGAGAATCCGCTGCGCCAGCTCAGGGCAGGGTGGGCGGAGTTCGCCCGGCGCCGGTGGCTGTGGCTGCTCACCGGGCAGTGGACCGTGTTCTCCCTGGTGATCCTCGCGCCGGTCGCGGTCCTCGGGCCGGTCATCGCCGAGCGGGACCTCGGCGGAGCGGGGGCGTGGGGAGCGATCAGCAGCTGCCTGGCGCTGGGCGCGGTCGGCGGGCAGCTCGCCGCGGGCCGGATCAGGCCGCCGGCCAGGCCGGCGTTCGTCATCGCCTGCCTGGTGCCGGTCATGACCGCGGAGGCCCTGGCCCTCGGGCTCGGCGCGCCGCTGCCCGTCGTGGCCCTGGGCGCGGCGGTCGCCGGGCTCGCGATGGGGGCGCAATCGGTGATCTTCCAGACCGCGTTGCAGGCCGGCATCCCGCCCGCCGTGCTGGCCCGGGTGACCGCCATCGACCTGGTGGGCTCCGAGGGCGGGCAGCCCGTCGGCTACGCGCTCGCCGGACCCGTCGCCGCGGCCGCCGGCGCGCACCCGTTCCTGGCAGCCAGCGCGGCCGGCATGTTCATCGCCGCGGCGGCCTTTACCCTGCTGCGCCCGCTCCATGCCAGGATCTGACAACTCGTGAACCGCCTGGAACTGGCGGAGAACCCGGCCGGCCTGTCGTGCATGACACTGCGACGGGCTCCGGCGCACCGGACAGGCACATGAGACCGCGCCACCTCAGACGACTCCGGACACCTGCGCCGGCAGCTCCCCGGTGGGTGGTGGTCAGGTGCGGGGCTGGGCTTGCTGCCGTCGTTTGTGATGTTCGGAGACGGTGTCGTAGGACACCTTGAGGTCGGTGTGGTCGGTGAGCTGTTCCCACAGCTGGCGGGCGGTCAGGTGGGGTGCCGTGTCCAGCAGGGCGTCAAGGCTGGCGGCATAGGCTGGCGGCTGTTTCTTGAACGGCTGTTTCCATGGAGGCGGCTCAGGTGCGGCCAGCGCCTTGGTGACGGTGCGGTGGCAGACCCGGAACCGGGCGGCCAGCTCGCTGGTGGCCGGTTCCCCGGTTGCGGCTGCGGCCCTGATCTGGGAGTAGAGGGCGGGCTTGTCGGCGTGGCGGCGGCGCAGGCGGCCCGAGGAGTGACACCGTGTAGCCGACCCGTCCTTTGCAGCGTCCAGACGGACCTCGATGGACCAGCCATCGCCGGCTCCGCCTGTACGAGAACTCGGGCGCCGGATGCGATGAGACGGTGGCTGCAGACCCGGAGTGGGCCGCCCGGGTTAGCAGCGCACGACCCTCCCGGCGGTGTGCCTGCCGCTGGGACCCGTTGAGACTCAGCCCGCGAGGCGCTCGCGTGCCTCATCGAATCGCTGGGCGCGCGTTGGTGCGATAGCAGCAGGAGCTTGCCGATGTCCGCGCGCAGCGCACGAGTCAGAGCAGATCTTGCAGGTCGGCGACGGTCATGCCGGTGTCAGCGAGAATGCCTCGCAGCGTTCCCCTGGCGACGTGGCGTCCCCGATGCACAGGGACCGTAGTGCCACGTCCGTCGGGATGGCGCATGATGTGGTGGCTGCCCGTTACCCGGGCGACCTTGAAACCGGCCCTTTCTAATGCCCGGACGACCCGCTCGCCGCTGACGACCGGGACCGGCGGCATCAGGCCACTTCGACCGTGAGGGTCAACTCGTCCGGCGCGCCGAACTCGGCGATCAGCCCGGTGAGAGCCTCGCGCAGGTCAGCAACCGCAGCCTCGGGCATATCACCCTGCCCGTGGGCGCCCACGCCTGGGCGCAGCTGGGCATGGGCGCACCATACACCGTCCTCGTCTTGCTCGACGGTGTACAAGACATGCACGAACCGGGTCATCGCTGCTTACCTCTCTCAAGAGGCATCTGCCTCATGGTAGCGCCAAGCCCTCAGGGACATGGTCAAGCCGTCAGGCCAACCGCGCACTGGCCACGTGCAGGCGATGAGCGGCGCTGCGGGCCTGGACAGCCGCCTCGTGCTAGCTGCGGGCGACCTCCTAGCGCAGCTCGGCACGATCGAGGTCAGCGCGCACCTCGTCTGGCAGCTGGGCCGCGATGTCCACATCGAACGAATCCGGATCACATGCGTCAGCAACGCGATCAGGTCACGCGCGACATCCTCAGCCTGGTCAAGCCGCCTAGCCTGGGAGCGCGCGGCCGGAACCTGCGGAACACCGATCAGCCACCACCGCCCAGTGCGACCGCGCTCGACCTCGACGCGGTAGATCCGCTTCACCGCCATCCCCGTCCTAAGCACTCCTCGCACTCCCTGAACATCTTTCTCAGCCAGGCCATCATCGACCTCGTATGCCGCGCCACCGGAATGCGCTTCCCGCCGAGCAGATAGATGGTGTGATTGCCGCCCTCCTTGAACGGCTCCCATACGACCCCGCGCTGCGCTGCCGCTTTGCCCATCTTCCGGATGACCTCCCGCCGCTTCGAGACCCTGCCCCTTCGTCGCGGGCACCTTACCGGTCGCTACCCAGAGTGATCAAATTGGCTTCTCATCGTGTGCATCCTGTGCATGCAGAGCACAAGAGCGTTTCATTCGCTGATTCCACGAAACGGATAAGCGCGCTGGTGATCATGCCCCTGACCTGGAGCCGCCTGTCGGAATCGAACCGACGACCTGTTCATTACGAGAGGCACGCTCAGCCTGTCCGGCGCCGCTGCCTGCGCTGACGCCGCAGCCAGGCGACCGGAACGCCCAGAACGCGCAGGATGATCAGGGCACCCGTTCCACGACTCGTTCCACGGCAGCCGACCCACTCTCGTGACAGACCGTCACCACCTGGCCAGACGCGGCCTCAAGATAGCGCGGCATCCTGGCCGGGATCGGTACCGGGCAGGCGGCCCGCGCCGCTACGGGAGCAGGTTCAGCGCGTCGGCATGCCTCGGGCGCACGATCGGGAAGTGGCGCCGGTCCAAGGTCGCCACGTCGGTCAGCTTCAGCCGCTCCGCTACCGCGATGACGGAAGCGTCGACCGCGCCCAGCGGCAAGTCGGCGTAGGCGCGGACCAGCTCGGCCATCCGCCGCAGATCCTCCGCCGTGATGCCGACCAGCTCGAACTCGCCGGAGGCGACCGACTCCAGGAACGCGCCCTCGACGTCCGGGCGTTCCTCAAGCAGCCAGCACACCTCGACGATCACCGTGACCGGCACCAGGCGGCGGCCCTGCAGCGTGCGCAGGAACTCGGCGCAGCGGGCGTGGTGCTTGTCAGAGCGGTCGATCGCGGCCACCACCGGGCCGGTGTCGAAGACCGTGGTCACGCGGTGCGCTTCAGCCGTTCGCGGATGATCTCATCGTGCCGCTCAGACAGGTCGCCGCGGCCAGATTCCCAGATTCCGATGATCGAGAGTGGACGAACGTCCGCCTGGTCCTCCCCCCCGGTGACAGGCCCAAGCTCGGGGTCGGAAGCGGCGAGCAGGCGCAGCCGGGCCGCCTGGCGCGGCGTCAGCCGGTCCACCAGGTGATGCAGTTCGTCAAAGTCGTCGGCCGCTGTCACGTTCAACATTCTACGGCCGGCCGGCGACCAGCGCCCGCAGCCTCGCCCGCCCCATCGACGCCTGGGGCTGCGGGGGTCCTGCCAAGGTCCCGGCTCGGCTGCGGCTACCAGCAGCGGAGCGACAATACTCTGCCAGCCTTGATCAACTTGATGCATCGGTGTGTAGTCGAAGCTTTGGCGAGCTTGATGATGACAGAAGCGGCAGAAGCCTGCAGGCTGCAAGATCAACAACAAGGCGGCGGACAAGCGGGCAGTGGCTTTTCTGTCCCGCGTCAGGATCTTGAGGTATTGCCAGTGCGCCCGAGGCATTGGGCGGAGTGCTGCCACTAGGTTGAAGCACCCTGGTCCTCGACCCGTGCGATCACCGGCGCCGCCGTCTTTCCCGGGCCGAGCATGGTCGAATAGCCGACCACCCCTGTCTGCTCCCGCTACATGCCACCTCTGGCACGCCTGCCGTAGCGTCTCCAGGTCAGGCGCGTTCAGCTCGTAGTCGGCCAGAACCGACCGCCAGCCTTGCCGACGGCCCCTGCCGGTCGGTGGCTACCAGTCTGGGCCATGTGGGCGCTCGTAATTGACCTGACGAGAGAACGCGGGGTGGCTAGGTTCGGCCGGGTGACACTAACTGAGTTGACGCCAAATGAAGAGCGGCAGATTCGCGAGCTGCTCCAAGCCCTGGAGGTCGTGCCGGAGTGGCTGACGCTGACAAGTGGTCTGCAACCGCGGCTCGTACCGGGCAGCGATCTTGCATATGACGACGGCCGAGCGCATCCCTATCAGGTGAGTTACGCCGCCTGGGCGGCGATGCTCGCAGCGGTGAGCCATCTCGCGTGCCTGCGTGACAGCCTCTTCCGCTGGACCGGTCCCGATCGGGTCGACGCGAAGATTCACACGCACGGGCCGTTCTCGCTCGTGAGGGGCGCGCTGGAGAACGCGAGCCGCGTCGTCTGGATGCTGGAGCCCAACGACTCGGACGAACGGCTACTTCGGCGGCTGCAGCTGGAATGGAAGGAGTCGAGCGCGCAGGATGCGGTGCGTCAACTAATGGGATCACCGGTCAAGAGCAAGGATGATCGCCTCCAAGAACTGGTGGACTTGCTCCCGCCGGCGACGACCGACCCGGACGAGATCAAGTTGAAGAAGAAGGAGATCAAGGCGAACCCTGGATACGCGACTATCGTCGAGACAGCCGGCAAGTATCTCCGATCGGGCAGCTCTCCGCCGAAACTGGTTTGGCAAGCCTGTTCCGCTCTGGCGCATGGCGACTACCGCGGGACTCTCGGTTACAGCGATAGGGAAGTGCTGGCCGAGCAGTCGCCCGGAATCATACTGGCCCTGATCACCGCTAATGTGATGCTGCTCACCAGGGGAACCCAACTCGCCATCGAAACGATGCGAGTGGCTTGGAGGCTCTACAACAGGCGGGCTTCCTAGCGGCCTGGCAATTGTCTTGCCTCAGTACGCGGTCATGTCGACCAGGCCCGGGCCCCAGTCGTGGTGCAGTCGGCACTGCTCAGGGGATCGCGGGGGACCGCCCTTGCGGACGGCCCCCCGCGATCGCTCAGGGATCACCGGCAGACGTACCTGCGTCATGCCAGTATTCAAATACGCGATCGAATCACTCGGGAGGACCGGCCGCCGCCTGGTGGTCATACATTGGCCAGATGGATCGCGGCGGTCGCCGCGAGCATCGGGCGGCACGGGCGGCCTGCAGACGGCGCAGGCTCCAGCCATCGGCGATGGCCCTGCTGGGCGCATATCGCCGGCCAGCGGGTGGGGCATGCTGGGCAGCGCCCTGAGTCATCGCCTTCGGCGTCCTGGCGCCGCCTGGTGCGTTCGTCACATGTGTCGCACCACGGTGGCCGGACCAACCGCTGGCCGGCCGGCAGGGGCAGCTCGGCGGGGGAGAGCCTGCTGCCCAGCACTGCGTACGGATTGCGCACGCCGTCGGTGTTGGCGCCGGTGAACCCGGCCAGTGCGGCGGGCGTCCATCCCATGCTCAGCGCGTCCTTGACAGCTGGGGCGAGCCGGGCACGGTGGGCGACGGTCAGCCGCCAGAAGTCCCCGAGAGCGGCGAAGAACTCGCCGACCGCGCCGCCGCCAGACCATCCGGCTGCGGACGTCGCCTCGCGCGTGCACACGGGCGGCGGGTGGTTCCATGGATGGTTCTACGTACGGTTCGGGTGCAACCGCTGCACCCCGTGGCTGCGCCGGTTGCACCCCGTCCCCGCGCTCGTTGCACCCCGTTAGTCAGGTCGCCCGTACCGGGTCGTGTCGCGATCGCGAGCCGGGCGCCAAGGCCAGGGAACTGGTGTTCCAGCGAGGTGAGGCCGGCCTCGGTCAAGTCGCCGCGGATCAGGCTCAGGTCCATATCCCAGGCCTTCGGGCGGCGGTCGGCGCGCTTGATCCGCGCGGCGACGATGTCCGGGTCACAGGGATGGATGATGCCCTCGGCTGCCAGCCGGTCCAGGCAAGTACGCACGGTGCGCTCGGACAGGCCGGTGTACCGCACCAGAGTGGCCACCGAAGGGAACGCACCGGTGCCGTCCGGCCCCGCGTGGTTGGCCAGGCCCACGAGCACGAACTTGCACGCGCTCGATGGCTGGCCGCCGCGATCAGCCGGGACCGGGGCCAGGTTCAGCGCCCAGGAGATCGCCTCGACGCTCACCGGGCACCTCCCGGAGGCCGCCCGATGCGCCAGCTCTCGGAACCGGGCCCGGTCTCAAATGTGGTCTCATTCACCCCCGTCCGGCACCGTTCACCGACGGCCGCGCGCGGCGCATCCGCGCAGGTCGCGGACGGTAGCGGCCAGTCGTGAACACCGGGCAACATTGTTGGAAAGCGTGTTGGGGCAACGCCGTCGCGAATCCGTCCGTTCAATCGGTCCATCACCGCCGGTGCACGAGCTAGCGACACGAGCAGATCAGCATTAGCGCAGGGCACGTGAATGCCGCCGCCCGCCGTCCTGGGACAGATGCTGCTCAGGGTTCCAGTTCCAGGTCCGTGGACCGCTCGGTCATGAGAGAACCGGTCATTGCTGTGATCCAGGTCTGACGATCAGGCTGCATCCTGCTTGCTCGTGCCGGAACGGTCGGTCTGTTGGCGGAGCTTGCCAACGACTCCGGCGCAGGCGATCGTCCGCGTTCGACTTGGCCGACACCAGGAACCCAGACGACAGCGCATTGCCGCGCCTGCCGACTGTCCGGCTGCGCGCGGCTGAGCGCGAGTGGCTCAGCGCGATCAGCCAGCTTGGTGGCCCGCCGCACTGGCGGTGCGCCCTGCGCATCCAGGGATCCTGCCGCGTGCTGACTGTCACCGCGACTCCATGCGACCGCCTGTCTCGCTCTGGTGAGTAACTGGCTGGGCGCGTCGAGCGTGGCCGCGACTTGGTCCATCGCAGTACTGGCCTCTCGGCCGACCGTTCCGACGTCGCGGTAGGTAGCCAGGACAGATCCGACTCGGTAGGCAGGTGCCCGAGCGAACGGGTGGGGGATGTCGTAGCTCTCGTCCAGAGAGTTGGTCGGCACCACCAGGCGGCCTGCTCTGTGAGCGACCTGGATCTGCTGCAAATCGCAGTCGGGGAGCCAGGTCATCGTCACAAGTGCGTGGTGGATCGCGGCGGTGACGTCATGTGCGTCGCCGGCGGCGGCGACCAGGACCTCGTGCGGGCGTGCCGCCTGCGACGGTCCGCGCGCCAGGGTCCAGCCAGGGTCGGCAAAGGCGAGCCGACCGGTCCAGTGCGCCATGTCTGCTGCGTCGGCCGCGGCCCTGGAGGTGACCTTGGGTGCATCGGTGGTCATCTGATCCCAGGCGTGCGCGGCTCTCAGCCAGGCGGAGCGAACGTGGCCAGCCGCGTCGGCTGCCTCGTTGAGCTGGCAGGTGAGCTGGCCGTCGCGGTCCAGGTGACGCTGGGATGCGAGGGATAGCAGCAGGACTTCGCAGTGGTGGCTGGTCGCGGTGCAGGCGGCAGCGGCGTGGCGCAATGAAGTGCCGGACATGGCAGGTGACCAGGCGGCGTCGCGGGCCAGCGTCCGGCTGGAGCGGCGGGCCCGCTCGGCGCTGTCGATAGCGGACTGGCAGAGATCGGCGATGGTCTCGCCGCCTCGCCGGATGGGACGTTCGGGCTCGGCGTTGACCGGGATCTGATGCAGCAACTCGCGGGCATGGTCCGGTACTGGCTCGACCTGGCATGCGTACTGGACGGCGGTGCTCGCGGCCAGCAGCCAGTAGCTGGCGGCGCTGACCTGGCGCCTGGCTTGCGCGGTCTCGGGCCCGTTGGGATTGTTGGACCAGGCCAGGCGCGCGCAGCGTGACCCGGTCACGGCCGCGATCGAGGCGACCTCGGTCATGAGGGCGCGGGACACCGGGTCGGAGTCGATGACGGCCGCCCATTCAGAATGGCCGCGACGAATGCCGTTGACATCGGTGGTGAAGTGAGTTTCGAGCAAGTCGTGCCCGACGCTCAGCGCGCTGGCAGCGGACTCCAGTTGCCGGGCGACCAGGCTCAGCTGACCCCCAGCCTTCAGGCCACGGCCGGGTACCGCGGGCCGCAAGGTCGCGGCGGCGTGCGCAAGCGCCTCACGCATCTGAATTGCGGCTCGGCCCCAAGTGGTCATCAGGTGGCGGTCTCGCTCGGACACCTGCCAGCCCACGGGCGCGAGATCTCTGGTGAACCGGCCGACTACGAGCACGAACCGCCGCAGCGCGCTAGTGGTGTCCTGGATCAGACAGTCCGTGCTGGCCGGTGGGCGGATCGTCGCAAGATCGGCGAACGCCTGGTCCAGGTGCCGATCGGCGGCGCGGATGAAGTCGCCGAAGGCTGCTCGGCTGGTCATGGCCCGGGCCATGCCAGCAATGACCACATCGCCTGTGCGCACCGCGCGGCGTCGGCGCAGGCGGCATTGTCGGCTGGGTCGGCTGTGTGGCGGCCGACGGTGGTCAGCACGGCGGCCGTGAGCTGACTGACCTCAGCCAGGGCGTCGGCGACCTCATCAACGCCAATGGCAGTTGGCGGCGCGGTGGCCTGGCCGGAAGTGTCGCTGTCGCTGGCCGCCGAGGGTGCCGAGACGGTAGGCAGCGGCCAGGGCAGGGACGGCGCCGTGAGCAGGGCGTCACGCCCGTCGGCGGCCGATGCGGCGGCCATCACGAAGGCTGCGAACAGGCCATCGGCACGCTCTTCGTGCTCGCGGATGGTGGCCAGCATCAGCTCGAACGCGTTGCAGGCGGCGCTGAGCATGTCGGGCATGGTGCGTGCGGAGTTGAGTCGTGCTCGCGCACACGCGATCCGGTGCATCTGGTTGGCCTTTCGTCAGCCGGAGAATGCGGCCAGGGTGACGGGTTCGGAGCCTGCGGCCATCTGGCCGGAGCAGATCTGTGGACGGCTGGCTCGACACCCGCAGCCGGTGAGGCCTTGGTGGCGCCGCCTGGCTGACTCGACCGCGGTCGGCAGTATGGCGGCCTGGCGGCCATGCTCCGGTCTTGGTGGTACATGGCGCTGGTCATGCTGCACCGTCGGCTGCGCCCGGTCGCTGCAAGCTCTGCGCGTGCTCGGCGAGCCAGGCGGTGGTGTAGGTGTCCATGTCGACGTGCCGGCCGGCGGCGGCGTCGGTGATCATGCGCTCGACGAACGCCCTGGGTATGCGCCGGGTCTTCTGGACCTTGCCGGTGCGGATGACGATCGCGGGAAGCTGGCCTTCGTCGGCCAGCCGTATCACGGTCGACCGGCTCACCCCCAGGAGTTCCGCAGCCTGAGTCACGTCGAGCAACTGGTTGTCATCAGCGTGATCGGCTGTACGATCGGGCGTCTCAGCCGCGGCGGCCAGGACCCCGGCCAGCGCGCGAGTCAGCGCATCGAGCACGCCAGGTGATAGCACGGCGCCGCGTGCTGACGGCCAGGTTGCCGCCGACGTCCCCATCGGCCGCGTCCCTGCAGAATGTCGGCTCCCCGGCCGGTGCGGCGCCCGGTGTGCCCGGTCGCTGGTCGTGATGGCCGCGTCGTCGTCTCGTTGCTCTGGCTGGCTGGGCTGCCAGCTGGGAATGGCGCCGGTCCGGCGTGATCTCGTCATGGCTCCGCCTCCGGCTCGCGATCAAGCATCGACGGGGGTGACGGCTCGCGGTCGACGCCGAGCGCCTGCCACAAGGACATGCCACCGCGAGCACGGCCTTCGCGGATCGCGTCGCTGGCCCATACCTCGATGACATACGCGGGCTCGGCGGCATCTGCGTCGCGGCCGGAGCGGCCGCGCGATGTTGTGCGCCGGGCATCGCTGCCGGATCTGTCCCCGCCAAGCGGGCCGGGTTGCTCGCGCCGAGCAAAGGCTCGCCGTCGGCGCGCTGTCACCGCCCGGCCTCCGGTTCGGCTTCTAACGCGGCCCATTCGGCTTCCGACCTGGCCGCCGCTGCGGAAAGCCGGGCGCAGCTTTCGGCGTGCCCGCGTTCGTCCTCAGCGGGGCCGTTGCACAGGCCGTGGTCGCTGATCACGCGCTCACAGGCGGGCAGGTCCAGGCGAACGACCGGCCTTGGCGCCGGGCCACTTCGCTGTCGGGCCGCCCGGCGGCATAGGTGTAGGCGGCTTCGGCAACGGAATGACCGGCTTGGTCGGCATCAGCGTCCGCGGTCACGCCGAGCGCGGTGCCGATGTCGTGCCAGCTGTGCCCGGCCTCGCGGGCGGTGCGAATGTAGCTCCGGGCTGTGTACCTTGCACCGAGCTCGATTCCGCGAGCGGCGCGCATTCCGGCGAGTGCTTCGACGTCCTGCGTGGTCGTCGCGGCACCGGGAAAGAGCGGACGGGTGGTCACCGGTGCGCCCGCGGCGCTGGCGAGACTGACTATTGCGCGGTGGGCCTCCCTCCTGGCGTGGCTGATCGCGGCGGCCTGGTCGGTGGGGCGTTGATTCGCGGCGGGCATCTTCGGTCTCCTCGATCTGTGCCTGATTACGCCGGGGCTGCGGCCGGGCGCGAAGCTCGCTGGGCGCTCAGAGTCGGCTGAGCCGGTTGGCCCGAGGCAGCCATGCCGTTCATCTCGCCTGTGCCGGTGAATGCAGGGCTGTCCAGCCGGCTGCCACGGCTCAGTGCCCACGCGATCTGCGCACGGTTTGCTGGTCTGGCTGGAGGGCGGAAGTCGGCAGCGACGCCGGTACCAGTGGCCGGGCGATATCGCGCGTACGGCCGGTAACCGGGCTCGTCGAGCTGCTCTTCGTCGAGCGCGGCAGGAGTGCACCACCCATGGCGCTCCGCGCGGCGCCGGGCTGCGGTGGCGGCTCGGCGTTCGGCGCGGGTGCGTTCGGGCGGGCGCTTGTCCCACCAGGTGTCCCAGAGCCGGCAGGCCAGATCTCGAAAACCCGGACTGACGGTGGCCGTCTCGGCGCGCAGGAGCTGCCCTATTGACTCTGGACGGACGTCAAGGGCACGGGCGATCCGTGTGCCATCGTGGCCCATCGCGACCAAGGACCGCAGCCGCCAGATCGTGCCCCCGGCATGCACCGGAGCATGTTCTTCGCGTGCCGAAGTGGTCATCGCGCGGCCTCCCGTTCGGCCTGACGCTCGCTCCACCGGCCGCGGCCCCGCCGCGAGGAGCGGATAGTACGGGCGATCTCCCGCTCGGTGAGGCCGGTCCTGGCGGCCGCAGCGGCGAGATCGTCCAGGACGGCAAGCTGGCCCGCTTCGACGGCGCGGCAGGCTGCCCAGAACAGGCCGCTGTTGCGACTGCCTTCTTCGAGCCGCTCGACCCAGGCGGCCAAGCGGCCGAGGTCACATGGAACGGCAGGCGTCCGGACGACCGGCCGGTCGTGGCCGGGTTCGAGCAGCAGGGTCGCGGCGGTCCAATCCAGGCTGGCGAAAGTGGCTCTGGGGCTGACGAGATGGTAGGGCCGACCGCCGATCCGTGAGGGCGGGGCAAGGACGTATCCGCCGCCGGCCTTGAAGTCCAGGTGCTGACTGGGCAGTCGGGCGGACGCCTGGCCGCTGCCGGTGAAGTACAGGTGCAGACCGCCGCCGGGGGTAGCCACAATCGGGCCCACGCCATCCAGCAGGCCCTCGCGGCGGAGCCGTGCGAGAGCCGGGTAGCCACTGCCGGCTGGGCCGTGCTGGTCGACATCGAGTACGTCGGGTCCTGGCAGGCCGGTTGCGATCGCGAGGTTGGCGCCAGGGATGCGCCGCCACCAGTGACCGATCTGGTCAGGGTCGGTGGAGGCGTCACGGAAGCCGTGCTTGGTGGCCGGTTCTTTGCCGCCGGGCCGGCAGGGAAGGACGGGCCAGCCGCGCCGTGCGTAGGCGAGTGCCTGGTCGGCAGTGCTGTTGTGCGCCGCGATCATCGGTGTGCCGTTTGTTGGCGATGATGGCTTGTCCTGGCATCCGGTCGATCGGCGTGCACGCTGACGGCGACTGAGCGGGTCATGGCCATGCCCCCGGCCGGGCGGCGCGGCCGTTGCCGACGCTGGCATGGCGGCAGCGGCTTGTTTCGCGGGTCATCTGGTCGGCGGCGGCGGGCAGCAGCCGGGTTTGCCATTCGGCCTGGCCGACCAGGCTGCTGGTGGTGCGTATGGGCTGGAGGTAGAGCACGGACCACAGCTCGCTGAGCCAGTCCAGGGTGTACAGGCACAACGGGTGCTGCTCCCAGCAATCGCCGAGGGCGGCGGCGTGCTGGCCGTAGCTGGGCCGGTAGATCTGCTCGACCCAGGCCCGCAGGCGGATGATGGCCTGCTCGCGGGCCGGGCCGGCGAGCCGCCAGAACCTTGCCGGCGCGGCGGGCCGGTAGGTTGCACCTCCGGCGTCGTCGCCGCTGGGAGCGATCTCGTCGAACCTGGCGGTGAGCTGGGCAATCTGGCCGCCGGGCCCGGCCAGTCCGGCGAGGATGTCCGCCTGTGCGGCGAGGGTTTCCTGCATGGCTGCGGCCTGCGTTGCCAGCGTCGTGATCCGGTCGCTGCCCGTCCTGTCGTGCACGTCCAGGGTCGCCAGGCGCTCGGCGTGCTCGGCGAGCCGGTGTAGTGCGGCGGCTAAAGCGTCGGGTTCGGCCATCGCGGTCAGATCCAGGGGTAGGCGGCGTCGCCCGGGTCATCGGGCCTGGTCGCGGTGCCGTGGCCCGACGCGCTCGCCGGGCGTGGCGGCCAGGTGGTGCGTGATCTGAGGGTGCGGCTGGCTGTGCCGGGGGTGGTGACCAGGGCGGCCATTGCGTTGCCGAGCCGCCGGGCGCGCTTGTAGCGCCGGTCCCTCCAGGCGGCGCCGATCCTGGCGACCACGGGTGCCTGCCCGCCGCGGATGATCAGTGCGTGACCGGCAGGGAGCTGGCGGATCATGTCCGGCGCCATGACGTCGTGCCAGACGCGGTAGTCCCGGCCGCGCTCGTGGCCGCGTTCCTTGAACGAGGCCTGGCCGCACAGCTCGCTGGCCATCTTCAGGGTCGCGGGGTCGGAGATGCCAGGCATGAAGATCTTGACGCCGCAGGTGTCCAGGATTACCCGGGTGCCGTCGTGTTGCCATCGGGACCGCAGCTGGGCTTCGCCGTGCGTGACCGGGATGAGCTGGATTCCCTTGCCGCCGGAGTCGGCCAGCCAAGATGGCAGGGAATCGGACAAGTCTGGACGATCTCGTCTAAGGCCATGAGGAGCGGCGGCTCCAGACGTCGGCTGGCCGAGGCCTGCCCGACCTGCGCGGCGACGTGGTGAATCTCCCCGGCCATAGCCGCGAAGAGCGGAGCGACCGGACTGTCGTCGTGCTCGCTCTCGGCGATCAGGTACAGGGTCCCGCTCCGGGCCAGGAATGCCTCGATGTCGAACGGGAGATCCCCGTCCGCTGGCAGCGCGGACTGGGCCAGGGCTGGGTCGTTCATGAACGCCAGCGCGCGGGACAGCACCATCTTGATCGTCGCGGCGGTCTTCTGCGCCTCGCCACGCAATTCAGCCAGTTCGGCGGCCCACTGCTCGGCGCCCGCCCTGGCCAGGATGTCCTCGGCGTCCTCGGCGCTGCCGAGTGCCCAGAACGCGACCAGCCGCATGTCACCGCCGGCCAGCGCGGCGGCGTGGAACAGCGCGCGGAGGTAACTGCTGGCCTTGCTTGACCAGAACGAGGCGTCCTCGGTGCCGGAGAGGGAGACCGCGTTGGCGAACCCGTCGGCCCGGCGGATCGCGACCGCTTCGTCCAGGCAGCCGTCGATCGGGTTCCACCGAAACGTCGACGGCACGCCGCCGATCCGTTGCGGGTTGAACACCTGCATCGGTCCGACGAAGTGCCGGACCCGGCTGGTCAGGCTGAACACGTCTGCCTTCGTCGTGGTCGCCACGACCGGACCCGGATAGCGCAGGACGATCCTGGCCAGCAAGGCGGTCTTGCCTGACCGGGGCAGCCCGATGACCACCACGTGCTCATCGACCGGAACGCGCAGGCAGTGTCCGTACTGTGCGCGACCGAGCAGCACCGAATGTTCGTCCGGGCGCGTGATCCGCTGCCAGGCCGACCGCGATGGGCGGGACCGGGCCGAGCGGCGGAACGCGGCGAACCGGCCCCACCGCAGCCACAGCTCGCCGATGCTGGCGTGACCGCGGCCAGGGTGCAGCCGCAGGTGCAGCCGGAGCCGCAGGTACCGGACCCGGAACCGGGCCACCCGGCCGTGCGGCAGCAGGCACCACCGCGCCGCGGCCAGGACTACGAGGAACAGCGACAGGTCGGCGAAGTACCTCATCGGGCGCTCCCGTTCTGGGCGGCCAGGACGTGACGGCGCAGCGCGGCACGGGCAGCACCTGGGTGCAGGTCGGCTTCGGGAGCCAGCTCGGCGCAGACCCGGGCCACGCTCGGCAGCGGGAACTCGGCCAGCGGGCCATGTCGCTCGGCGACCAGAGCCAGGAACCGCTCGGTCTTGGTCCCGGCTCGGGTGCTCGTCGCTGGCTTGCGCGGAACTCCGCGGCCGGTGAGGGCCGTGCGGGATGGCGGCGCGGACCCGAGTGCGGCCGGGCGGCTCGGCTGGCGCGCCGGTGGCACCGGGCAGGCATCGAGCACCCAGGTCCGGAACCCGGCCAGCGTGGAAGCCGGGGCGAGAACCAGCCGGAAACTCCAGAGGATGAGGCTGCCGAGCGCGGCGAGCGGGGCGGTGCCGTCGTCGGCCAGAGCCAGGTCTGCCACTCGCTGTCTCGCGATGGTCCAGGTGCGGACAACCGAGATCTCGGTATCCGAAGCCAGGGCATAGGCGACGGGCGGCATCGCCCAGATGGCCAGGTCGCGCCACCCGGCCCCGGCGGCCAGCACGTTCATCCCCACCGAGGTGGCCACCGCGCCCAGGTTCAGCACCCGCGCGCGGATGGCCCTGCGGCCATGCAGGGCGAGCGCGATGCCCAAGGTGGCGAAGATCAGCGCCGCGACGTCGGGAATCGCCGCCTCCAGGGCAGCAACCGGCGCGGTGGCCTTGGCCGCGTACACCATCCGGTACTGCGCCGCGTAGCTCACGATCGCCGCTGCTGCCGCCAGCACGGCGAGCGCGATCATCGAGACGGTCAGCCACCGGGCCTGGCGGTCGCCTCCCGCGCGACCGCCAGGCCGGTGGCCGACGGTGAGCCGATGACGGCCCTGGGCACCTGCCTGCGCGTGGCCAGGCTGACGTGGGACGTCCAGGCGGAGTTCGCTTGCTGCCACTGGCGGCCTTCCCGAGCCACATCGGCTCTCGTGGTGTGATGGTGTGATGTACACCACCATAGGTGTGGTTGGCCGAGGATGCAAGGCAGAGGAGTCCCGGTTAGGTTGGGGCGGCCGGGATGGACTTGTCAGCTCAGCATCGGCGCAGAACGTCGCCTGGCCGCGCTACTTCAGCACGCTGCCGGACCCGGGCCGATCCGCCCCGCGGTGACCACGGCGACAGCACTGGCCAGCCTATGGGCACGGCTGGCCAGTGTGATCGCTCAGCCGAGCGCAGCCGCGAAGTCGGCTACCTGCGGATCGGCGGGACAGCCAGCGTGCAATTCCGTGCTGATCTGGATCAGCCTCGCCACGTGCTGCGCCGAGCCGCCGGTCCGCCGCACTGCCTGGGCCGCCTCGATCCCGGTCGCACATGCCTGACCCACGTCGCCTGCCCGGGCGTGAGCGAGGGTCAGCCAGGTCAGGTTCTTCGCCGCAGCCCACAGCGCTGTCTCTCCCGGCCCAGGCGCCAGCAGGTCAACGGCGCGCTCGTACCAGCGGCTGCTATTGCCAGCCAGATACGCGCAAGTGATTCCTTCCTCGTTGCGGAACACGGCCTCGTTCATCCAGTAAGCCCACGGCCGCTGGTCCTGCGGCCGGGCGGCCAAAGCCGCGGCAAGCTCGCGCGCGTCACGCAGCTTGCTCTCAGCCGCCACAGCGTCCCCGGCCATCCCATAACCGCGCGCTTCGAGCCCGGCGGCGTCGGCACGCTGCCCGGTCGCGGCCGAGATGTCATGCTGGGCACCTTGCGCCAGGCCGATCATGGCGTCGATCTGGCCCTCGTCGGCGGCCATCTCGCTCTTGACGGCCAGCACGGTGGAAATCATGGTCCGGGCGCCAAGCTCCGCCGCCCACTCCGTGGCAAGCGACAAGCAGGCCCGTGCGCCAGCCGTGTCGCCAGTGTCCCGGCACAGCCAGCCAGCGAACTGCGCCCATTGCTGGCCGACGTTGAGCATGGCCGGACGCAACTGGCCGCGGGCCTGCCGGACGAGGCGCTCGATCGTGCTGAGCTGCGCCAGCGCGGGGCGGAGCATTGCCGCCGATCCGAGCACGTCTTCGGCGTGCCGTACGCTCGCGAGCAACTCGCCGAGGGAGTCCACGACGGCCTGGTCGGCACGTGCAGGGTTGGCCGCCGCCCGCGCCAGCCGTTCCCGCCCGTCGACGTCCAGCGGGCCGAGCAGCGGCGGCCTGGCCGCTATGGCTGCCGCAGTCGCGAGCCCGGCCAGCACAGTGCGGCGGCCAGGTCCCGCAAGCGCGGCGAGATCCCCGCCGGCACCGAGCACCTCGTCGATCCGCCTGGCCATCCGCGCCGACGGTGCCTGTTTCCCGCTGCGGTAACGGCAGATCAGCGCTCTGTCGCAGGGAACCAGGCGGGCCAGCGCACACCCGCTCATGTCCCGCGCCGCCATGAGCGCGCCTAATTTCGCGGCGAAGTCCATCCGCAGGCACCATTCCGCGTTGATGTCAACGAGTGACGAGGTGACGATCAGGCCGTCACTAGCCCACCATAGCCGCCCAAGCGGTCATCGTGGATGGGTGGCATATGAGTCAGGCACCGCGCCGGAGCGTCCGCCGCCAGGCACGCTAGGGCCGCGCGATCACGTACGCACCCCGGCCGGGCACGATCCGGACGAGTTTCTCCTCGACCAGCAGCCGGACCGCCCGCGCTGCCGTGCCCCGTGAGATCTCGTACTCCGCCATCAGCTGCGGCAGCGACGGCACCGGGCGGCCGATCACCAGGTCACCAGACCGGATCCGGTCCCGCAGGATGTTGGCAAGCTGCAGGTAGACCGGGGTCTCCCCTAGATGATCAATGCTCACACGGCAGACCTTAAGCGCCTGAGCAGCCATGATCTCGGATGGGCAGACCTGGGACTGCATAGACGCCTAAGGCACACAGTACGTACGCTGCGAATTGTCAACCAAGCAGGCGGGCCCAGCTCGTGAGCGGACGCAAGCCGGGCCCTTGGCACCACCCCGCTAGGAGGGGACGCACCATGGCACACCACACCCCCATGGCCGACCTCGCATCGGTCAGCATCAGCGAGCTATGTCAGCGGTTCGCTGACCGGTGGACGATCGTCTACGAGCCTGCGCCCGCTGTCTGGTCCGCCGAGCAGCGATCGGCCGACGGGCATCAGCTCCGGTTCATCTGCGACAAGACCCCGGCCGGGCTGGCCGGCAAGCTCGCCGTTGCCGAGGCCCGTCAGTGACCGCCGCACCAGCCCCTGACGGCCAGCCCAGGACGACCGACCCGCGTGTAACCGCGGCGGTAGCCCTGCTGGCCGAGAACCATCAGTTCTCAGCGCTCCCGGCGGCCCGGCTGCGCACGCTGCTGGCCAGCTACGACGGGCGGCTGCGGGCACTGCTCGAACTGGTCAGCACCGCCGCCAAGCCACGCGAGAGGTTCAGGCAACTGCAGGCTCTGGAAGACGCGATCCTGTATCGCAGTGGCCGCGCCGCAGCGCCGTGCCCGGACTGCGACCTTGCCCCGTCCGGCCAATGTGACGATCATGGCCGCGACACGGACCTGATAGGTGAATACCATCAGGTCGCGTTGCGGCTCGGCGCCGGGCAGCCGCTCACCGCAAGGGCTGCACCGGGGCACGGCAGCCAGGGGCCGAGGGCGAGACGATGACCACCGCGGCAGGGAGGTCCGGGCGGATCCGGTTCGCGCCCGGCGACCGGGTCGAGCTGACGACGATCACGCCGGGCTATGCCAAGTTCGGCCTCACCGAAGGCCAGCGCGGCACAGTCGAGTTCACCGACAGCCTCGGCACCGTGCACATCCGTTGGGACGGCGGCCAGCGAGCCGGGATCATCGCCGAAGACGCCACGCTGCTCCGCGCGGCCGATCATGCCGCCGCACCCGCCGGGCATAATGGTGAGCATCACACTGGCTGATCCGGGACGGAGCCGCGCATGGTTCATGGCGATCTCGGCAGCTTCGACACCCGGTATGAGCGGCTGACCGAGCACTACCGTGACATGATCATGCGCGGCGAGCTCAAGGCGGGCGACCGGTTCCCGTCCGCCCGTGAGCTGAGCCAGATCCACGGCGTCGGCCGGACGACAACCGGCCGGGTGCACGGCACGCTGATCTCGCTGGGCTTGATCGAGCACCGACCCGGCGTCGGCACGTTCGTGCTGGCCAGGCCCGCTCCCGCGGAGAGATCGGACGAGCCACCGCTTGCGGCCGCGGCGCGCCAGGTCGTGGCGGCGTTCGATGGCTGGCGAGCCAGGTCCAA